>Ga0326727_10008632_pt1 | contig 25696 bp, 26 predicted proteins | sample MB2enrmetagenome_FD_207643 | JGI IMG/M metagenome (GOLD analysis project Ga0326727, IMG submission 207643) | Lab enriched peat soil microbial communities from McLean, Ithaca, NY, United States - MB29MY | ecosystem: Environmental > Terrestrial > Soil > Wetlands > Peat | place: USA: New York...
CGAGAGAAAGAACGAATCGAATGAGAAAATCGGAAATGTAGTGCCAAGAGGTTTTGCCGTCGTTGTAAGTCGTTGATTATTAAGGGTTCAGTTTTTCCGACTGTAGAAGATGGGCTTGGGCTAGACCAATGAACACCATACAAAGCATGATATCGGCGACAAATATTCTAAGTGCTCTTTGCTTCATAAAGGGGTCCTAACATTTCAACATTTTCTTTGTCTTTGTTCATAGAGCCTTTGATTGACTGATTTCCAAGACCCCATCTCCAGCCGGGCGCAAATCCACTTGAGCGGCATCGTCGTTTCCCGGCGCAACCGCCCCGCCAGCGCGATCTTCACCGGGTCGCCCTTGCGCCGCAACGCCAACAATTCCTGCCGAAACTCCTCGCTCCACCGGCTTGAATGCCTTGGCCAGGTCTTCCCGCCGCCTCTGTTCGGTCAGCCGCCCAAATTCACGGCGCATCCGGCGAGGCATGCACACAGCCTGCCGGAAACGCCGCCGCGGTCAACCAGTTTAAAAAGTGAGGCACTTCCGTGACACTTGCGCTTGCGCTGCGTTTGCGTTGCGCTCGCAGTGGCGCACCCGGAATTGCTCCCGGCCCTGTTAAACCAACAGCAGAGAAAACCGCAGAATAGGATACGCGGAAAAGAGAAATGGCGGAAATTCTTCCTCGTTCCATGTCTGCGTGGTCGGCGGTCAATTCAATCTCCGTGGCCAATCCCGCCGGGCAGGCAGGAGTTAACATGCGATTGCCCGCCGGATCGTCGCGGCGACTGCTCTATCATATTGGTTAACCCGCACAACGGGAGCAGCTTGCAAACTATGCGTCTTATCAAGGTCTGTTTTTGGCCGAAATTTGGGGCCATTTTGCAGAAAAACGGGGGTATCCGGGAAATTATTTTGCACTTTTTTTTGTGTTTTTCCGATTTTTTGGGATTGTCCCCGTTGCAACCCATTGCCTTTCAACCACAAGCGGCGATCCAACCCCTCCAAAAAAATCATACCGAAAACACTACCGTAGGTTTTTTGTCCCTTCCGCGATGTGCCATAATCGGCGCATGAGTGTTGAAATGACAGGCCGGAACGAGGGATGCGAAGGTTGGATGGCGGTAGAACGCCAGCCCGACCTGTGCGCGCAGCGCTTTGGAGCGCGGAACGACACTTCCGCTTTCGGACACCGCGCCCGAAAGCGACGCTGGCGCGCGGACACCAGAAACTGCAATTCAGCCCCGCCGGTTGCAGCAAGTACAAGTCAGTACAAGTGAATATAAGTGAATATAACCAGATAAAAAATCTCGAGATGAACCGGCAAGGCAAAAAATGGGGGCGGAAAAATGTCCTGCTCCCATCTTTTTGCCCCCATTTTTCTGCCTCTCCGGGCCGGGACGGGGTCGCCATTGAGAACAGGCCGGATGACGCTGATTGGACTTAATTGCGCTTGATTGCACTTAATTGAACCAAAAACTCAAAAAAACGGGCGAGAACTGAAAAAAGACCTGCCAACCACGAATGCAGGGCGGTTAGCCGCCTTCGCTCAAGCTCCGGCGCGGCAAAGCAGCTTGCCGCTCCGGCTTGTCCGCCATGGTTTTAGCGACGGCGGAAGCCCAGGCGAAGGGGGGCCAAAAACTGGGATGCACCCGCCGGCGATACGGCTCTCATTTCTCGCTTTACACATCGCAAAAAATGTGTATGCTTTATCCGCCTGAGTGGACCGGCCAACTCGCGCTCCTGGGAGCGGTCGGGTTGTTGCTGTTCTTTTTTCAAAATTATGATCCGGAGATGACTGTATGAAAAACTGCCGATTATCAATCTGTTTGACGACAACCTTGGCGGCCCTGGCCTTGAGCGCGCCCTCCTTTGCGCAGGAGACCGCCGCCCCAAAGCCGGAGGAAAAAGCCGGCGGGGGCAACGAGAGCCAAATGATGGCGGCCATGATGGAACTGGCCAAGCCGGGGGAGAACCACAAAATACTGGAGGCCACGACAGGTTCGTGGTCCTACAAAGTCAAGTGGTGGATGGATCCCGCCGCTCCTCCGGTGGAGTCCAGCGGAACCACCACCACCAAATCCGTCATGGATGGCCGATACTTCATTTCCGAGCACACCGGCAAGATGACGATGCCGGGCGCCGATGGCAAAATGACGGATGCGATTTTCCAAGGCATCGGCACCGAAGGTTATGACAACGCCAAAAAGAAATTCGTCGCGTCGTGGATAGACAATATGGGCACGGGAATCATGATGATGGAGGGCACCTACGATTCCGCCGCCAAGACCCTCACCTATCTGGGAGAGGAACAACCGATGCCCGGCATGAAAATGAAGGTGCGCCAAGTGGTCAAATATACGGACAAGGACCATCACACGATTGAGTTCTTTGAAGATCGCGGCGGAACGGAAGTCAAAACGATGGAGATCACCTACACGCGGTCCTCGTAGGATCACCACACCAATCCAAGCCCCGCCTTTCAGCCGGGGGCGGCGACGGCTTGCCGGATGGCCTTTTTGAATTGGGCCAGGCCCTGGCCGAAGGCGGCCGAAATGGGCAACACGGCCAGGCCGCGGTGGCGGCGCTTGAATTTCCGCAAGTTGCCCTCCGCTGCCGGCTCGTCCATTTTGTTGGCAACCACCAGGCGCGGCTTTTCCAGCAGCGCCGGGTCGTGGAGGCCCAGTTCCTCCGCCAATTGCCGGTAATCCTCCGACGGATCGCGACCGTCGGCCCCCGCCATGTCAAGCAAAATAACCAGAAGCCGGCACCTCTCCACGTGGCGCAGAAACTTGTGCCCCAGCCCGGCGTTGCGATGCGCCCCCGCGATCAATCCCGGCACGTCGCAGACCGTCAGGCGAAAGTAATCCGGGTACTCCACGATGCCGACCTGGGGGTGCAGAGTGGTGAAGGGATAGGGGGCCACTTTGGGGTGCGCCTGCGAAATGGCGCCCAGCAGCGTGGATTTGCCCGCGTTGGGAAAGCCCACCAGGCCAACGTCGGCTATGACGCGCAGTTCCAGCACAAATTCGCCCTCCCCGCCCGCTTCGCCCGGCTGCGCGAAGCGCGGCGTCTGCCGTCGCGCTGTGGCGAAGTTGCGGTTGCCCAAGCCCCCGCGGCCGCCTTTGCACAACACAAATTGCTGGCCGTCTCGCCTCAGGTCGGTGATCAATTCGCCCTTGGGCGGCGCATCGCTCTCCCGGCCTTCCTCTTCCGGCTCAACTTCCACGGCGCGCTCAAGGCCGGCGCGGCGGATGATGGGCCGGCCGGCCGATGCGGCCAGGAGAGTGCCCGATTGGGTTTGTGCTGCCTCCGCCGGGGAAGGCGCGGCGGGCGCGTCCAAGCCCCAGACCAGGGTGCCGCAGGGCACCCGCACGATCAGGTCCTTGCCGGCGGCGCCGTCCATGCCCTTGCCCAAGCCGGGCTGGCCGTCCTGGGCCAGAAGGCGGGGGTTGTAGAATTGGCCCACCAGATTGTTCAAATCGTGGTCGGCCTCAAGAATGACATCGCCGCCCCGGCCGCCGTTGCCGCCGCTGGGGCCGCCCTTGGGCCGGAAAATTTCGCGCAGGAAGGCGACGCAGCCTTTGCCGCCGTGGCCGGCTCGTGCATAAACTTTGACTTCATCAACAAACATCGCAGAGTCCGCAGCCCGTGGCCGTTGGGCCGGGCATTGGGAGAACAAAAAAGGCGAGGCATTTCTCGGCCTCGCCGCTGCTTTGGATAACTGAGGTCAGTTGCTGGCCAGCTTGGGCTCGGCCGCCGGTCGCACGTTGATGCGGCGGCTTTGTTTGTCAAATAATACACGGCCATCCGTCAGGGCGAAAAGCGTCCAGTCCCGTCCGGTGCCCACGTTCTGGCCGGCAATGAACTTGGAGCCACGCTGGCGGACCAAGATGCTGCCGGCGGTGACAAATTGGCCGCCGAACTCCTTGACGCCCAGCCGCTTGCTGACACTGTCGCGCCCGTTGCGCACACTGCCTTGACCTTTTTTATGTGCCATAAAACCTCCTAACCTTTGATTTCCTTGATGCGGACCACCGACAATTCCTGCCGGTGCCCGATTTTCTTATGATAGCCTTTGCGGCGCTTCATTTTGAAGGCGACCTTTTTCTCCCCGCGAATGTGTTTGACCACCTCGGCCACGACCGCCGCCTGGGCGACGGTGGGTGAGCCGGCAGTGATCTTGCCCTCGTTACTGACCAGCAGGACGCGATCAAAGGTCACAGGCTGGCCCGCCGCGACGGGCAGGCGTTCGATTTGCAAGGTGTCGCCCGCGCTGACGCGGTATTGCTTGCTTCCAGTTTCGATTACGGCATACATAAGACCAATCTCACGAAAAGGGCGGTTATCCAATCAAAACGCCGCTGAGATGTCAAATCTTTCTTCGGCATTTTTTCCACACTTCTTTAGCCCGCCCTTTATCCCTTTAACGACAGGACTTTACCACGCTCGGCCAATTCCCGCAAGGGGCCAGGGTCCGATTTTTCCATTTTGTCACAAAGCCGCATGCGCCCGATCCCGCCTCAAAGACGGCGGCGTTTCCGTCCAGGCGCACGCGGGTATTGCATCGAAGAGGGTTTTGCGGGATGATTTGCGCCATGAGCGTGGCCGAATTGCCCATCCGGATTGACCGCGAGAAGATCGCGGAGTTCTGTCGCGCGCGCGGCATCCGCAGGTTGAGCCTCTTCGGCTCGGTGTTGCGCGATGACTTCGATCCGGCGCGCAGCGATGTGGACGTGCTGGCGGAGTTCGCAGCCGGCGTGCGGCCAGGGCTTAAGTTTTTCGGTTATGGCGAGGAACTGGCCGAGATCATCGGTCGGAAGGTGGATTTCAACACCGAGGCGTGGTTGAGCCAATACTTCCGGGACGAAGTGCTGCGGGAAGCCGTGCCCATTTATGAGCAAGCATGACCCGAAAGTAACCCTGCGCCAAATCACCGACTTCGCGCTTCGGGCACAGGAACTTTGCGCGCAGAATGAGTTGCCGGCAATCCTGGCCGACTGGCAAAAGCGACTGGCCTTTGAGCGCGTGATGGAAGTCCTCGGCGAGGCCGTGAAACGCCTTCCCCCGGATTTGTGTCAACGCTATCCCGCCGTGCGCAGTGGAAGCTGATCGCGGGAATGCGCGACCGCGTCAGCCACGGCTACGACGCGATTGATTACGCGACATTGTGGGACACGGTGCGTACCGACGTGCCGGGGCTGCTGGCCATGGTCGGGCAGATGCTCAAGGATTTGGATTCCGGCGAGATTCTGTAACAAAGCCGTAAGCGCCCGGTTCCACGTCAAAGTGTCTTGATTTGAAGTCAGTCCTTGTCTATCCAAGCTTTAAACAAAACCCCTCCCACAACCGTAATAACCACAAAAATAAGAATCGAAATCCAAGGGTGTTCGTACGAAAAGCGGCTGTGGTATCCGAAGGAAAATGCCAACGCAGTCTTCATTTTTCTATTTTGTAACAAAGTCGTAGGCGCCTGATTCCACCTGAAAGATCGCGCCGTCGCCCTCCATCCGCACAAAAGTCACGCCGGGTGAACGGCCCGCCGGGCGGCCGCTTTCATGGACCTGCGCGGGATCCGTCGCGGGCACGCGCACGGTGGCGGTCGTGTTGGCGGGTATGGAAACCTTCAGGCGCAGGCCCTCTCCCTTTCGCGACCAATGCGTTTCAATCGGGCCGCGAATGCTCTCGTAGGCCGTGTCGGCCCAAGTCAGGCTGCTGTCGGGCCGCGGCGCGATGACGATCTCTTTGTAACTGGGGCTGGCGCTCTGGATGCCGCCGATGTTCTCAACCATCCATTGATAAACGGCGCCGAAGGAGTAATGGGCGAAGGAATTCATGCCGGGGTCCTGGAAGCCGTTCTCCGGCGTCCAGCCGTCCCAGCGTTCCCAGATGCTCGTGGCCCCCTGCTTGATGGAGAATCCCCACGAGGGGAACGTGTCGTTGTGAATGAGCCGGGCCGCCACGTCGTCGCGCCCGATTTGCGCCAGGGCCAGCATGAGGCTCTTGGTGCCGACGAATCCCGTCGAAAGATGCCAGTCGCGCTTGGAGATGTTGTCCACCAGGTATTGGGCGGCCAGCTTTTCCTTTTCCGCGTCCAGCAATCCGAACGAGAGCGCCAGGACGTAATCGGTCTGCGTGTCGCCCTTGATCCGCCCGTCCGGGGCGACGTAGGCGCGATTGAAGGCGGCTTTGAGGCGCTGGAACAAGTCGTTATACTTGACGGCATCGTCGGTCTTGCCAAGGACTTCCGCCATCCGCGCCATGAGGCTGGCGCTGTAGGCGAAATAGGCCGTGCAGATGACCCTCTTGGGGGTATCGTCATTGATGTTGAGCCAGTCGCCGAAACAATGAAACTCCGCGGGCGGAAGCAGATCGGGCGTGGAGCGGTTTTGGCAGAACTCAATGAACCGGGCCATCGAGTCGTAATGCCGCTCCAACACCCGCGTGTCGCCATAGACCTGGTAAATGGTCCACGGACAGATCACCCCCGCGTCGGCCCAGGCCGGCCCGCCGTCGTCGCCGGCGACTTTGGCGGGCGCGACCTGCGGGTACTGGCCGTCGGCCCGCTGGCCATCCTGGACGTCCACCAGCCATTTGGTGAAGAAGGCCTGCACGTCCTCGTTGAGCGTGGCGGCGCGGATATAGACCTGCGCGTCGCCCATCCAGCCCAGCCGTTCGTCCCGTTGTGGGCAATCGGTCGGGATGTCAATGAAGTTGGCCCGTTGCGTCCAGTAAATGTTTCGCGCCAGCCGGTTGAGCATCGGGTCCGAACAGGCGAATTTGCCCGCGTCCGTCGTCGCGCTGCTGAGGGCGACGCCGGTGATGGTTTCCGTCGAGGGCGGCCGCGTCAGGCCGGTCACCTCGACGTATTGGAAGCCGTGGAAAGTGAAGCGGGGTTCCCACGTCTCCACGCCGTGCCCGCGGCAAATATAGGTGTCGGTCGCCCGCGCCCCGCGCAAGTTGTCCGTGTAGATGCCGCCATCGGGTTTGAGGCGTTCGGCAAAACGGAGCGTGATTTGCTCACCCGGTTTGCCGGAAATGTTCAAGCGGGCGACCCCGGCAAAATTCTGGCCCAGATCAAAGACATAAACTCCCGGCGTGGGCTGGGTGATGCTTTTGGGCGTCACCAGTGCGAAGGAGCGCACCGGCGGGCCGGGATGCGCCTGAATGGGCGGCGTCATTTCCGCCCCCGTGTCCACCGTCGCCCATTGGCTGTCGTCAAAGCCCGGCCGGTCCCAGTTGCTGATGAGCCGGGCGTCATAAGATTCGCCCATGAGAAAATCGGCTTCGCGAATCGGCCCGCTGGAAGCCTTCCATTCCGGCCCGGTGGCGATCATGTCGCTGGAGCCGTCGGCGTATTCAATTTGCAATTGTGCGCGCAAACGGGGCTTCTTGCCGTAATGGTCGCGCTTCTTTCCCCAGCCGATATAACCGCTGTACCAGCCGTCGGCCAGAATCGCGCCCAAAACGTTGGGGCCGCGGCGCAACAGTCCGCTCACCTCGTAGACGCGGTAATGGACCCGCTTGGAGTAGTCAGTCCAACCGGGGGTGAAGCGGTCCTCGCTGACAGGTTTGCCGTTGAGGTGGAGGTCCGCCACTCCGAGGGCCGTGGCATAAAGGGTCGCGCGGCGGATGGCTTTTGATACCGTGAATTCCCGCCGCAAATAGGGCGGAGGCGGAAGCTCCAGGCCCGAATCGTTCGTCCCGCCCCGCATCTTGTCCCAGCCGATCCAATCGCCCCGCCAGTCCTGCTGTCGGAGCAAACCCATGGACCACAGGGCCGGATCGCTCCAGGAGGAAGGCCGGCCCTCCCGGTCCCACACGCGCACTTTCCAATAACAAAGCTCGCCCGAGACCAGCGGACGCCCGCCATAAGTCAGGCCAATCGAGCTATCGCCCTCGATTCGGCCGCTGTCCCAAAGGCCGCCCTTGTCGTGCGCCAGGTCTTTTTTCGTGCCGGCGACCAGGATTTGGCAGGCCGTCTGCCTTTGCCCGCGCCGCGATGAACGCAGGCTCCAGGACAATCGGGGCGCCGTCTCATCAATTCCCAGGGGATCCACCCGGTACTCGCACCGCAAGTCATAAGCCGCCAGCGCCGCCGCCGGGCACGGGTTGGGACGGACCAGAATGATTGCCGAAAAAAGCACTGGCAAGAGGGAGGCCAAGCGCTTGCTGTTCAGAGAGATTTGTCTCATGGGTGAAGTCTGCCCGAAAAGATTTCGCGATTGCAAACCGATTTGGCCCTTGTTCCTGCCCGGAGCGGCGTTTCAATTCTCTGGCCGGTGGTTTTCCACTCCTAATCCTAATCCTAATCTTAATCCTAGCCAAAGACATTTGAAATTTGGGCGTTGCGGCAGCAACGCCCTACCCAAGACGGTGGGGTGGCGCTGCCGTGCCGCCCAAAAATCTGAGAGATAATTTAATGAGATTTTAAAATTAAGAATCTAATCCTGCCGAATCATTCCTGATGACAGTCAATACGAGATTAGGATTAAGATTAAGATTAAGATCAGGAATGGATCAGGAACTGGGCTCGATATGCACCAGCACGTCCCGCACGCTCGGCACCGCCTGCCGCACACGGTCTTTGACCTGGTGCGCTATCTGATGCGCCTCCCGCACGCTCATCCCCGGGTCCACCTCCACGTGCATGTCAACAAAATGCTGATAGCCCGCCTTGCGCACGATGCACTTCTCCACGCGCTTGACGCCCTCAACCCCGCCGGCGGCGGACTTGATTTCCATGACCAGCGCGGCGCCGGGCGCGCTGTCCATCAATTCATCCAGCGCCGGCCGCAGCAATCGCCACCCGTTCCACACGATGATCGCCCCGGCGACGATGGCCGCGGCGTCATCTGCCAGCGCGAAGCGCGGTCCGCCCACCAAGGCCACCGTGATGCCGATGGCCGCCGCCAGCGAGGTCAGCGCGTCGCTGCGATGATGCCAGGCGTCGGCATGGACGGCCTCGCTTTGCACCGAACGGGCCTCGCGGGAGACAAAGCGATAAAGTCCCTCCTTGATGCACACCACGGCGATCAAAACATAAAGCGTGAAGGCCCGGGGCGTCTGCCGCGGCTCCACCAGGCCCTGCGCCGCTTTGAGCATGATTCCCGCCGCCGCCACCAAAAGCATCACCGCGACCGATGCCGCCGCCAGCGGCTCCGCCTTGCCGTGCCCGTAGGGATGTTCCCCGTCGGCCGGCGCGGCGGCCACGACCAGGCCGCGCCAGACGATGATGGAACTCAGGATGTCCGCGCCCGATTCCACCGCGTCGGCGACCAGCGCGTGCGAATGGCCCAGCAGGCCCGCGGCCAACTTGGCAACGGTGAGCGCGGCGTTGACGGCCATGCCCAGGAAAGTCGCTCGCAGGCCGCGTTCCAGGCGGTTGGTTGGCACAATGGAAACCGTCAGGATTTCTTGATGAAGGGCGCCAGCAACTCGATGGGCAGCGGGATGATGGTGCTGGTATTGCGGTCGCCCGCGATTTCGCTGATGGTTTGCAGGTAACGCAATTGCAGGGCGATGGGCTGGACGGCGATCATGGCGGCAGCCTGCACCAGTTTCTCCGCCGCCTGAAACTCGCCCTCGGCATTGATGACCTTGGCGCGCCGCTCCCGCTCCATCTCCGCCTGCCGCGCCATGGCCCGCTTCATCGAGTCGGGCAGCACCACGTCGCGCACTTCCACCGCCGTGACCTTCACGCCCCAGGGGCCGGTGTGGCGGTCAATGATTTCCTGCAAGGTCTGGTTGATCTTGTCGCGGTGGGCCAGCAACTCGTCCAGTTCGCACTGGCCCAGCACGCTGCGCATGGTCGTTTGCGCGATCAGGCTCGTGGCTTGGAGAAAATTCTCCACCTTCACCACCGCCGCTTCCGGCTCCACCACCCGGAAATACACCACCGCGTCCATCGTCACCGGCACGTTGTCGCGCGTCATCACTTCCTGTTTGGCCACGTTGATGGTGATGACCCGCAAATCCATCCGCACCATCCGGTCCACGAACGGGATCAGGAAGACCAGCCCCGGCCCCTTGGCGCGGATGAGATTGCCCAGCCGGAAGATGACGCCCCGCTCGTATTCGCGCAGGATGCGCATCATACTGGGCAGGAGAATGGACAGGAAGATGGCCGCGAACACCACCCAGACGATGAGACCTTCGGCAGATTTTATTAGATTATCCATAAGCTTTTCAGGTTTTCGGTTTGACGCGCAAGACCAGCCCTTCCATGCCGACAATTTCGGCCACCGCGCCCGGCGCGACAGGCGTCTGGCTGACGGCGTCCCAGTATTCCCCATCAAAAAGAACCTTGCCGCCCTTTTGATCCACTGTGGTCAGGGCCGTGGCGGTCTTGCCTGGCAGTCCCTCGCGGCCGGTTTTGGCGGGCTGGAACTGCGCCCGCAGCCCGGCTCCGATTACAAACAAAAAAAACACCGCCGTCAAGACCGTTGCCGGGATGATCCAGCTCAAGGGCAGATGGAAGGCCGGCTCGCGATTGAAGAGCAGCAGCGACCCCAGCACAAAGGACGCGATGCCTCCAGCGGTGAGCACGCCGTGCGTGGCCGCGAAAACATCAATGATGAACAACGCGACCGCCAACAGGATCAGCGCCAGGCCGGCGGCGTTGATGGGCAGAACCGATCCCATGTAAAGCGCCAGCACCAGCGCCAGCGCACCCGCCACGCCCGGCAAGATCGCCCCCGGATGGCTCAACTCGCCGATGATGCCGTAAATGGCCACCAGCATGAGCACGAACATCACTTCCGGCCGCCAGAGCATCTGAAAAAACCGTTCGCCGGCCGTCATCGGCATTTCCACCACCTTGGCGTCCGCCGTCCGTAAAACTTTGTCGTCTATTCGCCGGCCATCCAGTTGCCGCAGCAAGTCGGGAACGTCCTTCGCGATGAGGTCAATGACCCCCAGCTTGAGGGCCGACGCGGCGTTGGTGCTGGCGCTCTCGCGCACCGCCGAGATGGCCCACTGCCCGTTATGATGCCGCTTGCTGGCTATGGTATCCATGTAACTGGCCGTGAAGCTCTCCAATTTCTGCATCTCGATCGAGTTGGTCTGCTCCGCGATGCCGATCAGCGAGACCGGATGGGCCGCGCCGATGGTGGTGTCCGGCGCCATGGCTGCGACATTGGCGGCCAGGGTGATGAAGGTTCCCGCGCTGGCGGCCCAGGCGCCGGCGGGCGCCACATAAACGACCGACGGCACTTCATCGGTGAAAAGTTTGCCGACGATTTCCTTCGTTGATTCCAGCAGCCCGCCGGGTGTGTCCAATTGAATAATCAGGCAGGCGTCCCCGTCCTCCGCCGCGCGGTCCAGGGCGCGCGCAATGTAGGCTGCCGTGGCGGGACCGATGGCCCCCTCCACCTTGATCAGGCCCGCCTGTCCGGCGTGGAGAGAGGGGGTCGCCGCCATGAAGGCCGCCGCCCATCCTGCCGCCAGTGAAACGCGAAAAAGGTCAAAGCTCATTTTTGACTCCGCGCCCGGCTCCGGCCCCGTGTGGGCCGCGCCGGCTTCAGTTCAACGTGGCACGTTTCCGCCCGCTTTACAAGCGCGCTGTTTTTTGCGGGGGCTACTTTGAAAAGAAGATTACCCCATATCCAGGTTGGCATGGTAAATTGGTCGCATGACGAAACCAGCGAAAAAACGCCCGGCAGACCCCAACATGCGGATGGCCTCCATCATGCAGGATGTGGTCGCTCTCAGCAACAAGCCCATTGTCGCCCCGCCAATCAAAAAGGCCAAAAGACGTAAACCCGGCTTGCGCTGACGGCGGGTTCACTTTTCCAGCGCGGCGCGGATATAAATGATTTGCGCCAGCAAATAGAACCACATTGCCAACCCAAACGAACCGCCGCTGATATAGGCAAGCCACAGGGGTATTTCACCACCAGCGAATTTAACCATAAAAAAGACAAGGGACAGCACTCCAACCGCCGCCAGCCATCCGGCGACCCCCGTGAATGTTCTGGCGGTGCTGCTTATGCGCTCAGATTTGATTTGTGCTTCCAACCTATGCTTTTCCTGTTTTTCCGTAGCAGTAAGCACATTCTTCCAAACGGTCACTGTTTTGCCACAACTTGGGCATATTGATTCCATCCCCCGCATTTTCGCCGGGGCCTCGATGGATTGGCCGCAGTGAAAACATTGAAATTTTACAAATTCCTCGTCTGGCATATTGCCGTGATTTAAGCCCTGTCCGGGAGTTCGGTCAACCGATTTTGCGGCTTCCAATCGGGCCGTTCAGATTCATTTGACAGGACGGAAAATGTTTTGTGAATAAATTCTCTCAGCCATTGGGTGAATAACCTCTGGAAAACCTGCGCACAACCTGCGTATAAGATTCAAGAACTTTCACTATCGCCGCGTTTCGAGCAGTGATCTAGTTGGCGTGATATGAGAAGAGATACAGGCGCAACCCAGAGCCGACTGCGAAAGCGCCGGGACAAATAAAAAGCACGGCCCGCTTGGTTCATCCGTACAAGACAACCAAGCGGGCCGGAGGCAAACCGATGGGGATGCGCGTGAACGGACGCGGCTGTTAGAGGCGTGCGTCGCGGGTTTGAGTCCCGCCATCTCCACCATTTACGACGGCATATTGCCATTAGCCGCCGCTGATAGCAAGACCTTTCTGGCCCATTTTGAGAGGGAAAGACGGAAGCGGGAAACTGTCGCGTCAATCGCCTTCCGTTCGCCGGTGGTGAATCGCACGGAAATTGATGACGTAAGTGCTTTATTCTTAGGTACTTTGGGGGCGTCGAAAGGTTCCTCCACGTTTTCAGTGGAATAGAATTCCGGCCCAGCCCGCCGCAGTCTTGGGCTTTGGATCTGGAGGCCATGTCTTTTAGGACCGACGCCTACGTAAGTCCTTCTCTATGAGCTTCTTCCTCTTAGGCCGCCGCGCGGCGGCGGCTTCCTGCCTTGGAGCTTCGCTCCAGGCACTCTCCCCAAAGAAGCTTCTAACGAAAATCTATTCCACCGAAAGTGTTGAGGAACCCGTCGAAATTTGTTCATAATTACAAGAATATCACGTTTTTATACTCGCAAGACCGTATAATTGTCTTACGCACGCCGCCGCAATCCACTTCATGCACTACAACTTCTGCCGAATCCATACCAGGCTCCGCGTCACCCCGGCAACGGAGGCGGGATTGACCGACCACGTCTGGACGCTGGAAGAAGTCGTAACATTGATTGACCAGCTCGACTAAAAATGATAAGCGTTTACACCATGAACGCTGGCGACGTGATAAACGCGCTCAATACCCGCGAGTTTGACAGGTGGAGCGAAGACCAAATAAAGGAAGGTCTTGCCGCTCTGCATAAAGAAAACACGGTGGGGCCTCATGCAGCGTTTTACAACGGCCTGATTCAGACACTTGAGAGGTCGCTTGAATCGAAAGAACGCCAGCAGCTCGCTGAGCAGGGCAACCAGCAACTTGCTGCCATGCAAGCCAACGTGAGACATGGGAGCGAAATTGTTTCCCAATTAGAACAACACCGCTCCCTGCACAGAAAGATATTGTTCTGGTCTAAGGTCGCTGGCGTGACTGGGTTGGTGCTTGTGGGCTTTGAAATCTGTAAGCTTTGGCATGCGTCTCATTCCAGCAGCGAAGCGCCGCATACAATATCCACACAACAACTACAACAACCGTCACATGCTTCTGCGACTTCCGAACCATCCAAAGCCACAAACCAAGCGCCGCCACCACCGAACCGGCCACAATAAGACCAATAATGTTTTCTGTAATCAAGGGAAGATTTTCTACGTCGCCGAAGGTTAAGGATAAATTATATGTCATCCTCCGAAGAACCTAGCAGCCAGTCATCCGGCCCAAAACCCAAACCCAATAAGGAACAACCAGAGGCCGACAACAGTGCCTTTTGGAATGCAATCAGCAATTTCGGTATCCAAGGGCTTCTTAACTTCATTTTGTCCCGGCGGAAAAGCACTGTTAGATGGAAGGTGACAGGGGCGATCGGTGTCTTTTTCTCTGCGGGGGCCGCTCTTTATTATAATAATCCACATACACCTCTCTCAGTCGTTATTTCGATGCTTGTCATTGGTGGTGTGTTTTTTGCTTTTGCCGCACGTCAGATTGCTCTGAACTATAATAAAATCATTCTGGCAAATCTGTGGTGGTGGATAGTTTTCTTTGCATATTGCTTGCTGGCATGGGGAATTCTGTGGATTAAATATCAAGCCCTAATCTGGAAGCCACCAGAACTTCCTGAAGGATGTAAGACGGTTTTTGTAACATTCGGCGGCAACACTGCCTCTAGTCCACTTACAAGAAGTGGAGGACTTTTCCAAATAGGGGCTTCCGGGACAACAGAGTTTGTAAAACATAACCGCCTTTATGTTAATGCAAATGTAACATTGGACGGCACTTTCACGTATAAGATTGATGCGTTGACGTTTCACGGGAATATGCCTCCCGAATGGGATCGCAATTTTAGCTCCAACGCATTTGAGATCGTTGACAGAGACCATCGCCCGATATTTCAAGAAGTCTATAAGACGCCAGAACATGTGTTGATTGAAGGTATTTTCCCGATTGGAAATGGGCGCATTTGTGCTACCTTTGAAGGTTATGGGATGCTTACGGGGCCGGATACAGAGGGCATTCTTCAGCAAATACGATCCAGAAAAGCTATCTTTGAATACCCAAGTTATGCACATCAGGGTCAATATGCGGGCACAAATCCGTTGGAACTCGACGCACAGGAACTCAATCCAATGCATATCACAGAAAGAAAGCGCGATATGTTTATCGGGTCGCTTCGTAAGGCCCCGAAATTTCCCGTGTGGATTCTTTGCACCAACGTGGCTTCCGCATCCTCGCCATTCACGCAACAGATACGGAGGCTTCTTGATGATTCTGGATACGTCGTTACTGAGCATCCGTTTCCGGCCAACATCAACGGTATTTCCAACAAAGGGATTTTCAATACAGAACATGCCAATATAACTGTTCCCGATAATTCTCTTATTCTTATTCTTGGCGGTCAGGGTAAAGGCGACCATCAGCCGCGAGACACTAGCCGCGTGGATGATGCCTTTGGATTGGAAGGCGAATTTAATGAGATAGGCGTTAAGGCATCCGTAGCTTTTGCTAACATGGACCCATCGAATGTCGTGGTTTTCATTCCTGACAAACGATAGAGAATTTTGGCGGTGTCTCAATTTCATAATTTAGGGCTTAAATTTAAACAGAATTGGAATGTCTAGAAAAACGGTAGGGTTTTCAAGTCAAGGCACTACCGTTTTTTGTGTGGGAGCATTTTGGCGCCCTTCCCGTCTAATTCGGCATGAAGGCAAGACTTTGCTCGATTGCCCTGGTTGTGGCAGCGGCGGGCATCATCGCAGGCGGCGGCGCTTATGTCGCCTCTTTCGCCTCGCGCACGCGCTCGCTGGAAGCGCGATTGGCGCGCGTCGAAGCCGCCTTGAACGCGAAAGAAACCACCGGCGCATGGCGTTTCACCGCGCCGGCGGGACTGGCCAAAAACGGCGCGACGCCCTTGCTCCGGGTCCCTTTAGTTTCGCCGCCCGCGGGGCAGACGGACTCCCTCGAACGCCGCGTGGAAAAGATCGAACAAGAGTTGAGGCCGCATTTTCAATTGTTGTCCCCGGCCCGGCCCGATGCGCCGGCCATCATCCGCTGAAACTTGATTCCTGGAACCTTATGAAACCTTTGATTCTTTTGCCGGTTATCCTTTCTTGTTCAATCCTGCGCGCCTGGGCGGACGGCATGATCATCGTCCATCCCATGCCCGGACCGCTGCCGTCGGCGCCGTACGCGTTCGCGCCGCTGGAAATCACCTACCACCACGTCAAGGTGAAGATTGACGGCCAAATCGCCGCCACGTCGGTGGACCAGGAGTTTTACAATCCCAATGCGCAGCGGCTGGAGGGGACTTACCTCTTCCCGGTGCCCAAAGGGGCGCAGATCAACAAATTCAGCATGGAAATCGGCGGACGCCAGGTCGAGGCCGAGTTGCTGGCCGTGGACAAGGCCCGCTCCATCTACGAGGACATCGTCCGCAAACTGCGCGACCCCGCCTTGCTCGAATACGCCGGGCGCGACGTTTTCAAAATGCGCGTCTTCCCCATTGAGCCGAACAGTTCCAAGCGCATCACTCTCTCCTATTCGCAAGTCCTGCCCTCGGAGTCCGGCCTGTTCAGCTACGTCTATCCGTTGAACACGGAGAAATTCTCCGCCAAGCCGATCAAAAAAGTCAGCGTGAACGTCGAGTTGCAAAGCCCGCGGCCCCTCAAAACCATTTACTCGCCCAGCCACGCCGTCGAGATCAAGCGCGACGGCCCCAACCGGGCCACCATTGGCTACGAGACGGCCGACGCGCTCCCCAACTCCGATTTCGCCCTCTACTTCGCGCCGGAAAAGGACGAGGTCGGGATGAACCTGCTGACTTGCAAAACCGCCGGCGAGGACGACGGCTTTTTCCTCCTCCTCGCCTCCCCCGGCGCCGAGACCAAGGCAAAGGAGGTCGTGCCCAAGGACGTCGCGTTCGTGCTCGACACCTCCGGCTCGATGGCGGGACCCAAGATCGAGCAGGCGAAAAAGGCGCTCCAATTCTGCGTGGAAAATCTCAATGACAACGACCGCTTCGAGGTCATCCGTTTCTCGACCGACGTCGAGCCGCTCTTCGGCCAACTGGCCGGCGCCACCAAGGAAAACCGCCGCCGGGCCGAATCCTTCGTCCAGGGCCTCAAGGCCATCGGCGGCACGGCCATTGACGACGCCCTGCGCCAGGTCCTGGCCTCACGGCCCGCCCACGACGACCGCCCCTTCGTCATCGTTTTCCTGACCGACGGCGAGCCGACCGTGGGGGAGACGGACGAGGACACGATTGTGGCCAACGTCAAGAAGAACAACGCCGGCGGCACCCGCGTCTTCTGTTTCGGCCTCGGCAACGACGTCAACACGCATCTGCTGGACAAGATCGCCGAGGAAACCCGCGCAGCCGCGCAATATGTTTTGCCCGAGGAGGACATCGAGGTGAAGGTCTCCTCGTTCTTCTCCAAAATCACCGAGCCGGTCCTGGCCAATCCCCTCCTCCGCGTCTCCGGCGGCATTCACATCTCAAAAATGTATCCGGCGCCGCTGCCCGATTTGTTCAAGGGCGGCCAGTTGATCGTTGTGGGCCGCTACACGGGCGCGGGCGCTGCTGCCGTGGAAATCGAGGGAACCCTCAGCGGCCAATCCAAAAAGTTTGCCCAGGACGTGAAGTTTTCCGGCGACGCGACGGACTCGGAATTCATCCCCCGTTTGTGGGCGACCCGCCGGGTCGGTTACCTGCTGGATGAAATCCGCCTGCACGGCGAGAACGCCGAGCTGCGCGACGAAGTCACGTCCCTGGCGCGCCGTTACGGCATCGTCACCCCCTACACCGCCTATCTCATCATGGAGGACGAATCGCGCCGCGGCGTGCCCCTGGCCCGGCAATCGCTGCCTCAACTCAACACCGACAGCGCCGCCCACGCAGTCGTGGCACAGAACTGGAGCGCCTTCAAGGACGCCCGCGGCGGCGGGCAGGCGCTGGCCGGCGCGCGCTACGGCACGGCCTTGCGCTTTGCCGCCTCGCCGGACGTCGCGGCGGCCAGCGGCGCCGTCGAAGCCAGCCGCGCCCTGGGCGTGACCGCGATGCCCTTGGCGCCGGAGGCCGCGCCTTCGGGCGACTCGCGGGTGCGGGCGGCGCAGTACACGCAGCAAACCAAATACATCAACGGGCGCAACTTCTTCCAAAACGGCTCGCAATGGGTTGACGCCGGCGTGCAAAACCTGCAAAACGCCCGGCACCAGCGCGTTCAATTCGGCTCGGCGGAGTACTTCGCGCTGGCGGCGCGGGAGCCGCGCGCGCTGGCCTGGCTGGCCCTGGGCCGAAACGTCCAATTCGTCCTGGACGGCGCCGTCTATGAGATTTACGAGTAACTGGCCCGGCAGCCCATGACCGCTCACGAGATGCTGGATTAAGGTCTGCAGCTAGAGTCTCCAATGTGTCACTTGATGACGCAATGGCCTGCGCCGGCTGGCGCTGATTTCATGGCCCTTGGCCGAGCCTCGGCATCTGCGGTTCCGCCACAAACTTGGCCGCCTCTGCAAGCCGTTGTGCAATGTGCTTCTGCGTTGGCTTGTCTTTCGGCCAACCTGTAATGTGGGAGTGGTTTACATTCTCTGGCAATGGTGCGGCTTCGACCTTCAGGGATTGGCGTACTACATCGCTGGTCGTAATATCAGCTCTGCCGTAAAGGATTCCCCGCCTCTTTGTTGAAATCATTTCCGCCACGCTGTGGCCAATTTTCCACAGAGTTTCTTCTGGCATACCGCCATGCCGAGTAACGGAGAGGTTGTGGTCCTTGGGAGGCACGAAGGCATCGGGCCGGATTGACTCATCCGCTCTCACCCAGAAATCCTTGGTAATAAAGCGGGCCAGCAATTCGTCCACTAGCGCCGGTAAAGTCTGGAAGGAGTCGCTCACGCGGCGTGCAGCCGATGGATTAGATCAAGGATTGCTTTCGGCACATCCCAAAAAAAGGCCTCTGTTCCGTACGCTTTGTTTGGCCCCACAAGTGCGGCATAATGCAGGTCGCCTTCTGGACTCACGCTCACCGAAAGTGTGTGGTGCGGCGACCGGTACCATTCGAGGGTCAAGTGGCCATCCGGTTCCGCGCCAACCGACGGCGCTGGAGTGCCGGGAGGCAATGCCTCCAGAAAACGGTAAGCCAGCTGATACGCATCGTCCAAAACAGGATCAGCTCCGTAACCGTCCCAATTGCGCGTTCTGCATTCTTCGGTCACGGCGCAAAGTTCCTCAAAAACTTCCCTCTTTTGCAAGCCTAACGCATTGGACTCGTAGAGGTGCCGGCGTGCCTCGTTGGCCCTTTCCGCAACGAACTGGGCTTCGGTGCTGGCACCGTGGGCGGAGAGCGCGTTAAATGAGATTAGCGCGGATGCTGTCATTTCGATTAACATTTAAAGGACTTTAGAGCCTTTTCAGTGATACTGCCATAGAAAACTTCGTTTTTTAACCACCTCATTTCAGGCAAGCGCTTTTCCAGCGCCTCTGGCCCCAGTGCGAAGGGTTGTATGGTCATGACCGTAATATCAAGGATCAGCCCAAGGCCATGTGTGGTGGGATCTTCGGGGTGTTGAATGGTCCGAATAATATTTATGGAATAATCGTGCCCTGGCACCGCCAAAATGTCTTGATGGAAAAATCCGTAAAACGGCACATTCATATTCTGTGGCGCTTGCGGTGCCGGTTGTATGTAGTCTTCGAATTCCATATCCTTTGGCGGAAGGTCAATCCGGTTGATGTATCGAAGACTGATTTGCTGAACTTGTGTGGGTCTTGCGATGTCAACGTAAAGCTGCCACAGCCGCTGGGCTTCAGCCAGGAAGCTCTCCCACGTTTCGTATGGGTGAAGTCTGCTGAATAGAAAACCGTCCCGGTTGAACTGTGCAATATGTGGCTTAACCTCCGACTGGATGCGAAGTCCGTTCCAGCCCAAATCCTGAGTCGTGGTTTCCGGCGCCTTCTTTGGCCGCAATTTGATTTCCTGTACTATTTGATTGTGGGAGGCTATTTTTGGATACTCTGGAAGTGTTGCTTTTATCTTTTGCGACACTGTTGGTGCTTCCCAAGGGCTCTCCGCCCGTGCCTGAATACCGAGCGCTGCCTCCACGATTGGAGCATTCGGCAAAGTCGGAAAACCTTTGTTCAGGTCAATTTTGAATTCGGCATTCACGATCATCGGATGCTGCGGAGTGTCTTATCAGGAACGAACAAGTTTGCAAACCAAGAATCATCTATCTCAAGCCAGGACATCCGTCACGACTTTGGCCGGCTCGACGCCCGTCAGCCGCTGGTCCAGGCCCTGGTACTTGAAGGCCAGCTTCTCGTGGTCAATTCCCAGTTGATGCAGAATGGTCGCGTGCAGGTCGTGGACGTGGACGGGATTCTCGACAATGTTGTAGGACATCTCATCGGTCTGCCCATAGACAAAGCCCGGCTTCACTCCGCCCCCGGCCAGCCACATCGTGAAGCAGCGCGGATGATGGTCGCGCCCGTAATCGGTCTGGGAAAGATCGCCCTGGCAGTAAATCGTCCGCCCGAATTCCCCGCCCCAAATCACGACCGTCTCTTCCAAAAGCCCTCGCTGCTTTAAGTCCTGGACCAACGCGTAACAGCCTTGGTCAACGTCTTTGCACTGGGAAGCCAGGTCGCGCGGCAGATTGCCGTGCTGGTCCCAGCCGCGATGAAAAACTTGCACGAAGCGCACCCCGCGCTCGGCCAGGCGCCGGGCCATGAGGGCCGAATTGGCAAAGGTTCCCCTCACCTTCGCGTCCGCTCCGTACATCTCCCAGGTCTTCTCCGTTTCGCCGGAGAAATCCGTCAATTCCGGTATGCTTGACTGCATGCGAAAGGCCATCTCGAACTGCTGCGTGCGTGTTTGGATTTCCGGATCGCCGATGGCGTCGTACGATCGCCGGTTGAGCGCGCCGATGCCCTCGATCATCTCCTGGCGCAACGCCCGCGGCAGCCCGGGGGCGTCTTTGAGGTACAAGACCGGGTCGCCCTTGGCCCGCAAGTCCACCCCGCTGAATTTGCCGGGCAGAAAACCCGCCCCCCAAAGCCGCGCCGAGATGGCTTGCACGTTGGAATAGGGGCTGGAATGGGTCGCGTGCAAAACGACGAACGTCGGCAGATCTTGATTAAGCGAACCGAGACCGTAAGCGACCCAGGAGCCGATGGAGGCCTTGCCCATGATCATCGAACCGGTATAGATCAATTGGTTGGCCGGTTCGTGGTTGATGGCGTCGGTCCGCATCGAACGAATGAAGCAAAGGTCGCCCGCCATTTTGGCGTGCCAGGGCAGAAGCTCGCTGATCCACGCGCCGCCGGGGCCGTACTGGGCGAATTTGAAAAGGGTCGGCGCCAGTGGAAAGCTCTGCTGGCCCGATGTCATGCCCGTGAGCCGCTCGCCCTGCCCCTTGAGCCAGCCTTTGAGGTCTTCCTTGAATCGCGCCCGCAGGCCCGGCTTGTAATCGAAGAGGTCCAATTGCGAGGGCGCGCCGATGAGCGAAATATAAATGGCCCGTTTGGCCTTGGGCGCGATTCGCCAGACATCTTCCCCGATTTTCCCGCCGCTCTCCGATGCGCCAAAGGCGCGCGGCCCCAGCAGCGAGGCCAGCGCCGCCACGCCCAGTCCGGTGGCGCCCTTGCGGAAGAATTGGCGGCGCGTGAGCGCTGCGTTCAATTCGTTGATGAGCGGCGTCAGTTGCGGGTCAAGATTCATGTCAGGGCCTCATTTTGTCAAAGCTTCGTCCAGGTTGAAAATCTCGCTGGCCACCAGCGTCCACGCCGCCAACTCCGCCGGCGGCAGCGTCTTGTCCGCCTTGGATTCTCCGACCGACAGCAGCTTTTGCGCATCCGCCGGATCGTTGCCGTAACTTTTGATGGCGTCCTGCTCCATTTTGCGGATAACCGCCCGCTCGCCGGGCGCCAGGCGCCGCGCCAGCAGCGGCTCGGTTATGCTGTCCAGGCGCGTGTCGAAATCGCGGGACGACGACAGCGCGCGCGCGGCCAGGTGGCGGGCGGCTTCAACGAACTGCGGATCGTTCAACGTCACCAGCGCCTGCAACGGCGTGTCGGTCCGGTCGCGCCGCGTGCAAAAGACCTCGCGGCTCGGGGCGTTGAGGATTTCCATGTTGGGCGGCGGCGCGGTCCTTTTCCAGTAGGTGTAGAGCGAGCGCCGGTAAAGGGCGGGGCCGCTGTCCTGTTTGTAAAAGCGGGTGTCCGATTGCTCCATCGCCACGGCCTCCCAAACCCCCTCCGGCTGGTAGGGCTTGACCGGCGGGCCGCCCACCTTTGGCACCAGCAGGCCCGACGCCGCCAGCGCCTCGTCCCGGATTTCCTCGGCGTCCAGGCGCAGATGCGGCCCGCGGGAGAGCCAGACGTTGCGCGGGTCTTTCTCCAGCTTCTCGGGCGAGATAACCTCGGACTGCCGGTAGGTCGCGCTCATGACCATCGTTTTGACCATCTGCCTGTAATTCCATCCCGAATCCATGAACTCCACCGCCAGCCAGTCCAGCAGTTCCTGGTCACTGGGGCGCGACCCCATGACGCCGAAATCCTCGGTGGTCTCGACCAGGCCCAGGCCGAAAAGTTGCGCCCACAAACGGTTCACCGTCACCCGCGCCACCAACGGGTCCTCGCGCGACATGATCCACCGGGCCAGGCCCAGCCGGTTGCGGGGCGCCTCCGCCGGCATCGGCGGCAGCGCCGCGGGCGTGGCGGCGGATACTTCTTCGCCTTTGCTGGTGTAATTGCCGCGCAACAGGACATTCGCGCTCGGTTGGGTGTCCTTTCGCTCTTCCATGACCAGCGTGGTCGCGCCGCGCTTGCGAATCCGTTCTTCCTCCTCCGCCTGCTCCGCTGATTCCGCCGCCAGTTTCTGGCTTGGGCGGTCATAAGCGGCCAGGTAAACCTCATCCAGCGCGGCCTTCTCCGCCATGTCCGGGTTGCGTGCCAGTCCGCCAAGCGCCAGGCGGGCGACCTCCTGGGGCCGCAGGGCCTTGTCGTAAAAGCGGACATCCTGCAGGAACACGCGGCCCCCGGTCAGAGCCTCGGCGGCGCCGGCCTGGCCGGTCCGGGCGCCCAGCCGCAGCGGGACATCGGCGACGATGTTGGAGCCAAGATTATTGTTATTGACTTCCACTTCGGCCCGGAGGCCGTCCACGTACAGGGCGAGAGCCTCCGCGCCCGTTCGGCGGCCGTCGAAGACCGCCATCACGTGGTGCCAGCGGCCGGCCTTGAGCGGTTGGTTGCCCGTGATCTTGAGCGCCTTCTCCGGGTATTGGTCAATTATATGCACGATCGCGCGTCCCTCGGACAGATACAGGTCCCATCCCCGAAAACCCGCGGCGCTGTTCATGCGTGAGATCACCGCGCCGCTGGGCCGGTCCTCCAGGTAAAGGAACGCCCCGTAGCTGGCCTGGCCCGCGCGAGCGATGACCGGCGCGGCGTTTTCCACGGCGGCCCCCGTGAGCAAAGGCGCCGGGCCGAAGAGGCCCGCCCGCCGTTCAGGGCCGCCGGCCCACTGGATTTTCTTCCCCTCCGCTTCGCCACCGCAAGGCCCGTTGCTTTCCGTCAACGGCAGACTTAGGAGCGGTCGCAGGTCAATGGGCCGGGATGATGGGTTGGCCTTGGCGCCGGCCAGCCACTTCTCGAACGCCGGCCCGGCCTGATGCTTGCGCGCGGCGATGGATTGCTTTGTCCTGGCGATGGCTGGCTCCAATTGGCCCCACTCTGCGGCGTCTTCCTTGGCCGGCACAAAGAGCATCGGCGCGTTATTGCCGGTGGGTCCGTCCAATATGGCGCTGGTGTTGTTGCGGAAAAACGCCGTCAACGAATAGAACTCCTTCATCGTGATCGGATCGAATTTGTGGTCGTGGCAAGTGGCGCAGCCGGTGGTCAACCCGAGCCAGACCGCCGCGGTGGTGTCCACTCGGTCCTTCGCGTAAATGGCGGCGTACTCGTCCGCTATGGCCCCCCCTTCGCTCGTTGTCTCCAGCACGCGGTTGTAGCCGGAGGCGATTTTCTGCCCCTCCGTCGCCCCGGGCAGGAGGTCGCCGGCGATCTGCTCCAAGGTAAACTGATCGAAGGGCATGTTGGCCTTGAGCGCCCCGATCACCCAATCCCGGTAGGGCCAGATGCTCCGCGCGTAGTCCAGATGGATGCCCTGCGTGTCGGCGTATCGCACCGCGTCCAGCCACAGCCGCGCGAAATGCTCGGCGCTGGCGTCGCTGGCCAGCATTCGGTCCACCGCCTTCTCGTAGGCCCCGTTCGAGCCGGAGCGAAGGAATTGCTCCACCTCGCGCGGACTGGGCGGCAAGCCCGTCAGATCAAAACTCAGCCGGCGGTAAAGGCGGGCCTTTTGTTCCGGCGCATTGGGCGCCAGGCCGTTCTCGGCCAGCTTGCGGGCCACGAAGTGATCAATGGGATTTCGCGCCCAGCCCGCCCCGTCCTCCGGCACTGCCGGCCGGGCGGGCGGGATCAGCGACCAATGTTTCTCATACTTCCCACCTTGCGCGATCCATTCCCGGAGCAGAGCGATCTCCCCCGGCTTCAATTTCTTTTGCTCCGATGCAGGCGGCATCACGTCATCGTCCGTGGCGCTGATGCGGCGCACCAGTTCGGATGCCTTCGGGTCGCCCTTGATGATGACCGGCTTGCCGTCATCTCGCGGCTCGTAGGCGAAATCTTCCCGATCCAGGCGCAACGGTCGCTTTTTGGGCTTGCGCGCCGCTGAGTCCGGCCCGTGGCAATGAAAACAGTTCTCCGAAAGGATCGGCGCGATTTGATTGTTGTAGGAAATCCTCCCCTCAGCGCCCCGCGCCCCGGGCAGCCCGGCCGCGGCCAGGGCGACGACGACAATACTCCCAAGGCGCGCGGGGACGAGAAAGCGGGAACCGCCGCCCCCAAAGCCGCCTTCGCTCCAGCCTGAAGGACAACGCAAAGAAATCATGGCTGCGCTTGCAAAAGACGCTCGAATCCCTTCCATTATTCACCCGAAACCGCCTTTTGTCACGCCCTTACTCTTGGTTCCCTCACATCCCCTTGAGAAAGCTCCTTACTCTTGCGAATGCCCTGCCGATGACTCCCAGATACATCGCCGCCAGAATGGTGATGATGGCCATGACGCACAACAGCTCCGTCAGCGTCAAGCCCGCCAGCCGTTTCTGAATCTTCTTCATCATCACCTGCAATTGGACAGGGGAGCAGCCAGTCCGTCACGCCTGGTCAAGCGTTCGTCCCGAAGGGAAAGCGGAAATCAGCCGGAGACAAAACCACGACAGCGGTCACCGTCCCTGAACACTTACCAGGCAATGGGCGGCTGTGCTTTCGCCCGCCAGCGCCGCGAGGCGAAGAACAACAAGCCCGACAGCCCCAACAAAGCTATAGTGCCCGGTTCAGGTACCGCCGTGGCGGTCAGGGCAAATTGAGGATCCCCTGTCGTAATGTTCCATGATGAGCCATCACTGGAAGTGAGAAGAAAATTATCCCCGCTCCAGCCACCAATTGCATCAGGCGGGGAATTCGCAACGCTCCAGGCATAAGCGCCGTTCGCAACCGATGTTCCAGCGGTGACCACAATATAATATTGCGTCGAAGGAGAAAGCATCAGCCCGGAAGCAGTATAGGTGTAAAGGCCGCCCGTCTCGGGATCACTGGAACCACTCAGAGTTCCGAGGCTGCTTCCGGGAAAAGGGCCGGAAAGACCGACCACCGAGTAAAGCATCACCTCGAAGCCGTTGGGAGCGCCCGATGCGGGCGTCATCGCCAATTGAACGGAATCAAGCGCATACCCGCCGGCATTGTTCCCCGTGGCAAAAAACCCCGCCACCCATGAATCGCTTCCCACCGCCGCGCTGCCGAAAGACGGTTGGCCTAAGCTGGAAAGGTAGGTTAGCGTTCCTTGCGACCAAGCCGTTTGCGGGGCCAACAGTCCCACCGCAAAAATAATTATGCCGCCAAGAATCAGGTTTTTCACAGTTGTGTTCGGCTGGTTTGATGCTGCGAGTGCGCGAGCAGCGTCCGGTTGCGACGGGACTCCGACGCGGGTTCATTGTGACTTTTCGTAACAATTCGTAACACGATTGTAACTTGTACGTACCG
>Ga0326727_10008633_pt1 | contig 25696 bp, 27 predicted proteins | sample MB2enrmetagenome_FD_207643 | JGI IMG/M metagenome (GOLD analysis project Ga0326727, IMG submission 207643) | Lab enriched peat soil microbial communities from McLean, Ithaca, NY, United States - MB29MY | ecosystem: Environmental > Terrestrial > Soil > Wetlands > Peat | place: USA: New York...
CATGCGAACCCGCTCTTCCATCCGACAGGTCTCCTGAAACGGCATCGGAAGCCCTCCTTCCGAACCATCTTCGCCTGTCGACCATCAACCCGGTCCAAACTGTCAGGAATCTACCCGGTTCATACCAGGCGGCGCCACCCCCCTCCCTAACCCTCCCGCACAAGGGGGGAGGGAACGCCTCGAACCTCGGCGAAATTGATGACGCCAGGTGCCCCGAACGTTCCCCAACCTCATTTTTCAGATCAACCGGAAGGAAAATGAAATGTCGCTGAAAATCCGTCTCTCGCGCGCCGGCGCGAAGAAGCGCCCGTTCTACCGAATCGTGGTGGCCGACGCGCGCATGCCGCGCGACGGCCGCTTCGTCGAGAAGATCGGCACGTTCGACCCCCTCAAGCCCAAGGACGACGCCGCGCGGCTGGCGCTCGACGCCGAGAAGGCCAAGGCTTGGCTCGCCAAGGGCGCCCAGCCGACCGACCGCGTGCTGCGCCTGCTCGACGGCCTCGGCCTCGCCAAGCGCGAGGCGCGCAGCAATCCCAAGAAGGCCCTGCCGAGAAAGAAGACGCAGGAGCGCGTCGCCGCGGCCGAAGCCGCCGCCGCCAAGGCCGCCGCCGCGGCTTCGGCGTAAGGAAAACTGCGGCACCCGCGCATCTCGCTTTTCTCAAGAGAATCGCCTTGTCCAATTCCGCGCGTCTCATCCTCGTGGGCGTCTTCGGCGCTGCGCGGGGCGTGCGCGGCGAAATCGCGGTCAAGTCCTACACTGAGGACCCCGAGGCGATCGGCGCCTACGGCGCGCTGACCGACAAGGAAGGCGCGCGCGTCTTCGCCTTCGAGTCGCTGCGTCGGCTCGGCGACGAAACGCTCGTCGCGCGCGTGAAGGGCGTCGCGAACCGCGAGGACGCGCAGGCGCTGAGCGGCGTCGAACTCTACGCCCGGCGCGAACAATTGCCGCCGCCCGGCGAGGACGAATTCTACTATGACGACCTCGTCGGCCTCGCCGCGGTGACGCGCGAGGGCTTAAGGCTCGGCCGCGTCGTCGCGCTGAGCAATTTCGGCGCTGGCGACATCTTGGAGATCGCGCCCGAGGGCGGGGCTGAGACCTTGCTCATGCCTTTCACCAAGGCGGTCGCGGTCGAGATCGATTTCGCGCGCGGACGGATCGTCATCGAGCCGCCGCGCGAGGTCGAGGGCGAACCCGAGCCTTAGGAGCGCGCCGATGTTCGCCGCCACGATCCTGACGCTGTTTCCCGAAATGTTTCCCGGCCCGCTCGGCTTGTCGCTCGCCGGCGACGCGCTCGCGCGCGGCTTGTGGTCGCTGGAGGCGCGCGACATTCGCGAGCATGGGATCGGGCGCCATCGCGCCGTCGACGACACCCCCGCCGGCGGCGGGCCGGGCATGGTGATGCGCGCCGACGTGCTCGCGGCGAGTCTCGACGCGGCGCTCGCCCTAAGCGATCCGCGCCCGCGCCTGATGATGAGCCCGCGTGGGCTCCCGCTCACGCAAGCGCGCGCGCGCGAATGGGCGGCGGGGCCGGGGCTCGTCGTCGTCTGCCCGCGTTTCGAAGGCGTCGACGAGCGCGTCATCGAAGCGCGCGGTCTGATCGAGATCTCGATCGGCGATTACGTGCTTTCCGGCGGCGAGATCGCCGCGCTCGCCGTGCTCGACGCCTGCGTGCGGCTAATTCCGGGCGTGATGGGCAAGAGGGAATCGGGCGAGAGCGAGAGTTTCGAGGCCGGCCTGCTCGAATATCCGCATTACACCAGGCCCCGCCAATGGGAGGGGCGCGCCATTCCCGACGCGCTATTGTCGGGCGATCACGGCCGAATCGAAAAATGGCGACGCGAGGAGGCGCTGCGAATTACGCGCGAGAGACGGCCGGATTTGGCGTGAGCGCGCTGACGCGCTCTACCGCGTCGGCGCCGGACGCTCGCCGCGATAGTCGTAGAAGCCGCGCTGCGACTTGCGGCCCAGCCAGCCAGCCTCGACGTATTTGACCAGCAGCGGGCACGGCCGATACTTGGAATCGGCGAGGCCTTCGTGCAGCACCTGCATCACCGAGAGGACGGTGTCCAGGCCGATGAAATCGGCCAGTTGCAGCGGCCCCATCGGGTGGTTGGCGCCAAGCCGCATCGCCGTGTCGATCGATTCGACCGAGCCGACGCCCTCGTAAAGGGTGTAGATCGCTTCGTTGATCATCGGCAGCAGAATGCGATTGACGATGAAACCGGGGAAATCCTCGGACATCGTGGCCGTCTTGCCGAGCCGCGCGACGAACGCTTTGGCGGCCTCGAACGTGTCGTCGGTGGTGGCGATGCCGCGGATCAGTTCGACCAATTGCATGCGCGGCACCGGATTCATGAAATGAATGCCGATGAAGCGTCCGGGATTGGGGGTGACCGAAGCCAGGCGGGTGATCGAAATCGACGAGGTGTTCGTGGCGACGATCGTATCCGCTTTCACAAACGGACGCAGGGCGGCGAAAACCTTGCGCTTGACGTCCTCGTTCTCGGACGCCGCTTCGACGACGAGGTCGCAGTCGGCGAATTCGCCGTAGTCGCCGGCGACGCCGATCCTCGCCAGGACCGCCTGCCTGCCGGCCTCGTCGAGCTGCCCCTTGGCGATCTGGCGCGACAAGTAGCCGTTGGTCGTCGCCAGCGCCGCCTTGACCCGCTCTTCCGCGACGTCGTTCAACAGAACGTCCATGCCGGCTTGCGCGCACACCAGCGCGACGCCGGAACCCATCTGTCCCGCGCCGACGACGCCGACTTTGTTGATCGAGAGCGCCATTCTTGTCATCCCCAAGCGACAGAGCCCGCGCCAAGCGCAGGGATCATAGACGAGCGCGGCGGCAGGTCCAGCGCGGATCGGGCCTCGCGCCGCTAAAACTTCACCGGCCGATCTTCGCCAACTCCCGCGCCAGTTCGGGCAGCGCCGCGTAGAGGTCGGCGACCAGGCCATAGTCGGCGACCTGGAAGATCGGCGCCTCCTCGTCCTTGTTGATGGCGACGATGATTTTCGAGTCCTTCATGCCCGCCAGATGCTGGATCGCCCCGGATATGCCGACCGCAATATAAAGATCGGGCGCCACCGCCTTGCCGGTCTGGCCGACCTGCCAATCGTTGGGGGCGTAGCCGGCGTCGACCGCGGCGCGCGAAGCGCCGATCGCGGCGCCGAGCTGGTCGGCGATCGGCTCGATGAGCAATTTGAAGTTCTCCGCCTTCTGCATCGCGCGCCCGCCGGAAATGATGATCTTGGCCGAGGTCAGTTCCGGCCGATCCAGCTTGACGAGCGCTTCGCCGGCGAAACTCGACAGGCCCGGATCGGCGGCCGCGGCGACCGGCTCGATCGGCGCGGCGCTCCCCTCGGGCGTCGCCGCGAACGAGGCGGCGCGCACCGTCGCGACGATCTTCGCGTCGCTCGCTTGGACCGTCTGGATCGCGTTGCCGGCGTAGATCGGTCGTTCGAACGTGTCGGCCGAGACGACCTTGACGATGTCGGAGACCTGCATCACGTCGAGCAGCGCCGCCGCGCGCGGCAACGCATTCTTCGAATAGGGGCTCGAGGCGGCCAGGATCGCCGCGTAATCGGGCGCCAGGGCGACGATCAGCGCGGCGAGCGGTTCGGCGAGGCCGTGCTCGTAGAGGGAAGCGTCGGCGACGCGCACGCGCGCGACGCCGGAAAGCTTGGCCGCCGCGGCCGCGGCGCCGGCGACATCGGCGCCCGCAACCAGAATATCGACGGGGGCGCCAAGTTGCAGGGCGGCGGTCAGGGCGCGCGCGGTTAGATCGCTCAAACGGCCGTTCGCGACTTCGGCCAGCAGCAGGGTCGCCATGGCTAGATCACCCCGGCTTCGTCGCGCAGCTTGGCGACGAGCTCGGCCACCGTCTTGACCTTCACCCCGGCTTTGCGGCCGCCCGGCTCCACCGTCTTCAACACTTTCAACCGCGGCGCGACGTCGACGCCGAAATCGGCCGGCATCTTTTCGTCGATCGGCTTCTTCTTGGCCTTCATGATGTTGGGCAATGAGGCGTAGCGCGGCTCGTTGAGGCGCAAGTCGGCGGTCACGATCGCCGGAAGCTTCAATTCGACGGTCTGAAAGCCGCCGTCGACTTCGCGCGTCACCGCGACCTTGCCGTCGCCGACGACGACCTTGGAGGCGAAGGTTCCCTGCCCCCAACCCATCAACGCCGCCAGCATCTGGCCGGTTTGATTGCAATCGTCGTCGATCGCCTGCTTGCCCATGATGACGAGACCCGGCCGTTCGGCGTCGATGACCCCCTTGAGCAGCTTGGCGACCGCCAGCGGTTCGACGAGCCCCTCGGTCTTGACCAGAATCCCGCGATCGGCGCCCATCGCCAGCGCGGTGCGCAACGTTTCGGCGGCTTGCGCCGGGCCGATGGAGACGACGATCGCCTCGCTCGCTTTTCCCGCTTCCTTCTGGCGCAACGCCTCTTCGACGGCGATTTCGTCGAACGGGTTCATCGACATCTTCACGTTGGCCAGTTCCACGCCCGAGCCGTCGGACTTGATGCGTATCTTGACGTTGTAGTCGACCACCCGCTTCACGGGCACGAGAATCTTCATGGCGACGAGAACCCTCTCCTGTCGTTTGCGCGTCGGCCGAGATGTCGCGGCCGCCACCCCTAATCGGCGGGGTTGGCCGAGTCAACGCGCGCCGATCGGCCTGATTCGGCTGGGATCGCGCCTCGATCGCGCGCTCGATCCGACCTGCGCGCGGCTCGCGCCGCCGGCGCGCCTAGGTCGGGCGGGCCTCGCCCTTGCCGCGCGGGCAAGTGATTGGCTATACCGATTTGGAGGCGACCGATCGGGCGCCGGCGCGCGAGTCGAGGTCAGGGGAGGCGCGAGACGGGGCGCGTCGGCGTGCGGCGAGACGCGGAACTCATGCGTTTCGCGTGAAGAAGAAGTTAAGGATTCCTTGATGCGCGCGCCGGGCGGACCGCGACTGTTGCTGCGACGGCTCCGCGAGGTCATGGCGGAGCCGGTCACCGCGCAGGCGCGCCTCGACCGCATTGTCGTTCTCATCGCCTCGAACATGGTCGCCGAAGTGTGCTCGCTCTATGTCGCGCGCGCCGACGGGCCGCTCGAGTTGTTCGCGACCGAAGGCCTCAACCGCGAGGCCGTCCATTTGACCACCATGCTTCCGGGCGAGGGCCTCGTCGGCTTGATCGCCGGCACCGCCGAACCGCTCGCCCTGTCGGACGCGCAACGCCATCCGGCCTTTTCCTACAAGCCGGAGACCGGCGAAGAAATCTATCATTCGTTCCTCGGCGTGCCGGTGCTGCGGGGCGGCGCGACCCTCGGCGTGCTGGTGGTGCAGAACCGCGCGCGCCGCACCTATTCCGAGGAGGAGATCGAGGCGCTGCAGACCACCGCGATGCTGCTCGCGGAGATGATCGCCTCCGGTCAATTGCAATCTCTGGCGAGGCAAGGCGCGCCGATCGCGGCGCCTCGGCCGCTCTCCCTGACCGGCGCTCCGATCGCCGAGGGCCTCGGCCTCGGCCATGTCGTCTTGCATCAGCCGCGCGTCGTCGTGAACAAGATCGTCGCCGACGACGTCGCGTTCGAACTCGATCGGTTGGAGAAGGCGATCGATGCGATGCGCGCCTCGGTCGACGATCTCATCGACCGCAGCGACGACGGCGCCGCCGGCGAACATCGCGAGGTGCTCGAGGCGTTCCGAATGATCGCCCATGATCGCGGCTGGCTGCGCCGGTTGCGCGAGGCGGTGGCCGGCGGGTTGACCGCCGAAGCGGCGGTGGAGCGCGTGCAAAACGACGCGCGCGCCAGGTTGCAGCGTCAGACCGACCCCTATTTGCGCGACCGCCTCCACGATTTGACCGACATCGCCAATCGGCTGCTGCATCAATTGGCGGGTCAGAGCCTCGTTCTTCTGCCCAGCGAACTGCCGGAGAACGCCGTTCTCGTCGCGCGGTCGATGAGTCCGGCGGCTTTGCTCGATTACGATCGCTCGCGCCTGCGCGGCGTGGTGTTGGAGGAAGGCGGGGCTTCGAGCCATATCGCCATCGTGGCGCGCGCGCTGGCGATCCCTGTGGTCAGCGACATCCCGAATATTTCCGAGATCGCCGAACAAGGCGACGCGATCGTCGTCGATGGCGTCACCGGCGAAGTGCAATTGCGGCCGCCGCCCGACGTCGAGGAGTCTTACGCCGAAAAGGCGCGCTTGCACGCCCGGCGACAGGACCAGTATCGCGCGCTGCGCGATCGTCCCGGACTCACCCTGGACGGCGTCGAGATCGGCCTGCACATGAACGCCGGCCTGTTGATCGATATGCCGCACTTGAGCGAGACGGGCGCCGAGTCGATCGGGCTGTTTCGCACCGAACTGCAATTCATGCTGGCCTCGCGCTTTCCGCGTCTGGGCGAGCAGGAGGCTATTTATCGATCCGTTCTCGAGGCCGCGGGCGACCGCCCCGTCACCTTTCGCACCCTCGATATCGGCGGCGACAAGATGCTGCCCTACATGAAGAGGCTGGAAGAGGAGAATCCCGCGCTCGGATGGCGCGCGATCCGCATCGGCCTCGACCGTCCGGCGCTGTTGCGCACGCAGTTGCGAGCGATGCTGCGCGCCGCCGCCGGACGCGAATTGCGCGTCATGATCCCTATGATTTCGACGGTCGGCGAGTTCGCGTCGGCGCGAGATTTGCTGCAACAGGAAATCGACTTCGCCGATCGGTGCGGGCGCGAGCGGCCGCGCGAAGTCAAATTCGGCGCGATGGTCGAAGTGCCCGCGTTGCTTTGGCAGATCGACGAAATCGCCGCCCAGGCGGACTTTCTGTCCGTCGGCTCGAACGATCTCATGCAATATCTCTACGCCGCCGACCGCGACAACAAGCGCGTGAGCGGCCGTTTCGATCCGCTTTCGCCGGGATTCCTGCGCGCGCTGAAGACAATCGCCGACGCGGGGGCGCGGCGTCGCAAACCGGTCGCTCTGTGCGGCGAAATCGGCGGGCGTCCGCTCGAGGCGATGGCGCTGATCGGGCTCGGCTATCGTCATTTCTCCATGGCGGCGACGGCGATCGGTCCGGTGAAAGCCATGGTTCTTTCGCTCCACGCCGACGCGACGACGCAAGAGTTGAACGCCATGTTGTCGACTCCCGACCATAGGGAATCGCTGCGCGCGCCGCTGCAAGATCTCGCAGGCCGCCTCGCAGTTCGCCTTTAGCGGGCCTCGCGCCTCTTTCCGCTTCGCTATTCCTCTCGCCGAACGCCAGCCATGTCAGCCAACGACAATTTCGACCTCATCCTGCGTCGCCATGACGAAATCGGCACGCGCCTGACCGAGGGCGTGGCGGGCGGCGAATATGCGGCGCTGTCGCGCGAACGCGCCGAACTCGATCCCATCGTCGGCGCGATCAAAGCCTGGCGCGCCAAGGATAAAGAGCGCTCGGACCTCGCGGCGCTGCTCGACGAGCCCGAACTTGATGCGGAAATGCGCGCGATGGCGGAGGCGGAGTTCAAGCGCGTCGCCGAGGACGCGCGCGCGATGGCGCAGGCGATCCGCATGGCGCTGCTGCCCAAAGACGCGGCGGACGAAGGCAACGTCATCCTGGAGGTGCGCGCCGGGACGGGCGGCGACGAGGCGGCCCTGTTCGCCGGCGACCTCTTTCGCATGTACCTCAAATACGCCGAAGCCAAGGGCTGGAAGGTCGACGTGCTCTCGATGAGCGAGGGAACGGCGGGCGGCTACAAGGAAATCGTCGCGGAGATCGCGGGACGGGGCGCGTTCGCGCGGCTGAAGTTCGAGAGCGGCGTTCATCGCGTGCAGCGCGTTCCCGCGACCGAGACGCAGGGGCGCATCCACACCTCGGCCGCGACGGTCGCCGTTCTTCCCGAGGCGCAGGAACTCGACTTCGTCATCGACGAAGCGGATTTGAAGATCGACACCATGCGATCGAGCGGCGCCGGAGGGCAGCACGTCAACAAGACGGAATCGGCGATCCGCATCACCCACTTGCCGACCGGCGTGGTCGTCGCCGTGCAGGAGGAGCGCTCGCAACACCGCAATCGCGCCAAGGCGATGGCGCTGCTGCGCTCGCGCCTTCTCGACGCGCAGAACCAGCGGGCGAACGACGAGCGCGCGCAAGAGCGGCGCGCCCAGGTCGGCTCCGGCGATCGCTCGCAGCGCATCCGGACCTATAACTTTCCCCAGGGGCGGGTGACCGATCACCGGATCAATCTGACGTTGTACACGCTGGACCGGGTGATGGCGGGCGAGGGGCTCGACGAAATCATCGACGCGCTGACGGCCGAGCGCCAGGCGCAACGGCTGGCCGCGCAGGCGACGCGATGATCGTGCGCTTGCCGCCCTTCGCGCCGGGACAGGCGATCGGCCTGCTCGGCGGTTCTTTCAATCCGCCGCACGAAGGGCATCGGCTGATTTCCGAGCTCGCGCTGCGCCGGCTGCGCCTCGATCGCCTGTGGTGGCTGGCGACGCCCGGCAACCCGCTCAAGCCGTCGGAGGGTCTGGCGGAGATGCGCGCACGCATCGAGGCGGCGCGCGAGCTCAACCGCGATCCGCGCATCGCCGTCACCGGGTTCGAGGCGGAGATCGGGGCGCGCTACACCTACGAAACCATCGTTTGGCTGAAACGCCGGGCGCGGGGCGTGTCTTTCGTCTGGATCATGGGCGCCGACAATTTGAGCGAATTTCACCTTTGGCGGCATTGGCGCGCGATCGCCGATCTCGTGCCGATCCTCGTCGTCGACCGTCCGGGATCGACATTGCGGGCGCTCGCCGGCCGCGCCGGGGCCGTTCTGGCGCGCTGGCGTCGACCGGAAAGCGAAGCGGCGCGCTTCGCCCGCCTCCCTCCGCCGGCGTTCCTGTTCCTGCATGGGCCGCGATCCAACCTTTCCTCGACGGCGTTGCGCGGGACCGCTTCTCCAGGGCCGGCGGCTGTCTTGAAATATTAACAGGTACGGATCATCTTTTCGCTATCGGCCGCAACGAATCAACCGGCCGAGCGAAAGGATCGCGACACTGACCCTGACGTCCGAGAACATCGCGTCGCCGCGCCGACGCAAATCCGCCGTCCCCCGGACCCCGCCAAAGGAGGAACTCCTCCCCCGCACGATCCTCGCCAGCCTGGAGAATTCCAAGGCCGAGGACGTGGTCGCCATCGATGTCGCAGGCAAAACGACGCTCACCGACGTCATGATCGTCGCCAGCGGGCGCTCGAACGTGCATATCGGCGCGATCGCCGATCATGTGGTCAAGGCCTGCAAGGCGGCGGGCTATCCGGCCCCGCGCATCGAGGGAATCCCCAATTGCGATTGGGTTCTGCTCGACGCCGGCGACGCCATCGTCCATATTTTCAAGCCCGAGGCGCGCCGATTCTACAATCTCGAGAAGATGTGGAGCGCGGATCGGCCCGGCGAGACGCGTCCGGCGAGGCCGGGATAATCGAGAGTGCGCTTGGCGCTGATCGGCGTCGGCCGATTGAAGTCCGGTCCCGAGCGGGAGTTGTTCGACCGCTATTTCAAGCGGATCGGCGATCTCGCCCGCTCGCAGGGGATATCCGGCGTCGACCTGCGCGAAGTCGAGGAGAGCCGCGCGCGGCGCGCCGAGGATCGCCAGGCCGAGGAGGCGCGCGCGATTGTCGCCGCCGCGCCCAAAGGGGCGTGGTTGGCGCTGCTGGACGAACGCGGCGCTCCGATGACTAGCGCGCAATGGGCCGCCGAGATCGGCAAGGCGCGCGAGGCGGCCGCGCCCGCCTACGCCGTCGTCATCGGCGGGCCGGACGGCCTCGATCCCGCCCTGCGCGCTCAGGCGCGCACGATCGTCGGTTTCGGCGCGATGACCTGGCCGCATCAGCTGGTGCGGGTGATGGCCAGCGAGCAGCTCTATCGCGCGCTTTCCATTCTCGGCGGTCATCCCTATCATCGCGGCTGATCGCGGAAAATTAGGCCGGTTCATGCGAGGCGCGCCTCGGCGATGGCGAAGCGAAATCGAGCGAAAATGACGGCGAGAGCATTGGGGATGCGGGCGCTGGCGATCGGCGCCGCGCTTCTTTTGTCCGGCGGGGGCGTTCGCGCCGACTCCGACGGCGTCGGCGCCAAGATCGATGAAAAGGCGGCTCAGGAGACCCGGCTGCGCGGCGTCGAAGACACGATGCGCGCGTCCGAGGAGCAGCGCCGACGCATCGAAGCCGATATCGAGACGTTTCGCGCCGACCGCGCGCGACTCAACGCCGCCCTGATCGACACCACCGCGAAAGTGCAGGAGGCGGAACGGCAAATCGCCGCGGCCGACGATCGCCTCGCCAGCCTGAACGCCAGCGCCGACGCGCTGGGCCGCTCGTTCGACAATCGGCGCGCCGTCATCGCCGACGTTCTGGCCGTGCTGCAACGCATGGGGCGCAACCCGCCGCCGGCGATCCTGGTCAGGCCGCAGGACATGGCCGAGGCGATCCGCGCCGCGATGGTTCTGGGCTCGACGGTCGGCGAACTCAAGAGCGAGACCGAAGCGTTGCGGAAGGATCTGGAGCAACTGGCGGGCCTTCGCGCCTCGATCGCCAAGCAGCGCGACGATCTGGCTCGGCGCTCGGCGGATCTGGCGCTCGACAAAACGCGCCTCAGCGCGCTCGTCGACGCGCGCCAGCAATCCTTGTCGGCGGCGGAGCAGGCGTTGGCGGCCGAGCGCGAGCGCGACGCGCAACTCGCCGAGCAAGCCTCCAATCTCAAAGAGTTGATCGCGCGCATGGAGAGCGAAATCGGCGCCGCGAACTCCGCCGATCAGGCGATGGCGGCCGATGTCGCCGCCAAAGCCGCCGCGGCGCGCGGAGCGGAGCCGGCGCGCTTGAAGCCGGCAATCGCGTTCGCCGACGCCAAGGGCCTTGTTTCCTTGCCCGTCGCCGGCGCGATCCTCAAGACGTTCGGCTCGGCCGACGCGTTCGGCGGGGCCGAACAGGGGGTGTCCATCGTCTCGCCCGCCGGCGCGACCGTGTCCTCGCCGGTCGACGGCTCGGTGCTGTTTTCCGGGCCCTATAGGTCCTATGGGCAACTCTTGATCATCGACGCCGGCGGGGGATACTATATGGCGCTGGCCGGCATGGATCGAATCAGCGTAACGGTCGGGCAGTTCGTCCTGGCCGGAGAGCCCGTCGCGACTATGGGCGATGGAACGGCGAGAACAGCCGCCGCCGTCGCTATTGGCGCCACGCAGCCCGTTCTCTATATCGAACTGAGGAAAGACGGAGCGGCGATCGATCCGGGGCCGTGGTGGGCGAAGTCAGACATCGAAAAGGCGCGCGGATGATACGCAAGGTTTCCTTTTTGGCGATCGGAGTCGCCATCGGCGCCGTTTGCGCGGGATGGGCGCCGCAGACGCTTTCGACGCTCAGCCAAGGCGCCTATGCCGCCGCGGCCGACACCTATCGCCAGCTCAACCTGTTCGGCGACGTCTTCGAGAAGATTCGCAACGATTATGTGGAGAAGCCCGACGAGTCCAAACTGATCGAGGCGGCGATCAACGGCATGTTGAGTTCGCTCGATCCGCATTCGAGCTACATGGACGCCAAGGCCTATCGCGAAATGCAAGTGCAGACCAAGGGCGAATTCGGCGGCCTGGGAATCGAGGTCACGCAGGAAGACGGCTTGATCAAGGTCGTCAGCCCGATCGACGAGACCCCCGCGGCCAAGGCCGGCATTCTCTCCGGCGACGTCATCGTCGGGATCGACGACGAGTCGACGCAAGGCCTGACGCTCGATCAGGCGGTGGACAAGATGCGCGGCGCCGTGAATTCGACCATTCGGCTCAAGATCTTGCGCGGCGCCGCCAAGGAGGCCAAGGAGTTCAAGATCGTTCGCGACGTCATCAAGGTTCAATCGGTGCGCTCGCACATCGAAGCCGACGACATCGGCTACATCCGCATCACGCAATTCACCGAGCAGACCGCCGACGGCCTCAAGAGCGCGATGGAGAAGGTCGGCGCCGAAGTGCCGGCGGACAAGTTCAAAGGCTACATCCTGGACTTGCGCAACAATCCCGGCGGCTTGCTCGATCAGTCGATCGAGGTCGTCAACGCGTTCATCGACAAGGGCGAGATCGTCTCGACGCGCGGACGCAACCCCGACGACGCGCAGCGCTTCAATGCACGCCCGGGAGGCGATCTCTCCGGCGGCAAGCCGCTGGTCGTGCTCATCAACGGCGGCTCTGCGTCGGCCTCGGAGATCGTTTCGGGCGCCTTGCAGGACCATAAGCGCGCGACGCTGATCGGCACCCGCTCGTTCGGCAAGGGCTCCGTGCAGACCATCATGCCGCTCGGGCAAGACGGCGCCCTGCGACTGACGACGGCGCGCTATTACACGCCGTCCGGCCGCTCGATCCAGGCCAAGGGCATCGACCCCGACATCGAGATCCTGGAAGACGTTCCTGACGATCTGAAGGACCGGGACGACACCAAGGGCGAGGCCTCGCTCAAGGGGCATCTCAAGAACGGCGACGAGGAAAAGACCGGCTCGCAAGCCTACGTGCCGCCCGATCCCAAGAACGACAAGCAGTTGATCGCCGCTGTCGATCTCTTGCACGGCGTCAAGCACGCCGCGGCCATTCCGGCCAAGGCCGGCGCGAACGCGAGCGGCCAGGCGCCGACGCCGTCCGAAGGGCCCATGGAGGCTCCGGCGGCGTCGCCGGCCCCCGGCAGTCCGGACGCGACGGCGCCGAACTGAACGAGACGAAGGACAGCGCCGGAATGGGCCGCGGGATTTCCTATTTGGCGTTCGGCGTCGCGTTCGGCGCGGCGATCGTCTCGTACGCGGCGGGCGGGGCGCCGCCTGCCGCGATCGCCGGCGCCGACCAATTGCAGCTATTCACCCGCGTCTTCGATAAAGTCAGGGAATCATACGTCGACAAGCCGGACGACGACAAAATGGTCGCAGCGGCGATCAATGGCATGCTCGCCTCGCTCGATCCCCATTCCGCGTATCTCGACGCCAAGGCCTTGAACGACTTTCAAACGACGATGAAGGGCGAGGAATTCGGCGGCCTCGGGCTCGAAGTCATGCAGGAGGGCGGGCTGGTGCGGGTGGTCAGCCCGATCGACGACACGCCCGCGGCCCGCGCCGGGATGATGTCGGGCGACGTCATCACCGCCATCGACGACACGCCGGTGCAGGGATTGTCGCTCAAAGAAGCGGTCGACAAGATGCGCGGGCCGGCGAAGACGTCGGTCCGTCTGAAGGTGAACCGGGGCGCGAACAAAGAGGCCAGGGAATTCACCATCGTTCGCGAGATCATCAAGGTGCTGCCGGTGCGTTCGCGCGTCGAAAGCGGCGACATCGGCTATATCCGCATCACCCAGTTCACCCAGCAGACCTACGATGGGCTGCAAAAGGCGATCGCCAAGTTCCGCGACGAACCCGGCGACGACAAATTGAAGGGTTACATCCTCGACCTGCGCAACAATCCCGGCGGCTTGCTGACGCAGTCGATCGAAGTCGTCAACGCCTTCGTCGACCGCGGCGAGATCGTGTCGACGCGGGGGCGCACGGCCGACCAGGCTCAAGAATACAGCGCCCGAGCCGGGGCCAACCTGTCGCAGGGCAAGCCCTTGGCGGTACTGATCAACGGCGGAACGGCCTCGGCCTCGGAGATCGTTTCGGGCGCCTTGCAGGACCTCAAGCGCGCGACGTTGATCGGCACGCGCTCGTTCGGCAAGGGGTCGGTCCAGACGGTGTTGTCGCTGGGCGACAACGGCGCCTTGAAACTGACGACCGCGCGCTATTACACGCCCTCCGGTCGCTCGATCCAGGCCAAGGGCATCGAGCCGGACATCAAGGTCAGAGAGACGATCCCCGACGATTTGAAGGGCAAGGTCGACTCGAAGGGCGAGGCGTCGCTGACCGGTCACCTGAAGAACGGCGACGAAGAAAAGACCGGCTCCGAGGCCTATGTTCCCCCCGACTCGGCCAGCGACGCGCAGTTGATCGCGGCGGTCGACCTCCTGCACGGCCGCTCGCCGACGGCGAGCGCCAAGGATCCGGCGCGCGGCGACGATTAGGGCCAAGTCCCGCGCATCACCGCGGCGCGTCGCCGTTTTCCTCCAGGACCTGGCCGGCGAGGTATAGCGATCCGGCGATCAGGATGCGCGGCGGTTTTCGCCAGTCGCGCGCCGCCAGGAAGCGCAGCGCCGAGGCGACGCTGTCGCACGCCCCGGCGGAAAGGCCGACGCCGCGCGCGATCGCGGCGACCTCCTCGGCGGGGCGGCCGGCGTGTTCGCCAACGATCGGCACGGCGAGCGTCTCCTGCGCCAGCCCCTTGAAATGGGCGAGGAACCCGGCGGCGTCCTTGCTCGCCAGCGTGCCGCAGATCAACGCCAGCGGGCGCGGCGAGCAATCCTCGAAATCGGCCATCGCTTCGGCCAGGACCCGTCCGCCCGCTTCGTTGTGGGCGCCGTCGAGCCACACTTCGGCCTGCGCCGGCGCGAGCGCGATGAGCGGCCCGCGACGCAGGCGTTGCAGCCTCGCGGGCCAGTCGGCCTCCAGGAGGCCGCGTTCGAGCGCGCTGGTCGGCATGTCAGGCAGAATCGCGCGCAGCGCCGCGATCGCCGTCGCGGCGTTGCCATGTTGGTGCCGGCCGGGGAGGCGCGGCAGCGGCAGGTCGAGGAGCCCATCATGGTCTTCGAAGATGAGGCGGCCGTGTTCGGCGCGCACGAGGAAGTCGCGCCCGGCGACGATGCGCGGCGCGCCGACGCGCGACGCCTCGCGCTCGATGACGCGAAGCGCGCCCTCCTCTTGTTCGGCGATGATCGCCGGCGCGCCGCGCCGCAATATTCCGGCTTTCTCGTAGGCGATTTGTTCCACCGTGTCGCCGAGAAACTCCGGGTGGTCGAACGAGACCGGCGTGATGATCGAAGCGGCCGGCGCGTCGACGACGTTGGTGGCGTCGAAGCGGCCCCCTAGCCCCACTTCCAACAGCAGATAATCGGCCGGCGTCTCGCTGAACAACAGCAGCGCCGCGGCCGTCGTGATCTCGAACACGGAAATCGACTGACCCGCGTTGACCGCCTCGCAGCGATCGAGCGCCTCGGCGAGGCGTTCGTCCTCGACCAACGCGCCGTCGAGGCGGATGCGCTCGTTGAAGCGCACCAGATGCGGCGAAGTGTAAACGTGGACGCGCTTTTCCGCCGCCTCGAGCGCGGCGCGCATAAAGGCGACGGTCGAGCCCTTGCCGTTGGTTCCCGCGACATGGACGATAGGCGGCAGGCGCTTGTGCGGCGCGCCGAGGTCGCCGAGCAGGCGCTCGATCCGGCCCAGCGAGAGATCGATGCGCCTGGGATGCAGCGGCGCGAAGCGCGCAAAGATCGCATCGGCCTGGCTCATGGGACGCTCCGCGCTCGGCCGGTCAAGCCGCCGCCGGCTCGTTCGGCGTCTTGGTCAGCAGCTTCAACAGCCGCGCCAGCGTCGCGCGCATCTGAGGGCGCGGCACCACCATGTCGACCATGCCGTGAGCCTGAACGAATTCGGCGCGCTGGAAGCCCTCGGGCAGACGAGCGCGAACGGTCTGTTCGATGACGCGCGGGCCGGCGAACCCGATCACCGCGCCGGGCTCGGCGATTTGCACGTCGCCGAGCATCGCATAAGACGCGGTGACGCCGCCGGTGGTGGGGTTGGTCAACACGACGATATAGGGGAGTCTCGCCGCGCGCAGGCGCTGGACCGCCACCGTCGTGCGCGGCAGCTGCATCAGCGCGAACACGCCCTCTTGCATGCGCGCGCCGCCCGAGGCGGTGAAGATGACGAACGGCGCGCGCCGCGCCACCGCTTCGCTCATCCCGGCGACGATCGTCTCGCCCGCGGCGATGCTGAGCGTGCCGCCGTGAAACGCGAAATCGTGCACCGCCACCATCGCCGCCAAGCCCTCGATCCGGCCGACCGCGAGCATGACCGCGTCGGCGGATCCGGTCCTGGCGCGGTGCTCCTTGAGCCGGTCGGCGTAGCGTTTGACGTCGCGAAATTTCAACGGGTCGCTCAGCGTCGCCGGAACCGCCAGCTCTTCGAATTGGCCGTCGTCGAACAGCGAAGCGAGGCGCGCCCTGGGGTCGATCGCCATGTGATAGCCGGAGCTCGGCACCACCATGAGATTGGCCTCGAGGTCCTTGTGGAAGACAAGCTGGCCGCTCTCCGGGCACTTGATCCACAAGTTTTCCGGCGTGTCGCGCCGCAGCAGCGAGCGGATCTTCGGCGGGACGACGTTGGAAATCCAGGTCATCGGCTTTCCCTCGAGAGCGCCGGCGGCGCCTTGACGACGCCGCGCACACCGGCGGCAATTCGCTCGACCGCCGCGGCGACCGCGCCCGGCCCCGTCTTGCCCTCGGCCAGCGAGGCGCGCACGGCCTCGACCAACGCCGATCCGACGACGACGCCATCCGCCTTGGCGGCGACGGCAGCCGCGCTTGCGGCGTCTTTGACGCCGAACCCCACCGCGACCGGCAGGCGGGTATGGCGCTTGATGCGCGCAACCGCCTCGCCGACTTTCGACGCGTCGGGCGCCGCCGAACCGGTGACGCCAGTGATGGAGACGTAATAGACGAAGCCCGAAGTGTTGGCGAGCACGGCCGGAAGGCGTTTGTCGTCGGTGGTCGGCGTCGCCAGGCGGATGAAATTGAGCCCGGCCTTCAGCGCCGGCAGGCACAATTCTTCGTCTTCCTCCGGCGGCAGATCGACGACGATCAGCCCGTCGACCCCGGCCGCGTTGGCATCGCTGAGGAACGCCTCGACGCCGTAGACGTAGATCGGATTGTAGTAGCCCATCAGCACGACGGGCGTATCCGCGTCGGCCAAGCGGAAGTCGCTGATCAGCGTCAGCGTCTTGCGTAGGGTCTGCCCGCCGCGGAGCGCGCGCAAGCCCGCGGCCTGGATCGCCGGCCCGTCGGCCATCGGATCGGTGAACGGCATGCCGATCTCGATCACGTCGGCGCCGGCCTTCGGCAACGCCTTGACGATCGCCAGCGACGTCGCCGCGTCCGGATCGCCCGCCATCACGAAGGCGACCAGCGCGGCGCGGCGCTCGGCGCCAAGGGCGGCGAAACGGCGGTCGATGCGAGTGGTCATGCGAGGGCTCGTTAGCATGAGGCGCGCGGGAGGGAAACCTCGGCGGTCCTGCGACAAGCCATCCCGCTCTAAGATTCCGAAGCCGCGCCGGGATCGGCGAGGCGGTGCAGCCGATCGGCGGCGGCTAGCGCAAAGCGCAGCAGCACGGCGCGGCGGGTCGCGGGGGCGATGACGCGAGGCGTAGCCTCGCGCAGGATTTCCGCGCCGTAAGGGTCGGCGACGATCAGCCCGACGTCCTCGGGCATGATCTCGACCGGAATCTGCGCGCAAATGCCGAAATAAAGCCTGTCGCAATAGGCCGCGTAGTCGCGCCATTTGTGGTCGGCGCGAAAATCGGCGACCGACGACTTGATCTCGACGATCAGCAGCGCGCCCTCGCCGTTGAGCGCGACCACGTCGGCGCGGCGCCCGTCGAGAAGCGGAAGCTCCGTCACCGTGGAAAAACCCCGCGCGCGCAACAGCCGGCGCACCCCGCGCGCGATCGCCAGGGCGGTCTCGGACTGGCGGCCGTCGGCCGGCGGGAGCGGCGGGGGCTCGCGCATCTCACCGCTCCCCGGCGTCGGCGATGCGCAGTCCCGTCAGCCCGCGCACGCGCAGCTGCGCGTCGTAAGATTTGCTCGCGTTCATGGCGCCGCCTCCCGGCAGGCGACGTCGCGCCCGCGCCTGGCGCAGGCCATCGAAGCGCGTTTTCGCAGCCGGCGCAACGGTCGCGGCCGGGCGGCCTACAGCCGTGCGATAAGCCCGCGCGCCACCAACTCCGCGACGACGCGCTCGGCGAGCGCCTCCGGCGTCGAATCGGCGGTGTGGAGCACGAGTTCGGCCGTCTCGGGCGCTTCGTAGGGCTGGTCGACGCCGGTGAAATTCTTGATCTCGCCGGCCAGCGCGCGCTTGTAGAGGCCCTTGGGGTCGCGCGCGATCACCGCCTCCAGCGGCGCCTCGACGTAGATTTCGATGAACTCGCCCGCCGCCGCGATTTCGCGCGCGAGCCGCCGCTCGGCGCGGAACGGCGAAATGAACGAGGCAAGGACGATCAGCCCCACGTCGGTCATCAGCCGCGCCACTTCCGCGACGCGACGGATGTTCTCGACGCGGTCGGCGGCGGTGAAGCCAAGGTCCTTGTTGAGGCCGTGGCGGACGTTGTCGCCGTCGAGCAGGGCGGTGTGCACGCCGCGCGCCAGCAGCGTCGACTCGACGATGTTGGCGATGGTCGATTTGCCGGCGCCGGAAAGGCCGGTGAACCAGAGGACGGCGGGGCGTTGATGCTTGAGGGCGGCGTGGGCGTCGCGCGTCACCGTCAGGCCCTGACGGTGAATGTTGGTGGCGCGGCGCAATCCGTGCAGGATCATGCCCGCCGCCGCAGTTTCGTTGGTCGTGCGGTCGATCAGGATGAACGCGCCGGTTTCGCGATTGTCGGCGTAGGGGTCGTAGGCGACCGGCATGGTCGTGGCGACATTGGCGAGGCCGACCTCGTTGAGCGCCAGCGTCTTGGCGGCGAGCTTGTCGAGGTTGTCGACGTCGATGCGATGCTTGAGTTCGGTCACTGTCGCCGGCGTCGTGCGCGCGCCGATCTTTAGGAAATAGGAGCGGCCGGGCAACAACGGCTCCGGGCTCATCCAGATGAGATGCGCGGTGAACTGATCGGCGACCTCCGGGCGCGCGTCGGGGCGCGCCAGCACGTCGCCGCGCGCAATGTCGATTTCGTCGGCGAGCGTCAGCGTCACCGCTTCGCTCGCCCCCGCTTCGTCCGCCTCGCGGCCGGCGCTCAGGATCTTCGTGACCACGCTCCGCCGGCCCGAGGAGGCGACGACGATCGCGTCGCCGCGGCGGATGACGCCGCTGGCGATCGTTCCCGCGAAACCGCGAAAATCCAGATGCGGCCGATTGACCCATTGCACCGGCAGGCGAAGCGGCGCTTGCCGCCGGTCCTCCTCGACTTCGACGCGTTCGAGATGATCGATGAGGGGCGGTCCGTCGTACCAGGGCGTCAGCGCGCTCTTCGAGGAAATGTTGTCGCCGTAGCGGGCCGAAACCGGGATCGCGACGATCGATCGGAAACCGAGCGACACGGCGTAGTCCTCGAACGCGGCGACGATGCGCAGGAATGTCGCTTGGCCGTAGCCGACGAGGTCGATCTTGTTGACCGCCAGCACGACATGGCGGACGCCGAGCAGCGAGGCGATGATCGCGTGCCGATGAGTTTGGGTCAGCAGGCCCTTGCGGGCGTCGACCAGCAGAATCGCCAAATCGGCGTTCGAGGCGCCGGTGGCCATGTTGCGGGTGTATTGCTCGTGTCCGGGCGCATCCGCAACGATGAACGAACGCCGCGGGGTGGCGAAATAGCGGTAGGCGACGTCGATGGTGATGCCCTGTTCGCGCTCGGCCTCCAGGCCGTCGACCAGCAGCGCGAAATCGATGTCAGGCCCGACAGTGCCGAACTTTTTCGAGTCGCGCTCGAGCGCGGCGAGCTGATCGTCGAAGATCAGCTTCTGCTCGTAGAGCAGGCGGCCGATCAGCGTCGACTTGCCGTCGTCGACCGAGCCGCAGGTCAGCAGGCGCAGCGTCGGCAGGGCGGCGGGCGGCGAGAAGGCGTCCATGTCAGAAATACCCCTCGCGTTTCTTCTTTTCCATCGAAGCCGATTCGTCGGTGTCGATCAGCCGGCCCTGGCGCTCGGAGGTGGTCGCGGCGCGCATTTCGGCGATGATCGCGTCGAGCGTGTCGGCGTCCGATTCGATCGCCCCGGTCAGGGGATAGCACCCGAGGGTGCGGAAGCGCACGCGGCGCATCTCGGGCTTTTCGCCGGGCTTGAGCGTCAACCGGTCGTCGTCGACCATGATCAGCGTCCCCTCGCGCTCGACGACCGGGCGCAGCTTGGCGAAATAGAGGGGAACGACGGGAATCCCTTCGGCGCGCACGTATTCCCAGACGTCGAGCTCGGTCCAGTTCGACAGAGGAAAGACGCGCATCGATTCGCCTTCGTGGATGCGCGTGTTGTAGAGGCGCCAGAGTTCGGGCCGCTGATTGCGCGGGTCCCAACCGTGCGCGGCCGAGCGATGCGAGAACACGCGCTCCTTGGCGCGGCTCTTCTCTTCGTCGCGCCGCGCGCCGCCGAACGCCGCGTCGAAGCGGCCCCGGTCGAGCGCCTGGCGCAGCGCCTCGGTCTTCATCACCTGGGTGTGGACCTGGCTGCCCGAGGCGACCGGGGAAACGCCGCGCGCGAGGCCCTCTTGGTTGACGTGGACGCGCAGATCGAGCCCGAGGCGCCGCGCCGTCTCATCGCGGAACGCGATCATCTCGCGAAACTTCCAGGTGGTGTCGACGTGCAGCAGCGGGAAGGGGAGCGGCGCGGGATGAAAGGCCTTCAACGCGACGTGCAGCATCGCGCTGGAATCCTTGCCGATCGAATATAGCATAACCGGATTGCTGAACTCCGCGACGACCTCGCGCATGATATGAATCGCTTCGGCTTCGAGACGCTTCAGGTGCGGCGGCAACGCGTTGGGCATCGGCAAGACGTCTCGGGAGGATCGGTCGGCCTAGCCGATAGAGACATCGACCCGACTAATCAAGGGAGGGGGCGAGCAGCGGGCCATTCGCCGGCCGGCTGTCGCCGTCGGCCGAAGCCGTCCGCAATGGCTTGCGCAACCAATGATGGGCGTAGGGATTGGCGTTGAACGGCGCGACTTCCTCGAAGCCGAGCTTGCGATAGAGCGCCTGGGCCTCCTTCAGCGCTCGATTGGTGTCGAGACGAAGCGTCGACCAGCCCGAGCGTCGCGCCGTCGCCTCGATCGTCGCGATGATCCGGCGGGCGACGCCGAGCCCACGCGCGGCGGGCGCGGTCCACATTCGCTTGATCTCTCCCGTCGTCTCGTCGACGCGCCGCAGCGCGCCGCATCCGACGGGCCGGCCGTCGAGCCGCGCGACGAAGAAAAACCCCGCCGGCGGCGTCATCTCCTCGTCCCGAACGGGGCCGCCTTTGGCGGGGTCGAAGCCGGCCTCGAAACGCTCCGCCAGTTCGCGGTAATATTCGCCGAGGCACCAACGCGCGTCAGCGGTATCGGGCGGTTCGAGCCGCACTTCGACGGCGAAGAGCGCGGGCGCCTCACGGCTTTTCTCTGGGCGCGGGCGCCTCACGGCTTTTCTTTGGGCGAGCGACCGAGCGGCGGGATGGCGGCGTCGCCGCCTTGCAGGCTGAGGCTGCCGCCCGGCTGCATTTCGAGGCAGGTCAACAATTCGACGTAGCTCAGCGTGACGCCGTCGCTCCCTACGCAGGCCGCCTGCGCGTCCGCCGAATAATGCGGCCACTTCGCGCGCAGGCGATCGCGCGCGTCCTGTTCGTCGCGCACGCAACTCTGATAGGCCGCCGCCCTGTCCTCCGGAAGCGCCGCCGTTTGCGCGCTTCGGCATATGCTCGCCAGATCGATGGCCGGCGGCGCGCCCGCCAGCGCAATCAACAGAACGACCGCGTTCATCGCCAATCCTCCCGCGCGCGCCGTCTCGACGCGCGCCTTCGACGGCCTGCCAATATGCCCTTGCAGGCGGCCATGTGCCAGCCCCCGTGGGGCGAAATCGCGGCGGGCGCCGCGAAATGATCACAAACGGCGCCCAAAGGTCTGATAGAGCCGCCGCGCCGAGTGAACGGGCGCCGGCCGCGCCCGACGGAGTTCCTGTTTGCCGACGCCTCGCCTGCGCCTTGCCGTCTTCGCCGTTCTTGTTCTCGTCGCCGGCGCCGGCGCGCGCGCCGCCGAGGGCGGCGAGGCATGCCTCTATGCGCCCGCGCCGCCGGAGCGGCTCGCCAGCGCCGACGCGGTCGCCGACTACGCGTCGGTGTTGCGGACCTGCCGCGCTGCGGACGGCCGCGAAGCGATCGCGATCCGCGCGATGACGATCGCCGCGACGCCGATCCTGCTCCTCGCCGATCCCAGGGGCCTGTCGACGAGATTGGAGCTGGCCGCCTGCTGGACCTGCCGGGACGCGAGCGAGGACCAGCTTTCCGACACGCGGATGATGCGCGCGGTGGCGCGGTCGGCCGAAGCGCCGGGTCTCGTCCACCGCGGCTTTCTGCAGAACGCCGGCCTCACCCATGGCGCCGCCGCGGGCGCCTTCGTCACCGGCGATCTCTGCCCCAGCCGAAGGCCGCTCGACCGTCCGTTTTTCGACAAGCTCGCCGACGCGGTGCCGCATGCGCCGGTGGCGCTATCGATCTCCGGCCTCTGGCTCGTCCATCATTTCCAGGATTATCGCTGGCTCCTCGACCGGCAGGCGGCCGGGGCGCTCGACATCCTCTGGGTCGATCACACCTATCACCATCCCTATCGACGCGGCGAACCTGCCGCGCACAATTTCTTGCTGACGGACGGCGTCGACCCCGACGCCGAGATTCTCGACACCGAGCGCCTGCTGATCGCCAACGGCCAGACGCCGTCGCTGTTTTTCCGTTTTCCCGGCCTCGTTTCCAGCGCGCCGCTGATGCAGGCGGTGCGCCGCCATCATCTGATCTCGCTCGGCGCGGACGCCTGGCTCGCGCTCGGTCAGCGGCCGGGCGAGGGATCGATCGTCCTGGTCCACCCCAATGGCAATGAGGAGGCGGGTCTGGCGGTGTTCGACCGCGATATGGCCCGCGGCGCGATCGCCGAGCCCCTCGAACCGCTGACCGCTGCGCCAAATTGAAAAGGCGCCGCGCTCATCCGCGCCCGACGAAGGGCGCCTTGGTCGCCATCAACGTCATCGACAGGATGTTCGAGGAGAGCGGCAGGCTGGCCATGTGAACGATCGCGTCGCCGACTTCTGCCGGATCGATCATCGGCTCGACGGCGATGCGGCCGTCGGCCTGCGGCGCGCCCTGCGTAACCTTGAACGTCATTTCCGTCAGCGCGTTGCCGATGTCGATCTGCCCGCAGGCGATGTCGAAGGCGCGCCCGTCGAGCGCGATCGACTTGGTCAGGCCGGTGATCCCATGCTTGGTGGCGGTGTAGGGCGCGCTGTTGGGACGCGGCGCATGGGCCGAGATCGATCCGTTGTTGATGATGCGCCCGCCGCGCGGCCGCTGGCGCTTCATCAAGGCGAACGCGCCCTGCGCGCAGAGAAACGCGCCGGTCAGGTTGACGTCGACGACCGCCTTCCATTGCTGATAGGTCAGTTCGTCGATCGGAACGGCGGGCGGCGCCGCCCCCGCGTTGTTGAACAGGAGATCGAGCCGTCCAAAATCGCGCTCGACCACGGCGAACAGCGCCCTCACGGCGACGGGATCGCCGACGTCGCAGACTTGCGCAAGCGCGCGCCGCCCCGACGCCTCGATTTCGCGCGCGACGACGACGAGCGGCTCCAGGCTGCGGCCCGAGACGGCGAGCCGCCAGCCGGCCCTGGCGAGCGCCAAGGCCGCCGCGCGTCCGATCCCGCGTCCGGCGCCGGTGACCAGCGCGAATTTGTCCTCGGCCATTCCGCCTCGCAATTCCGCTCGCAATGATCTTACAGGAGCCGGGGCGCGCTCGTCCCGCCCTTCGCGCGCCGGCGCCATACGTAACGCGAGGAGGCGCACAGCGGCGCGCCGGACAACGCCGGCGCGCTATTCGGCGCCGTGACGCCGAAGGTCCGGTCCAGCCGGTCAAGAAATCCGGCCCGCAGCAAGGCTAAGAAAGCCATGACGCGCTCTCCCCATCGCTTGAAGACGATGCGGAAGGCTCGGCTCGCCGGCCTTCAGGAAGAGCTAACTTCGGCTCATCCCGCGCTCGAACCGCCGCCGCGCGCCGCTCTCTCGGCGGCGTAGAGGGCGCGAAAACGGCGCAGCCGCGGCGCGTGGATCGCCGCGCTCGCCGTGTTGGGAACGAATTGCCGCTCGGTCGACGGCCGGCGGCAGACGGCTTCCTCGTCGCCCCCCGCCGCCAACATCGCCAGCCGCGCCGCGCCGAGCGCCGCGCCCGCCTCCGCCCCGGCGGCGAGGTCGATCGTCAGCCCGGTGACGTCGGCGATCATCTGGCCCCAGAAAACGGAACGCGCGCCCCCGCCCACCAGCATGGACTGGCGCGGGCGAGCGCCGGCCTCCGCGAGCACTTCGACGCCGTCGGCGAAGGCGAAAGCGACGCCTTCGAGCACTGCATAGATCAGCGCGTCCGCGCCGTGATCGGCGCGTAGCCCGGCGAACATTCCTGTCGCGGCGGCGTCGTTGTGCGGCGTGCGTTCGCCGCTGAGATAGGGCAGGAAGATGGGCGCCGCGGCGACGGCGTCCGGCGAGCGGGAAAAACGCTCCGCGGCGTCGACGCAGCCGCCGATGTCGTCGGCGCGGCCGAGCGCGCTCGCGATCCAGGTCAGCGCGGACGCCGCGGTCAGCATCACCGCCATGGCGTGCCAGCGCCCGGGAAGCGCGTGGCAGAACGCATGCAGCGTGCGCTCGGGCAGGCTGACGAAGCGGTCGGTGACGGAAAAGATCACGCCCGAGGTGCCGAGCGAGACGAAGCCCGCGCCGGCTTCGACCGCGCCGACGCCGACGGCGGAGGCCGCATTGTCGCCGGCGCCGCCGGCGATCGGAATGCGTCGTCCCTCGAGGCCCCAGGCGCTCGCTGCGCGTGGCGAAAGAACGGCTGAAACCGCCGAGCCCTCGACGAGTCGCGGCATCTGCGAGCGCTTGAGCCCGCTGGCGGCGAGAAGCTCGTCGTCCCAGCGGCGATGCGCGATGTCGAGCCACAGCGTGCCCGAGGCGTCCGACATGTCCGAGACCGCTTCTCCAGACAAGCGCAGGCGAACGAAATCCTTGGGCAGCAGGACGCGGGCGGTCGCGGCGAAGACCTCCGGCTCGTGGGCGGCGACCCAGAGAACCTTGGGCGCGGTGAAGCCCGGCATTGCGATATTGCCGGCGCGCCGGCGAAAGTCGGGCACGCGGCGTTCGAGTTCCACGCACTCGGCGAAGGCGCGGACGTCGTTCCAAAGAATCGCCGGCCGCAGCGGCGCGCCCTCGGCGTCGAGAAACGTCGCGCCGTGCATTTGCCCGGAAAGGCCGATCCCGGCGAGACGCGCGAACGCCTGCGGCGCCTGACGCCGAATCGCCGCCGCGGCGATCTCGACCCCTTCGACCCAGTCGAGAGGGTTCTGCTCGCTCCACAACGGGTGCGGCCGCGACAGCGACAGCGGCGCCGAAACGTCCGCGACGACCCGTTGATCGACGTCGATCAACAGCGCCTTGATCGACGAAGTGCCGATGTCCAGCCCGAGAAAAGTCTCGCTGGCGCGCGCCTCGCTGGCCATTGTTCGTCCCCTCCCAAAGGGGCGCCGGATCCGCCGAGCGGATGGAAGGGATGACTAGGCGACGCTGAGATTTCCGGCTGACGACTTGCCGGTGCGCTTGTCGGCGACGATCTCGTAAGAGACTTTCTGGCCCTCGTTGAGTTCGCGCAGACCCGCGCGCTCGACCGCGCTGATGTGGACGAATACATCCTTGCCGCCGTCGTCAGGCTGAATGAAGCCGTATCCTTTGGTGGCGTTGAACCATTTCACCGTACCCGTTGCCATCGGAGAGTTCCGTATATGAGAGTGTCGCTACGCGTTGGCGCGCCGGCGCCGGCGCGAATATCGATGCAGGGAGGTTCGTCGGCACGCATCGCAAGATACGGGGCCAA
>Ga0326727_10008636_pt1 | contig 25689 bp, 19 predicted proteins | sample MB2enrmetagenome_FD_207643 | JGI IMG/M metagenome (GOLD analysis project Ga0326727, IMG submission 207643) | Lab enriched peat soil microbial communities from McLean, Ithaca, NY, United States - MB29MY | ecosystem: Environmental > Terrestrial > Soil > Wetlands > Peat | place: USA: New York...
GGAGCTCAGAAGAACCTCGGGCCTTCGGGCGTCGTTGTGCTCGCCGTCAAGGAGAGCTTCCTCGCCAAGGCGAAGGATGACCTGCCGAGCATGTTCTCGTACAAGCTGCAGCAGGCGAACAACTCCCTGTACAACACGCCGCCCTGCTTCTCGATCTACATGCTCGACCTAACCCTCGACTGGCTCAAGAAGATGGGCGGCCTGGCTGGCATCCAGAGAATCAACGAGGAGAAGGCGCGCATCCTCTATGACGCGATCGACTCCTCCGGCGGCTACTACACGAATCCCGTCGAGAAGGACTCCCGCTCCAAGATGAACGTCGTGTTCCGCCTGGGGAGCGAGGCGCTCGAGGAGAAGTTCGTGAAAGAGGCCAAGGCGGCCGGCATCATCGGCGTCAAGGGCCACAGGTCGGTGGGCGGCATCCGCTTCTCGATCTACAACGCCAACCTCGTCGAGAACGTGAAGAAGTCGGTCGACTTCATGAAGGATTTCCAGAAAAATAACGGCTAAAGGATATAGGTTCGCTGCCGCCTTAAGCGGGCGGCAGCGAACCCGCCTGCGAATCAAAGAACGCATCCATACCCTGTGTCGTGATGTCGACGACAACTAATTCCTCTAGCAAGATCGTGCCACATGCATCCTATCGATACACCTTAGCGACTTCGAAAAGTCCCGGACCGCGGCGAGAATAGAAAGCATTATGCGCACGCGTCAGAGTCTGGCAGAAGCCGCGTCGGAGTCAGGCAGATGTTCTGCCAGAGTCTGGCAGATGCCCCGCCTAAGTCTGGCGACTCAACTTTTCTTCTTTACCTCGCACATTATTCAATCAAAAGGCGCTCCCGCGAGCGTAACTATATATGGCAGGTATCTACTGAGGAGAAAGATACTCAGGCATTGACCCGGTCGGCCTTCTAGGCTAGGGTTTGTTTTACTGGGGGGCGCCATCCTGACTATATTAGTGCGTGCCCACGGAGGGACCGCATGAACTTCATGGATTGGAACGACGGTTACAGCGTCGGCATTACCGAGATCGACGACCAGCATAAGCACCTCGTCAATCTCGTGAACAAGCTTCATGAGGCGATGATGGCTAAGAGGAGCACCGAGGTACTGAGCGAAGTGATAAGCCAGCTTATCGAGTATACGGGAGTTCACTTCGCGACTGAGGAACAGCTGTTCGCACGATTCTCCTATCCCGACACAGCACCCCACGTCGCCGAACATCAGAAATTCGTCGAGTCGGTCGAAACCTTCTACAAGGATTTCCAGAACAAGCGGATCGGCGTCTCCATCGATATCCTGAACTTCCTGACCGATTGGCTTAAGAACCACATTCTGGGCAGCGACAAGAAATACGGCCCATTCATCACAGAGAAGCTTCAAGGGCTAACTGCGGATCGATAAAGGAGGTCCACCAGGACCCAAAGAGTGCTCGAATGAGGTTGTGCGGACACTAGAATTGCTCGAAGTCCTCATCCGTAGCGTCGGACTTCAGGGCGATTGCCGTGACACGGGATTTCGGTCGGGCCGTCCCGGCGGCATGCGGCTTAGAGACGGCAGGGCCTTGCCCCGTGTGGGCGAACTTCAACCGCATGATGGCGTCGACGGTTCTCCGCGAGGCCTGCGCGAATTCGCCGTCCGTCATGGACAGCTTCGCCTCCGTGATCTTCCCTTTCTCGACGAGATCGATCAACGAGCCGACGCAGGCGTGGAATCTCCGGTGCTCCTGTTGAAGCGCGGCGAATTCCTGAGTTCGCGCGAGAATCGAACCCTCACCCTGCATCCATTTCCCTAGGTCGCACTTGTCGTCAGCACTCGCCGAGGTCCTGTCGATCGGCCTGCCTTCCTCGATGAGTTCCCTGATCTTGTCCTTCCATTTCGTATGCGCGACGACGGCGCGATTTAAGATGCTGGTCACGTCGCCCTTGCCCTTCACCGAATCGTCCGCCTCGAGCTTGAAGAATGACACCGCGTCGAGAAGGGCCCTCGACTGGCCCGAGAGCTCCTCGGATGAGGCCGCCAACTCCTCCGAGGAAGCGGCGTTCTGCTGGACCACCGTGTCGAGCTGCGTGATGGCCTTGGTCACCTGCTCGGCGCCGATGCTCTGCTCCTTGCTCGCGGAGGCGATCTCCTGCATGAGGTCAGCGGTCTTCTGAATATCGGGCACGATTCTCTCCAGAAGCTTGCCCGCCTTCTCGGCGACCTCGACGGAGCTTCTCGAAAGGACGGATATCTCGCCCGCGGCCTTCTGCGCCCGTTCCGCGAGCTTGCGTACCTCGCTGGCGACGACCGCGAAACCCTTGCCGGCCTCGCCAGCCCTCGCCGCCTCTATGGCGGCATTCAGCGCGAGGAGGTTCGTCTGGCGCGCTATCTCCTCGATGATGCCGATACTCGACGCGATCTGTTTCATGGCCTTGAGGGTATCGGCCACGGCCGCGCCTCCCTCGGCCGCGTCCTGCGCCGCCCTCCGCGACATACTCTCGGTGGTGAGCGAGCTGTCCGTGTTCTGCTTGATGGTCGCCGCCATCTGCTCCACGGACGCGGATACTTCCTCGGAGCTCGCGGCCTGCTCTGTCGCTCCCTGGGACAGGCTCTGCGCGGTCATGTTTATCTGCTCGCTCCCGCCGGTCACGTTCTCCGTTACGGAGAGGATGTTGCCCACCACCTTGGTGAGCTTGTCGATCATCGTCAGTATCTCGGCGAACGCTCCCATCGGTTTCTTGTCCGTCTCGAACCTGATGGCGAGGTCGCCCATGGCCATCCGCTCGGCGATGCCCCTGATCGTCGCAGGCTCGGTGCCGAGCTGTCTGACGACGGAGCGCGCTAGGAAGACGCCAGTGAGCACCGCGATGAGTCCTCCGAACACTATGACGGCGATCATCAGAAAAAAGGATGTCCTGAAGAGCGCGGTGTTGCCCGCCGAGTCCGCGGCCGCCTTGTCTTCCTGCATCTTCGTGGCGGTATCGAGCAGAGGATTGAGAAGGTCCGCGTTCTTCTGGAGATCGCCGCTTATGAGCGCCCTGGCCTCTGACTCCTTACCTACTAGACTGAGTGAGATGATCGGGCCGGCCTTGGCGTAGGAATCATCGAGGAGGTTTTTAATCTGCTGAAAATTGTTTTTATCCGCCTCAGTGACGAGACTTTTCGAGAAATCCTGCAGGTTCGTCCTGATACTGTCCATCAAGCTGCCGCATTTCGCCGCGTCGGTCTTGGCTGTATCGAGCGAGCCGTCGTCGACTATTTTGATCAGGTTGAGTCGAATACGCTGATAGGCTTGATTGATTCTCGAAATCTGGGCGAGGGGCAGAGTGGCCAGTCTGTACATGTTCGAGTCGGCCTGGCTTATGTGCGCCATGTTCACCACACCGATAGCCCCTACGATTACCGCTATCATGGCGACAGCCAGGAAGGATGCGATGAGCTTGGTCCCGAGTTTCATAAATCCCTCCTGAACCGTCTATATGAGGGTTCGTGGAAGCGAAAAGAGACATTACAACATTATTAAGTATACGCGAGAGACAGATCGAAGCAAGGATGCAGGCCGCAAAAAATTGGCTTACGCCCCTTGGTACGGCAGCCATCCGGCGACCAGCCTCTCCGTGGACCAATGCCGATGAGGAAGGCGATGATCCTCCGGAGAACGCGAAAACACTCCAATCCAGATTTGATATCAGCCAGACCGTATCCCGATACGAGAGAAAGGTAGGCTGGTATGAGGGGTAGTACGCAGGACGAGGGGATATCGCCTTGCCACGCGATGAAGTCTTTCACCGTGCCCCCTCTTCGCCGACCCCTTTGTCTTCGCTTCCGCGAAGAACTTCTCGCAGTAGGACCCATTTTAGAGCTTCGTCGTTTTCGGTGATTTCCGAGAAGGCAAGGATGCTTATGGACATTTTAATGTACCATTTGTAGAGATACGGTATTTAAGCGGCGTTTGCCCTGTTTCATGCTTGAACACGACAATGAATCTGCTAGGCGATTTTATTCCAACTATGTTTGAAATATCGGATATCGACTCATCGCTGCTTTCCAGTAGATCCTTGGCTCGAGCGATTCTCTCCTTAGTCACGTAGTCCGGTATAGACATGCCTAGCTCAGCTATAAAGCGTCGTGAAAAATAGCTACGGCTATAGCCGAAATGTTCGGCGATCAGAGTCGTATTGATTCCCTGTCCTAAATTAAGGTGGATATACTCGACGACGCGCCTAATAAGCGGCGACAGTGGCTTTTTCCCCTGCGCGCGCGCAACACGTCTCGTAAAGCCGAGTATCATGTCCCTATATTGCTCTTTCACCGAATAGAGTGATTTCGTCTTCTCACAGCTTTCGATATATTCATTGCTTAATGAAAAGGCGATATCCGGATGCAGACCGCCATCGATAGCCGCTCTGGAGACTATAGCCGTGCAAATAATGAACATATCCTTCTCCTGCCTGAGCGGATTCGATGAAACCACCCCGATTGTACCGACTGACGAAACCACATGCTGCGCAACTTTGTCGACCTCTCCATGACGAACTAGATCGAGAAGAACACGCTCAAAACGCGCAGTATCCTGCTTCCTTTTGTTGGTGCGATGTGGCTGCGGTGGCTCTTTTCCCATCGTGCGGGGTGGTTCGCTTTCGATCCTTGCCCGCGATTGTATAGCAAATTCCCTAACATCCAATCCTTCATTCGTCCAAAAGTAATGTGCGACGCTCATGATGCTAATAAAGCGCGTGGATTGCATATATGGCACCCGGTCCCGCATTTTTAGAAAAAGCCCAAGTCTCGGATGATCGGTGCTGTTTACTATCTGGCGGATAGCTTCTTCTGATACAAACATTTCGACAACCGGGCCTAATATCATGGATACTTTATTGCCTTCTAGGTCATATAAAAACACGGCCCACATCTCGCCAAATTCCGAGATGCACAAGAGCGGCTTCTCCGAGGAAAGATGTCTGTATTCATCAAGTAAAGGAAGATCATAGTCGGTGGTAATGTTGAGGCTTTCGCTCGTCGCACAACGCCAAAGACACTCTTGGCCATGGAATATACGGATAGGCACATTACTTATGCCATTTAATAAAGTCAAGTTTCGGATGATCTCGTCCTTATTCATACAAGAAAAATAGCACAAATAATACAATAAAAGAACAATATAGATAATGAGTTGAATGAAAAAGTAGTTTATTTGAGTGAGTTCAGATCTGAGAAATCGCATGCAATGACAATCGATGGAGGAAAGCGATGAAGGTATTCATGATCGGTGGTACCGGCCTGCTCGGCAGCGAAGGCGCCAAGGAACTGATTCGGCGAGGGCATTCCGTAGCGTCTGTCGCGTTGCCCCCGATCCCCGAGGGCGCCCTACTGCCTAAGGAGATGAAGATCGATTTCGGGAATTATATGGAAATGGACGATACTGCGCTTCGGCGGTACATGGAAGGCTGCGACGCGTTCGTCTTCGCGGCAGGTGTGGACGAACGCGTCGAGGGGCCGGCGCCAATCTACGATATGTTCAAGAAATTCAATATAACGCCACTTGACCGCCTTTTGCGAATCGCCAAGAGCTGCGGTGTGAAACATGCGGTAATCTGCGGCTCATATTTTGCCCACTTTGACAAGGAATGGCCCGAGAAAAAGCTCTACGATACTCATCCATACATTCGTAGCCGCGTTGATCAAGAGAAGATGGCTCTCGCCTTCGCCGATAAAAATTTCGATGTCGCCATCCTCGAGCTGCCCTATATCTTCGGCACTCAACCGGGACGCAAGCCAGTCTGGCTCTTTCTCGTCGATCAGGTCCGGAGCCAGAAGGCAGTGACGCTCTACCCGAAGGGAGGCACGACGATGGTCACCGTTCGCCAGGTCGGACAATGCATCGCCGGCGCGGTCGAGAGGAACAAGGGGGGCAATGTCTACCCCGTCGGCTACTACAATATGACTTGGAAGGAGATGCTCCGCATTGTTCACAAACACATGGGCGTGCCGAACAAGAAGATCATCACCATACCGAACTGGATGTACGCGCTTGGCGGGAAGAAAATCATGAAGGATCAGGCCGCCCTCGGACACGAGGGCGGGCTCAACATGGTCAAGTTCGCCGACGTCATGTGCGCCAAGACCTTTATCGACAAAGAACCGATCGTGAAACGATTAGGTGTCAAGGACGACGATATCGACGCGGCTATTGGGGACTCGATCAGGCTCTGCCTCGGCATTCTCGACGGGAAAGCCAAGGCCATCGGCATGAAAGGTGAGTGAGCATTTTGAAGAAGCAAAGAGTTTTTATCACAGGCGCTTCGGGCGGCATGGGCGGGGCGACTCTACAGGCACTGCTCGCCGAGAAGGAACGCCCTGAGATTGTCATTCTCTCTCTCGATACCAAGAGAGACCGAGAAGTCCTCGCGCCTTACGAAAATACAGATGGCCTGACCATTTGGTGGGGAGACCTTACAAATTACTCAGATGTGCTTGAATGCGTGAGGGGGGCCGACATCGTTCTCCACATAGGGGCCCTCGTATCGCCAGTCGCCGATTACAAGCCTAAGGCTGCGATGGCGGTCAACTATGGCTCGACCGTGAATATCATCAAGGCCATAAAGGAGCTCGGTCAGGGGGACTCGACCAAGCTCGTCTACATCGGCACAGTCGCGGAGACCGGGGACCGCATGCCACCCATACATTGGGGGCGCGTCGGCGATCCCCTCAAGCCGAGCGTCTTCGACTACTACGCAGTCTCCAAGATCGCTGCGGAGCGCGAGGTCATCGAGTCCGGCCTCAAGTATTGGGTGAGCCTCAGGCAGACGGGAATATTGGCGAAGAAGATGAGCGAGGTCAACGACGCGATCATGTTCCATGGCGCTCTCGACAACGCGCTCGAGTACGTCAGCGAGCGGGACTCTGCCACTCTCATGCGCAACCTCTGTCGCGGGACGCCCGATGACTTCTGGGGGCATATCTATAACATCGGCGGAGGTGAGAGCTGCAGGATCAGCACCTACGAGCTATTCACCGACCTCTTCGGCCGCATCGGAATCAAGGATCTCTCCACGGCGCTCGACTCTAAGTGGTTCGCGACAAAGAACTTCCACGGGCAGTATTACCTTGACTCGGACAAGCTCGAAAAAATGTTCCACTTTCGCAGCGACTCGATGGAATATTACTACGCCATCTATCTCAAGAACCTCGGTGCGACTGCGCCCCTCTCGCGAATAATCACGAAACTCCCATTTGGACAGCGCCTCATCGGAGGAGCGATGAAGAAGCGCTTCCTCGCGCTTGCAAGGACAGAACACGGGACAATCAGATTCGTCGAAGAGGGCATGGAAGATCACATTGCCGCTTATTTTGGCTCGCGGGAAGCATGGGAAGATATCCAGCCATTCGCGAAGATACAGCACTTCAAGGACTGGGACAAGGTGATACCGATCGACCACGGCTATGACGAGGCAAGGCCGGAGAGCGTACTCACCCTTGAGGACGTGAAAGGCGCCGCAAAGTTTCGAGGAGGCTCCTGCGAGTCGGAGGCCATGGCGAAAGGAGACTGGACAACCAAGCTTAAGTTCTGCTGCGCCTTTGGGCACGCGTTCGAGGCAAGTCCGCGCCTTGTGCTCGAGGGTGGTCACTGGTGCTCCGTCTGTGAGCGCGAGAGTTGGAACTATCATAACATCGCGAAGATCAATCCTTTTTTTGCACAGGTATGGTATCCCCTCCATGATAAAAGCGAGAGGCCGATGACCTACAAAAAAATAGTCAGCGAACTCGACGTCGAGCCATAATGGCGATGAGGCTGTCCAATTAGATAACCTCTGCCTTTAAGTGGGGCAGGGACCGGTTAATATTGAACGGCCTTGGTTTTATTGTCTCGAATATCTCCGCTAGCGAAAACGGACGACGCTAGTAGGCCTAGCAGTTGAGAATAGAAGGACGCTGGGTGAAAAAACTAAGCGTAAAAGGGCAAAGCACCGGAAGATCGATGGATCACCACATTTGATCGAGGAAACAGGTAAAAGCGGCTCTTGCCAAAGGAAATAAAAGACGTAGACTTGTAAGTATCCACTCGGTATTCCTGACAAACAGGCGAGCAGACGCCGAATACGAGGCGTGTAGATGAAAGATACTATACTGCTCATCGACGACGACAACAACATCCTTAGGGCACTCAAGCGTGAGCTTAGGTCATACGCTGACAAAATGAAGTTATCCATCAGAGATTTCGATTCCGCCTCTGCGGCGCTCTCGATGCTCAAGAGCGAGGGGCAACGAGTCTGCATTATGATTACTGACCAACGCATGCCCAATATGTCTGGAAACGAGCTCATTCTCGCAGCAAAACAGCTCTATCCAGACATTATCGCCATCAGCCTTTCTGCCTATTCCGATTTCGATGAAATCGTGAAAGTTCTTAGTTCCGGTATTTTTGGTTTCATCCTTAAGCCGTGGACGAAGGGATACCTCCTCGCCGAGATCGATAAGGCGCTCACAGTTTTCAGACTCAGGGAAGAGATCGAGGAACGGAATGCCGCTGGTATCAGCGCTCGGTTGCTTTCGAATGAGATGAGACGTTCGATTGTGCAAAACAAAAACCATCGCTCTGACCGAATGTGCATTGAAGTCGCCTTTCATCCCATACCGGACGCTCGAAGTGTCGGCTACTGCGATATCATACCGCTCACGAATGGGAAATATATTTTGCTGCTCGGTAATATTGTGACCGATCCGGTGACAGGAACAATTATGTTGGGGATTCTCAAATCGATTATATTTCGAGAGAAAATCATAAATGGCGAAAATACTTTCTCTCCTGTGGAATTCCTCGCGTGGCTCTATACCAGAATCGCCACTCTGCTGCAGAGCGCTCCAAACGCGAATATCTCATTTGCGGCTGGTTTTGTCGACGCGTCAGCGATGCAGTTGACGCTGGCGACGGCAGGATTGAATGCCGGGGTGATTTTTCGCCTCTCGACGATTGATCCTAGCTCCAAACCACAAGATGCAATCAGCGGTATGAGCGATCCGCGCTTTTCTGAAAATACTTACAAACTTAAATCAGAAGATCGGATGATTCTATGCTCTCCTAGTCTGGTTGATGCCGGCCGCAGGGACTCTTCCCTTGGTGAGGAACGCATCATGGCGATGATAAGGGATGACAAAGTTTTCGATTCGGGAGCCTCGGCAATACTAGAAAATATCGCCTTGAAAACTGGTAGTGAGTTCCACGACGACGTTACGGTTATAAGCATTGCCGTCGGTAAAATCGATTCTTGAGACTTCCGCGGGATTCGATATGGCGGAGGCTCTGCGGCCTGGTCAGAGCCCCTCGGTGGGACTGATGGAATGTTTTTGTACGGACTCATGGGTTATACCCAAGAGTACTGAATATTCATGAGTTTGCGGAAGGATTCAGGAAGGCCTTTGAAGGCAAGGATGAGTATACGAGCGAGCATTCAAAACGTGTTTCCGATACCGTTTATCTAGTAGCTCAAAAACTTGAAGCCGCGGAAACCTATCATCGGGTCCTGCCTGCCTTTCTACGGGCCTTGTCGTCGTACATGCGCGAGTCGGCGAGCTCGACAAGAGCGGTTGCCGTCGGGTGGGCCGCCTCCGCAGCGATTTCCCGTGAGGACGCGAAGCCTACGCTGAAAGACATGGTGTAGGAACGCCCTCCGACATGGTTCCATTCGTCGACCAGAGTTCGGGCGCGTCGACCCATGGCTTCCGCTCCCGCGATGTCGCAGTCGGGCAACACAGCGAGAAACTCGTCGCCTCCGAGCCTGCCCACGGTGTCCGTGTTCCTGACCGCCTTCGCGAGCAGCGCGCATGACGACTTGATGTATTCATCTCCAGCGGCGTGCCCGAGAGCGTCGTTGATCGCCTTGAGGCCGTCGAGATCGAAAAATGCCACCGAAAGCACGCTCCTGTTCCGCAGGCAGAGGCCGAACTGCTTTTCCAGGACGAGGATTGCCGTCCGGCGATTGACGATACCTGTCAATTCATCGGTCCCCGAAAGGCGGCCGAGCTCCGCCTGTTCGATCTTGAAGTTCGCCATGCAGCCGACCAACCGGGCGAAGCGCACCAAGAGATCGAGGTCTCCGCCGCCGATGGGGCGCTTGGTCAGGACATTGTCGACCACTACTTCGCCTATCACTTTTTTCCCGTCCCAGAGGAGAGCGAGCGCCTTGTCCGCCTCGCCGACGGGGTTCATCCAATCGTCGAAGCAGGGTGCCTCGGTCATGAAGTATACGGGTTCCTTGCCCTCGTAGAAGTTCGCGGGAACGACGTTCTCTGCGCGTCTTATCCTTATGCCACGCTCGTCCCTGATTTTGCCGGACTCGTCAGTCCCGAAACTGCCGTGGATGAAGCTGGGGTCTTTCTGGTCAGCGAACCAAATGCTTATCCTGTCGAAGCCGAGGACCATACGGCCGAGCCGGACCGCCCTCTCGCAGAGCTCATCGAACCCGTCAGTCAGGGAGAGCTCGATGGAGAGGTCGTGTAGCGCAGCCAGCTTGACGGCGAAGGTCCCGGAGGGCTCGTATGCTTCACCGCCTCCTTTGGTCTTGTCCGCCGTATAGATGGCCTTTGGGCGATCCCCTGGTTCTTGAGACTCATATGCCTTGTCCTTGCTCACGATAGACATTTTCTACTCCCCTCTGGCTCATTGGTATTGTTATTGTATTCCGCGTTGAGGTGATTTTCAAAGTCAGGTTTGCAAAAGCCGCCAGTTGTTCATTTACAATGGCCATTGATAAAAACCAATGCTCCATGTCGGCGCTGCCGCATGGATTGCGAAAGAGCTTAAATAAACGCGAAACCGGATCAGATACCGAAGATGACGTTCAGCTGTACGCCGGACTCGGTGCTGATTTCGTAGTTGCCGCCGAGCTGCTTGATGAGATTCCGAACGAGACTAAGTCCGATACTCGAGCTTTCTTTCTCTTCCAGCCTACTTTGGGGCATTCCAATGCCGTCATCGCATATTTTCAGTGAAACAGCCTGTTCGCCGGAGTGAGTCATGGAAATTTTGATCGTACCGCTACGATCATTTGGGAAGGCATACTTCAGCGAGTTCACGACTACCTCGTTTACCAAGAGTCCGCAAGGAACGGCTTTATCGAGTGCAAGGCGCACATCGGATACCGAGGTTACGATCTTGATCCGCATGGTATCAATAGCGTATATCTCAGACAAGTAATCGATTAGTTGAGCGATATAGGGGGCAAAATCAACGCATGCGAAATTGTCGGATTGGTACAATAGTTCATGGACGAGAGAAATTGATCGAACACGCGCCTCGATGTCCATCAATGACCGTCTTGTCGAGACGTTGTCGTCAATTTCGTTCAGCTGTAGGTCGATCAGGCTGCATATAATCTGGAGATTATTTTTGACGCGATGATGCACTTCTTGTAGCAACAGCTCCTTTTCTCGAAGCGATTCTGAAAGAGAACTTGTCATCATCCGCTGCTCGGTTACATCCCTGAGAATTGCGCCTATCATCCGTTTATTCCCAATAGCTATCGGGAAGACCACCTGCTCGATTATGCGAGAAATTCCAGAAGTGTTGCCGATGAGCGTCTCAAACGGCCCTGCTACCGTTGTGATATGCTCCCCTGAGGTCGCGGTTTCCCATTTAGTTCTGATGCGCCCGTATTCATCCTCCGACCGGGAAGCTTCGGGCAACAAATCATATTCGAGGTCCCAGATTTTGCGCCCGACCGCCTGTCCCTTCCCGAGGCCTGTTATGCGTTCGAGTATAGGATTGGCATCAATAAGCGCGCCAGCGGCATCGATAAGGATGATTCCCTCTGCGGACTGTTCAACTAGGCTACGGTATTTCGCCTCGCTTTCTTTGAGTGCTTCTTCTGCTCTTCTCCGCTCGGTCAAGTCCACTATCGACACGATGACTCGGGCCAAACTCTGTTCATAACCAGGGACGACGCTCAGTTTTACCTGGACAAAGACGCGTGTTCCCTTTGCGGTTAAGTGTACAGTTTCACTCTCAAAGCTTTTTTGGCCCGATGCGAGGGCGATAAACTCATTTCGCCAGGCATTGAGACTTTCCTCTTGGATGGCCTTGGAAAGCACCTCGAGCGCTTCTGCCTTCTCCGTGTAACCGAGGAGCGATAGAGTGGCGCTATTAATATCAAGCAGTTTCACGAGAGACGTGTACTCGATTACACGCTCGTTCGGTTCGAAGTATGCGGACCAATCTGAGACACCCGAATTCCGGGCAGCGTCGAGACGATGCTTAAATCCTGAAAAGTCTTCCTCCCAGATCGATATCGGAGAATCTTCGAATAAGCTCCGCATCCGCTGTTCGCTTTCACGAAGTGCCGACATAATAGTTCCGATTTTACTCACCAACTCGATGAAGGAACTAGCAATGAAGGCAAGTTCGCCCCTTGCCTTTTGAGGAACACGCAGGTCTGCGCTGCTCGGATCTGATGTATTGATCCCGGATATTTGGTGGACAAAGTCCCGTATAGGATGTCCAATGAGACTTTCGGTGGCTATTGCCAAAATAATGGAGAGAAGAACAAGGAGTATGGCAACACCGCTTAGGCCCATCGTAATGGTCTTCTTGAATTGCTGATGCTCGGCAAAAAGCGATGGATAGATAGCTAGAACGCCTAGATCAATATCTGCTTTACCTGGGCGACTGTAAATGAGTCTGAATATGCGCTCTACGCCTAGGTCGGACGTTGTTGAGGGTATTCCCTGCCGGGATTTAGCTTCGGGAGGACGAGCCTCAAGTTCATATTGTACCGCCCCATTGGGGGCAAATAGTATCACTTTCCCTACGGATGGATTCACGACCAGTCCTCGCAGAATGAGCTCAATGATAGACGAGTCGAAATTCCATATGGCTTGGGTTAGCGCAGGGACGTTGGTCGTCGCTAGGGAATCTATCTGTGCCTCTCTCTCCCCCTGAACTGTCTGTGAAACAATCATCGCCTCGCCAACGGTGAGGATGCAGGCTACGATAACGTAAAGCCCCACGCATAGACAGATCAGTCTGTGCCCTATCCCCCCATGCTGCTCTGGCATTACGCCCCCTATCCTAATACTCGCCGCTCTTCCTTGCACACGAACACTCGGGTATCAACCCGCATGCAATTCATTACCTTGCAGAACGAACGATACCTTGGAGCTCTGCTCCGGGGTTCGTTCACTTTTAGGGGTTTTAGGAATAGGCGCTGGACGCCGGATCAGTTAAAAGTCGTAACCGCCGGACCAGGCATGGGCACGCCGGGATAATACCTGGAAAGAATCGCCTTGAACGTGCCATCGGCCTTCATGGCGCTCAAGGCATTGTCCCATGCCTTGACGACGCTGTCCGACATGCCACGAGAGGCCGCAATGTAAGACTGCGACTTCAGGAAAACGAAAGCCAGCTTGACGTCGGTCATCTGGAAGCCCGCGTACTTCAATACGTCAGCAAGGCCAGTAAGGGATCCGGCGTAAGCATCGATGCGCCCGGCCATCAGCTTTTTGATATTGTCGTCATTGTCGGTGATGCGATCAAGATTGGTAAAACCGGCCTTAGTCAGGAATAGATCTCTGACGTCATCACGATAGACGCCGATATCTCCGAGTTTTTTAGCGTCGTCCATGGACGTGATGACTATTTTTGAGTCGGCTTTTACGAAAAAACCGTATTGACTTTCCAGGATCGGCCCGATCCATTGGAAAAGCTGGTTACGCTCGGCCGTCCGGGCCATCGAAAACAGCAGGACGTCGGGAGCATGCTGGATGGCGTAATACCCCCGGACCCAAGGCACCATCAGGATGGGATCATTGTTGTGGACCCGTTTCTGGATCTCCCTTACAAGATCCACGGCATAACCACCGAGGCTATTGTCGGGATTCCGGAACTGGCTCGGAGGATCATCTTCGCAATAGATCGTAAGAGTCTGGGCGAGCATGCTGCTAGGCGTTAACAAAAGCACCGCCAGCAGTGAACCGACGACTCTATTAATCATGCTTTATCCGAGCTTTCCCATCTGCGTGGGGAAATCATTGGGCACGTGAATCTGGTCACCATAAGGTAATCCGCTCCATCTGCCTTAATTCTAGCCGCTAAACGCCTTTCGTCAATGCGTTTTGTCTCGATCGCCATCTCAAATGTCAGAGCGACCCAGGATACGGTATTGAACCAATTCCCTCGCTGAACGAACGATACCTCGCAGCTGCGGGGGGCATTCCTTCTCTTGACTCTTTCCCCGAGCTATCATAGTTTATGACTAAAGCTAGTATACTTGCGTTAACAAGGGAGATCAACATGAAGACTAAAAAGCTATGGTTGTTCGGCGGGGGAACCGCGATACTCTGTCTTTTCGTCTTTTTCATCTTTATCCATCATCCCGCCGATGTTGGCCGAAGCCGATTTTTTAAGGATCAGACCTATCACTATGAAACTCTGCGAGTACTAGGCGTAGAACCATATGGCGGTTCAGATACGGAAGAGGTTCTCGAGACTATTAAGCATATAAAATCCGGGGACGCCCAGGGCTGGTATAAAGCCTGGTCTACTACCGCCGAGCGGACTTTGGCCCTTGCCGAGCGAACCCAGGACGCGAAAAGCAGAGGCGGAGCTTTCCTGCGGGCCCATACCTATTTTGTAACAGCCGAGTTCTTCCTCCCCCCGTCGGATACCAAACGGAGCATCGCGACTCAGAAGAACTTGTCGGCTTTCTACCATGGTCTTGATGCCCTGGGCGTTAAACTCGAGCGCATGGAAGCCCCCTATGGCAATGGTTACCGCTTGCCCATGAATTACTATCCCACCGAGGCGAAGAACCGAAAAAAAGCCTTACTGGTATTTCAAGGCGGCTATGATTCGACCCTTGAAGAACTATACTTCGACCTAGTCAAGGACGCGCACGACCATGGCTACGATGTGCTCACTTTCAACGGCCCAGGGCAGGGCCTGGTGCTCACAGAACAGAAGCTCCCTTTCACGTATGAATGGGAGAAGCCTGTGACCGCCATTATGGATACATTCTTGGCTCACCATGATCGCCCACGTAAAATAGTCTTGATCGGCCAGAGCATGGGAGGATATCTAGCGCCAAGGGCCGCGGCGTTCGACGACCGTTTCGATGGAGTGGTCGCCTACGATGTCTTCTTCGACATGGGAGCGTCGGCAAAACGCTATGTCCCCGATGTGGTATTCTGGATGCGCGATCACGGCATGGCGGCTCTGGCCGAGACCTTGATCAACTGGAAGGCCTCTCACGCTCCCGGCGTGCGCTGGGCTATCGACAACGGAATGTGGACTCTCGGGAAAAAGCATCCTCTCGAGGTCGTTGACGAGTTTCAGAAATATACACTCGCTGGGGTGGCGCAACGTATTAAATGCGATGTCTTGCTTCTGGCCGGTACAGAAGACCACTTCGTTCCCATCGAGCAAGTCAAGTCGATGCAAGATGCGTTAACGTCGGCTCGCTCGGTTACCACGAAAATCTACGACCGAGAGTCCGGGGGCGCGGAACATTGTCAACAGGGAGCTCCCACTCTGTGGCACGCCGATCTGTTCGACTGGTTATCGGAGAAATTCGAGAGTCGCCCCTAAATCGCGAAATATTGCTAGACTCTCCCCATTATGGCTTCGTCCCAACGCTTTTCGCGCATCGCGCGTATCGACATTTTCATCGCTACAGGCTTCGCCTTCACGAGCGCAGTCTCGACGGTCTTCGTCAGCATGTACTTGTATCGCTGGCTCAACAATCTCGCCGAGCTCACGGTCTTCAACCTCGGTCAGTTCGTCCTCATGCCGATGGGCTTCGTTCTGGCCGCCCTTGTGGCCAGGCGCTTCGGGAACCGTTCGGCCCTCAGTCTCGGCCTCGGGCTCTTCGTCGCTTTCTACGGCCTCCTTGTCCTCTTGGGCGAAAATGCCGCCCGCCATCTCGTCGCTCTGGGCGTCCTCTCCGGGCTCGCGAACGGCTTCTACTGGTTTCCCTACAACCTCATCACAGCCAAGGCCGCCGAGGGCTCGGACAAGGGGCGCTTTTACGGCGTCTCGGGCGCCTTGAGCTCCATGGCGAACGCCGTCGGCCCCCTCGCCTCGACCTTGGCCATATCCCTCGCGCCACGACCTGAGCTCGGCTACAGCTACCTCTTCCTGTCTATCGTCGCGGTGATGGCGGTCATGACTGTCGCGGCGTTCGCTCTGCCCCGGGACGTTTCGCATGCGAGCCTGAGCGTTCGGCGATACCTTCGAATCCGAGGTTCCGACGGCAGATGGCGCTTCTCTCTCGAAGCGAGCTTCGCCTGGGGACTGCGCGACGGGGCGAATTGGTCGATCATCAGCATCCTCATCCTCCAAGGCGCGGGGAGCGAGACGGCTGCGGGTTATCTCTCGGTCGCTTTCGCGCTGCTCGGCATCGTGGCGAACTACGCCGCAGGAAGAATCTGCGTTTCCGCCCGCTATTCCACCTTCTGGGGCTGGGGATCCCTCTTCGCCATGGTCGCGGCCTTGGCTATCTCCTTCTTCCCGACCATGGGCGGTGCCATTGCGTTCGGCGTGATCGGCAAAATCTCGGATACCCTCATCCTTATTCCCTTCAATGCAGCCTTCCTCGGCGTCCTCGGGGGCTATCAGCGTGACGAGGGCTCAGGGGCGGGGCGCAACATCGCCTCCGAGGTCTGGATCAACGCGGGCAGGACCGTCGGTACGCTCGCCTTCCTCGTCCTGTCGGCCTTCACCGCCGATTACGCGCGCATCCTTTTACCGATTGTCACGCTCGCCGTACCCGCGACCTGGCTCATCTACCGCGCGCACGCAGCGGACATAACGCAAGGTTCGGCGTAGCATTACTTAGCCGAAGAGATGCTCAGCGGCCTCGCTGAAGAGTCTGTCGAAGGCCGGGCTCACTTCTTCGCCGCCCAGCGGGTTGAAGGGCGCGATGTGGGTGCAGACAGGCGGCAGGTCGATGAAGAGCGGCCGTACGCCAGTGCCCTCGAAGAAATCGAGTATGGCTTGCCTGGGCATGACATCGTCCCCGGAGAGGGAGGCGACCTGCGTTTCGCCGTTCGAGAAGAATTCCTTGCGACCCATCTGGGGGTGGCGAGGATCGACCATCGCGCAATAAGCGCGGCCCTCGGGGGTATCTATCAGAGCGGCAAGCTCGGCGTCTTTTCGGAGCTCGTCCGCGAGGGCATATACCCAGAAATCGAGGAGCCTCTCGTGCGCCTTTGAGTCCATGATGTACTTCGACACAGGCCGCATCGCGGAAAGGAAGGGGCCGCCGCAAAAGAGAAAGCGCTTGCCCGCTAGAGCGAAGCCTTCGTCGGCGAGGGAGAGACACTGCAGAAGATAGGTGCCGATAGAGTAGCCGAAGAAGCCCAAGCGGGCGCCGGCGGAGATGCCGGGAACTTCGCCCTCTTTGAGCGATCTAGCGAGATCGCCTAGGTCGTGGGCGGCCATGAGTCCCGAGAGAAAGAAGCGGCCCGGCGCTTCGTCGAGCCGCTCGGAAATGGCGGCGTTGGCCATCGAGGACTGCTTGAGTCCCCCGATACGCGCATTCCTCTCTTTCGAGACGCCGCGCATGATTCCGAAATCGGCCCAGGCCGCGGGAGAGCGGTCCATATGGAAGGCGATTGGGAAAAGTACGACGGGGCAGAGCGCCCTGTCCGCTATGGCTTGCGCCCAACTTACGTACTTGTCCCAACTGCGCTCGTTGAGACCGTGGATGAGGACGCAGACTCTATCGAAGCTAGCGCCGCCCGCGAAGCTAGCCGCAGGCCGCACTATCGGGCAATTGACCCGCCTATTCTCGGCGATCTCCCTGTCCGCAAGGGCGAGGGCCGCGAAGCCCTCGGCCGCGAAGCTTTCGTGGTCCCGCTTCTGGTCGCCGACATATGATGAAAGGAATCCGGAATGCCCGGATTCCCAACTTATGCTCGTTTCTGTTGCAGAGATGAACCGTGTTGCCTGAACCATGTCGTCCTCCACCCTGGTCTTTGACACGGAAATGGGAGCCCGGGTTGCGGTCCCCTCGCGAGCTAAAAAGCGCATTGTTTTTGGCAATTCGCTGGAGCATCTACTACGCTTACTGCATAAATATGAGACTGAAGCCGAAAATGACACTGCTCCTCGCCGTGCCTGTGGCGGCGGGGATGTTGGCGCTTTCCCTGAGCATAGGCCTCACCGTGTTTCGCGATGTCCGGGGCATCTACCTGCAGATGCTGGATGGGATGGTGAGTTCTCGCGCCGCCGAGATCGGACGGTGGGCGCAGATATATTTGAAGACCGTGCAGATGAACGCGCTGTCGGCCGAGATGCGGAGCGGCGATATCGAGCGGATCAAGTCCTTCCTCGCAGGCCGCCAGGCGCATCTCGATGGCGACCAAGTCGACGAGTTCTTCACGACGAAAAAGGGCGACTACTACAACACTGTAAGGAGCACGGGGAACACCGCCGACCGCGAGTACATCAAGGCCATCCTAAGCGGAAGGGCTGACTATTTCGTCTCCGACGGCCTGCTTTCGCGCGACACCGGCAAGCCGCTCGTCACTTTTTCGACCGCCGTACGCAATAGCGCAGGGGACATCATAGGAGTTTCAGGAACGGCCGTCAGTCTCGATACGCTATCCCAGATAGCCGCCAGCGTCAGGATTGGAGAGGGATACGGCTCCATCGTGGACGGGGCTTTCACGTTCATCGCCCATCCAAACCGCGCTTATGTGCTCAAGCTCAACCTATCGGAGCCTGTCAAGATGGGCTTCCGAAATCTTGAGGACGGGATTCGGAGGATGCGGGCCAGAGAGCCCGGACATCAGCAATATATTGACGATCATGGGAACAAAAAGTTCCTGGCCTTCGCGCCGGTCCCCTTTACGCGATGGTCCATGGCCGTCTCGGTGCCCCTCGCCCAAGTGGACGCGAGCGCGACCAAGATTCTAGTCATCCTCGTCGTCCTATCCCTGACGATCCTCGTAGCCCTGATCGCATCCATTCTCCATACTGTCGACAGGATCGTTCAGCCTATCGCTTCCCTTTCCGGCCGCATTCGGAGAATAGCGGCCGGGGACCTGAGCCCCGATGGACGAGGGGCCTTAGTCGGAGCCGCGCCGCACGATGAGGTAGGGGAGCTTGCGCAATCCTTCGACGCCATGGCCCAGAAGCTGGGAGATACTCTCGCCGGCTACGATTCGGTGAACAAGACGCTGGCCGAGCTCAACGCCGAGCTGGAGGATCGGGTCAAAGAGCGGACCTCATCGCTCGAGCAAGCTCTGGCCTCCCTGCAGCAGGCCCAGGACAAAGTCGAGATCTCCGCGAAGATGGCGGTGCTGGGTCGGCTCGTATCCGGCATCGCACACGAACTCAATACTCCCCTCGGGGCGATCCATTCGTCCGCCGTCCTCATGCTAGAGTCTATGGACGAAGTCATTCCTATGCTGATTCCGTCCATTTCCTCTTTTTCTGCCGAGGGTCGGGAGCTCTTTCTCGCGCTAGTTCAGGTGGGGATCGTCCGCGCGAGGCGAATGAACCTCCCCGAGGACCGCAGGCAGAAGCGAGCCTTCGCCTCTCGCCTCGAGGATCGGGGGATCGAGCGGGCTGACACTATTGCCGACGACGTAGCGACCTTGGGAGCGCTCGACATGGAGGACCGAATCGAGGAGCGCCTGCTTGCGGGGGACGGCCCCGCGCTCGATCTGGCTGTAAGGCTGACCGAGCTCGTCCGCTCGCTGGCTATCGTGCTCGAATCGTCCAACAAGGCATCGTCGACTGTCGCCGCGCTAGTCGATTACTCGAGGGTCGACGATTTCGGGTTTAAGGACAGCGTGTATCCCGTCTCGGAGATCAATACGCTCGTCACGCTCTACTTCAACAAATTGAAGCGGTCGGTTATTGTCGAGCGCCGCTTTCTCTCGAACGATCCGGTGCGCGGCTATCGCGATAGTCTCAACCATGTGTGGGTGAATCTTATGAACAACGCGCTCCAGGCAATGGAGTACCGTGGCACGCTCGAGATCGAAACGCGCCGAGAGGGGGGTGAGATCGTCGTGTCCTTCACCGATTCCGGGGCCGGCATACCGGAGGAGATCAGGCCTAAGATTTTTACCCCCTTTTTTACCACGAAGCCCCCGGGCGAAGGCACGGGGATCGGGCTCGATATTTGCAAACGCATAGTCGAGAGACATGGAGGCTCTATCGGTTTCGATAGCCGCCCCGGCCGCACGACGTTTTGGGTGCGCCTTCCCGCGGCCTCGGTCGATAAAAACTAGGTCATGAAGGTAGAGCATGGGTACGAACCGAGCGATACTCTGCGTTGACGACGAGGCGATCATCGTCCTTGCGATCAAGATCGAACTGAAGCGGCATTTCAAGGATCTTTTCCTCTACGAGACGGCGAACACAGCCGAAGAGGCGCTCGATGTCATAGCGGAGCTCTACGAAGAGGGTGTCAGCGTGATTCTCGTGCTCTCCGATTGGCTCATGCCGGGCATGAAGGGCGATGAATTTCTGACCGTGGTGAAAGAGAGATACCCGGAGATAAAGACGATACTCGTGACGGGGAATGCCGACAAGGAAACGATCGATCGCCTGCAGCGGGACGGCATAACGAACGCCGTTCTTTACAAGCCTTGGATGGAGGGAGCGCTCATCGCGCGGGTCCAGGAATGCATCGCAGGGCTGTAGTGTCGATATGTATCTACCAACCGTGCATCGAAATTTCGCATGCCGGCGACAAAGGGCGGAGCACATAAAAAGTCCAAGGCCCTCCGAGGAAAGGCAGCATGAGGTCGTCGTTCATTTCAGGGTTTGCCGAGGAACGCCTCTATCACTGCGCTGTTCGCGAGGAGCTCCTCGCTCGCTCCCTCGAGACTGACCGCCCCGTGCGCGAGCACGATGCCGCGATCCGCGATCTTGAGGGCCTGGCGAGCATTCTGCTCGACGAGGAGGACCGTCGTGCCCGAGGCCGCTATGTCGGCTATCGTGCGGAAGATGAGCGACACGATCTTGGGCGCGAGGCCCATGGAGGGCTCGTCGAGAAGGAGCAGTTTGGGGGAGGCCATGAGCGCCCTTCCCATAGCGAGCATCTGCTGCTCTCCCCCGGAGAGAGAGCCCGCGCTCTGGCCCCTCCTCTCGGCGAGGCGCGGAAAGAGACTGTAGACGCGCTCGAGGTCTCGGCGAACGCCCGCGGTGTCGCGACGCGTCCAGGCGCCGAGCTCGAGATTCTCCGCGACGGACAGAGGAGAGAGGATGGCCCTGCCTTCGGGCACCTGCACAAGCCCCGAACGCACGATGCGGTCCGCCCTCACGCGCGAGATGTCCTCGCCCTCGAAGACGATAGAGCCCGCGCAGGGATGCACGATGCCCGATATCGCGAGGAGGGTCGAGCTCTTGCCCGCACCGTTGGCGCCGATGATCGTCTCGATCGCGCCTTCCTCCACCGAGAAGGAGAGCCCCCGCACCGCCTCGATTGCGCCGTAACGGACCTCGAGGCCCTTCACTTCGAGGAGCTTACTCATCATCCCCTCCCCAGGTAGGCCTCGAGCACGGCCTCGTCCCGTGCCACGGCCTCGGGCCGCCCTTCCGCGATCTTCTTCCCGAAGTTGAGCACTACGATTTTGTCGCAAATCTTCATGATGAGGTCCATATGGTGCTCTACGACGAGGATCGTGTAGCCGCGCGCCTTGAGCTCAAGGATGAAGTCGCCGAGCGTCGCCGTCTCGATCTCGTTCATGCCCGCCGCGGGCTCGTCGAGGAGCAAGAGGTGCGGCCGGAGGGCGAGTGCCCTGGCTATCTCCACGCGCCTCTGGTCGCCGTAGGAGAGCTTGGAGGCCTCCTGATCGGCCAAGTCGGCGAGGCCGAGGCGCGACAGGAGAGACATGGCCTCCTGTCGCGTGGCCTTCTCCTCGCGGCGCTCGGACGGAAGGCAAAACCATGCGGCGAGGAGATTCGTACGCACCCTCGTGTGGTGGCCAACGACGACGTTCTCGAGGACGGTCATCTCCCCGAAGAGCTGGATATTCTGGTAGCTCCGCGCGATTCCGCTCCTTGCGATGCGATGCGCGCTCTTTCCTTGTATCGCTCGGCCCTCCCATTCTATCGTGCCGCCGGTCGGAGGGAAGATGCCCGACACCGTGTTGATGAGGGTGGTCTTGCCCGCGCCGTTCGGCCCGATGAGGCCGAGTATCTGGCCGCGCTCGAGATCGAAACTGAGCTCGGAGAGGGCGGCGACTCCGCCGAAGGAACGGGAGAGGTCCTTGACCGAGAGCATGGGGCCCGTCGATGCGTCGGGCTCGGCGTCCTCGATGCTGCCCTCGGCCTTCGCCCCCGAGGAGTCTCCTGCCTTGCCCGAAGGGCGCGCGGTTCGGCGCTTGAAGAGAGCGGCCAGTCCTCCGGGCATGAAGATTATCGCGAGCATCAAGGCGAGCCCGTTCACGATGTTGGGCAGTTGGCTAAAGTCCTTCAAAAAGGCCAGTCCGTCGCGCAGGAGGATAGGCAGGGCGGTGAGAAGTCCCGCGCCGAGAATAGGCCCGAACCAGGCCCCTGATCCCCCCAGGACTGCATAGCTTAAGATGTCCACGGCGCGGCTGAATTTGAAGTCGCCCGCGTCGAGCGACCCGACAGAGTGCGCGTAGAAGGCACCCGCGAGGCCCGCGATGAGGGCGCTAGCGACGAAGGCGAGATTCTTGTAAGCGACGACGTCGATGCCCATGGTCGCGGCCGCGTTGGGGTTCTCGCGGATAGCGCGCAGGGCGCGACCCACCTTCGATCGCGATGTCGCCCAGAAGAGGTAGCACAGAACGAGGAGGGCCAGGACTATTTCCCAGGCGCTCGTCTTGCGCATCGCCTCGTAGGCGAAACCAGTGGAGAGGTTGGCGCCCGTCGAGCCGCCGGTGAGACCCGGCAGGAGGATGATCGACACGCGTACTATTTCGCCGAAGCCGAGGGTGCAGATCGCGAGGTAGACGTCGTTCAGCTTGAGGACCGGCAGGCCAATGACGAGCGCGAGAACGCCGCAGGCGAGGACGGCTGCGGGGATGGAGAGCGCGACCGGCAGACCGAGCTTCACCGCGAGTATGGCCGACGCATAGGCGCCTATGGCCGCGAAGCCCGCGCTCGCGAGCGACAGGAGCTGCGCGTGCAGCGTGGCGAAGGCGGAGAGGGCGAGGATGGCGTTGATGAGGAGCCTGTCGAGGTCTTGCGGGTTCTTGACGCAGAGGAAGGCGTCGGCCGCGACGATGAGTGCCGCGACGATCCATCCGACGGAGCGCTTTTTCATGCCCGATCCGCCTTGAGCTTGCCCATGATTCCGTTGGGCTTTACGAGGAGGATGATGAAGAGGATGAAGAAGACGATCGCGTCCTTGATGTCGGAGCCGCCGGGGACGTAGGCGATCGTGAAGGTCTCCACGAGGCCGAGGATGAAGCCTCCCACGACGGCGCCTTCGATGTTGCCCATGCCCCCGAGGATCACGACCGCGAGCCCGCGCAGCTCGATCTGGCTGCCCATGCCGGGGACTATGTTGTTCGTGAGCAGGGCCACCAGAATGCCCGCCGCCCCCGCGAGGGCCCCCGCGACGAGGAAGGTGACGACGATGACACCGTTCACGTCTATCCCGAGCAGGCGAGCGGCCTTCTGGTTCGCCGCGACCGCGCGGATCGCCTTGCCCATCCTCGTGCGGCGGATGAACAGGCCCATGGCGACCATGAGCACCAAAGACGCGATGAGTATGAGTATCTGCGCGTTCGAGATGCGCACGCCCCCGGCACCGCCTATGAAGTGGGGCTTGGGGTCGAGGACCGAGTTCGGAAAACGGCGCGTCTGAGCGCCGAAGATGGCCTCGGCGAGGCTCACGAGGATGAGCGAGGCGCCGATGCTGCTGATCATGGCGGAAAGTTTGTCCGCGCCCTCGCGGCGCAGAGGGCGGAAGGCAAGGAGCTCGAGGAGGAGTGCTATCGCGGCTCCCGCGAGCATGGCGGCCGCGAGGCCGAGGGGGAGGGGAAGTTCTGCTTCGGCCATCACGAGGTATCCCGCAAAGGCGCACCACATGAAAGTAGCGGCGTGGGCGAGGTTCAGTATGTCCAGAACGCCGAAGATCAGCGTGAAGCCGATCGCATAGACGCCGTAGAGTGCGCCGCGCGAAAGCCCGTCGACGAGGTTCTGCGCGAGGAAGATCGGGTCCTGGAAAAGGCTTAAGTCCACGTCGCTTTCCCTCTATATATACGCCTCTATCTTTTACTCGAAAAGCGCGTATTTCCCGCCCTTGACGGTGATGGGGGTGCTTGGATGCACGGGATCGCGGTTCTCGTCGAAGGAGAAGGTGCCCAGGGCGGTATCGAGGTTCTTGATCTTCGCGAGGCTATCGCGGATCGCGGCTCGGTCCGCGGAACCGGCGCTCTTTATGGCCGTCGCGAGGATTTGCACCGCGGTATAGCCCTGGACCGCGAACTGGTCCGGCGCGCTGCCATACTTCTTCGTGTAGGAGGCGACGAAGGCCTTGCTCCTGGAATTTTTGCTCTCCACGAACCACGAGGCGCCGACTATGAGGCCCTCGGCCGCTTCTTTGCCGTTTTTGATGACGTTGGGGTTGTTGAAGCCGTTGCCTCCGAGGATGGGCTGCGTGATGCCGATCTCGCGCGCCTGCTGGAGCACGGGAATCGCCTCGCCGATGAGGGAGCAGAACACGAAGATGTCGGGCTTCTTCGCGGCGAGCTTCGAGAGCTGGGTGCGGAAGTCCGCGTCACCCTTGGAGTAGCTTTCCGAGGCGACGAGTTCGATGCCGGCCTTGGCGAGGCTGGCCTTGTACACGTCGGCCTCGCTCTTGGAATACTCCTGATCCGCCTGGAATAGAAGGGCCGCCTTCTTGGGCTTGTATTTAGCCGCAACGGCGGCGAGAGTGCCGGGAATGACCGCGGCCTGGGGGAGGCTGTCGCGGAAGACGTAATTGCCCATGGCGGTGATGCCGACGGCGGTCAGGCTCGTGCCGATAACGGGAACGCCGGCCTTCTGCGCGATTGGAACGCAGGCGAAGGCGGTTCCCGACAGGGTGGGCCCGATGATGGTGACGACCTTGTCGTCGTTTATGAGCTTATTGAAGACACTGATGCCTTCCTGCTTGTCCGCCTTGTCGTCGTAGATGACGAGCTGGAGCTTGGCGGAGCCGAGTAGACCGGACGCGTTCATCTCCTCGATGCCGAGTTCGATGCCCTGGCGTATGGAGACGCCGTATGAGGCATTGTCGCCGGTGAGGGACTCCGCCGAGCCGACCTTGATCGTGGTAGGGAGAGGCGCTGCCTGGATGCCGCCGATCACGGCGACGGTTATTGCCATGCTGAGAAGAGTCCGTTTCATAAGTTGAACTCCTTGTTAGTCTTTATGCTCTATCTTTCCAAAAGCAAAATTGATTTTCTTCAGAGCACATCCCTTTGTCAAGGGAGAGCGTTTGCGTCTCGACGCGTAAGATGAGGCTAAATAGTATAAAACTCGACTAAATGCCGAGTTTTATTGAGGAGGTGGCTATCGTTGTATTTTATATATTGAAACGAGTTAGTACCGAATTGAGATGTTCTATTGATCTATGCAGCTTGATCATGTCGTTTTTTGTCTTTTGTATGAAGGGATTGTCCTCGGGGCGGCCTTCGACCGCGAGCATCTCGGCATCGCTGCGGAAGGTCGCTTTTCGGAAGCGGTTTTCGTAATCCTTGGCGCGCGTTTCGAATACTCCGGCCTCGACGCGGGACGAG
>Ga0326727_10008639_pt1 | contig 25681 bp, 25 predicted proteins | sample MB2enrmetagenome_FD_207643 | JGI IMG/M metagenome (GOLD analysis project Ga0326727, IMG submission 207643) | Lab enriched peat soil microbial communities from McLean, Ithaca, NY, United States - MB29MY | ecosystem: Environmental > Terrestrial > Soil > Wetlands > Peat | place: USA: New York...
CCGCGCGGCGCGCCCGACGACCTCGCCAAGCTGACCGGCGTCGGCCCGCAGATCGTCAAGAAGCTCAACGAGCACGGCGTCTTCCACTATTGGCAGATCGCCGCGATGACCAACGAGCAGGCCAATCAGCTCGACGCCGACCTCAAGCTCAACGGCCGCGTGGCGCGCGACCATTGGGCGGAGCAGGCGCGCGCGCTGATCGCCGCGGAGTGAGTTTATCCTCTCCCGTTCGCGGGAGAGAGCTAGCGCGAGGGCGGAAGCCGCCGCCCTCGTCCGGCCCTTCGGGCCGCCTCCTCCCGTCAAGCGGGAGAAGCGGGGCTTCGGAGGCGTCGCGTCAACCGTCGTTCGCTTCAATTCTGGGGAAGATCGCCATGGCCACGATTAGCGCCGCGCTGGTGAAGGAACTGCGCGAGAAGACCGGCGCGGGGATGATGGACTGCAAGACCGCGCTCGGCGAAACCGGCGGCGACGTCGAGGCGGCGATCGACTGGCTGCGCAAGAAGGGCCTCGCCAAGGCGGCCAAGAAGAGCGGCCGCGTCGCCGCCGAAGGATTGGTCGGCGTGGCGGTCGAGGCCAATTTCGGCGTCGTCGTCGAGCTGAACTCCGAGACCGACTTCGTCGCCCGCAATGACGACTTCCAGTCGCTGGCGCGCGGCGTCCTCGCGGCGGCGCTCGACATCGGGCCGGACGTCGAGGTCGAGGCGGTGAAGGCGACTCACTTTCCCGGCGGCGACACCGTCGCCGACGCCATCGCCAACGCCGTCGCCACCATCGGCGAGAACATGACGCTGCGCCGCGTGCAAGGGTTGCACGTCGCCGAGGGCGTGATCGGCCATTACGTGCACAGCCAGATCGTCGACGGGCTCGGCCGCATCGGCGTGCTGGTCGCCCTCCAGTCGAAGGGCGAGACCGCCGCGCTCGAGCCGATCGCTCGCAAGGTGGCGATGCACGTCGCCGCCGCGAACCCGATCGCCGTCGATTCCAGCGGCGTCGACGCGGCGACGATCGCCCGCGAGCGCGCCGTGCTTTCGGAGAAGAACGCCGGCAAGCCGCCGCAGGTATTGGAGAAGATCGTCGAATCCGGCCTGAAGAGCTTCTACAAGGAAGTCTGCTTGATCGATCAGCCGTTCGTCCACGACCCCGCCAAGTCGGTCGCCCAGGCTCTGAAGGAGGCGGAGAAGACGGTCGGCGCGCCGATCGCCGTCACCGGCTTCGTCCGCATCGCGCTTGGCGAGGGCGTCGTAAAGCCCGCCGAACAGGAATAAGCTCCCGACTCATCCGGGCGGCCCGCGGGCCGCCCTTTTCGTATCGCCCGCCCGCGACGAGGAGATTCGCCGTGACCGCCGCCGCGCCCGCCAAGCCCCTGTTCAGCCGCGTCGTCGTCAAGCTCTCCGGCGAGGCGCTGATGGGGCCGGACCCCTTCGGCCTCCACCCGCCGACGATCGAGCGCATCGCCGCCGACCTCAAGGCGGCGGCCGATCTCGGCGCGCAAGTCGCGGTGGTGGTCGGCGGCGGCAATTTCTTCCGCGGTCTGCGCGGCGCCGACAAGGGCATCGAGCGGGCGCGCGCCGACTCGATCGGCATGCTCGCGACCGTGATGAACGCGCTGGCGATGGAGGGCGCGCTCGAGGAGCTCGGCCAGCCGGCGCGCGTCCTCTCGGCGGTGGCGATGCCCTCGCTCTGCCAGCCTTATTCGCGCCAAGCGACGCTCGCCCATCTCCTCAAGCGTCGCGTCGTCATGCTCGCCGGGGGCACCGGCAATCCGTTCTTCACCACCGACACCGGCGCGGCGTTGCGCGCTTGCGAGCTCTCGGCCGACGCGGTGATGAAGGCGACCCAGGTCGACGGCGTCTACACCGCCGATCCGAAGAAGGACCCCACGGCGACGCGCTACGACCGCCTCTCCCACGACGAGGCGATCGCCCGCAAGCTCGCAATCATGGACGCCACCGCCTTCACGCTGGCGCGCGACAACCGCATCCCGATCGTCGTCTTCTCGATCGCTGAGCCCGGCGCGATCGCCGCCGCGCTGCTTGGCAGGGGCCGCGCGACCTACGTCATGCCGTGACCACGGGACTTCCGGCGCCGATCCGGGCCTGAAGGCGCGGCTCGCGCCGCGACCCGGCAAGACGCTCAAATCCGGGTTGACGCCATCGATGCGCCGGGGGGCGATCCCCGCCGTTAACTTGTTGGAGAGCCACTTGTTCCGACCGTGAGGAACCTGTCAAGGACGGCGCCATAGCCCGTCTTTTTGGACGGGCGGGCAGTTAAAGAACCTTGACAGCCCGTTTTAATCGGAAAATGTTTCTCTCAACAGATCGACGGCGAATTGTGGCGGCCGGGGCCCGCGAAGAAACGCTGACGGTGCTCTTGTCTTGCCTTCGCGCGGCGACCGCCCCGGGAACCTCATAGCCTCGATGATTAAACGCGCTGTCGCCAGAAGCGAATCACGTCGGCCGCTTGCTCGACGGCGAATTCGAATTCACGAGACTGAAATAGGGGCTTCAGAAATCTGTCCACGCAATACGCCGAAATGCCAAGACGAGGTTGGATCGGCTATTTAGCGAAACGACCTGCCGTCGGTTTCATCGAAAGCCGCAAGCGTCCAACCGATGAATGAACCATATCAGAACTATAGGGGAAGTTCTAGTGGTCGACTACTACCCCATCATCTCTCGCGCCGTCGCTCGTCTGGAAAACAACAACCACTCGAACCGCGCAGTGCTCTACGACCGCGCCCGCACCGCTTTGGTCGCGCAGCTCACGAAAGAAAACTCCGGCGTCGGCGAAGCGCAGCTGCAGAATGAAGTTCGTGCGCTGGAGGAGGCGATCCTCACAATGGAAACCGAGGCCGCCCGGATAGCCGGCGAGGCGACGCCACATGATGTGGGCCTCAAAGCCGACGATATCGGCGCGGATCGAGCGCCCGATGCACTTGCCGGCGCGGCGGCGAAATCTACAGTCGTGAACCGATCTTCAGAATCAGCCTCAAAACAAGCGGCGCCTCCGGCGACGGCGCCACAAGGCGACCGGAGCAACGCCGGTCAACGCACGGCTCTTGCCGGCGGCGACGTTGATCGGACGGTCGGGCCGATCACGGAAATACGCCCCGCCTCGAATGGCGGGAATCATCAAATGGCGGAAATCGGCGCTGATGGACCGGGTAATGCGCAGGTCAATGCGCGGCCTTCAAAGCCGAGGCGGCCCTTAACCGACGTTCGTGAATCTCTTGCCTATTTCGTGGTGCAGCTAATTAGAATCGCGGTGACTTATGAGATTTCGTCAGCCAATATTCTGACCCCTGTCTACCAGTGGGCGTATCACGCCGGCGGCGCTATGACGCTCCTGCCGCTTTCCCTCGGCTTGAGCGCGCTTTGGTTGTCTTTGGTCCTGCCGGTGTTTCTGGCGGCACGGGGACTTTTTGGCGGGACGCCGACTATTATTTCACGGTCCGGCGGAGCGCGCGCGATTGCCTCTAGCGGATCAGAAATAGGCGCCTATGCCCTGTCTCATCTGATCGGCATTGTCGTGTTATACATAGCCAATATTGCGTTCTTATCGTCAGCGTACCTTTCACTGCGGCGCGAAGATCACGCAGGATTCGGCGTCGCCCTGGGCATAGCGGCTTCGCTGGTCGCCGCGATTATTATGTTTGTGCTTTTTTGCTACCTGCGTCGAGCGTTTGCAGGCACCGCGAATACGGCGGCCGAAGGTCAGCCGCGCGGCGTTGGGTCGAACTCAGCGGTCGAGCGGCCAGACCTAATTGGGGTCGGCGGCTGGTTGCTCTTTTTCTGCATCTCCCTGACGATTCTCGCGCCCATTTTCTCGCTGATCGGAATAACAGCAACGCTTGCGACGTCGCCGTCTTCCGCCGTACTCGATCGATACCCTGGCCTCACCGCGGACCTGTGGATTGAGATCGTCGCGCGGCTCGGACTGACCGGCTTTTCCCTTTATGCAGGATCGGGCCTCTGGTCAATCCGACCGAATGCTGTGGACGTAGCAAAGAACTTTTTGGCGACTAACGTGTTAGTCGCTTTCATATTGCCGTTTATCGAAGTGCTTGTCGCCGGATTGCCTAGTGAAGCGAGCGGCTTAATGTTCATTGAAGGGATGAAGGGGTTTATCCCCACGCTTGCAGGGTTCCTGATCTGGTTCAATTACTTAAATAGGTCGGTACGCGTGCGCGTCACCTATCAAGCGGGATAAAGTGCAGCGTGACGGGCCGCCGGCATCGCGGAAGATCGAAGTGTTCGGGCTCAGACGATCGGCAGTAAAGGCGCGTGTGCAGCCATTCTGAGAAATTCCTTCGCTGATATGTTGCGGTCCATTGCGGAATTGCGGAAAAAGGCCGCCGGGATTGCCTCAGCGGCTCTGAGCGCTCCCGCCGGTTTCTGTAGTCTGCGGCCGGCTACCGGCGTCTTTGGCCGGATTTGCATGGCTGTTGTCGGGTATGGCGATCTCCGTCGTCCTGCCGCTCTTGCTCTCCTGAGTCTCGATCGGTTTGAAGTTGGATTGGCCGCGCTTAGCCGAACGAGAGGGGCGTCAAGAGCCGCCCAACTTGAATTATGCCCGCCAAGATGGTCGCGCTGACCATAGGCGCGTTCGGCGTGTTCGCGGCGCCGCCGGTTTTCTGGACCTTGCCGACGGCGATCCTTTCGGGCGCGACAGCGGCGCCGGGAATCGCGGCGATCAATTCGCTCGGCAACCTCGCTGGCTATTTCGGCCCGTTCGCCATCGGTTGGATCAAGGACGCCGCCGGCAACTTCGCCGGAGTCTGACCGCCGTCGCGGCCTGCGCCGCGCTGGCGCTGGTCGTCGCGCTGGCGCTCAGCCACGACTCGGCGCTGGAGCGGGCGCCCGACGAAGCGCCCGCGCCTTGACGGCGACGCGAGGCTGCGCGCGGACGTTGACGGCGCGGCGAAGGCCGACTTAAGCCTTCGATCCTCAACGGAGGCCGCGATGTCGATCCCCCTCGCCTCTGCCGGCGCCTCCGACCAAAGCGCCTATTGGAACGGCGCCGGCGCTAATCGCTGGAGCGAAGGTTGCAACGCGCCGGACGCCGTTTTCGCTCCCATCGCCGAGCTCCTCTACGCGAGGGCGCGCCCGGCGCCGGGCGAACGCGTCGTCGACGTCGGTTGCGGCTGCGGCGCGACCGCCGTCGAGCTCGCCCGCCGCGTCGGGCCGACCGGCCGCGCCGTCGGCGTCGACATTTCCGCGGCGATGATCGCTGAGGCGCGCCGACGCGCGCCCGCCGGCGGCGCGGCCGAGTTCCTCGTCGCCGACGCCGCGACGCACGTTTTCGCGCCGGCCTCGATCGACCTTCTGTTCTCGCGCTTCGGCGTGATGTTCTTCGCCGACCCGGCGCTCGCCTTCGCTAACCTGCGCAAGGCGACGAAGCGCGGCGGTCGCCTCGTCTTCGCTTGCTGGCGGGAGCTCGCGCGCAATCCCTGGCACACGGTCCCCCTGGAGGCTGCGTGCAAGCATGTCCCGCGCCCCCGCGAACCCGGCCCGGACGAGCCCGGCCCGTTCTCGCTCGCCGACGAAGCGCGGCTGCGCCGCGTGTTGGCGGCCGCCGGCTTCGTTCGCGTCGCGCCGACGCCGGTCGAATTCGATCTCGATCTCGCTGCGGGAAAAGGATTCGACGCGGCGGTCGAGACCCCGTTCCACATCGGCTTCGCCTCGCGCGCGCTCGAAAACCAACCCGAGGCGTCGCGCGCCGCCGCGAGGGGGGCGATCCGCGCCGCGCTCGCGCCCTACCGACGCGGCGCGAGTGTGCCCCTCAGAGCGGCCATCTGGATCGTCGAAGCGGTCAATCCGTGACGACGAGCAGCGGTTTCGCCGGCCGGCGCCGCGAGCGCGAGGAGCCCCAACCGGGTGACGAAGCAAGCGACGGCGCCGCTCATGGTTTTATGACGCCCGCGGCGTGATGTATCGTGCCTCGATGAGCCCCGAGAGCAACGCCGTGGATGAAGCGCGCCGCATGGGCGTGGACATCGTGCGCCGCCACCTGCCCGACCCCGCTTACAAGATATTCTTCTTTGGTTCGCGCGCCCGCGGGACCGCGCACGAACGATCGGACATCGATATCGGCATCGAGGGGCCCGTCGCCGTGCCCTATGAGATTCTTGCGTCGATCATCGATGAAATCGAAGAATCGCCGACGCTCTACTCCGTCGATGTCGTCGATTTCAAGCGCGCGCCCGCACAGTTTCGCGCCGTCGCGTTGGAGCGCGCGACGGAAATCGCATGACGAAGCTCCCCTCGCTCAGGGAAGACCTCGCCTCCGCGATCGCGCGCCTGGAAGAAGCGCTGGCGCTGCCCAAGGATTCCATCGTGCGCGATTCCGCTATTCAGCGATTCGAGATCGCTTTCGAGCCGTGCTGGAAGACGCTCAAGGCCTTCCTCGAAGAGGAGCACAACGCCATCTGCACCTCGCCGCGAACCTGTTTCAAGGCGGCGTGCAAGAACGCGTTGATCGGCGACGATCCGTTTTGGATCGATATGACGAAATTGCGCAATTACACCATGCACACCTACAACGAAAGCCTCGCCGAATACGTCTACGCCCGCCTCCCGGCCTGCGCAGCGAGGTTTCGCGAAGCGCTGGCGGCGACGGGGTAGGATGGGGAGGGAGGGCGGTTTGCTGGCGCGATAACGCGTCGTGACGATTGCCTCGGCTTGAAGCTGCGTCGCCTGGCGACGGGACATGTCAACGTCTGTAATTCAGGCTTGAGTGAAATATCGCGGCAATTCGAGCTGGAGGTCGAATTCGAAGTCAAGCCACCTTTCTATTCGGCGCCGTCGTGACGAGCTTAAAAGAGCGCTTTGAGCGATTCATGCACTCGATGCCGGACGTCGAAAGCATCGACGACCTTGTGCGCCCGAATTACGGCGACGCCTCACTTAACTCCCCATTTCTCATGTCTTCGGGCATAACGACGCCCCTGCCGTGTGCGTCGATCCATCGTAACGCCGTGTCGCCGACCGTTGTCGACGCCAAACGGCGCGAGTCTTGCGATACAAGCGATCAGCTCTCCTCGTCGCCGCCGCTCGGGTCGCGGTAGGAGACCCTTTCCATCGTCCCGTCTTCGATCGCGCCTCGATAGACGGCTTCGGCGAAGCGCCGATCCTGGACCGCGTCGGCAGGCGACTTGCGCATCAGGCACGGCGCCGATTCGATCGCCCGCGTGAGCGCCCCGCGAGCAATGGGCACGACGACGCCGGCCGTCATGACAAACGGTCCGGGCGCGTAATAGCGGGTCGCGAACGCCGTTCCATCGGGCAGCGATGCTTCCAGGCCCTCGTCGACCAGCCACAGTTCGATCTCCCGGAACAGGTCGGTGACGATCAGCCCGGCGGATGGGCGCCGGCGCTGCGTCACCAGGACCGCGAAGCGCGCGTCGCGCATCGCCTCGAGCACGACCGCTTCTTCGGCGCTCTGCCCGAAACGCGCCGAATTGGCGTAGCGGTCGATTGCGCGGGAACGGCCCGCGGGCGCGGTGTAAATGGCCAGGTCGAAGGCCAGCGTCAATTCGTCCATGCTGTCGAGGACGAGCGTCTTGCCTTGAGCCAGACCTAAGCGGCGGGCGTGGTCCAAGACTGCATCCTTGGCCATGAAATCCAACGCGTTGGCATGATGCCGCACGCTGATTTCACGCAGGCGGCGATAGCGCGCGAGCGCTTCGTCGCGGCTCGGCGATGGCGCTTGCGGGTCGAAGACAGTCTCCTCGCGGAGCGCGGCGGCGGCGATCATGATGGTCTCGAATTTCGCGCCGGGGCGCCGCCGCGCGTCGCGCGACAGCGGCGCAGGCGCCGTCCTTCCGCCATTTCTTATGCTGATTCGAGCAATTGTCGGAAACGACAATTCCCGAAGTTCACCGCCTTGCGTCTTGCGGCGCCGGCAGCGCGATCCCCAACACCAAATCGGCGAGCCGGTCGGCCGCGTCGGCGACGCCGGCGGCCTTCGCGGCGGCGGCGGCCTTGGCGAGCGCCGGCGGGTCGGCGAGCGCGCCGCGGATGAGATCGGCGAGCCGCTGCGGCGTGAACTCGGGCTGCGGCACCACCGTCGCCGCGCCGCTCGCCGCGAGGATGGCGGCGTTGGCGGCCTGGTCCTGGTCGAGCGCGTGGGGAAACGGCACCAGGATCGACGGCCGGCCGATCGCCGCGAGCTCCGAGACCGTCGAAGCGCCGGCGCGGCCGACGACGAGATGCGCGCGGGCGATGCGCGCCGGCAGGTCGGGGAAGAACTCGGCGAGCTCGACCGGGAAGCTCAGCCGCGCGCAGGCGGCGGCGGCGCGCGCCTTGTCCTCGCCGCGCGCCTGCAGGGTCAGGCGGATGCGCGCGCGCTCGTCGGGCTCAAGCAGCGCCAGGGCTTCGGGGACGACGTCGGCCATCACCCGCGCCCCTTGCGAGCCGCCGGTGATCAAGAGGTCGAGGCGGCCTCCGTCGAAGGCGGGATAGGGCGTCGCGGCGGCGATGATCACCGCCGGACGGACTGGGTTGCCGGTGAAACGCGTCTTGGCGCGGAGCGCGGGCGCGACGCCCTTGAGATCGGGAAAGCCGCTGGCGATCGCCGTCACCCGCGGCGCGAGAAAGCGGTTGGCGCGGCCGATCACCGCGTTCTGCTCGTGCAGCACGCTTGGCAGGCCGAGCAGCCACGCCGCAGTCAGCGGCGGCGCGGTCGGGTAGCCGCCGAAGCCGACCACCGCGCGGGGCTTCAGCCGCTTGAACAGCGCCAACGCGACGACGACGCCGCCGGCGAGAATCGCCGCCGCGCGCGCCTTGGCGAAGGCGCCCGAGGCGGTCGGCGTCGCGGAATGGACGATATGGGTCGCGCGGGCGGGAAACTCCCCGCCGTAGCGCAACGCGCGCGCGTCGGCGACGAGCTCGACCGGCGCGCCGCGCGCATTGAGCGCCGCCGCCAGCGCCGCAGCGGGAAAGAGATGCCCGCCGGTTCCCCCCGCGGCGACGACGATGGCGCGCGCCTCGCTCACCGGACGTCCGCCGGCTTGACGTTGAGCTCGGCGAGCGGCCGCTTGCGCGTCAGCGCGATGAGGAAGCCCATGCCGAGGCCGAGCGCGAGCAGCGACGAACCGCCGTAGGAGATGAAGGGCAGCGTCATGCCCTTGGCGGGGATGGCGCGCAGGTTGACGGCGATGTTGATCCAGCTCTGCGCCCCGAACATCAGCGTCAGCCCCGCCGCCGCCAGGCGGCAGAACGGGTCGGCGTTGCGCGTCGCCAGCCACAGGCCGCGCACGACGATGAAGCCGAAGAAGGCGATCAGCGCCAGGCAGGCGATCATGCCGAACTCCTCGCCGGTGACGGCGAAGACGAAGTCGGTGTGGGCGTCAGGTAGGATGCGCTTGTAGACGCCCTCCCCCGGCCCCCGCCCGAACCAGCCGCCGGAGAGGATGCTCTGCAAGGCGGTGTCGACCTGGAAGCTGTCGGCGACGCCGCCGACGCTGTCAGGATCGAAAAAGCGCAGCACGCGTTCGTGCACGTGCGGCGAAAGCCTGAACGCCGCCATGCCGCCGATCGCGCCGACCCCGCTCAGGCCGACGACCCAGAACCAGTGCAGGCCGGCCATGAAGAATAGCGCCGCCCACACCAGCGCCACCAGCGTCGTCTGGCCGAAGTCGGGCTCGAGGATCAGCGGCGCGAGGGCCGCCGGCAGCAGCAGGAACGCCAGCGCCTTGCCCGCCAGCGCGGGCGATTCGGCGCGCCCGCCTTCGGCGAAGGCCCAGGCGCACAACACGACGAACGCCGGCTTGACGAATTCTGACGGCTGCACGCCGAAGATCCACCGCCGCGCCCCCTTGACCTCGGCGCCGAACAGCAGCGCGAGGATCATCAGCGCCATGCCGACGACGAAGACGATCAGCGCGGCGCGGCGCACATGGCGCGGCGACAGGAAGGAGACGGCGACCATCAGCGCCGTCGAGGGCAGCAGCATCGCCGCTTGGCGGTCGACGAAATGGAAGGTCGACAGGTTGAGCCGCTCCGCCACCGCGGGGCTGGCGGCGAGCGCCATCACCACGCCGACCACCATCAAGGCGACGAACGACCCGAGCAGCCACAGGTCGACGCTGCGAAACCAGTCGGCGAAGAGGCCGCGCTCCGCTCTCGACATCATGCCGCGCCCCCTTTGGCCGCGATCAGCGCGGCGACGAGCTCGCGGAAGCGATCGCCGCGCGCCTCGAAATTGGCGAATTGGTCGTAGGAGGCGCAGGCGGGCGACAGCAGCGCCACCGGCTCCGCCGCGTCGCTTTTCTCCGCGTCGCGCGCCGCCGCGGCGACCGCGTTCTCCAGCGTGCCGCAGCGCTCGAAGGCGACCGCGCCTTCGAGCGTGCGGGCGAACTCGTCGCTCGCCGCGCCGATCAGGTAAGCCTTGACGACGCGGTCGAACAGGCCACGCAGCGGCTCGATTCCGCCCGCCTTCGGCTTGCCGCCGAGGATCCAATAGATGTCGTGGAACGACATGAGCGCCTTCTCGGCCGCGTCGGCGTTGGTCGCCTTCGAATCGTTGACGAACAGCGCGCGGCCCAGCCGGCCGACCTGCTCCATTCGGTGGGCGAGGCCGGGAAACGAGGCCATCGCCCGCGCGATGGTCGCGGGGTCGACCGCCAGGGCGCGCGCCGCGGCGAAGGCGAAGGCGGCGTTCTGGCCGTTGTGGGCGCCGCGCAGCGCCGGCGCGGCGCGCAGATCGACGCTTCCTGCTTCGCCGCGCGCGACGACGAAGCGGTCCTCAACCCAGACGTCGGCTTGCGGCGAGGGCCCGGCGGAGATCGTCACGACACGCCGGCCCGCGGCGCGCAAGCGTTCGGCGATGGCGCGGCAATAGGCGTCGTCGACGCCGACCAGCGCGACGTTCGCGCGCGCGACGAGGCGCTCCTTGATCGCCGCGTAGTTCTCCATCGTCCCGTGGCGGTCGAGGTGGTCGGGCGTCAGGTTGATCAGCGCGCCGACGGTCGGCCGAAGCGACGGCGCGAGATCGATCTGGAAGGTGGAGCACTCGACCACGTGGACGCGAGAGAGCGCCGGCGGCGGCAGCTCGAGGATCGGCACGCCGATGTTGCCGCCCATGGCGACGTCCCGCCCCGCCTCGCTGAGCACATGGGCGATCAGCGCGGTGGTGGTCGACTTGCCGTTGGTGCCGGTGATGGCGACGAGCGGCGCCTCCGGCGCGCGGGCCGCGCGCTCGCGGGCGTAGAGCTCGACGTCGCCGATCACTTCGACGCCGGCCGCCTTCGCCTTCTCGATCGTCCAGTGCGGCTTGGGATGGGTCAGCGGCACGCCCGGCGCGAGGACGAGCGCGGCGAAGCCGCGCCAGTCGGCGACGGCAAGATCGAGCGGCGCGAAGCCCGCCGCGGCGGCGCGCGCGCGCGACGTCGCGTCGTCGTCCCAGACGTCGACCTCGGCCCCGCCCGCGGCAAGCGCGCGCGCCGTCGCCAGCCCCGAGCCGCCGAGGCCGAACAGCGCGACGCGCCGAGCGCGGAAGGTCTCGACCGGCGTCATGCTCACCTCAGCTTCAAGGTGGCGAGGCCGAGCATCGCCAGCATGAAGGCGACGATCCAGAAGCGCATGACGATCTGCGGCTCGGACCAGCCGAGATGCTCGAAGTGATGATGGATCGGCGCCATCTTGAACACGCGCTTGCCGGTGAGCTTGAACGAGGCGACTTGCACCACCACCGACAGCGCCTCGACGACGAACAGGCCGCCGACGATCGCCAGCACGATCTCGTGCTTGATCGCCACCGCGGTCGCGCCGAGCAGGCCGCCGAGCGCCAGCGAGCCGGTGTCGCCCATGAAGATCTGCGCCGGCGGCGCGTTGAACCACAGGAAGCCGACGCCGGCGCCGATCAGCGCGCCGCACACCACCATCAGGTCGCCCGCGTAGGGCACGTGATTGATCAGGAGATAGCGCGAATAGAGGAAGTTGCCGGCGAAATAGGCGATCAGCCCGAGCGTCGCCGCCGCCACCATCACCGGCACGATCGCCAGCCCGTCGAGCCCGTCGGTGAGGTTGACCGCATTGCCGAAGGCGACGATGACGAACGGGCCGAACAGCAGGAAACCCCAACTGAGATCGACGACGTAGCCGTTGAAGAACGGCACCGCCAGCGCGGTCGCGCCCGCCGCGCCGGCGCGCATCATCGCCGCGCAGGCGATGAAGGCGATGAGGAACTCGCCGGCGAGCCGCGCCCTGCCGGAGAAGCCGCGGTGCGACTGGTTCGTCACCTTGAGGTAGTCGTCATAGAAGCCGATGGCGGCGAAGCCGGCGGTGACGAACAGCACGATCCATACGTAGGGGCTGCCGAGGTTCGCCCACAACAGCGCCGAGGCGAACAGGCCGAACAGGATCATCAGGCCGCCCATGGTCGGCGTGCCCTTCTTGGTGATCAGGTGCGAGGCCGGCCCGTCGGTCCGTATCGGCTGGCCCTTGCCCTGCTTGAGGCGCAGCGCCGAAATGATCATCGGGCCGAAGAAGAACACCAGCAAAAGCCCGGTCGTCGCCGCGCCGAGGGTGCGGAAGGTGAGGTAGCGGAACAGGTTGAAGACGCCCGCCACGTGCGAAAGATCAGCCAGCCAGGTCAGCATCGCAAATCCCTATCGCCGCGTCGGGGCGGATGAAAATCGCTCGCGCAGCGCCGCCACCACCGGCCCCATGCGGCTGCCGTTCGAGCCCTTGACCATCAGCACGTCGCCGCCGCGCAGCGCGTCGGCGAGGGGCCCAACGATGTCTTCCGAGCGCTCGCCCCAGGCGGCGCGCGCCGACGCCGGCGCGGCGTCGAACAGCGCGCGCGACAGCGGCCCCGCGGCGAACAGAAGGTCGACGCCGGCCTCGCTCAGCGCCCCGGCGAGCGAGGCGTGCATCGCCGCGCCGTCGGGGCCGAGCTCCAGCATGTCGCCGATCGCCGCGATCCGCCGCCCGCCGGCGCCCGGCTTCGCCGCGCCGAGCAGCGTCAGCGCCGCGCGCATCGAGGCCGGGTTGGCGTTGTAGCTCTCGTCGATGATGGTGAAGGGACCGCTTGGGCTCTGAAGCGCGAAGCGTTCGCCCCGGCCCTTCTGCGGCGCGAACGCGCCGAGCGCCGCCGCCGCCGCGGCGACGTCGAGGCCGAGCGCCGTCGCGACCAGCAGCGCGGCGATGGCGTTCTCGGCCATGTGGCGGCCGGGCGCGCCGAGGAAGAATTCGAACGAACGACCGAGCGCGCGCGCTTCGATCCGCGATCCCTCGCCCTCCGCGGCGACGGCGATGAGCCGCGCGTCGCAGGATTGGTCGTCGCCGAAGGAGAGAACGCGCGCTCCTTTAGCCCGCGCGGCGCGCGCGAGGCGGTCGAACTGCGGCGCGTCGCGGTTGAGGACGGCGGTCGCGCCCGGCGCGAAGGCGGAGAAGATCTCGGCCTTGGCGTCGGCGATCGCCTCGAGCGAGCCGAGATATTCGATGTGCACCGGCGCGATCGTCGTCACCAGCGCGATTTCGGGGCGCGCCAGCGCGACCAGCGGCGCGATCTCGCCGGGGTGGTTCATGCCGATTTCGGCCACGGCGAAGGCGGCGCTCTTGGGCAGGCGCGCCAGCGTCAGCGGCACGCCCCAATGATTGTTGTAGGAGGCCGCCGAGGCGTGGGTCGGCCCCGCCTGGCCGAGCGCGAGGCGCAGCATCTCCTTGGCGCTGGTCTTGCCGACCGAGCCGGTGACGGCGACGACGCGCGCTCGCGCTCGCGCCCGCGCGGCGCGCGCGAGCCCCGTCAGCGCGGCGAGCGCGTCGTCGACGACGAAGATCGGCCCCAGCGCGGCGAACTCCGGTGGAATGGGCCCGGCGACGACCGTCGCCGCGGCGCCCGCCGCGAAGGCGCGGCCGACGAAGTCGCGCCCATCGCGGTTCTCGCCCTTGATGGCGACGAACAGGTCGCCGGGCTTGAGCGTGCGCGTATCGATCGACACGCCGTCGACGGCCTGCGCAAGCGGCGCGCTCGGCGCGCCGAGCGTCGCGGCGAGCTCGGCTTCGCTCCACAGCGCTTCCGTCATGCCGCCTCCTCTAGCGCCGCCCGCGCCGTGTCGGCGTCGGAGAACGGCAGCGTCCGCTCGGCAAGGATCTGGCCAGTCTCGTGGCCCTTGCCGGCGATCAGCAGCGCGTCGTCGGCGCCGAGCGCGGCGATCGCCGCGCGGATCGCTTCGCCGCGGTCGCCGATCTCGCGCGCTTGCGGCGCGGCGGCGAGAATCTCGGCCCGGATCGCCGCCGGGACCTCCGAGCGCGGATTGTCGTCGGTGACGATGACGACGTCGGCGAGGCGGGTCGCGATCGCGCCCATCATCGGCCGCTTGCCCGCGTCGCGGTCGCCGCCGCAGCCGAAGACGACGAACAGGCGGCCGCGCACGAACGGGCGCAGCGCGGCGAGCGCTTTTTCGAGCGCGTCGGGCTTGTGCGCGTAGTCGACGACGACCGGCGCGCCGCGCTTGTCGCCGACGCGTTCGAGCCGCCCCGGCGCGCCTTCGAGCTTCCCCAGCGCCGCGACGACCGCCTCCGGCGCGCCGCCCGTGGCGAGGCACAGACCGGCGGCCACCAGCGCGTTGGAGACCTGGAAGTCGCCCGGCAGCGGCAGTCGCGCGCGCCACTCCCGCCCGGCATGAGTAAAGGCGACGCGGGTGGCGAAACCGTCGCGCTCGGTCGAGATCAGCCGAACGGCCTCGCCGCGCGCGCCGACCGAGAAGAGGCGGAGGCCGCGCTCAGCCGCCGCCGCGGCGACGCGGCCGGCGACGTCGCTGTCGGCGTCGAACACCGCCGGCGCGCCGGCCGGCAAGAGCTCGCGAAACAGCCTGAGCTTGGCGGCGAGGTAGGCCTCCATCGTCGCGTGATAGTCGAGGTGGTCGCGCGACAGGTTGGTGAAGACGCCGGCGGCGAAGCGGACGCCGTCGAGGCGCTTCTGGTCGAGGCCGTGCGACGAGGCTTCGACGGCGGCGTGGGTCACGCCCGCCTCCGCCAAAGCGTCGAGCGTCTGGTGGAGCGCGATCGGGTCGGGCGTGGTCATCGCGGCGTAGCGATTGATCGGCCGCGAGACGACGCCGAGCGTGCCGAGCGAAGCGGCCTCGCGGCCGCTCGCGGCCCAGATCTGGCGGATGAAGGCGGCGACCGAGGTCTTGCCGCTGGTGCCGGTGACGGCGACGATCGCCTCGGGCTGGCGCGGATAGAAGCGCGCCGCGGCGCTGGCCAACGCGGCGCGCGCGTCGGCGACGCGAACGAAGGCGGGCGCGGCGAAATCGGGGGCGCGCTCGGCGACGATGACCGCTGCGCCCTTCGCCGCCGCCTCGGCGGCGTAGGCGAGGCCGTCGGCCTTCGTCCCGGGGATGGCGAAGAAGGCGTCGCCCGGCTTCGCCTTGCGGCTGTCGGCGGAAAGGCCGCCGATCGCGCGCGAAGCGAGCGCGGCGTCCGCGCCGGCGAGGTCGAGGAGGTCGCCGAGCCGCTTCATTCCTTGCTCACCCGGTCGGCGTCGCCGCCCAGCCCGAGGCGCGCGAGGATGGGGAACGGCTGGTCGGGGAAATGGTCGGCCGGCGGCGCGCCCTCGAGCGGTTCGACGCGCTCGATCAGCCGCCCGACGGTGCGGCCGGCGTTCCAGGCGGCGGTGTGGTAGCCGCCGTCCTCCGGCAGGCCCTGCGGCTCGTCGTACATCACCATATAAAGATACTTCGGCTTGTCGGCCGGCGCGATGGCCATGAACGTGGTTAAGACCTTGTCCTGCGAATAGCGGCCGTTGACGATCTTGTCCGCCGTGCCGGTCTTGCCGCCGATGTAATAGCCGGCGACGTTGGCGAGACTAGCCGAGCCGTGGGTGGCGTTGGCGCGCATTAAATAGCGCATCGATTCCGACGTTTGCGCGCTGACGACGCGGCGGCTCACCGCGAGCGCGTCGGCCTCGCTGCGCGGCAGGAAGGTCGGCGTCATCAGTTCGCCGCCGTTGACCAGCGCCGCGACCGCCATCATCGCCTGCAGCGGCGCGACGTTGAGCCCCTGCCCGAAAGCGATGGTCACGGTGTTGAGCTCGCCCCAGCGCTTGGGAACCAGCGGCTCGGCGCCCTCCGGCAGCTCAGTGCGCATCCGGTCGAGCTCGCCCATCTTCTTCAGGAACGCCTGGTGGGCCTCGACGCCGACCATCAGCGCCATCCGCGCCGTGCCGATGTTGGAGGAATGGGTGAACACTTCCGGCACAGTGAGAACGCGATGGGTGGCGTGGAAATCGTGGATGGTGAAGTGTCCGTAGCGCAAGCTCTCGCGCGCGTCGATGCGCGAATTGAGCGTGACCTTGCCCGAATCGAGCGCCATAGCGATCGACAGCGCCTTGAAGGTCGAGCCCATCTCGTAGACGCCGACGTTCATGCGGTTGATCCGGGTCGGATCCTTGATGAAGTCGGCGGGGTCGTTCGGATCGAAATCTGGCAACGATTCCAACGCGATGACCTCGCCGGTGGCGACGTCGAGGATCGCGCCGGCGGCCGCCTTGGCCTTGAACCGCTCCATGCCGGCGACGAGCTCGTCGCGCAAGGCGTGGGTCGCCTTGAGGTCGAGCGACAGCCTGACCGGCTTCAGCGCCGCCGGATCGACGGCGAAGCCCGCGACATGCGGGTCGGTGAGGCTCTGTTGGTCGAGGTATTTCTCCATCCCGGCGATGCCGATATTATCCGTGTCGACGAAGCCGATGACATGCGCGGCAAGCGGCCCATTGGGATAGACCCGCTTGTTCTCGGGCAGGAAGCCGACGCCCGGCAGGCCGAGGTGGAAGATCTCCTGCTGCTCCTTCGGCGTCACCTGGCGCTTGATCCAGACGAAGCCCTTCTTCGAGCCGAGGCGCTCGCGCAGCTCCTTGGCGTCGACGTCGGGAAGCACGGCGGTGATCAGCTCCACCGCTTCGTCCTTATCGATGATGCGCCGCGGCTCGGCGAACACGGACATCGTCGTGATGTCGGTGGCGAGGATGACGCCGTTGCGGTCGAGCAGATCGGGGCGCGCGCCGGAGACGGCCTGGTCGGCGACGATCTTCAGCGTCTGCGGCGGGTCGTGCGCCAGGCCGAGGTCGACGAGCTTGCCGGCGACGAAGGCGTAGGCCGCGAACATGAGGAGGGCGATCAGGCGGATGCGGCCGCCGCTCTTGTCGAGCCGGGAGGCGAACAGCGCGCCGAGCGCGGCGCGCGCCCGCGCGAAGCGTCGCTTGGCGGCGCCAACCTCTGCGGCCTCGAGCGAGGTTTCGGCCATGGCTCACCTCACGGGGGGCGTGCCGCCGACCACGCCAGCGCTCGGCGTCGCCGACTCGGCGAACACGCCGAGCGATTCGAGCTCGCGGCCGATCGAGTCGACCTTCGGCGGACGGTCGGGCAAGTCGTCCGCCTTGACGATCTGGTTCAGCGCCAGCGGCTGCATGTCCAACTCCTTGTCGGCGAGCTCCTGCAGCCGGTCCGGACGGACGAGATGCGCGTATTCGGCGCGCAGCAGGTTGATGGCGTCGCGCTCCTTGTCGATCTGATGGCGGGTTTTGACCAGCTGCTCGTCGGCGTAGATCGTCTGATACTTGACGCTGTAGACGTAGGCCGCCGAGACGATCAGCGCGGCGATGGCGCAGACGTGGAGAATCCGCCACATCATCCCCTCCTCGGCCGCATGGGCGGCGGGCCGACGAGCGCCGCGAGCGCGGGATCGCGCGGAAGCGGCGGCGCGGCGAGGCGCTCGGCGAAACGCAGCTTGGCCGAACGCGCGCGCGGATTGGCGGCGAGTTCGGCTTCGCCGGGCGCGATCGGCTGGCCGGCGGGAACGGCGAAGGTCGGGGCGGGACGCGGCGGCTCGCCGGGCAGCGGGCGCGAGGCCGCCCGCCCCCGGCCCGAGCGGCGGGCGAAGAACTGCTTGACGATGCGGTCCTCGAGCGAATGGAAGGTTACGACGACGAGCCGGCCGCCCGGCTTGAGGACGCGCTCGGCCGCTTCCAAGCCGCCGAGCAATTGCCCAAGCTCGTCGTTGACCGCGATGCGCAGCGCCTGAAAGACGCGGGTGGCGGGATGGGTCGCCTCGCCCGGCCGCGCCGGCGCGACGCGCGCGACCATCTCGGCGAGCTGCAAAGTCGAGACATAGGGCGCGCGCTGGCGGTCGGCGACGATAGCGCGGGCGATGCGCCGCGACGCGCGCTCCTCGCCGAAGCGATAGAGGATGTCGGCGATCGCGCCCTCGTCCTCCTCGCGCAGGATGTCGGCGGCGCTGCGGCCCTTCTTCTCCATGCGCATGTCGAGCGGCGCGTCGCGGCGCAGCGAGAAGCCGCGCTCGGCCTTGTCGAGCTGGGTCGACGACACGCCGACGTCGAGGACGACGCCATCGAGCGGCGCCGCGCCGAGCCGGTCGGCGATCGCGTCGAGGTCGCCGAAGCGGCCTTCGATGAGCGTCAGCCGGCCGCCCGCCGCGGCGACCAATTCCGCGCCGGCGGCGATCGCGTCGGGATCGCGATCAATGGCGATCACGCGCGCGCCGCGCTCGAGCAGCGCCTGCGAGTAGCCCCCGGCGCCGAAGGCGCCGTCGAGATAGACGCCGCCGGGACGCGCCGCCAGCGCGGCGAGCGCCTCGCCGAGCAGCACGGGAATGTGACGGGTCGGTCCGCCGGCGGCGACGGTCTCCGCGCCGCGACCCGCCATCATTCCCGCGCTCCCGACGGGGCGGCGCGCGCCGCCCGCTCCGTGAGCTCGGCCCTGAGCCGCCGCACCCGCGAGGTGGCCTCCTCGAGATGGGCGGCGAAACGGACCGGCTCCCAGATCTGAAACTTGTGGCCGTGGCCGACGAACGCCGCTTCGTCGCGCAGGCCGAGCGAGGCGCGCATGCGTTCGCTGAGCAGGATGCGACCCTCGGAGTCCGGGCGCAGCACCTCGCTGGTGCCGAACAGCGCCGTCGCCAGGTCCTCGCGCTCGCGCGAATAGGGCGGCATCGACTCTAAGAGCGCGTTGATCTCGCCGAGCAGCAGGTTGCCGCCGCAGTCGAGCGCCGGCGCGTCGAGGCAGGGATGGACGAAGATCCCGTCGAAGCCGTCCTTCGCCAGCACGGCGCGGAACGGCGCCGGCACCGAGACGCGGCCCTTGGCGTCGAAACGGTTGGTGAAATGGGATAGGAAGCGGTCCACGGTTCAGCCCTGCCCCGCCGGCTCGCGTCGGACGGCGCGCCGTCGGCGACCTCGTTTGCGCCGAGGACCGATCGGCCGATCGGCCTCTGTGCGGGATGGCCTGGGATAGCATGGGCATGTATGGGCGTCAACGAGACTCGAACCACGCACGGCCGTTGCCCGCATTAGGGCTCGTTAAGGTTAAGGCCAGGTTAGGACGAGGAAATTCGCCCGCCGCCGCGACGGAGCGTCGCCGTCTTTTTCGGCGCGGCGCGGCGGTGCTACGCTCGCGCTCCCGACCCCCGCCGAAAGGAGCCCGACCGATGAGGAAGCCGCCTAGTTTCGCGCCGCTGGCGTTAATCGCGCCGCTGGCGCTGTTCACGTCCTGCGCCCCCGCCTTCGCCCAAGATTGCGCGCCCCGCTCGTCCGTCCCGACCGTCGTCGCCGTCGGCGAGGCGGACGAGGAGGTCAAGCCCGACGTCGCCTTCATCGGCTTCGGGATCGCCGCCGAGCGGCCGACGCCCGACGAAGCGGCGGCGGAGGACGCCAAGGCCGCCGCCGCCGTGATCGCGGCGCTGAAGGAGCAAGGGATCGACGACAAGGACCTGAGGACCGCCGCGCTGAGCCTCGCGCCGGTGACGTCGGCGACGCGAGACCCCAAGACCGGCGCCGTGCTGAAGACGACGATCACCGGATATCGCGCCTACGAAGCGGTGCGCGCCCGGACGCGCGCGATCGACAAGCTCGGCGCGACCATCGCCGCCGTCGTGAAGGAAGGCGCGACCGACTACCAGGGCCTCGTCTTCGACGTCTCCGACCGCGACGCGCGCGAGGACGCGCTGAAGGTCAAGGCGACCCAATCGGCGGCGCGCCGCGCCGCGCTCTACGCCGAGGGCGCGGGGCTGAAGCTCGGCGCCGTGGTCTCGATCGTCCCCCAAGCCGAACGCCCCCGGCCGACCTTCGACGTCGCGGCGCGCGCGCTGGTCGGCTCCGGCGCCGCGGCACCGGTCGAGCCGGGGCTGATCACGCTGTCGGAGTCGGTGACCGTCACCTACGCGCTGACGGGGCCGTAGCGGTCAAAACCGGGACTTCGCGCCCCGACAAATTGGCGGTCGGACGGACGAGTTCGAGCCTGTTGAGACGTTCCACGCTGGCAACGAAAATGGTGAGTGCGATAGGCGCCGGATATTCGTCTGACGGTCGCTTTACGTCCGCCGAAAGCTCGGCCCACTCGGCCCGCGAGGACGCTAGCCCTGCGTGCGGCGCGGCGCTGAGCGGCCGGCGCGCTTGCGAAAACTTGATTGCGTTTCAACCGACAGCGCCCTGGAGACCTTCCACCGGCAAACCTGCCGCCTTCCATTCGGGGTACCCGTCCTCGAGACGTCTCGCCTCGAAGCCGTAGTCGCGGAGCTTCGCGACGGCCTCGAACGCCAGCACGCAATAGGGTCCGCGACAATAGGCGACGACCTCCCGGTTTCGCGGAATCTCCTTCAGCCGGCGCGAGAGGTCGCAAAGCGGGATGTTGATCGCCTCGGGGAGATGGCCCGCGGCGTATTCGTCGGGAGGACGGACGTCCAGCACAGTCACGCCCCCCTCCCTGACCCGCCGCCGCAGCTCGCTGCGCGTGACCGGTTCGAGCGCGTCGCGTTCACGGAAGTATCCGCCGACGACCTCCCGCACTTCCGCGACGTTGCGCTCGGCGACACGTTGCAGCGCCGCCGCCGCGGCGAGCGACCAGGGGTCGGTCAGGGTGTAGAGGATTCGCCTGCCTTCACGCCGGGAAGACAGCAGCCCCGCCCGGCGCATTAGGCGCACGTGCTGCGAAGCGTTGGCGATCGACAGGCCGACCCGTTCGGCGAGGATTTCCACGCTGCGCTCCCCTTGCGCGAGTTGCTCTAGAATCTCCAGCCGGTGACGGTGGGCGAGCGCCTTGGCGACCTCGGCGAAGGCGGAGAAGACCGCGCGTTTGGCCTCGGCGCTTGACATCATGCCCGTTCGAGTCAATCATTCAATAGAGCAATTGAATCATGGCGCGCCGGTTTGTCAAGCGAGAGAAGCCGCTCGGGGTTCGCAGTCTGCTCCGCAATCCGCGCGTTGAAGGGGAGCTGCCGATGAAGAGAGTTGGCGCTTCGACGATTGGCTCGGCGACCGCGCTGATCAGTCTGGGAATGGCTTCCGCCTGGGCGGACCAGCCTCCGGGGCTAGACAAATACTCCTACTTCCCGTGTGCGATGGGTGCTTACATGATGGATTGGGTGGGAGGAGGTTATGGCATGATCTTCGGCCCGCTGTTCATGATTCTTGTATTGGCTGTCGTGATCGGAGCCGCCGTCCTCATAGTGCGTGCGCTCAGCGGGCCAGGTCGCTGGCCGCCGGCCCCGGCGCCGCCGGGACGCGCGCCGCTCGACATTCTCAGAGAAAGGTATGCGCGCGGCGAAATCGACAAGGAAGAGTTCGAAGAACGCCGCCGCGTGCTTGGCGACTGATTCTCGGGCCATGTCGTCGAGGAGCCGGCGAATGAAGTATGTGTTCATTCTGAACGATCCGCCATACGGCGCGGAGCGGGGCTATAACGCGCTTCGCTTCGCCCACGCGATGGCGAAGAATGATCCGGAGGCACAAGTCACGGTCTTCCTGATGGCGGACGCCGTTGCAGCGGCCAAGAAGGGCCAGAAGACGCCCGACGGCTACTACAACCTCGAACGCATGCTGAAGCGTTTCAGCGTCGGCGTCCACAGGCTGCTGCTCTGCGGCACATGCATGGACGCCCGCGGCCTTACCGAAGCGGACCTCGTCGACGGCGCGCGGCGCAGCTCGATGGACGAACTCGCCGCCGCGACGATCGACGCCGACAAGGGGCTGGTGTTCTGAACCAAGACATGGAGGCGCGAGGCGCCGCAGAACGGTGCCGAGATCTGGCAAGCGTTGTCTTGTTTCCTTCGAGACCAAACCTCGGGTCCGATCGCCCGCGTTCAACAGCGCCGAGGACGTGGTACGTGAGCGCGCTCTACTTCGACTACAACGCCAGCACCCCGATCGACCCGACCGTCGTCGACGTTATGCGGCCGTTGCTCGAAGGTGCCTACGGCAATCCGTCGAGCGGACATTGGGCGAGCGTCGGGGCGCGGGCCGCCTTGGACGCCGCGCGACGTCAGGTCGCCAGCCTGCTGAACTGCACGACCGACGAGATCGTGTTCACCAGCGGCGGCAGCGAAGCCAACAATTCCGCGCTCAAAGGGATGTTCTTCGCCCGAGGCGGTCGTCCTTCGCACGTCGTCACGTCGCAGATCGAGCATCCGGCCGTTCTCGGACCCTGCCGCTTCCTCGAAAAGCTCGGCGCGGCGGTGACCTATGTCCGGGTCGACTCCCAGGGCCTGATCGATCCCGACGAGGTTCGCAAAGCGATCCGCAAGGACACGTTCCTGATCAGCGTCATGCACGCCAACAACGAAGTCGGAACGATACAGCCGATCGCGGAGTTGGCGAAGATCGCGCGCGAGCGCGGCGTGGCGCTGCACACCGACGCGGCGCAATCGGTCGGGAAGCTGGACACGAGGGTCGACGACCTCGGCGTCGACTTGCTCTCGGTCGCGGGTCATAAGGTCTATGCGCCGAAGGGGATCGGCGCGCTCTACGTGCGGCGGGGGATCGCTATCGAGCCGATTATCCATGGCGCAGGACATGAACAAGGTCGGCGCGCCGGCACCGAGAGCGCTCTCTTGGCGGCGGGACTCGGCAAGGCGTGCGAGATTGCGCAATCCGCCCTCGGCGCTCTTGAGACGCGACGTCTGCGCGACTGCTTCTGGGAGCGCCTTGAGTCCGCATTCGGCGATCGCGTCGCGCTGAACGGCCATCCCGAGATGCGGCTGCCGAACACGCTCAACGTCTCCTTCGTCGGCCGCGTCGGAGCGGAGATTCTGGCCCGCATGCCGGACGTCGCCGCCTCCACCGGCTCGGCATGCCATACGGGCGCGCTCACTTTGTCGCCGGTGCTCGCCGCAATGGGCGTGGCCCCCGAAGTCGGCATGGGCGCCATCCGTTTCAGCCTCGGCCGCTGGACGACGGGCGACCAGATCGAACAAGTGGTCGATCGGTTGCGGCGAGCTCTGTCATGAATGGAAGGACGGAGACAGTCGCCATCGGTCCGAACGCCTACGCCGCATGGCGCGCGAAGCCGCTCGGCGCATCACGCGGGCGCCGTCCTCTCTTTCGCAAACCGCCCGCAGGAGACGCCGTTTCGGACCACCGGCCTCGCGGCGACGCCTCGCCCGGCCAGACGTGCTTAGGAAGCAAAAGGAGGAATGTGATGACCTACTACATCGCCAGGAAGTTCGAGGCCGGCTTCGACGAAGCGATCGCGCGCGTGACCGCCGCGCTCAAAGACGAAGGCTTCGGTGTGCTGTCGGACATCGACGTCGCCGCAACCCTCAAGCAGAAGCTTGGCGCCGACTTCCGTCCGTACCGCATCCTGGGCGCCTGCAATCCCCCGCTCGCGCACAAGGCGCTGACGACCGAGGACAAGGTCGGCGTGATGCTTCCCTGCAACGTCATCGTCCAGGCGCTCGACCATGGGAAGGTTGAGGTCGCCGCTATCGACCCCCGCGCGGCGATGGAACGCATCGGAAATCCCGCGCTGGCTGAGTTGGCGACCGAAGTCGCGGAACGCCTCAGCCGCGCAGTCAACGCCGCCGGAGAGACGGAAGTGGGAGAGCTTCGATCATGAATGGCTTCGGCATGATGAGCAGCGACACGGGGGGGAATGGGGTTCATCTGGCTCCTCGTCCTCGCCGCGCTGATCCTAGGAATTGCCGCGCTCATCAAGTGCCTGCAGAGCCGAGGCCCCGCGGGTCTGGGACGGTGAACGGTTTCGGACGCCGGCCCGTTGCAGGCAGGTGGAGCCGGACGCGAGGCCGGCGTGCGAAGCCCTTCACCATCTGCGACGCGCCCGCTCAGCGAGCAAGCGCTAAACTTCGCCCCCTACCGCCGCGCCGCTCCGCCCTCCTCGGCGACGAACTTCGCGTATCCCGCGGCGCGCCGCGCGCAGGCGGGGCAACGGCCGCAGCCGTAGCCCCAGTCGTGGCGATGCGCGCGGTCGCCCTCGTAGCAGCTGTGGGTCTCCTCGCGGACGATGTCGAGGAGCGCCTCGCCGCCGAGGTCGCGCGCCAGGCGCCAGGTCGCCGCCTTGTCGATCCACATCAGCGGCGTCTCGATGACGAGGCGCGTCGCCATGCCGACATTGAGCGCGACCTGCAGCGCTTTGATCGCGTCGTCGCGACAGTCGGGATAGCCGGAATAGTCGGTCTCGCACATGCCGGCGACGAGGCGTTTGAGGCCTCGGCGATAGGCGAGCGCCGCCGCAAAGGTGAGAAACAGCAGATTGCGGCCGGGGACGAAGGTGTTGGGCAGGCCGTCGGCGCGCGCAGCGATGGCGACGTCGCGCGTCATCGCGCTGTCGGAGATCGCGGCGAGCGCGGCGAGATCGACGACATGGTCGTCGCCGAGCCGCGCCGCCCAGCGCGGGAACGCCGCGACGATCGCCGCGCGCACTTTGGGACGCGCTTCGAGCTCGACGCGATTGCGCTGGCGATAGTCGAAGCCGACCGTCTCGACCTGGTCGAACCGCTCGAGCGCCCACGCGAGACAGGTGGTCGAATCCTGCCCGCCCGAAAACAGCGCCAGCGCGCTTCGCTCGTCCATCGCTTAATCCCAACTCGACCGCTGGCGCTCTACGACCGGCAGCGAAGCGCGTCCAGTATCACGGTGAAGGCGGGGGTGGGCTGACGACGGCTCGGGTAATAGAGATGATAACCGGGGAACCGAGGACACCAATCATCGAGAACTTGGAGGAGCCGGCTCTCGGCGATGGGCTTCGCGCAAACGTCCTCCGGCAGGCAGGCCAAGCCGTAGCCGTCCAGCGCCGCCGCCAGGACCTGGGGGACGCCGTTGAACGCAAGCTGTCCGTCGACCCGAACCCTGATCTCTTCGCCGTCTTTCGCGAACTCCCACGCATAGAAACCGCCATAAGTCGGCAGGCGGAGGTTGATGCAAGGGTAGTGGGTCAGATCTCGGGGCGTAACGGGCTTAGCGCGCGCCTCGAAGCACGACGGCGCGGCGACAACGATCATGCGCGCGTCGGGCCCGATCCGCACGGCGACCATGTCTTTCTCGACCTGCTCGCCGAGACGCACGCCCGCATCGAAGCGCTCCGCGACGATGTCGGTCAGCGCAGATTCCGCGTTCAGCTCGACCTTGATGTCGGGGTAGTCCTTGAGGAGCTTCGACAGGACGGGCCAGAGGATCGTGTCGATGGCGTGCTGGCCGGCGGTGATCCGGAAGCTTCCGGCCGGCTTCTCTCGAAACTCGCTCAAGGCCGCGAGCACAGCCTCGACGTCGTAGATCGCCGGGCCGAGGGCGCCGAGCAGGCGATCGCCCGCCTCGGTCGCCGCCACGCTGCGGGTGGTGCGGGTCAGCAGACGCACGCCCAGCCTCGCCTCCAGCCGCCGGACCGTGTGGCTGAGGGCCGACTGCGAAGTGCCGAACCGAGCCGCCGCGCGAGTAA
>Ga0326727_10008640_pt1 | contig 25679 bp, 15 predicted proteins | sample MB2enrmetagenome_FD_207643 | JGI IMG/M metagenome (GOLD analysis project Ga0326727, IMG submission 207643) | Lab enriched peat soil microbial communities from McLean, Ithaca, NY, United States - MB29MY | ecosystem: Environmental > Terrestrial > Soil > Wetlands > Peat | place: USA: New York...
AAGCCTGTGCCACCACGTGCTACCAGGTCACTGATGACAGGTGGCACAGACTTTAGTCTGTGGTCCGAATGGGAGGTGCCTGGGCCCTTTTCAGCAACCTGCCAGGAGGCCGGCTACGTACTCCGCCCTGGTTTCACATGGGGTATGCACTGAGGGCAGTACGTTTTGAAGCCTGGTACCGCAACCCAACGGCCACAAGCCGGGTACACTCAGGCAACTGGTCGTTTCGCATGAAATGCGCGTACTGCGGGAACACGATCGGCGCATGGCGGCGGGTGGCCGGCAGCAGATTCTGCTCGGGTGACCACCAGAAGCGGCACTCTGCCCGGTCGGCGCGTGCGCTCCGGGATCTGGAGGATGTCTACGGCGCTCAGGCCTGGACGAGTGAGCTCCACCAGCCGAAGAAGGTTGAAGAATCGCGTCGTTCTCAGCCCGGCCATGTCATTACCGCCATGGGGTTGACGGCGGCCGGCCTGCTGGTGGTAGCGCTGTTGAGTTTGCCTGGCAGCGGGACCGCGCCGGCGCGCCCATCGACGTCCGTTCCCGACTACAGTCTGCGAGCCCAGCCGAAGACCGACTTCGGGTCCAGCATCAGCAGCAGATTCGGATCGGGCACGCCGATCACCCTGCACGAGAACTTCGTTTCCGGCCTGGCGCACTGGAGCGGCGGGGGTGAGACTGCCAGCTCCTGGACGCGGGAGCGCGACTACGTCCTTCCCGGCAGACTTCGGCTTTGGCAGCCTTCCACGCACCTTTCCAACTACGAGCTGGAATTCATGGGGCAGATTGAACGCCGCGGCATGGGTTGGGCTTTTCGCGCTCCCGATGTGCGGAATTACTACGGCGCCAAGCTGCTGATCGTGCGGCCGGGACCGCTCCCCAATGCCGACCTGGTCCGTTTCGTCGTGCTCAACGGCCGCGAAACCGAGCGCCTGCAGTTGCCTCTGCCGCTTACGCTCGACCGCGGAACCGATTACTGCGTGCACGTCAGTGTCAAAGGTTCCCGGTTCCTCACCTCCGTCAACGGGCAACTGATCAGCTCGTGGACGGATAATCGTCTGGGAATCGGCGGCGTCGGGTTTTTCTCGGAGCCAGGAGAACAGGCGGCCATCCGCTGGGTCAGCGTGTCGGAGCGCGACAGCATGCTCGGCCGGTTTCTTTCGTATTTCTCGATCCTGACCTTCCCCGCTGCGGTACCCGTGTCCGACTGATCGCAGGTTGCCGAATCACCGGCGGCGGCGGCCCGCTTGACAGTCTCCGTGGAGTGCCCATTTTAATCAAGGTCGATCAACATTGATTAAACGAGCCAAACAAGCAACCGTGGTCCATCGCCTTCCCGTCACCAGGGCGCGCGTGAATCTCGGGCAGGTCGTCCGCCGGGCGCACGTCAATAAAGAGTACTTCATCCTTGAGAAAGACGGCATTCTCGTCGCCGGCATCATGGCCGCCGACGAACTCGAAGACTATCTGCAGTTGCGGGACCCAGCCGTGCGCGACCAGATCGCGAAGAGCAACGCCGATATCTCCGCGGGAAGAACCCGGCCGGCGGACGCACTGCTCGCCGAACTCAAACGAACGAGGGCGCAGGACCGAGCCGTTCATCGAAGCGTTGAACGGAACGTTTGAGGTTGTGCCATCCGCCCGATCGGGCACGAACTGAAGAAGCTCACACGAGCGCATTCCGAAGCGGCGGGAGAATACGAAGAGATCCTGCCGATTCCTCGCACCTGCAGCAGGAGTATCTGTGCGATCACAACACCCGGTTTGCGCGCGAGCCGGCCGAGCCGCAGGACTATCACCGCCGGCCGCCGGCCGCGCGTGAGCTGGACCAGGTGTTTTGCCTGGAGAGCGAGCGGAGCATCTCCAACGACTGGGTGGTGCGCTATGAGAACCGCTATTTTCAGCTGCAGCGACACAGCGATTATCCGCCGCGGCAAGCCAGGGTGACGGTATGCGAGTGGGAGGATGGGCGGATCGAGATTCGCTATAAAGGCAAGGCGCGGCCGCACCGCGAAATCGAGGCACCGAAGCCGAGCCATCAGGCGGCCCTCCGGCCGGTGAATAAGCCGCTGCGGCCGTCGCGCTGGAAGCCGCCGAGGGACCATCCCTGGAGACAGTCAGTGGTTCCGGCCATGCTGCGGCCACTACCTCCGCTGCGCCCTGAACGCTCGGCCTGCCCATGGCCTCGCAGGGCGTAGCTACGGCAGCGGCCCGCAGCATGGAAGCAACTGGTTGCAGAAAAAAGAAGGGGACACTTCCAACGAGGTAAACCAGGGGACATTTCTAAAGTGGGTTGACATGAGACAAGAGTCAGTCTTGTCTCCCTCAGCGACTCGGTGGTACACTGCGAGCAAGCCAACCAGTGAACCCCATTCCCCGCCGCGGCGTGGAGGCGTTGATCGTCGGCGCTGCGCGCGAGTGGCCTTGCATAGGCGCCCGCATGGTCAATTGCTCCCTCCGCGGAACGGAGTCCACGTAAGATTCGCCGCGCACCCGCATCCCTCCGAGAATTGAATCCAGTCTCTTACTGCCGCTGTCTGCGTGGAACGCACGGCACGATTGCGAGGCCATAGGCGGGCGCACTCATTCGACCGGTAAGCACGGAGGTGTTGCGCATATGATCGAGCAATGTGCGGCCAGCCGGCGCTCGGGCCGGTGCGGCGCCACGGGCTGTCAGGCTCCTCCCTCGGAGAACGCGCGACCGCGATTTGCCTCGGCGCGATGGCGGCCCCGCCCGATGTGGAAAGCCGCTCTTGCGCTGCTGCTGTCCATCCCGCCCCTGGTGTGCCAATCGAATGTGCAGCCCAGCCGCATCGGCGGAGTAATCGATCACAGCCAGCGGGTGCAACTGCCCGGGAGCGCCCCGTTCGCCGGGCGGCCGCAGTACGACAAAGGTCCGGTCGACCCGTCTTTCCCGATGAGGTACGTAACGCTTTACACGGAACCCACGGCGGACCAGCAGCGAGCGCTCGACCAATTGCTCGCGGACCAGCAGGATCGCTCCTCACCCGAGTACCACCAGTGGCTCACCCCCGAGCAGTACGCGGACCGCTTTGGACTGAACCGCGCCGACACGGAAGCGATAGCAGACTGGCTCCAGTCGGAGGGATTCACCGTTAGGTACAACGCACGCGGCAGAAACTGGATCGTGTTCAGCGGCACGGCCGGCCAGATTGCCAGCACCTTCTCCACGGAGATTCATCGCTATGTGGTCGACGGTGAAACACACTTCGCCAATGCCACCAATCCCTCGATCCCAGCGGCACTCGCCGGCATCGTCATGGGCATCCGCGGGCTGAACGACTTCCACCCGAAGCCGAGGCGACACTCCGGTTCCGGCCCGGTAAGACCTGACTATACCCAGGGTGTCGGCGTGAACTACTTAACTCCCGGCGATGTGGCCACCATATACGACATCAGCCCGCTGTATGCTGTCAGTCCGGCAATCGATGGAACCGGACAAACAATGGTGATAGTTGGACAGAGCCACATTTTGGCGTCCGATGTCGCGGCATTTCGCTCCGCATTCGGCCTCTCCAGCCAGCCGCAGCAGCAATGGCCCTCTTGTAGCGCGGGCGGCCTTTGCACGCTCCTGACCGGTGACGACCCCGGGTCCTCCGACCAGGCTTCCATGGAAGAAGGAGAACTGGATCTGGAGTGGGCCGGCGCCGTCGCGAGGAACGCGACGATAGTGTACGCCTATTCGACCGATGTTTTCAGCTCGGCGTTTTACGCTATTGATAACGACCTCGGTCCTGTTATCAGCATGAGCTGGAGCTCGTGCGAAGGCGTCTATCAGCAATTCCAGGGGCCGGGGAGCCTTGATAACGTCCGGAGCGAAGCCCGGGAGGCGAATTCGTTCGGCATTACCTGGGTAGCTGCCTCGGGGGATTCGGGTGCCGCGGCTTGCGATCCTCAAGGTGCGGACCCGGCGACGCGGGGTGAGGCCGTGAACGTTCCGGCCAGCGTTCCGGAAGTGACTGCCGTAGGTGGAACCGAGTTGAGTGAAGGCTCCCCCGGAAGCTACGGCAGCTATTGGAATTCTGGCAGTGGCCCTAATGGAGGGTCGGCCAGGTCCTACATCCCCGAGACAGGCTGGAACGAAAGCTGCCTGGCGTCCGGCTTCTGCGCGAACTCCCTTTTCGCAAGCGGCGGAGGTGTCAGCACCTTCTTTCCCACCCCCTTGTGGCAGACCGGTCCGAGCGTCGTTGATACGGGCCGGAATGTGCCGGACGTGGCTCTGGCCGCTTCTTCCGGGCACGACCCCTACATTTTCTGTTTCCAGTCGCCCTGCTTTGGTGTGTCTGGCACTTTGGATGTTGGTGGTCCAAATGCCTTTGGGGGCGGAACGTCGTTTTCCGCGCCTGTCTTCGCCGGCATCCTTGTCCTCCTGAACCAGTATCTGATCTCCAGCGGTGTTCAAGCTCAGGCCGGCCTGGGGAATGTGAATTCCACGCTCTATTGGCTGGCTCAAACCAGTCCATCGCCCTTTCACGACATCATCTCTGGAAGCAACATCGTTCCCTGTCAGACCGGCACGCCAGACTGCTCGACGGGTTCGTTCGGCTATGTTGCGGGGAATGGATACGACCAGGTTACGGGATTGGGGTCCGTTGATGCGAACAACCTGATCACGGCCTGGGCGTCGGACAAGCAGGAGACCGTAAGCGCTCCCTCGACTCCTTCGGGTCCGATCGTTGGTACGCCGGGAACATCCTATTCCTACTCCACCAGCGGGGCCTCCGACAACTTCGGCAAACCAGCACAGTATGAGTTCACCTGGGGCGATGGGACGAACTCCGGCTGGCTGGCGGCCGGCACAACTTCGGCCTCGCACACCTGGTCGGCTGCCGGATCCTACAGCGTCGCGGCACGGGCACGGTCGGCGACGAACACCTCGGTGCTCAGCTCGCAGTCCGATGCATCCGCGGTAAACATCTCCCAAGCGGAGATCGTAAGCACGCCCTCGCCCCCTTCCGGTTCGAGCGTTGGGGCGACAGGACAAGCTTACACCTACTCCACCGGAGGAGCGTTCGATAACCTCGGAAACCCGGTACAGTATGAGTTCACCTGGGGTGACGGGACCAGCTCCGGGTGGCTGATGGTCGGAACCACTTCGGCTGCGCACAGTTGGTCGGCGGTCGGGTCCTACAGTATCACCGTTCAGGCGCGGTCGGCGACGAACACTTCGGTGCTCAGTTCGTTCGCAGGGTCCCCGACGGGCATAAACATCGTACAGGAGCTCATTACTGCGGGTCCCACAACTCCTTCTGGCGCGTCTGCTGGCACGCCGGGGACGACCTACTCTTATTCCACCGGAGGGGCTATCGACTACCCTGGGAACCCGGTACAGTACTGGTTCGACTGGGGCGACGGCACCAACTCCGGCTGGCTGGCCGTCGGAGCCACTTCGGCGTCACACAGTTGGTCGACCGGTTACTATTACATTGCCGCTCGGGCCCGGTCGGCGACGAATACTTCGGTGCTCAGTTTTTGGTCCGTCTCACTGGCGGTAACCATCTCCAGGTTGGAGGTCGTAAGTGCGCCCTCGACTCTCTCTGGGCCGAGCACAGGCGTTGGGGGAATACTTTACTCCTTCTCTACCGGAGGGGCCTTCGACAACCTCGGAAACCCAGTACAGTACGAGTTCACCTGGGGCGACGGGACCAACTCCGGGTGGCTGCCGGCTGGAACGACCTCGGCCTCGCATGGTTGGTCGGCTACCGGATCGTACACGATTGGCGCTCAGGCAAGGTCAGCGACGAACACCCCGGTGCTCAGTTCGGTCGGGGGGTCGCTGGGTATATCGATCTCGCAGGAGACCGTGAGCCCTCCTTCGACTCCTTCGGGTCCGCCCAACGGCGCGCCGGGAACAGCTTTGACGTACTACACTGGAACGGCTTCCGACAACGCCGGAAACCCGGTGCAGTATGAGTTCACCTGGGGCGACGGGACGAACTCCGGGTGGCTGGCAGCAGGAACGTTCGGCACCTCGCACCGTTGGTCGGCGACCGGATCCTACAGCGTTACCGCCCAGGATCGGTCAACAGCGAATACCTCGGTCCTCAGTTCGCAGTCCGGCGCACTGGTGGTCTACATCAACACGGAGACCGTAGCCACTCCCTCGACTCCTGCGGGTCCGAGCATTGGATTGCCGGGAACATCCTACTCCTACTCCACCGGAGGAGCTTCCGACAATCTCGGAAACCCGGTGCAGTATGAGTTCACCTGGGGCGATGGGACTAACTCCGGTTGGCTCGCCGCCGGAACAACCTCGCTGTCGCACAGTTGGCCTATCGGGTCCTGGGGTGTCACCGCTCAGGCACGGTCGGCAACGAATACCGCAGTGCTCAGCTCGCAGTCCGTGGCCCTGTCAGTAACGATTCCGGAGACTGTAAGCGCTCCCCCGACTCCCGCGGGTTCGACGAGTGGCGTGACGGGAACAGCATACACCTACTCTACTGGAGCGGCTATCGACAACGGCGGAAACCCGGTACAGTATCAGTTCACCTGGGGCGACGGGACGAACTCCGGGTGGCTGGCGGCCAGCACAACTTCGGCCTCGCACACCTGGTCGGCCGCCGGACCCTACAGCGTTACTGCCCAGGCACGGTCGGCGACGAATACCTGGGTGCTCAGTTCACAGTCCGGCGCGTTGTCAGTCAAAATCTATAACGTCGGTACGCTTTTCTTCGTCCCCATGACCCCCTGCCGCGTGGTGGACACGCGGAACGCCAGCGGGCCTCTGGGCGGCCCGGCCATCGCCGGGGGCAGCTCGCGCGACTTCACTCTCCCCAGCGGCTCCTGCGGCATCCCTTCAACCGCGCTGGCCTACTCGCTCAACGCCGCCATGATCCCCGGCGGAAAGGGCTGGATCACGCTGTGGCCCACCGGACAAACGCAACCCGGTACGGCTTCAGTGAACTCGCCCGACGGGCGCGTGAAATCCAGTGGTGCGATCGTGCAGGCGGGCACCGGCGGAGCGATCAGCGTGTACGCCAGCCCTGCCACGGTCAGCACCAACGTGGCTCTGGATGTCAACGGCTACTTCGTGCCGGCGAACGGTAATCCTGGTGCGCTGGAGTTTTATCCACTGACTCCCTGCCGGGTAGCCGACACCCGCAACGCCACCGGACCACTGGGCGGGCCGTACATCACCGGCGGCAGCACGCGTGTGTTCCCCATCTTCTCGGCCATTTCCTGCAACATCCCCTCCGCGGCGCAGGCGTTCTCGTTCAACATTACGGTGGTGCCGAAGGGGAGTAAGATGCGCTGGCTGACGGCGTGGCCGAGCAACGAGTCGCAGCCAGGAGTTTCCACCCTCAACGATCCGCCGGGGGTGACGTTGTCCAACGGAGCAATAGTTCCGGCGCCAAGCGACAACAGCGGGGATGTGAGCCTCTACGTGACCGAAGACACCAACGTGGTGATCGACATCAACGGCTACTTCGCGGCGCCGGCGACGGGCGGGCTGTCGCTGTACACGCTGTCGCCGTGCCGGGCACTGGACACGCGCAGTTCCGGTTCACCGTTCACGGGAACTCTGGCGATAGACGTGGTGGACAGCGGCTGCGGTGCGCCAGCGACAGCGCAGGATTACATCTTCAACGCGACGCTGGTGCCGGAGTCTTCGCACGGATATCTGACGTTGTGGGAGCAGGGGCAGACGATGCCGGTAGCGGCAAATGTGACGGTGTCGGACGGAACGAACACGGGGAACATGGCGCTGGTGCCCACTAACAACGGGTGGATCGACGCATATTTCAACAATTCGACTTATCTGGTGCTGGATCTGTTCGGGTATTTCGCGCCGTAGAATTGCTGGGCCGGGCTAGCTGGCGAGGCTATTCCCGCGCGTGATACCCACTACTGAAGTGTGACCAGCACCTGGATCACACCCTGCCCCGGTGGCAGAGGTTCAAGGGACCTTTCCCACAACGGCTCCCAGCATCCGGCCGCGCGACCTGCCTCTCATAGCGTACGGCAAGGAGGAAGTGACCAGCAGATCGCCGACCCTGATCGGTCCGTTCAGTGCTGTCACTTTGCACGGCACAGTGCCAACAACGGCAAGCGGGATCTCCCGATCATTGACGTGATCGTTGCCCGTCGACCAGGCTGCACCGATCACTTGGTTTCGTGGAGAAAATGCCAGCGACTCGGGTGGAATACGCTGCACGGGCGGGCGCCAGACGATGGCGCCCGGCGGGATCGATGACCAGGACATCGCCGGGCGCGTATTCTGAACGCCGTCCTTGCACGGCCATCCACTCGGCGAAATCCGCGCTCTGCCAGGGGCACGCTCTGATTGATCCCTACGACAATGCCGCTCTGTGAGCTGCTGAAGCGCTATTTCCTGCCGCTTTCGAGATTCGTCAAACGCGCTGCAAGTTTCTCGATAAGCCGTTGCTGCGTCTGCACCTGATTCAGCAGCATGGCGTTGACCTTGTCGTAGAAGACGGTTTCGATCTCGCCGTTGGCGTCGTGGGCCACCAGCTCCGGCGCGACTTCGGCTACTTCTTCGGCGATCAAGCCGTATTGCAGCGGCGAGTCGGGCCCGTGAGCGACGTAGCGGAACTGCACGGGCCGCAGGCTCATCAGCGTTTCGGTGGTGTCGCCCATGTCCGCGATGTCGGTTTTGAACCGCCGCGAGGACGAGACTGTTCCAAGCTGTCCGTTGGCGTCAATCACCACCGGCAGTGCGCCGGAAAGGCCGGTTGTCGTGCCGGAGATGCCGGAGATGAAGGTATAGCTTTGGTTCGAATCTCCAATGCGGATCGTGTTTGACTCGGTATCGGGGTTCCCGGTCCCCTGGTTCGCGATGAAGATATTGTAGCTGCCGGTCGTCGCGTTGACGCCGGCGTTATCCCCTACAAACGTGTTGCTGATGCCGGTCGTCGAGCAGCCGGCGGAGGCCCCTACGAATGTGTTGCCACCGCCGGTCGCATTCGTGCCCGGCGAACAACCCCCGGCCCGTGCCCCGACATAGGTGTTCCAGTCGCCGCGAGTCGCATTGTAGCCGGCGTTGTACCCTAACGCCGTGTCGTCTTGGCCCTCACCAAGCTGGTAGAGCGCTTGGGAGCCGACCGCAGTGTGATAACCTGAATGCGGGTCGTCCTCCCCGTTGCCATAGAGCGCCATGGCGCCCACCGCGACGTTACGGCCCTGTCCCGCGCTGAACCTGCTACCCGCATTCCAGCCGACCGCCGTGTTGTACGACTCCGCCCGGCTGGAGAGGGCGCCAGTCCCCAGTACCGTATTCTCACCCCGTCCGGTGGCAGCACCCAACCCGACCGCGACACTACTGTTTCCGGAGACGCCCCCGAACGCGTAGTTCTGAATGAACGGCGAACCGGCCAACGTAATCAAACCGCCGAAGTCCAGGTTCCCGGTAACGGACAGGCCGGTCGAGTTCACATTCGCCACATCGCTTCCACTCGCCGCGATCGATATCTCGCCTGACCCGGTCGAATAAAGCCCCGTGGTAGCGTCGGTGCCGAAAGTCAGCGACGGCGCAGCCGCCGTTCCTGCCCCCAGCGCCAGCGCGCTCGGCGAGATGTAATAGCCGTTCACGTCGATCACCACTTCGGTGGCGTCCTTCACGTATACATTGAATGAACCTGTCGGATCCGCCGGGATTACCGCCGCGTTGCTCACGATGCCCCCTTCGTAGCCGGTCAGTGTGGCAATCACCGGCATCGTCGCCCCCGTAGGAAACGCGGTCAGCCAACGCACGTCGCTTCCCGACGGAATGACCGTGATGTTGGCCGAATAGGCCATCGCGGCGGGCAGCGAACAGGACCCGGAGGGAGCCGGAATGGTCGTGGTCGAGCCGGCCGCCCAGGCCAGCGGTGCCGAGGCGCCTCCGCCAAAGGGCGTCGCCCAGCTCTGCCGCGTGTCCACCAGCCGGCAGGGAGTGATGGCCACCAGCAGGCCCAGCGTCGTGAGCCCGTCCGGAGTGGTCACCTGCGGCTGCGACTCGCCGCGCCTGCTGGAGGCTTCCTTAGCCGCCGCCACCTCGTCGGCCGAGGTGGCCTGCCAGGCCAAAGGCGCGTGCCAGTTCTTCAGTGGCACAGCATCGGTGGTTTGCGACCAGGCGCTGCCGGTCAGGACACACAGCGCCACGAGAGATGAGAAGAAATGCCTATACATTCTCTGATGACTTCCTGCTTCTCGCAGGCGACGTGGAGGAGCAATGCAGCCGTATGCCGCGCTGCACTGGCCGAATTATATCGCCATATCGCGTGGCTATTTCAGCCGATCATGCAGCTCCGCGACCTGAGCGCGAAGTTCGTCTATCTCGCGCTGCTCCGTCTGCACCAGGTTCGGCAGCATGGCGTTGACCTTTGTCGTAGAAGACCGACTTTGCGCCAAGGGCCGGGCGAAAAAGGGCCGGGAGGTCTGGCTATGGCTTAAATACGACCACGCTGAAGGAGTTTTGCACCTCGGTAGGCGTCCCGGAATACAGGTCGAACACTCTCACGCGCAACACGTTCACCCCGCCGGTACTCGTGATCACAATAATCGGGTGTTGGGATACGTTTATCCCGGTTGCCACGGCTACCCAGGTCGTGTAGTCGAAGCCGGGGATGGTGCAGTCATAGTAGTAGCCGGAGTTGGACTGCGCCGTGCAGGCTATGTTCGAGCTACCTGCGTTCATGCTTCCATCGGTGTTGAAGTTGCCGTACGCGAACGGTGTGCCGGTCATGCCGGGGCCCGCGTGGACACCGTTCTGGTCAACGTTCATCACCGGCGTCCCGCTCACCTCGGCCTGTAACGCCAGGCCGGTGGTGGCGTCATTGAGGAACTGGCCGCCAATGCCGGTCGCACTGGCAACCTCACCGTTCACGCCTGTCGTTGAGCCACCGCCCGTGGAATAGCCTCGCAGCGCAGTCCAACTATCGTGGCTCGTTTGAGCGAGCGCCGTAGGCGTGGTTATGCACCATCCTTTAGTACAGCTGCTGTTATCAATAGTGCCGTTCACCGAGATGCCGCCAGAGTTGACCGTTAGGATGTTGCTTCCCGACGAGGTGACCTCCACCGTTCCCGCCGAGGAAGAGTACAAACCGGTGTTAGTGTCGTTGGAGAACGTCAGCGAGGGCGCCGAAGCCGTCCCCGCCCCCAGGGCCAGAGCGCTTGGCGAGACGTAGTAGCCGTTCACGTCGATCACCACCTCGGTGGCGTCCTTCACGTATACCTCGAACGAACCCGACGAATTCGCCGGGATTATCGCCGCGTTGCTGACAGTGCCTCCCTCGTAACCGGTCAGGGTGGCAATGGTCGGCATTGTCGCCCCCGTCGGAAACGCGGTCAGCCAGCGTACGTCTTTCCCCGAGGGAATCACCGTGACGTTGGCCGAATAAGCCAGCGCCGCGGGCAGCGAACAGGACCCGGAAGGCGCTGGAATGGTGGTGGTCGAACCGGCCGCCCAGGCCAGTGGCGCCGAGGCACCTCCGCCGAACGGAGTTGCCCAGTTCTGCCGCGTGTCCACCAGCCGACATGGCGTGATGGCTACCAGGACGCCCAGCAGAGTGGACGAGCCCGGAGTGGTCACCGCAGGCGACTCGCCGCGCGCGTTGGATGCTTCCTTTGCCGTGGCCACCTCGTCGGCTGAGGTAGGCTGCCAGGCCAAAGGCGCCTGCCAGTTCTTCAGTGGCACGGCCTCGGTGGTTTGCGACCAGGCGCTGGCGGCCAGGGCGCACAGCGCCGCCAGAAGTGGAAAGAAATGCCTTTGCATTGTGATGGCTCCTGCTTCTCGCAGGCGACGTGGAGGAGCAGTGCAGCCGTATGCCGCGCTGCACTGGCCGAATTATATCGCCATATCGCGTGGCGTGGCTATTTCAGCCGATCATGCAGCTCCGCGACCTGAGCGCGAAGTTCGTCTATCTCGCGCTGCTGGGTCTGCACCTGATTCAGCAGCATGGCGTTGACCTTGTCGTAGTAGACCGACTTTGCGCCAAGGGCCGGGCGAAAAAGGGCCGGGAGGTCTGGCTATGGCTTAAATACGACCACGTGGAAAATACCTTGTACCATGACCGGCGTGCCAGTCGAAAAGTCGAACAACCGCAATCTTAGGATGCCCATCCCGGTGGTGCTCGTCGTCACAAATACAGGATGCCGATTAGTGAAAACAGCGTCTGCCACTGCCACGTAAGTTGAGGGGTCATATCCGGTGATGGGGCAATCGTAGTAGTAGGTGTTGGGCGTACCGCTCGCCATGGCCCTCCACAAAGAACAAGAGCGCCTCTGCCGTGAACTCGGCAACAAGGATGGGCTCCAGACTGCACTGGCCGGCCAGGCGTCGATCCTCCAGAACCGGGGTGACCTGGACGGCGCCATGGCGCTGCGCAAAGAAGAGGAGCGCCTGTGCCGGGAGGTCGGCAATCCCGAAGGGCTCTTGATTTCACTCGCGAACCAGGCCTCGATATTGAGCAACATGCCGGGACACGGGCGCGAAGCCCGCCGCCTCGCGGACGAAGCCCTGGCCATCGCGACCCGCCACGGTTACCAGCTACTCGTGCCGCAAATCAAGCAGCTCCGCGACGGCATTCCGTCTAACGAGGCGTGACGAGTCTGGCATTGAGGCGGCAGGAGATGAGCGCTGGGATCAGTTCCGGTTAGCTATCGGGCCCGCTCCAACTTCTTGTGCGCCCGGCTTCCCCAGCAGACGATTGTACGGCGGGAGACTCGCTTGTGCCTGATTAGCAGGTTGCTGAAAAGGGCCTTCCACAGGCTCAAGCCTGTGCCACCATGCGCCGCCAGGTCACTGATAACAGGTGGCACAGACTTTAGTCTGTGGTCCGAATGAGAGATCCCCGGGGCCTTTTTTCAGCATCCTGATTAGGGCGGATTCCGGGAGTAATGCCGATGGCTCGGAGATTGGTCGGCGCAACCCTACCGATATTGGCTCATATCGTTCCAGGGCCGTCTTGCCGTCCGGCGCGCTACGCTTTCCACGGCTTGCTGACCACGGAGCACCGGGATCGTTGTTTCCGAGTAGTAGCCGTGCAACCAGCTGCCGATCACTTCCGTGTATCCTGTACTACTTCCGTGTATCCTGTACTAAGGTTGGCTGTGAATGCGCAAACTCGTTCTCGCTGTCTTACTGATTTCGCCCTTCGCCGCCTGGGCGGAGGAGCCAGGACCGCAAGCGTCGCCATCTGAGGCGAACAAGGCCGTCGTTCGCCGGGCGTTCTCTGCCTTTGAGCAAGGCGACATTGCGACGCTCAACGAACTTTTTGATCCCGAAGGTCCGTGGCACACTCCTTCAGGCAAGACCATACGGCAAGGCGGCCCCTATGCTTCGCTCCAGGCATCCTGCCCGATGTGTGCGTCATTGGCGCAACGCAGGATCTCAATTGACGTGATGCTCGCCGAAGGCGATCTGGTAGCGGTGCGTTCGACCTGGAGTGGCATCTATACGGGGACTTTTCGGGGAACTCGCGTGGATGGAAAGACGGTCAACATAATCTACTCGAATATCTACCGGGTGGTCGATGGCAAAATCCGTGAGAACTGGGCGAATGCCGACCGACTCTCGCTTGCAGAGCAATTCGGGATGCAGTTGAGTGGCGCCGGCGCATCGAAATAAACCGGACGCCGGTGAGGCCCGAGCCGCTTGGGCCATTCCATTTGGCTGTAGTCGCCGTCTCGTTGAGTTGAGGCGGGCGCACTCAGCTCTGTCCGTATTACGGGCCACTTCTCGTGGATTGTCGGCACGCGATCAAGTGACTGGGAATATCTCGTTGAAGCGCCTGGCGTTCGCCGCCGATGAGGCGCAATAACGCTGGTTGAAGAACCGCCGTCGCTGGGCGGTGTCCGGAACATCTGAATGATAGACTGACTAGCCAGAATGACAAAGGGTCAGGCCCTTTTCATCGGCTTGATGGGCATCAGCCGATTCCTCGCGGCGTCCACCTGCGAAGGACTCACAAACCTCTCTCTCCCCGACACGACGATTACGACCGCGCTATCGGTGCCGGCTGGATCGTATACGGCTCCTGACGGTACGAACTTTCCGAACCTGCCCGCATTCTGCCGCGTGGCCGGGTTGATCCAGCCAACCGCCGATTCCTATGTCCAATTTGAGGTCTGGATGCCAGGCTCGGGATGGAACGGAAAGTTTGCGGGCGCCGATAACGGCGGTTTTGGCGGCACGATCAATTACGCGAAGATCGGCGATGCGCTCAGTCATAACTATGCCGCCGCGTCCACCGACACGGGTCACACGGCGGGTTCGCTGGGTTTGCTGGATGCAGGTTGGGCCCTGGGGCACCCGGAGAAGGTCATTGATTACGGCTATCGCGCGATCCACGAAACAGCGCAAATGGGTCAGGCCATCGTGGCCGCGTTCTATGGGCAAGGGCCCCGCCACTCGTATTTCAATGGCTGCTCGAACGGCGGACGGCAGGCGCTGATGGAGGCCCAGCGCTATCCCGCCGACTATGACGGCATTATCGCCGGCTCTTCCGCGAACTTCATGACGCATCTGTTCTCGACAGGAGTATGGGACAACCAAACGCTGGCGGCGGCCTATCTCCCGCCCTCGAAGCTGCCCGCGATCGAAGCGGCCGCACTGGCGGCGTGCGACGGTCTGGATGGTGTAGTGGATGGGGTGATCGACGATCCACGGAAATGCGACTTCGACCCATCGAGTTTGCTCTGCCCGGGCGCTGAGACCGACGCCTGCCTCACCGCGCCTGAGATCGCGACGCTGAAGGGACTCTACGCCGGGCCGGTGAACTCCGCCGGCGTTCAGGTCTTCCCCGGCTACCCGGTGGGTGGACAGACCGGGGCCAACGGCTGGTCGTTGTGGGTTACCGGGCCCACGCAGGGGACGGGTGCGCTGTTTGGCTTCGGATACTACTACTTCGTGAACATGGTTTACGGCAACCCGGCGTGGAATCCCAACACGTTCAATATCGACAGCGACGTGGCTGCCGCGGATGCGGCGACAGGAGCGACGTTGAACGCGACAGATCCGGACCTGACGGCATTTCGTGAGCGCGGCGGCAAGCTGATCCTCTTTCACGGCTGGAGCGATCCCGCCATCGCGACGGAAAACTCGATCAACTACTACGAGAGCGTTCTGTCGAATCTGGGCCCAATCCGGGGACAGTCCTTTATCCGCTTGTTTCTTGCGCCCGGCATGCAGCACTGCGAGTACGGCCCGGGACCGGACAGTTTCGGCCAGAACGGCTTCGACCAGGGAGACCCGCAACACGACCTGGAGTCGGCTCTGGAACTATGGGTGGAGCAGGGCACCCCTCCGGAGCGAATCATAGCGACCAGGTACAATATCGACCTCGATCCTACGAGCGGCGTGACACGTACGCGGCCATTGTGTGCCTATCCCGCCGTGGCCCGCTGGGTCGGACAAGGGAGTACGGACGACGCCGCGAACTTCGTATGCGTTGAAGTAAGACCCTCCCGGCCGACGCGCGATCCTGGGTCGCCTCCACGTGTCGAGTGAGAACACGAGGGTCCGTTTGTGCGGAGGCTTCAAGCAGACCCCTTTTTTCCCCAGGAATGCGCGCCGCCCAGCGCAGCGGCGGACCTGCCAATAACCCCCGTTAACGTTTCCAACGCTGTCTGACCGCCTGGAAACGAACAGCAGAGGTCCCTAACCGCGAGACCGGATCATTGGTGGATCTCGCCGTCGCGCACCCGCATGGGCCGCTCGGGCAAAACACGCGAGGAACCGATACGGGAATGGTACGTATTACTTCTTAACGGGAGGCCTTGCCACGTGATGGAATTTCTGCGCGACATTCGCTTCGGTTCGCGGCTGCTGTGGAAGAGTCCGGGGTTCGCCATGGTATCGCTGCTGGCCCTGGCTCTCGGCATCGGCGCTACCACGGCCATCTTCAGCCTGCTCTATTCAGTGCTGCTGGCGCCGCTCCCGTACCCGGATAGCGGCCGTTTGGTCATGCTCTGGGAGCACCGTAAAGGCGAGCGGATCAGCGCCACCACCGAGGACTATCAGGACTGGCAGCGCCAGAGCACGGTTTTCCAGACGCTCGGCGCCTGGACCGGCGAGAGTTTTACCCTTTCGACGGCAAACTGGACCGAGGAAGTTCAGTCCACCCGCTGTGCCCCGGGGTTTTTCGATTCGCTGATCGGACAGAACGTGCATCTGGGAAGGCACTTTCTCCCGGACGATGGCAAAGTGGGCAATGACCGGGTGGTCATTCTGAACTACTCCTACTGGCAGCAGAAATTCGGCAGCGACCCCAACGTGATTGGCAGAAAGCTGCGCATGAGCGAGGCGCTGTACACGATCGTCGGTGTTGCCGCACCCGGGCCCAACGACAGAGGCGACACGCAGATAAGCGTGCCGCTGGCTTTTCGGCCTGACGAGATCAACCGCCGGGACCACTGGCTGCTGGTACTTGGGCGCCTGAAGCCGGGCGTCACATTGCAAGCCGCCAATGCCGAGATGGCGGTCATCCAGAAACGGCTGGCTAAGGCCTATCCCGAAACCAATGCCGACCTGAGCGTGAGCGTGGAGCCTCTCCAGAATGACTTCCTGCCGCCCAATACGCGCACCGGCCTTTGGCTGATGATGGGGGCCGTGGGTTTTGTACTCCTGATTGCCTGCGTCAACATCGCCAACCTGCTGCTTGCCTGGGGACTGGCGCGGGAACGTGAAATCGGCGTGCGGGTGGCGCATGGCGCTTCGCGCGGACGGATCTTCCGTCAGTTCCTCGCCGAGAGTCTGGCCCTCGCGAGTCTGGGCGGCGCCCTGGGCGTCCTCTGTGCGAGCGGAATCCTGAAGGGAGTGATGGCGGCCATGCCCCGGAACGATCTGGGCATTCCCTATGAGGCCGATCCACAATTGAACATCCCGGTGCTGCTGTTCACGCTTGGCGCAACGCTGCTGAGCGGCGCATTGTTCGGAAGTGCGCCCGCCTGGCAGGCCGCCCGCCAGAACATCGCCGATGTGCTGAAGGAAGGCGGGAGGGCCCTCGCCGGGGGTGGGCACCGCCGTCTGCGAAGGGTTCTCGTGATCGCGGAATTCGCTCTGGCGTTCATCCTTGTGGCCGGCGCCGGGCTGGTGGTCCGCAGTTTCATGAATGTGGCCAGCGCCGACCTGGGCGTTCGCACCGACCACGTCCTCACCTTCCGCGTGCCCCTGCAAACGGGCCGCACCCTGCAGACGGACCAGATCCGTCAATTCTACCGGCAGTTGATGGAGCGGATCGAAGTTGTGCCCGGGGTCCGGCGCGCGGCCTTTTCGGTGTTCCTCCCCGGCAGCGGCGGAGCCGGGTCCCTGCCCTTCTCGGTCGCCGGCCAGCCGACGGTGGATCAGAGCAAGCAGCCCTCGGCCTTCTACCAGCCGGCCACTCCCGGTTACTACGAGACGTACGGGATTCGTCTCACGAAGGGACGTTTTCTGAACGCCGGCGATATCGCCGGCGGGGTTCGCGTGGCCATGGTCAGCGAGAGCTTTGCCAGGCAATACCTGGCCGGCATGGACCCGCTCGCGCAGCGTCTGCGCATTCCCGAGTTGTTGCCCGGCCACAATCCCCCGCTGGGCGCTCCGGTGGAATGGCAAATCGTCGGCGTTTATCACGACGTGCAGTACCGCTCGCATCCGACATCCGGGTCGCCGGAAGTGAACGTGCCTTTCGATCAGAGCCCCTGGTCCTACGTTTCCATCGCGGTGCGCACTTCCGGCGATCCGGCCGCGGTGACAAAGAGCATCGCCGCCGCTATCCACGCTATCGACCAGGATTTACCGATGACCGGCGTGCTGACCCTCGACCAGGTGGTGGGCCAGGCAGTGGCCAGCGACCGTTTCACGGTCCTGGTTTTCGGCAGCTTCGCGGGACTGGCGCTGTTGCTGGCGGCAATCGGCATTTACGGCGTGATGACCTTTGCGGTGGCCCAGCGCAGTCATGAAATGGGTATCCGCATGGCCCTTGGCGCCGGGCGCACGCAGGTTCTGCGCCTGGTGGTTGGCGATGGGATGAAGGCCGCGCTCATCGGGCTGGCGGTGGGCATTCCGGGAGCCTGGTTGGTGGGGCGCACCCTCCGCGGCCTGCTCTACAAGGTGGGCGCCTTCGATACACTCTCGTTTGCGGCAGTGGTGGCGACTCTGCTGGCTGCGGCGCTGCTGGCCTGCTACGTCCCGGCACGGCGCGCAACGAGAATCGATCCGATGTCCGCCTTACGCGACGAATAGCGGCGCCGCGTGTGGGGCTGCTTTTGAGCCGTGGTCGCACTGCCGATGAAGTCGCTACCGATATCCCGAGATAACGCCCGTTTCTTGAGACCGATTGCTGGGGTGCAAGACCGCCCCAGGTGACGTCGCGCAAGCGCCCACCAATCTGGTCGTTAAAGCGAACCGCTCGGGCCAGCGGCGGGCTCAGCCCGGGAGTTCGGAGCTAAGCTGAAGACGTACCGCCACATTTGTGAACCTTGGGTGCGTGGCGAAGGGCTGCCATCCGAGAATGGAGGCTCCAGTGGAGCAAACGATTGCGTTCAAGCTCAATGGAATGCCCGCTCGTGTCACGGTGGATGACGACCGCACGCTGTTGTGGGTGTTGCGCGGCGACCTGGGCTTGACCGGCACAAAATTCGGGTGTGGCGCGGCGTTGTGCGGAGTCTGTACCGTGATTGTCGACGGCGATGCCGTTCGGTCCTGCACGCTGCCAATGAAAGAGGTCGCCGGGAAGAGCGTTCTGACCATCGAGGGTCTTGGTGCGGCGGACATGGGCACGGAGGGGAAGCTTCACCCCATCCAGGAGGCGTTTGTGAAGCATGGCGCCTTCCAGTGCGGCTATTGCACACCCGGCATGATTCTCACCACCTACGCGTTCCTGCGAAAGACTCCACGGCCCACCCGCGAACAGATCGTCGACGCGCTGGATGGCAACCTCTGCCGTTGCGGATCGCACGTCCGCATTCTGGAGGCCGTGGAAGAGGCGGCCGCGACCATGAAGGAAGGTGCGCGATGAGCATGGGCGATTCCAGCCGGCGCGATTTTCTGGCAACCGGCACGGGCCTGTTCGTGTTCCTGCACGCTACCGCGGCGCACGCTCAGGAGCCCGAGCGCCTGCCCACCCGGATGGGCTATCCCACCGACTTCAACGCCTGGATGCGCATTGGCGCGGACGGCCGCGTCACCTGCTTCGCGGGCAAGGTGGAGCTGGGCCAGGGAGCGATGACCTCGCTGGCGCAGTGTCTGGCCGAGGAACTCGACGTCCCCTTCGACTCGGTGGACATGGTGATGGGGGACACTGACCTCTGCCCGTGGGACATGGGTACCTTCGGCTCCATGACCACGCCGCTCTATGTGCCGGTGTTGCGGGCCGCCGCGGCCGAGGCCCGGGCGGTGCTGCTGGGGATGGCGGCCGAGCGCCTGCAAACGCCGGTGGCGCGCCTCAAGGTGAGCGCGGGCGCCGTCGCCGATCCCGCCAACGGCAAGCGGGTCACATACGCGCAACTGGTGGAAGGCAGGCGCATCGAGCACCACATCGATCACATTCCGGTGAAGTCCCCCGAGGGGTTCAGCGTGCTCGGAAAGCCGGTGCGCCGCAAGGACGCGATGGAGAAGGTCACCGGCCGCGCCCGGTACGCCGGCGACATGAGGCTGCCCGGCATGCTGTGCGCGCGCATCCTGCGGCCGCCAGCGCATGGGGCGACGCTAAAGAGCGTGGACACCGGCGCGGTCAAAGGAGCGGGTGTTCAGGTGGTGCGCGATGGCGATTTTGTCGCCGTGCTGCACGAGCGCCGCGATGTGGCCGACGCCGCTCTGGACCAGGTGAAGGCGGAGTTCGATCACCCGCGCGGGGACGTCGATGACGTCACCATCTTCGATCACTTGCTGAAGACCGCTCCGCCACCCGGGGTCGTGGCCGAGGCGGGCCATCTGGCCGACGGCGAGAAGCTGGCCGCGGCCGTGGTGGAGGAGGTCTACCGCAATGCCTACGTCGCGCACGCGCCGACGGAGACCCACTCGGCGCTGGCGAACCTGGAAGGTGATCGGATCACGGTGTGGGCCAGCACCCAGGCTCCGTTCGCAGTGAAGCGGCAGGTGGCGGGGGCGCTGCATCTGCCGGAGGCGAACGTGCGCGTCATCTCCGTCTACGTGGGCGGCGGCTTCGGAGGAAAGAGCGATGCGCCCCAGGCGGTAGAGGCAGCGCGCCTGGCGAAGGCCACGGGGCGGCCGGTGCAGGTGACGTGGGACCGCGCGGAGGAGTTCTTCTACGATTCGTTCCGCCCGGCCGCCGTGGTGAAGGTGCGGTCGGGGCTGACCAGTGCGAACCGGATCGCTTTCTGGGACTTCCAGGTGTACGGCGCGGGCGACCGCGAGGCCAACCATTTCTACGATATTCCGCACCATCGGACAACCTCGGTGGGAGGCTGGATGGGCGGAAACTCGCCGGGCTTTCAGCCGCTCGCAGTGGGACCCTGGCGCGCACCCTCGGTGAACACCAACACCTTCGCACGCGAGTCGCACATCGATACGCTGGCGCGCCGGGCGGGCGTGGACCCGCTGGAGTTTCGTTTGCAACACCTGAGCGATCAGCGGATGCGGCGCGTGCTCGAAGCGGCGGCCGGCCGGTTCGGGTGGAAGGCCGCGAAAGCACCGAGCGGACGCGGCGTCGGTGTGGCCTGCGGTGTCTACTCGCAGACGCGCGTGGCCGCGATGGCCGAAGTGACGGTGGACGGGACCAGTGGGCGAGTGCTGGTTAAGCGCGTGGTTCTCGCTCTCGACGAGGGACTCACCCTGAACCCCGACGGCACGCGCCAGCAGATGGAAGGCGCTATCACCATGGGGTTGGGCTACAGCCTGACCGAGGAAGTACGCTTCCAGGGCGGCGAAGTGCTCAATCGGAATTTCGACAGCTATGAGATTCCCCGGTTCTCGTGGGCGCCGAAGATCGACACCGTGGTGATCGACAATCCGGGCAGGCCCGCGCAAGGGTGCGGCGAACCGCCCATTATCACGACCGGAGCGGTGCTCGCAAATGCGATTTACGACGCCACCGGCGCGCGAGTGACCCAACTGCCGATGACCCGGGATCGGATACTTACTGCGATGAAGCGGCACGCCGCTGAACCCGTGCGCCCTTTGGGCGGGTAAGCGAGCGGGGACTCGGGCCGTGCTCGCCTGAGAGCCACCCTCCCCGCCCTGGCCTCTTGGGGCGACGCAGGCCCCACAGTAGCTTCCGTTATTGCCCCTTGTCGCTGTCGCCCGTCGCCAGCAACGCAGTGGAAAGCCACTTTGCGCGAATGCCATTGTCCAGCGCCGCCTCAAACCGGCCGGCGCGAAGCTGGGAATGCCATGGCTGAGCTGGCACGATCTTCGGCGCACGCTTGCAACACTCGCCGATCGCGAGAAGATCTCCATCGGCGAGCGAAAAGAGATCATGGGGCACAGCCGGGCGGAGATGACACTACACTATATACGCACACGCCCGGCAAACAGACCCGCACCGTACTGGAGCAACTCGCCGAGGAGCTGGTAAGTGCCGCCCATCTGCGAGGCCTCGGCAGGAAGAACATCATCCCCATGAAGCGAGCGACAGGAGGATAAAGGATGCGCCGGAAAGCCGTTTGTGTCCGCGTAATGTTCACAAAACGCACACAGGTGTTTGAAAACGCGACGGCGCCCTTTCGCCTCCGGAGCAAAAGGTCGGTGGTTCGAATCCACTCGGGCGTACCACGCCAGCCTTTTCCCATTCATGGCATCGCGGCCCTCGGCAGGTATTCGATCAGAATGTTCCGCGCATCAGCTTGGCCGGAATTGTGCTTGCATTGAGCCGGGCCGGTCAGGCGGAAGCGACGTCAGATCGGTGCGATAGCCGCCGGGGAACCTCTCAGCGCACCAGAAACTTCCATGCCACAACCGCAAGAACAGCGACAATGCCGATCAGGGAACCGATGATCCGTGCTCGATTCACTTTTTCCTGTTCAAGTATGAGCCGATTATTGCACAGCGCGGCGCGCCCACCTGGTTCCGCGCGGATCCGAAGAGCATGATGTATAGTGACGACAATCTGAATGGAAGTCCCGCTGCCCCTATTCGACCGCTTTCGCTGGCAGGCCGTGGCCATCGCCGTTTGCGTGGCCATCGCGTACGCGAATTCACTCGGGTCGAGCTTCCATTTCGACGATTCCGCCATTTTCCTGACCCCATCGATCCTGCGCCCCGGCTTCGGATGGGAGATCTTCCGCCTCGACCAGACCCGTCCCCTGACCTACCTCACGTTCCATTGGAACTACCTGGTGGGCGGGGCGGATCCGATGCTCTATCACGCCGTCAATCTGCTGCTGCACGCGGCCAATTCCATCCTGTTGCTGGCGGTGGCACGCCGGTACCTCTCGCCGTTTGCCGCCGGTTGCGTGGCGGTGCTTTTCGCTCTCCATCCGCTGCAAACCGAGTCGGTCACCTACGTGTTCTCGCGCTCCACACTGTTGAGCACGCACTTCGCATTGTGGGTTCTATGGTTCCACGCGCGCGGGAAATACCTCGCCAGCGCTCTGCTGTTTGCCGTTTCGCTGCTCGCCAAGGAGGAAACCATGGCCCTGCCCGCGTTCCTGCTGCTGCTGGAGCTGTTTGAGCGGCGGCGTCCGAAGATCGGCTACTTCGCGGCGCTTTTCGGAATCGCCGGGCTGGCCGCCGCGCGCCTGATCTATGCGATGCACGTTACGCCGATTGACCCAGTTTGGGGCCGGGTCCCCGGCATCTCCACCGTCGGCTACCTGCTGACGCAATGCCGCGTGCTGTGGATTTATTTCCGGCTGATCGTCGCGCCCATCGGTTTGAACCTCGACCGCGATGTGCCGCTCTCCACCAGCCTGGTTTCTCCATGGACCACGCTGCCGGCGGTGCTGGCGCTGGCGTTGCTGGGCGCGGTCCTGGTGTGGCTGGCGTGGAAGAAGCACTCCGCCGCGGCGCTGTGGGCGCTGGGATTCTTCGTGCTCATATCGCCCGGCTCCAGTATTGTTGTTCAGCGCGACTTGATTTTCGAGCATCGCACCTATCTGCCGCTGGTGGCGATGGCCATCGCGCTGGGCTTCCTGCTCGAGCGCATTCCGCGCCCGTGGCTCACGGCCGCCATGGCGGTGCTCATTCCCGTCATGGTCGCCGGGACCATTATGCGCAACGCCGACTGGCATGACGAGAAGACTCTCTGGACGGACATCGCGCGGAAATCGCCAAACAAGGGAAGAAGCTGGCTGGGCATGGCCAGCCTCTACTGGAACGATCCCGCCAAAGCCGCGGAGTATTTGCGAAAGGGCCTGGCCGTCGATCCCGGCAACGACACCCTGCATACCAACTACGGCATCGTGTTGCTCAGCCTGAATCGGCCGGCCGAGGCGCTGGCGCAATTCCAGAGCGCGATGGCGCTAAGCCGGCAGACCGCCGACCGCTGGAACAACATCGGCGCGGCTTATTTCCGCATGGGCGATATCGCGGAGTCACTGCGCTGCTTCCAGCGCGCCCGGCAACTCGATCCGTGCAATTTCAATGCGCGCCGCAATCTGATGATGCTCTATTCCAACACGAACCAGATGCAGGCGGCGTGGCAGGCCGGTGCGGTTCCCGCCAGTTGCGTCATGCTTCCCGAGCAAGCCGGGGAACTGGACGCGCTGCGGCGCCTGGTGGCCCCGCGTTAATGCCCCGCGCCCAGAATGATGGTTTGAGCAAAAGGCGCTCCGAACGACGACATTCCGTTAGTCCCCAGGGCGATGCCGAGGATCTGGCCTGATGCTGGCATGGTGGTGCCCGCGGAAGCGCAGTATCCGCCGTTGTTGGGGCTCGCCACAACGTAGTCCCCGCCGGTAACCTGGGTGTCGAACGAGCACGCGGCGGCACCGTTCACAACCACCGGAACGGTCTGGCCGGCGCTATAAAAGATCACGGGGCTTGAGCCTGGCTGGCTGGGCGGTGCCGGAGGTCCGGCAATGCCGATGATTCCCGTCGTCCGCGGCGTCAGGGAATACGGCACATCCTGAACGGTCGCTATTGGATCCGGACCCGCACCGAAACCATTGTTGTTGGGTACCGGAACCGCCACTTCCGTCGAGTATTGCGTGCAAGTGGACGCGCAAATGAGATTGATGATCACCGAACTGCTCAGGCCGGCCGGACCCGTCGCACCGGCAGCGCCCGTTGCGCCCGTGGGTCCGGTAGCGCCCGCAAGGCCAGGGCCCGTTGCTCCCGTCGGCCCGGTTGCCCCGGTTGCGCCCGTCGCTCCGGTACCGGTCGGTCCCGTGGCCCCCGTGGGTCCGGTCGGCCCTGCCAACGTGGAGGCAGCGCCGGTCGCACCGGTGGGTCCTGTCGCTCCCGTCGGTCCGGTCGGGCCGGCCACGGTTGAGGTAGCGCCGGTAGCGCCCACAGCGCCGGTGGGTCCCGTGGGCCCGGTCGGCCCTGCGACGGTGGAGGTGGCGCCGGTAGCGCCGGTAGAACCAGTCGGCCCAGTGGGTCCGGTCGGTCCCGTCGGTCCGGTTGCTCCGGTCGCGCTGGTCGCGCCAGTTGCACCCGTCGGCCCCGTGTGACCGGTAGGGCCGGTCGGGCCTGCCAACGTGGAGGCGGCGCCGGTGGCTCCTGTCGGCCCGGCAGGCCCAGTGGGTCCGATCAGCCCGGTGACGCCGGTGCTCCCGGTTGCTCCGGTCGGCCCGGTTGCGCCGGTAACTCCGCTGGGTCCGGTCGAGCCCTTCGGCCCGGTCGGTCCCTGCGCACCCGTTGGCCCCTGCGGCCCGTCATTGCCCTGCTGCCCGGTCGGTCCCGTCGGGCCGATGGCCCCCTGTATCGTGGTGGCCTGAACGTAATATCCGTTCATGTCGATCACCAGGTCGCAGTTCGCATCGGCCATCACCTGAATGCCGCCGTCCGAGCCCGCGGACACCACCGCCGCGTTGTCCACGATCCCGCCCTGCAGCGCGTTGAGCACCACCGTCCCCGGCCACGGCTGGTCATCCGGCCACGCTGACACATACCCCACCGGCACGCCCACCGGCGTGATGGATACGAAGTTCAGCGAGTACGCAAGCGAGGCTGGCACGCCGCAGTTCGACGCGGGAACCGGCACCACGCGCGGCTGGTTCGCCACCAGCGAGGGAGGACCGAACGGACCGGTCTTGCCCGAACCGCCCACGCTGCGGGTATCCATCAACCGGCAGGGCGTGGTCGACACGAACACCAAACCTGCTGAACCGTTCGCGGTGGCTGCGCTTTGCACGTTCGCGGCCCGATCGCTGCGTCCGGGAACCGCCCAGTTCTTTACGGGTACGGAATCCGGCTGGGGCGATTGCGCGAAACTGGCCACCTTCAAGGCCGCGGCCGCAGCCAGCGCGACGCGAACGAGGACTGAACCCAACCTGCTAAAAGGAGAATGAGAGTGACCACGAGTCATGGGCAGTGGGGACCTGATTTTTCAGCGGCGCTAACAGAGGTTAGCAGAAAAGTTACGAGTTTCACAACGGCCGCGCCGGATGCTCCTGTTCAGCGAGCGTGAATCTTCCCTTCGCGGAATCTCGTTTGACTCAGCCGGTGCTTCGGCGTCACCCTGATGGACGTGCCACCCAACGACAGCCTGCGACGAGCATTCCTGAAGCGCGCGGGAGCGGGACTTGCCGGATCCGTCCTCGCCTTCAGCGCGGAAAGCGAGCCTGCGCCGGCGAACTCGACGCCCGCCTCGGCCTACACCTTCGACATACACAAG
>Ga0326727_10008641_pt1 | contig 25678 bp, 21 predicted proteins | sample MB2enrmetagenome_FD_207643 | JGI IMG/M metagenome (GOLD analysis project Ga0326727, IMG submission 207643) | Lab enriched peat soil microbial communities from McLean, Ithaca, NY, United States - MB29MY | ecosystem: Environmental > Terrestrial > Soil > Wetlands > Peat | place: USA: New York...
GGGCAGGTCGCCAAGCGGCAGGCCATCACCAATCCTGAGAACACGGTTTACTCGATCAAGCGGTTCATGGGACGCCGCTACGACGAGGTCAGCGAAGAATTGAAGATGGTCCCTTACAAGGTCGAGCGGGACGGCGACAACGTGGTGATCGTGGCGCAGGGCAAGAATTTTACCCCGCCCGAGATCTCGGCGATGATTCTGCAAAAGCTGAAGAAGGCGGCGGAAGACTATCTCGGCGAGAAGGTTACCGAGGCGGTCATCACCGTGCCGGCGTATTTCAACGACGCGCAGCGGCAGGCTACTAAAGATGCGGGCAAGATCGCTGGGCTCGACGTGAAGCGCATCATCAATGAGCCGACCGCGGCCGCTTTGGCTTACGGGCTCGACAAGGGCAAGGACGAGACCATCGCGGTTTACGATTTTGGCGGCGGCACGTTCGATATTTCGATTCTCGAAGTTGGCGAAGGTGTGGTCGAGGTGAAGGCCACCAACGGCGACACGCACCTGGGCGGCGACAACATCGATCAGCGGCTGGTGGATTGGCTGATTGACGAGTTCAAGAAGAATGAAGGCCTCGATCTGCGCGGCAAGGGCAACGAGATGGCTTTGCAGCGTCTGCGGGACGCGGCCGAGCGCGCCAAGATTGAGCTTTCGACCACCATGGAGCACGAGATCAATCTGCCGTTCATCACGGCGGATGCTTCCGGGCCCAAGCATCTGGTGGTTAAGCTGACGCGGGCTAAGCTCGAATCGATGGTCGAGGATATTTTGCAGCGCTCGGTGGGGCCGTCGAAGCAGTGCTTGAAAGATGCGGGTATCGACGCCAGCAAGATCAACGAAGTGGTGCTGGTCGGCGGACAAACGCGCATGCCGCGCATTCAGGCGATCGTAAAAGAACTGTTTGGACGCGAAGGGCACAAGGGCGTGAACCCGGATGAAGTGGTGGCGATCGGAGCGGCGATTCAGGGCGGCGTGCTCAAGGGCGAGGTCAAGGACCTGCTGCTGCTGGACGTGACTCCGCTGACTTTGTCGATTGAGACGCTGGGCGGCGTGGCTACGCCGATGATCCCGCGGAACACGACGATTCCGACGAAGAAGACGGAGACGTTTTCGACGGCGGCGGACAGTCAGACGTCGGTGGAAGTGCATGTGCTGCAGGGCGAGCGTCCGCTGGCGGCGCAGAACCGGACGTTGGGGAAATTCCATTTGACGGGATTGCCACCGGCGCCTCGGGGGATTCCGCAGATTGAAGTGACGTTTGACATTGACGCGAACGGCATCCTGAACGTGACCGCGAAAGATAACGCCACGGGCAAGGATCAGAAGATCACGATCACTTCGTCTTCGGGCCTGTCGAAGGAAGAAGTCGAGCGCATGGCGAAGGAAGCGGACGCGCACTCGGCCGAAGACAAGAGCCGGCGCGAAGAGATCGAGGCCAAGAATCAGCTCGATTCGATGGTCTACAACATCGAGAAGATGCTGAAGGAGCATGGCGACAAGATCTCGGGCACCGAGCGCGGCGACGTGGAGAACGCACTGGCCGATGCAAAGAAGGCCATCGAAGGCGGCAACAAGGCACAGATGGATTCGGCGCGCGAGAAGCTGACCACGGCGTCGCACAAGCTGGCGGAGCAGATGTACAAGGCGACGCAGGCGACTCCGGGGGCGGCACCGGGCGCGACTGGCGCGGGTCCGGCCGATGGAGGAGGCGCGGCGTCTGGCGCGGACGGCGCGGCCAAGAAGAAGGACGAAGGCGTGATCGACGCCGAGTATGTGGATGTCGATGAGAAGAAGTGATCGCGTTTGGCGGGGCGTCTGAGCCCCGCCGCGATCATCCCGAGCGTAGCGAGGGATCTACCCGCTGCTTTTGGCGGGTGGCACTTCGGTGGGGGCGCGTATGCGCCCCCAATTTGCATCACACTTAACGACTTGTCATCCCGGGCCCAGAAAGAGGAAAGCGAATTGAGATTTGAAGTCAATGGACAGATGTTTTTCGTGAACTTCATCCCCGAAGAGGGGCGCTGGTATTGCTTCGCGCCGACCGCGACCGGAGTGCAGCGGATTCCCGTATCGATGGATGCTTCGCCGTTTGAGGCGTATACCGTGGCGGTGGATGAGCAAGAGAAGGAAGTGGTGAACTGAATTGTTGGTGCGCTTTTTCAGAATTGTCATCCTGAGCGGAGCAAGAGCTTCACGAAGTGAAGTTCTTGCGGAGTCGAAGGACCTCATACCCGCGTGAGCTGCGCTGAACCTGACAGGACATTCTCCCGATGAAGTCGAACCTGCGAAGTTCGCGGCGACCAATACACATCGACGTTATCGGGAGAACTCCCTGCGGCGGCATTACCTGAAATTACGTAGTTGGGGTCTTTCGACTCCGCTCAAGATGACAGAGTAAAAAGAGGTGAGAGTGACGGACCAGAAGAAGTACTGGGTCTACATCGTCGCTAGCCGCACTGGCACTCTCTACATCGGAATCACTAACAATTTGTATGTCCGCGTCCTACAGCACAAGAGTAGAGAGATCGAGGGTTTCTCCAGCCAATATCATTGCGACCGTCTGGTCTACTGGGAGAGTTTCGATGAAGTTCTCAAAGCCATCGACAGAGAGAAGCAGCTCAAGGGATGGCGGCGGGCGAAGAAGATTGTTCTGATCGAGTCCATGAATCCGCGATGGGAAGACTTGGCGGAGAAGGCGGGCGCGGAAATGGCGTTTGCGGGACAGTTGATTACAGCACGGCGAGAACGCCTTGCGTTGCCGCTGGTCGTATTGACAGGCATGGGGTCCTTCGACTCCACTTTGTCATCGGCTTCGCCAATGACAAAGTTCCGCTCAGGATGACACAATTGAGGGTTGCGACGCTGATGACTCGAAACTAGACACTGATCGCTAGACATGGCCACCCAAACCAAAGACAAAGACTATTACGGCGTTCTCGGGGTAAAGAAGACCGCCTCCGTCGACGAAATCCGCAAGGCGTTTCGCAAGCTTGCGCGCAAATATCATCCGGACGTCAATCCCGGCGACAAAGCCGCTGAAGAAAAGTTCAAGACTCTTTCCGAGGCCAATGACGTCCTCAGCGATCCCAAGAAGCGGAAGATTTACGACCAGCTCGGGTTCTATTCCGACAACATCGATGCGGCAACAGCGGACGCCTATGCGCGCGGCGGCGGCCAGCCTGGGGCCGGCCCCGGCGACTTTGGCGGAGGCTTTTCTGGAGGCCGACAGCCCGGTGCGCAAAGCAACGTCGATTTCGGCGGCTTTGACTTTTCCGATCTGTTCGAAGGCGCGCACGCTGGCGGACGGAAGAGTCCGAGCGGCGGGAGCGGCGGGTTCAAGGATATCTTCTCCAGCATTTTCAGTGGCGGCGGGCACGGTGGGGCGGCCGAGGAAGGTCCGGAGCCGGGCAGCGATCTTGAGTATCAGGTCAACGTGCCGTTCTGGACGGCGATCCGCGGCGGAGTAATGAAGCTGAATATCGCCCGGCGCGATGTCTGCGGGAATTGCCACGGCAATGGCTTCATCGAAGCTCCGGGAGTATGTCCGCAGTGTCATGGCAAGGGGACCATTGAGCAGACGGGCGGACGGATGAAGTTCAACGTCACCTGTCCGCGATGCCATGGGACGGGCAAGAATATTTCGACCTGCCCGGTCTGCCACGGCGAAGGCAGCGTCGAGCGCACCGATCCGCTGGAGATCCGCATCAAGGCGGGAACGCGCGACGGGCAGCGCATTCGCATCGCAGGCAAAGGCAATGCCGGCCTGCGCGGGGGCGGAGTCGGCGATCTTTACGTCATCATCCGCATGGGCGAGCACGCGCTCTTCCACCGCGAGGGCGACGACATCTACATCACAGTGCCGGTGACGGCGGTGGAAGCGGCGCTGGGATCGAAAATCGAAGTGCCCACTATCGATGGCCGCAGCATGTTGAAGATTCCTCCGGGAACGCAGTCCGGCCAGAAGCTGCGTCTGCGCGAAAAGGGTGTGCCGTCGGCAACCCAGGACGGCGTGCGTGGCGACGAGATCGTCGAGGTGAAGATCACAGTTCCGATGCCCCGCGATGAGAAGACCAAAGAACTGCTGCGCGAGTTGGCCAAGCTAAATCCAGAAGACCCGCGGGCCGAGTTGTGGGGGAAAGTCTAAGAGCTTTAACCACGGGGTACACAGAGGAACACGGGGGAACCCCCAGTTTTCCCCCGTGTTCCTCTGTGTACCCCGTGGTTACGGGTTTTTTTCTTAGCTCCTCCACTCAGCGTCACTTCCCCCAATTCCAGCCGTCTACCATGCGCTTGATGCCATCCTTCAAGTGAGCCACGTGGAAATTGATCAGCAGGCCGACGTTTTTCTTGCTGAGGCGCAAATAAGAGAGCAACTGGGCTTGGTGGACGGGATGAATGGCCTCGACGCACTTGACCTCGACTATGACTTGGTTTTCCACGAGCAGATCGAGGCGATAGCCCAAGTCCAGTTTCTCTCCTTCGTAAATCACGGGCAGACCAACTTGCGTGTCCACGTGGAAGCCGCGTTTGCGGAGTTCGTGGGACAAGCAAGCGTCGTAGGCGCTCTCCAGCAGGCCGGGACCCAGGATGGAATGCACTTTCATCGCGGAACTGACAATGGCGGCGGAGACTTGGCTTACTCGGAGAGTCGGAACAATGCATGGGCTGGCCATGACTTCATCTTTAGCACTCTGCTTCGGGCTTGGCTGTGATCTCCGGGGGTATCTCTTGGTGATGAATCTCAAGGGCCTGTAACCACGGGGTACACAGAGGAACACGGGGGAACCCCAGCTTTCCCCCGTGTTCCTCTGTGTACCCCAGTGTGTCAGGTCTTAGGTGTCAGGGTCTCAGAAAGATCCAAGGCCTTCGTGATACCTGAGACCTGCTTTTCAGTGCCCTTCTTCTTCCAGAAATTTCTCCACTTCCGAAGCGGCCATGCAACCGGAACCGGCGGCGGTGATGGCTTGGCGGTAGCGGCGGTCCTGCACGTCGCCGCAGGCGAATACGCCGGGCACTCGCGTGAAGACGTTTTTCTGCGTAACCAGGTAGCCATCCGCGTCGGTTTCAAGCTGGCCCTCGAACACTTTGGTATTCGGGATGTGGCCGATGCCAAGAAACATCGCGCTCGCAGGGAGATCCCAGCTTTCGCCGCTCTTCAGATTACGCAGACGCAGGGCGGTGACTTCCTTCTTGCCGACATCGAGAACGTCGTCCACCACGGTATCGGTGAGAAACGCGATCTTGGGATTGGAGCGGGCGCGATCGAGCATGATTTTCGAAGCGCGAAATTGTTCGCGACGATGAATGAGAGTGACCTTGCTGGCAAAGCGCGTCAGAAATGTCGCTTCTTCCATGGCGGAATCGCCGCCGCCGATTACCGCGATTTCCTTGCCCGAAAAAAAGAAACCGTCACAGGTAGCGCAGGAAGAAACGCCGTGGCCGATCAGCGCGTGCTCGTTGGGCAGGCCGAGCCAGCGCGCCGACGCTCCGCTCGCGATGATGAGGGTCCGAGTCTGAATGATCTCTTTGCCGACGGTCAGCTCGAACGGTTGTTTGCTCAAATGCTTGCTCAAGTCGGCTTTGACCACGTGGCCCATGCGATAGTCGGCGCCGAACCGCGTGGCCTGTTTGCGCATGTTCTCGATCAGTTCTGGCCCCTGAATCCCCTCGGGAAACCCGGGAAAGTTTTCCACCAGCGTGGTCATCGACAATTGTCCGCCGGGTTCGTGGCCTTCGATCACGAGCGGCTTGAGGTTGGCGCGGGCGGTGTAGAGGGCAGCCGTGTGACCAGCGCATCCGGAGCCCATGATCACGACATTGCGTATGTCCATAGTAGTAAAAATAACGTTAGTAGATAGATTCTGAAAAACCGGTTTCGCTTCAAGCTTGCTGGTGGAGCGCCGGGCGTCCCCGTCCGGCTGGACCCTTCGACCGCGCTCAGGGCAGGCTCGCGAGACACCATCCCTCCCACCGCATGGCTCATCCCACCGTGACGGCGCTACTTGCTCTTCTTGCTGCCCACGCCCGGCTTGGACGTCGGTCCGGCTGAAGTTTTCACGCCCAGGTGCGCCAGTTCCTGAGGCACCGTTTTGCGCGCGCCCAGAGCGTCGCGATAGCGTTCCATGATCGAAGAGGCGGCGTGGAAAATCGGATCGTACGCGGTCTGATCCGTCGCCGGATTTTCTTCGCCTCCGCCGCACCGCGCCAGCACCACGGATGGTTTCCCAAAGCGCTCCAGTTTGACGCGCGAAACCGGCGTAGTGGAAGACAACATCGCGGTCGCGGAAGCAACCGCCGAAGCGCTGTCCTCGATCGACACCTGCATCATATCTTTTGGTTCGCGCACGCGCAGCGCAAGCGTCTCCACCATATTCTGCGCATCCACGCTGAACGAGTATTGGACATTGCTGAACAGAGTGGCGTCGGGAAATTCGCGCCGCACACGCACCCAGTCGGCCGCCGAAACCGCACCCGGCGGCAAGGGTTGCATGCCGGGGATGGGGGTGGTCGGGTCGAGGGTGGAATGCCCGCGAGCGACTTCGTAATCCTTGCTGAACGCCGGCTTGCCCGGCACCTTGGCCAGCGCTGAGGATAGTTCCTTCTGCTCGTCGGCTGAAGGCGCGCACACATTGAGGACGTTCACTTTTACGGGAGGCTGCTGGGCGTTTACCGGGGGCTGCTGAGCGGAAGCCAGCGCGGCCATGGCGGCGGCCGTCGTCATGATCAGAGTTTTGAGAGGGAACACTGCGAGATTGTATCAGGGGAATGCAGAGGTCAGAGCTCAGATTTTAGAAGTGAAACCCTATGAGCGGACATAGTAGTCCAGCAGCCAAAGGTCTCACCTCTGCAATCTGACCTCTGACCTCTGCAATTCTTACTCGGCGGGCTCTTCGATGGCGCCATGCCTCCGCAGCAACTGCGGAAGATTTTGCGAAAATGCCGAGCGCGGAAGCACCATATCACAGCCTACTTCGTGCGCTTTCTGCTTCAAGTCGCCCTGCACGTGCGAGAGAAATCCAATGATCGACGTCCCCTTCTTGAGCTTGCTTTTCAGTTTTGGGATGAGCGTCAGAGGTTTGGCATTGGCGTTGTTCAAGTCGAAGATAATCAGGGAAGGCTTTTCCTCGCCGTTGCTCTTCATGCGCTCGGTGAGTTCCTTCTCGTTCTTCACGAACTCCACCTTCACGTTCATCTTGCGGCCGGTGTCCTGAATCTTGCTCAGGAAGAACAGGTCCTCGACAAAGGCGAAGACGCGCGATGCCGCATCCTCTCGTGGAGCGGGCAGCGGTTCGGGATCGAACACAGGGTAGGACGCGGAAAAACCGGGCCGTCGCGGTCCTCTTCCCTGGTTGCCGTTCCCGTTGCCATTATCGATGCCCATATTACCGCGATAGCTGTGGTCCATGGGAGCGGTGAAAATGCCCTGATGCTCCTGACGCTGGCGGCCCATCGGGCCACCCGCGCCTCGTCTCGGCGGACGCCGTCCACGGCGCCGTTTGTGTTTCCCTCCGCCTGCGGAGGAATGTCCCGGTCCTGCATTCATATTTTCTTCTCTGGTCGAGCTTTGAAGTTAATCCGGCCTGGATCACAGGCCCGATCGTTTCGTCTTTTTTTGCGGCCGCCAGGTTAAACGCCAGCCACGACGCGTGGTTCACTGCGCGTGGCTCACTGCAAACCAGCTACTGGCAGACCGAACCCCACATCGGCTGGATACTCTTCGAGAACGATATTCAAACTATCGATGTCAGAACTGTCGTTGTTCAAACTGTCGCTGTCAAACTTGGCGCCCTGGAGTTTTACTTGGCGCGAACGGCCAGCCTAGGAGCGTGGCCATCTGGGAACACCTTGATGTTACTCATGAAACCGTCAACTGCGCAAGGGGGCTGCCCTTAAGTTTTCCACATCCGGACATTACCATAGTGGCCGATGGACCATCCCTCACGGCGCGAAGACGGTGGATTGGCTTCATGTCGCCATGCTGACGGTCCCTATTTGCGGAACTTAACCGCCGCGAAGTTCTCCCTGAAGTTCCGCCCCTGACACGCCGATATAAAAGGGGTGAAACCCGCTCCCGCCCGAGAGAAAACCTCTGCATCGAACTCGCTTGCGTTGCCGGGGCAGCGCTTCGTTGCCCGTCAGCCAATTTTTGACCGGTCGCAGAGCGTGTACGGCTACGAGATTCTCTTCCGCAACGGGGTCGAAGACTACTTCAACGCTGACCCGGAACTTGCCGCTCGCTCCACCCTGGACAGTTCCCTGCTCTTCAGCATCAATACGCTCTGCGATAACCGCCGTGCCTTTGTGAACTGCACCCGCGAGGTCCTGTTCAAGGATCTGATCACCCTGCTGCCGCCGCATCAGACGGTGGCCGAAATTCTGGAGACAGTTGAGCCCGAAGACCGCGTCATCGCCGCCTGCAAGCGGCTCAAGTCGTTTGGCTATCTCATCGCCCTCGACGACTTCGCGCCCAACGATCCGCGCCTGCCTCTGGTCGAGTTTGCCGACATCATTAAAGTCGACATCCGGGCAACCCGGCCCGAGGAACGGGCTGGCATGATGCGCCGGTTTGCGTCGCCGAAGTGCAAGATGCTGGCGGAAAAACTCGAAACGCCCCTCGAGTTTCATCAGGCCCGCGACATGGGATTCGTCTATTTCCAGGGATATTTTTTCTGCCGCCCCGAAATCGTCATTGGCCACGAAGTTCCCGCCAGCCGGTTGCACTATATACGGCTGCTCGAAATGGTCTCCCGTCCGGAAATCGACATGCGTGAACTGGAGAAGATGCTCAAACAGGAAGCCTCGCTTTCTTACCGCTTGCTCCGCTATCTGAATTCCCCGGTCTTTGGATTTTCCCTCGAGATCAAGTCCATCCGCCACGCCATGGCCGTTCTGGGAGAGCGGGAAATGCGGCGTTGGGTCCGGCTCGTCGTGACCGTGGGCGCGGCCGAGCAAACCTGCAGCGAACTGGTGCTGATGGGATTGGCTCGCGCCCGTTTTTGCGAACTGCTATCCAACCGGCTGCGAGCAGACACTGACTTGTTCCTGATGGGGCTGCTTTCCATCATGGACGCCATCCTTGAAGTCACCATGGACGTCCTGCTGGAACAACTGCCCGTGGATCGCGAAACCAAAGCCGCGCTGCTCGGCCAGAACAGCAGCCTGCGGCCGCTGTACCAACTCATGCTCGCCCAGGAATCGGGGGAGTGGTCGCAATCGAGCGAACTCGCCAGACAATTAGAACTACCCGAAGAGGAAGTCGCCTCAACCTGGTGGCAGGCATTGCACTGGGCACAAGAAGCCAGCGGAGTGTGAGACACGAGGTCAGAGGTAAGAGGTCAGATTGCAGAGGTAAGGCCCGGTACGGATTTGGTTTCACCTCTGAAATCTGACCTCTAACCTCTGCAATTGCTTCTACGGCGCTTCGATCAGCTCCATCTTGCCGTCCCGTGTCCGGTGCAGCACAAACAATTTGCCCGTGGGATCGCGGAACACGAAAACATCTTTGTCGCGGAAATGCGCCTCTTTGATCGCTTCTTCGAGCGTCATCGGACGAAGCGCAACCGAGTCCTTGGCATGCAACAGGTGCACTTCGGTGGTCCGCGCCACCGATGGAAATTTATGAACGAGCACGGAAACGGTGGCATTCTCCGCTAGTCCGAGCGCCGCCTCGATGTTCTCTTGCAGCGACTGGCCCTCGAATTTCTTGACCGCTTTGCGCTTCTTGCTCAGCCACTTCGTCTTGTGTTTGAGCGCCTGCTTTTGCAGGTGGTCGAGCGCTTCATTGACCGCCGAAAGCATGTCGTCGGTCTGGGCCAATCCCACAATAGGACCGTTGGGCGGGTCGATCGTGATTTCGGCTTTGTGTTGGCGCTTTTCGACGGCCAGAACTACCTTGGTCTCGAATCGGTCGCCCAGAATCTTTCGGATTTTGTCGAGGCCGGTTTCAACTTCTTTGCGGATGGCGGGAGTAATTTTGTATTTTCGCGCGGTATATTCCACGTTCATTAAGCAGCCTCCAACAAGGTCAGAGGTGAGAGGTCAGATTGCAGAGATGAAAACCTTCACGCTCGCGGCGATTGGGTTCACCTCTGCAATCTGACCTCTGACCTCTGCAATTACTTTTTCACTCTTCTCTGATGCGTGCTCGGAATCTTCATATCTTCCCGATATTTCGCGACCGTTCGCCGCGTTACCTGGATGCCTTGCGATTGGAGAATGCGGGTGATCTGTTCGTCCGTCAACGGGCGGCTGGGATCTTCTTCTTCGATCAGCTTCTTCACGCGGCGTTTCAAAATCAGGAGCGAAGTGCCGCCGCCTTCGGGGCCTTGCACACTCTCCGAAAAGAAATACCGCAATTCGAATACGCCCTGCTGCGTGTGGACGTACTTATTGGCGACGGCGCGGCTGACGGTGGAAGGATGCACGCCGATCTCTTCGGCCACTTCCTTGATCATCATCGGCTTGAGCTGATCGATTCCGCGTTCGAGAAAATCCTGCTGGCGCGCCACGATCGAGTAGCAAACCTTGGTGATCGTCTGCTTGCGCTGTTCGATGTTCTTGATCAGCTGGATGGCGGACTTGTAGCGGTCTTTGACGTAATTGCGCGTATCGCGGTCATTGCCGTCGCGGGTCAGCAGGCGCTTGTAGGCGGGATTCAAACGCAACTGCGGCATGTCCTCGTCATTCATGATGACCAGCCACTCGTCGCCATGCTTCACAAACGCGACATCGGGCTCAATCAATCGGGCCGGAACTTTGTTGTAGCGCAAGCCCGGCCGGGGATCGAGTGTGCGGACGTAGTCGAGCGCCGCCTGCACCGCTTCGACGGGACGCCCGATGGCGCGCCCAATTTCCTTGAACTGCTTCAGCGTCACCGCCTTCAAATGCTGATCGACGAGGGCAATCGCGTCCTTCACCACTTGCTCAGTCAGGGCGCTGCCGTTGCTGTGCAAATGCAACTGCCCGAGATGGTAGCGCAGTTGATAGAGCAGGCATTCGCGCAGGTCGCGACAGGCGATGCCCGGCGGATCGAACTGGCGCACCACCTCCAGAGCTTCGTGCAGGTCGGCGACCGTGAAGTTTTCGGGCGCAATCCGGGCTGGCGCGGCCGCTGCTGCCGTGGCCGCGGTTCCGTGGTTGGCCGCGCTGGGCAGCGGAGCCTCCGTTGCCATGCCATGGTGAATGTCCGGCGTTACGTCCTGCGCCGCGTCTTGAGCAACACTCGTGTGGTGGCGGGGCTCTGCCCCGCCGGGACTGGGCAGGGCCCCGTCACCACACAATTCAGCTCCGGCGCCTTCCTTAGTCAGTTGCAAATAGCCGGCGTCCAATGCAGCGAGATCCTCGGAAGCAAGCGCAGAGGCGTCAAAATCAGATGCATCAAGCTCTTGACTTGCGGGCAGATCCGCAGGCAAGGTTTCGGACGAGATCTCTGCGACAGCGAGCCCGAGCGCCTCGGCTTCGCCGACGATCTTGGCGGCGACTTCCACATCCGCCTCGGGCGGCGCCACCGGAGCGATTCCCAGCAGTTCCTCGTCGCTGGCAATCAGATACCCTTCTTCGTTCAGGTTCCCAATGATCAGCTCCGCGGCCCGGTGTACCGGCGGCCGCACCGAAATCGCGCCCAACTGCCAGAGCAGGTGATCGCTTAGGTTCCCCGGCTTCGACAGGAAGTTCTCGAACGAAGGCTTCTCGATCTCTTCCATTTCTCCCGAGCTGCGATACCCAGGATCCAGGTAATCCTGGAAGAACGAGCCAAAATCGATCTCTTCGAATGGATCCTTCTTCTCATCCGCGATGGTCGGAGGACCTTCTTCCGGGGTGGCAGCCTTGGCGGCTAGACGATCGCGTTCTTCCTCCTGGCGTCCGACATCGTCGAGCAGCGGGACGGCATCTTCCAGCTCTTCGAGCACCGGGTTCTCGACCATCTCGGCATTGATCATGTCCCTAAGCTCGAGCTTGTTGAGCGCGAGCACGGAGACCATTTGCACGAGACCCGGCGTCAAAATCTGGCGCTGCGACAACTTGACGTTCAGTTTGTGCTGAAGAAGCATAAAAGCAGTTGCCAGTTGCCAGTTGCCGGTTGTCAGATCCCTGTTAGAGTCGGGGTTCCTGGTAACCGAGAACTGGCAGTCTAATCCTTATCGTTCTTCACCCACCCGGCGCGCCTTACGCCTCTGCACTTCCGAGTGTGGAAAACTTAGCTTCTCATGCACCGAGGTAGTTCGTATGGACACTAAAGGTCAATGTGGCCAAGCCTTGGTAACCAGAGTCAGTTGCCAGTAGCCAGTTGCCAGTTCCCAGTCACCCGATCCTACTGGCAACTGGTAGCTGGCAGCTGGCAACTGCTTCCTCACACTAATGAGAAGCTTTCCCCTAAATAAACTCGCCTTACCTCCGGATCACTGCCCAACTCCTCCGGCGTACCGGAACGGAAAATTCGGCCCTCGTTGATGATGTATGCCCGATCCGTCACCGACAATGTTTCGCGGACGTTGTGGTCCGTGATCAGAATCCCTATCCCACTGGCCCGCAGGTCGGAGATGATCTTCTGCAAATCCAAAACGGCAATGGGGTCGATGCCCGAAAACGGCTCGTCGAGCAATATAAATGTAGGGTTGATGCACAGCGACCGCGCAATTTCCACCCGCCGCCGCTCCCCGCCCGACAACGCATACCCACGATTCTGCCGTATGTGCTCCAGCCCGAGCTGGTCAATCAGCTTTTCTGTCTTTTCCCGGCGCTCATGCCAGGAAATCGGCTGGACTTCCAGCACCGCCAGAATGTTCTCCTCGACCGTCAGCTTCCGAAACACCGAAGCTTCCTGGGGAAGATAACTGATACCCCACTGGCGCGCCCGTAAGTACATGGGAACGTTAGTGATATCTTCTTCGTCGTACAGCACTCTACCGGTATCGGGAGGAATCAGACCTACGATTGCGTAGAACGTGGTGGTCTTTCCGGCGCCATTCGGTCCCAGAAGGCCCACGACCTCGCCCTGTAGAACCTGCAGGCTGACTCCGTTTACTACGCGTCGGCCACGATAAGACTTTCCGATTTCGTCGGTGGCCAGCGTATGCATTTATCGTGCCACTTGCGTCCTAGTGACGGTTGGGGATGTGTCTTTGCCTTCTACGAGCACCTTATCATCGTGTCTGTAGAAAGTCAACGAATCGCCCGTGGTTTTGCCGCGTTCGGCATCAAAAATGCTAGGCGGTCCTCCCGTCATAACAAACTTGTCATCGGCTGCCGTGTACACCAACCGCTCGCCGTTGGCATGACGCTTGGGCTCCGTGATCGCAACCTTGTCTTCGGCCACGATCCGCTCGATCTGTCCAGGCACTCCCGGGCCTGCCCCTGCTTGCGACTCGCTCCGCGCCCGCAGAAATACCGTCATCTGCTGTGCCGTCATGGTCGCGTCCGACCCCCTTGCGGTCACTCCGCCATCGAAGAAAATCTTGCGCTCCGCATCGGTGTAGGTCAGACGCGCTGACGTGATGTGGACCGGCGTCACCTTCCCGCTCTTGTCCATTTGCACCAGGACGGTAGAAACCGGCTGAGACAAGGCCGCCTGCGCAACCCCTTGCGCCAACAGCGACCGGTGGTCGCGATCGAATTGCAGCGTGGGCGCCTCCACCACATTCGCGTTTTGCCACAAGCGGGCATCTCCGGTGTACACCGCAACCGCCGATGACGATGCCCGATGCGCCGTCATCGTGCGGCTGGTCACGTGAATCGGGTCGGAGGAGGCAAGCATAGCGCCGTCCGGTTGCGCCTTCAGATCGGAGTACGTGCTCTTGACGTTGCCCTCGGCAGCGGCGTCGCCCGTCGTGCGGTTCATACGAATCGTCTGGGCCGTCGTGGTCATGCCGTTGTCCACTACCCGAGGCGACCCGCTCAGCACCAGCATTTGATCGGCAGTCGTGTACTCGCCGCGCTGCGCCCAAGCCTTTTGCGTGCCATCGGAGTAGGCGACGTCGCCGGTTTCCGTGATCGACGAAACACCGCCCGCCGGCAGGAAAGCGACATCCAGCATTTTGCTGGTCGATACTCGATCGGTCTGTCCCGGAGCGCTGCCGCTCTTACTCGCGACCATCTTATTGCTGACGATCTTGCTGCTGTCGATCAGGCTACTGACAATCTTCGCGTCCGGTTCGCCGTGCAGCGTGGCCAGGCGATTTTTCTCCGTGAAATTTGCAGTAAATTTGGCGGCCGTGACCACGATCTTCTGATTCGCGTCCGGCTGCGTGATCACGATCTGCGGCGGTCCGCTGGTCTCGGCACGTTCCAGCAAACGGCCGTCTTTCACGATGAAGTCCATCACCGGAGCGGTCATCTCAATATCTTGCGCTTCCATCTTCGCTGGAGACTTCGATGGAGAGACGGGCGTCCCCGCCCGTCCGCCCGTGGTAGGCTCCGCCTGCTTCTGCACAAGCTTTACGCCGTCTTCGGCATGAACCGTCTGCAGCATTTGCTGCCCCGCCGAGGACCCAGCGAAGTGCAGCGTCACGCGCCCGGCGGCAGCCTCGGCGGGCTCCGCGCCCTCGGTGTTGAGTTGCACGTTGCCGCTGAGGATGGCCGTGGTAAGCAGATTCCGCGTTCCAGTCAGCCACAGCTCGGCCCGATCGGAACGCGCGTCCGTTTCCGAGTTGGGCTTCGCCGAGTTGGGCTTGGCTGAGTTGGACGCGCGCCCATGAAGTTCGGTCCGCACATCGCCCTCGGCAAGAATGCGGTCCACCGTGTTGTCCTGCCGCAGGAAGAACGTCGCCTGGTCGGACTGCATTTGCTGCCGCTCGCGGGCCATGCGCACCCCTGTGAGCACGACCTGCCGGGGCTGCTTCGTAATCACTCCACGATCCGCATTCAGATTGACCGGCCGCGGCCGACTGACGGTCACCGCTACCGCCGACAGCAGGTTCATCGTGCCCGTCTTCGCCACATACTTAATGCCCACCGCCGAACCGGATGCCTGCGGCGTCTGAAACACAACTTTCCCGCTGGCCGAAGCATCCCCCGTATTCTTGTTGAAGGCGAGTCCGTTGGTTTCAAGATGAATCGGGTTTCTGGTTTGCGCCGGCGGCGTCTGGTCCGAATGCCGAATGCCCTCGGGATTCGCTTCCAGATCAATCAGCACCGTGCCCTTGGTGTTCACATCGCCCGACGCCGGATCGTACTCGAAGTCATCCCCGGCAATCTGGTCGAAGCGGCCGGCATCCTTGCCGTAGACGATGATCTTGACATTGTGCAATTCCGCACGTCCTCCTTCTTTGAATTGCACCGCCTTGGAGGCGCTCACCGTAAACAGAGTGCGGCCCTCCACCGACTTGGAAACAGAAAAGCCCTCAGCTGTCTGCTGAATGTCCAGTCCGATTTTCGCGGGAATGTCGTGGACGACTTTACGCACGCGCCAGCGCGCGTAGAAATACATCCCCCCGACCATCGCAATCATAAGAATCGCGCCCAAGGCGAACCAGCGGCGCAGACGTGAAACCTGGGAAGCCATCAGAGGCTAGTGTAACGCGCATCCCCCACGGAGAGCAGCAGCGATCCTGCTCACGGGCAGGTGAGCGTGAGCCGCCGTAACTCGCCGTTTTTCCATCCCGTGCCATCGGTCGGCAAGTGCGTAAAGTAAATGTAGAAGCTCTGCCCCAGTGTGTGCGGGTCATCGCCCAGTCCGACGGCGGTGGGATAGGCCGCAATCGGTCCGTAGGTGCCAAGCGCTATGGGAAGCGTCCACGCAAGCCCGTCGGTGGATTCGGCGTAACCGAACGTCGTGTCGTTGGAGATGATCATCACGTAGCGCTGCAGCGCGCTGTTGTAGTGGATGTCGAGATATCCCTGATACTCCGAGTTGGGATTGAGGTCGGTAGAGGCTCCGCCGATCCCGGGTTGCAGGTGCCAGTTGCCCTTGTAGAACTTCTCGAAGGGGATTGCGTGGTGAGGCGCCGCTCCGAACGCGGCGTCCAGCACGGAGGAGGCCAGCGCTCGTGCAACCGAGACATTTGTAGTCGTCGTGGTGTGGGGCGTGCCGTTGGCGATCCAGTCCGGAAAATACAAATAGAAGTACTTGCCGTCAGGCGAGAGCACGAGCGGTCCGTCGCCGATTTCGAAGCCGTCCAGCCCGACCGCATATGCTTGGTTCAGGCGGATGATCTCGCCGAGGTCCGTCCAGTGCAGCCCGTTATCCGAAGACGCGGCCAGCCCAAGAGCCGCGTAAAGCGCATCGTTGGGGAGTTCGGCGTGATAGGTCGCCAGCAGGTTGCCGGCACCGGTCATGCCCGCCGGAACCTGAAAGACGGGGCCTCCGCCCATGTAGCCATAGCTGGGATAGTTCGGGTTCACCGCGGGATCGGAATTCAGGGAGACGCTGACGTCCTGGGGATCGCCCGTGCCGAGCGGGTTGTCGAGCGTTCCCGCCGTGGTAACAATCGATCCGGACTTGTTGTTGCCAACCCAATGACCCTGCCACATCTGCCGGTAGTGCGCCCCGCCATCGCTGCCAAAGAACTCGTAGCCAGTGTTCGTCTTGATGATTCCCAGGGGCGTGTCGGGCCAGGCGAAGCCGTTATAGGTGTCGGTGAGCGGCGGCTGAGCCCTGAGGCCAGCCTCCAGCCGCTGCTTCGGCGAGGCGACGACGATCGGTTTGGTCACCGAGGGCTGGCAGACCTGAGTGACGCCGACTCCGGGCGAGAGCAGGAAGAAGCTGGCTAGTAAGGCAACAGAAGCGAGCGGCAGGCGGAAGGGCATGAGGCATCCTCGAGGCTGGTATTGTGCGGCCGGATGGGCCGGAGGGCGCCCCATGACGGAAGCGTCACCAGCTCACATCGTATAGGAACACGAGAATCCGCGGAATGTCGCGGGGCAGAGATTTGTGGCGCTTCGCTGAAGGAGACTTCCAGCCAACCAACTTAAGTTAGGGAACCTCCCCGTCTCGCCAGCGAAAACTTAATCAGAGTCTCCTTAGGGAAGTTCTGATTAAATCCTGGGGTCCTCCGTGCACCCCTGTGTACCCTGTGGTTTATGCTTTCTGCCCACACTTGATCAGAGTTTCCTTGGAGCTTATTTCGCCCTATCCCCGCCGCACCAGCGTCCCGGCCAGCAGGTCGTGCAGGCCCTGTTTGCGCTCCGTGAACCCGACCATGATGTAGCCGATGCCCAAAATCATCGCGGAAAGCCATTTCGCGAAATGCCTTCCCGTCGCGCGCCCGAATGAGATTCGGTTGCCGTAGAGATCGGTGACTTTCATCCCAAAGATCATCTTGCCGAGCGTGGCCTGGTACGACGAACTTTCCATGAAAGCCTCGTACAACCAATTGCCGAAAAGGGACAGGATGAAAGTAACGCCGCCCCCGAAAAAGCGCAGCCCGGCATGAGGGAGACCAGTCATCATTCCTGCCAGCCCGAGACCGCCGAAAATCAAGTGGATCGGAAACACCACAATCCGAATGATGATGGCGTCGATAATGGCCGCAACTACCCGAATCCAGAACCCTCCGTAGCCAGCTCCGGCCGGCACAACCGGCGGATACGAAGTTGTTGGGACTGCGTAAGGGGCTGTGCTGGGCGAACCTGCCGCTGTCTGGATGACGCCCGGCGCGGGGGTCGTGGGCGCTCCGCAGCGATTACAAAACTGAGCACCCGCGGCATTCTGCGCGCCGCACTTGTTGCAAAAGAAGGTTTCGTTCATGCCCGGCACTATAAAGATGAATTGGCTTCTTGTCAAAGACCGTCAATAAGGCGGCGCGAAACGCTTCCAGAACCCAGTCCCGCACCATTGAGACGGCTAAGTTTTCGAGACGTAGGACAAGCGCACTCAGCGGGCGCGTACCACGTCGCGCAACGTCAGCTCCAATCCGCCGAATTCAGGATGGTCGTTCATGCCGAGCGAATAGGCGATATCCAGGCGGTCCCCGGCCAGCAACTGCAACCGGTCGCAGGACTCCTTCAGCCCCCAGCCCATCGCTTTGAACGCAATGTTGTCGCGCCACGATGTTGGCGTCCTGCCGCTCTGCGGAAGATCCGCTGTCACGGTCGCCTCGACTCGCCGCTTCGGAATCGCCGCCGCATCCGGATGGCAGCGGGGAGTGAAATCTGCCGCCGCTGTGCCATTGACGGCCGGCGACACCCGCAGCCGCACATGCTTGTCTTTCACCGCCTGCGGAGGCGCCGTCAGCCGCACCGCCCGCGCCGCGAAAATGGGCTCCCGATTCTCCATCCCAAAAGGTTCGAGCAAAAGCAGCGCCTGGTGAAGTTCAGGCGTGACTTCTCCCAGCGGCAACTCGCGATCGAACTCAAGCTGCGGTTCGAAATCCGCGGGAGTGAGCCGGGCCCGCGCGTAGGCATCGAGATGCGCGCGCAGCTTCTCCACGTTGGCGCTCGGCAGCGCAAAACCAACCGCGTGCGCGTGTCCGCCATAGCGGGAAAACAGCTCGTGGCACGATTCGAGCGCATCGAGCAGATGGAACGCGGGGATCGATCGTCCCGAACCGTGAGCTTCGTCACCCTCACGCGAGATGACCAGCGTTGGACGCCCATGGCGTTCCACCACCCGTGACGCCGTAATTCCGATCACGCCCCGATGCCAGCCTTCGCCATCCACCACCACGCAATAGGCTTCGCGCAACGCGGGCTCCTCTTCCAGGCGATGAAAAATGCTGTCCATAATGCGCCGCTCTTCTTCCTGGCGCTCGGCGTTCAACTGGTCGAGCCGGCCGGCAATCTGCCTGGCGCGCTCAACGTTCTTCTCGTTGAAAAGTTCGACCACGTCGCGAGCCACGTCCATGCGTCCGGCCGCGTTCAGACGAGGCGCGATGCGGAAGGCAACCTCGGTCGCGGTCAGCGCCCGTCCGTCGCCCAGTTTCGCCACTTCCAGCAGCGCCTTCAGACCAACGTTCACCGGACGACGCAGTCCCTGCAATCCCAGCTTCGCGAAGACGCGATTCTCGCCCCGCAAGGGGACGGCATCGGCGATGGTGGCGATGGCCACGACTTTCATGAACGACATCAGCAGACGCGATTGATCTTTCCCGTCCAGCCGCCGCTGCATCAATCCCTGCGCCAGCTTGAAAGCCACGCCCGCGCCGCACAAATGCTTGCAGGGATAATCGCATCCCTCCTGATTGGGATTGACGACAGCAAACGCATGTGGAACGCCGTCCAACCCCGGTAAGTGATGATCGGTGACGATCAGGTCCACTCCTGTGCGGCGCGCAGTTTCAGCGGCGGCAAACGCGCGGATGCCGGTGTCTACGCTGACGATCAGCCGCACGCCATCGGCAGCCGCGCGCTCGATCACTTCGTCGCGCATGCCATAGCCTTCGCGGATGCGGTGCGGCACGTGAAAATCAGCCGCCCCGCCGCAAAGTTCGATGGCCGTCTTAAGAATGACGATCGCGGTCGTACCGTCCACGTCGTAGTCGCCGTAAATCAGAATTTTCTCTTTGCGCTCCACTGCCGCTTCCAGCCGATCCAGCGCGGATTTCATCCCGTTCATCCGCAACGGGTCGTGCAGGTCGCCAAGCGCAGGCGAAAGAAAACGCGCCGCCGCCTCCGGCTCGTCGATGCCACGCCCGACCAGCAGATCGGCCAGCACAGGCAAAGCAGCAGGAGAGATTTTCAGCTTGGAATCACGCAGCGCCGCGGCGAGCACCGTCGCCTTAGGAGAGTTCAACGGATTGGAGATCCACCGCATGGCGCAGAAAAGAAGCAAATCAAGAGGCGGGACAGCAACAGAGTTTCGAAACCATCTAGGGAAGTTCTGATTAAGTCCCTCGGGGCCTCCGTGTACCCCTGTGTACCCTGTGGTTCATGCTTTCTGCTGACACTTGATCGGAGTTCCTCTGGGCGGCAGGCTTTACTACAGTTCGTCGTCCTGGTCCGGCTCATCGATCATGAATCCGCCACCATCATCCGCCAGTTCGCGCAGGTGTTGGTAATGCTCGTACCATTCAGTGCCAGCTTCGTAGACGAAGACGCATCCCTGGTAGGCCCATCCCAGTTGCACGAAGCCGGTTTTCCCGACATAGGACTTCAGCCATCGGCTCTCTTCCAGATCCTCTTCGCTTCTGTAATCGCTGTCGGCGAGCTGCTGCGACAAACGGTTCAACTCGTCGCGGTCGAGCGCCCAGGAATGCATGGTCAGGAAGGGGACGCCCGTGGACTTGGCGAGCTCGACGAAATCCTTCCAGCCATCCGGATTTTGCGCCGCGTCCCACAGCACGCTGGGAACTTCTTCGCATTCGACGTAGCCAAAGAAACGGCGCATGCCCAGACCTTCAATGAAGGCCGTCATATCGTCTTTCATGCCCGTCAGGTCGTCCGGATGTGGAGACATGGAGTGCCCTCATTGTACGGCCTGGACCAGTCAACCGCCAACGCGCGACAGAGAACGGTCGTTGGTCGTTCGTCGTTGTCGTTAGCAAAACACCGCTGCGAACTGCTGAAGAGAGTGATCTGCCGACGCGAGCGGAGGCGGTTTGCGAACGACGAACGACGAACGACCAACGACGTTCTCAAGGCAAAAGCCGCCCGTTTACCGCGCTCCTTGTGTTAAACTTTCTGCTTACAAACAGCGTTATAATCATGCTCTTTTCCAAAGAATATGTGGGCTATCTGGCCCGCGAAGTTTCCAAAAAACTGGTGGCGAGCGGTCTCATTGAGACCAAGGCGATGCCTGCTCTCAACGAGAAGGTGCACGCGGCACTGCTCGAAGAACTGGCGCTTGAGGACCGCATCAACGACGAGGTGCGTGTCATCCTCGAAGCGTATTCCGACGAATTGCAGAAGAGCGGCGCCAATTATCAGGAAATGTTCCGTAAAGTGAAGACCGAACTGGTGAAAAAATACAAGGCTGTTCTTTAGAGTCCAGAGCCGAGTCAAGAACAGAGTCAAAATTATGAGGACGCCCCTGCCGTGCGACTGAGCCGCGACAAAGTTAACCAACTCGCCCACGCTGTTACCGACGCCGTGGCCGGGATGGATGAGGTCGAGTTCATCGAGGACCGCAACACCATCCGCCTCGAAGTCCGCAAAATTCTCGAAGAGCTCCTCATGCAGGAGGCTCGCATCGACCAGGCCGCGCGCCAGAAAATCGAAAGCCAGCGCCGCACCATCATCGAGGGCTCCGAGGAATGGTCGATCCTGTACCGCAAGTATTACAACGAGGAAGTGAAGAAGCTGGGAGTGTAACGTCCAGTTCCCGGTTCTCGTTTCTCAGTGAACCCCAAACGCTTTCTTAGAACCGAGGGCGAACTTATCGACCGCTCACAATTGCGGCCTCGCTGAATTTCTTGATCCATTCGGCTCGCGCATCGGCAGGCATTTGATACACCTTAACAGCATAATGCAGAAAAAATACATTATGCTTCCCATATAGGATCCTCGCCACCTCGTGCTGCTCCGGTTCGCCGTCGCAGGGTTTTGCTTGCCACTCATACAAAATGCTGTTTTCCTTCTGGTCGATCACATTCCATTGCGTCGCGCCCGGACACCTCTTTTCCCTTGCGGCTTTCAGATCGTCGAGCGTCTGTCCTGGGGACCGATAACCGCTTGATTTGGCGAAGTTCTGGACGGTCATCAACTCTTTCCAGTTATTGATATCATCTCCTTCGCGGATGAACTCCATGATCAGATAGTGGCCGCGAACTTCACTGGAGTTCCCGAGCTTCCATCCTTGGTCGCTCGTGAAGTCGAGGTGTTCCGTGTTGTCTCTAGGCGCGGCGGTCGCGCTTACCCCAGATAAAATGAAGATTAAGGCAAGAAAACGCGTCATGCTATTCATCGAGAATCTCCCTCTATGGTCTTGAAAGCGTCCCCATAATACATCCGTCTCGTTCATCCGCGATACCGCAACTGAGAACTGCTACTGGCTAACTGGAACCAATGGTCTCATCCGCAGCACATCATCCTGCTCTCTATCATCCTTGGCTTTGATCCCCGCCGCATCCAGCTGCCGCGCCACCGGCTGCACCACTTGCAGGATCTTTGCCAGCGTCTGGCCTACCGCTTCTCGATCGCTGTTATCGGGGCCCCGGCGCTCGATCACGCTCTGCAAGAAAGTTTTTGGCTGCGGATAGACTACGATTTTCACGTCGTCGCTCTCCGGAACTCCCGCCGCTTTCTTCGCCAGTTTCAGCGCCGTATCGTAGCCGCCCAGTTCATCGACCAACCCAAGGTTCTTCGCATCCTGACCCGACCAGATCCGCCCCTTCGCAATCTCCAGCACTTTTTCTTTCGGCAGCTTGCGGCCATCGGCGACTTTGCTGGTGAAATCCACATACACGCGGTCGAGCCACGCCTGGAACCGCGCCCACTCGGCAGGCGTGTAGTCGTGCGTACCGGTGAACATGGTGGCGTTCTCGCCCTGATGCACTTCATCCCAGGAGAGTCCAACTTTGTCCCACAGCCCGCTGGTCAGCATCTTCCCGCCAAGCACTCCGATCGAAGCCGTGATGGTCCCCGGCTCGGCGACGATTTTGTCGGCCGCCATGGCCACAAAATATCCGCCCGATCCCGCCAGATTTCCCATGGAAACAATCACCGGCTTGCCCGCCTGGCGCGCCCGCACCACTTCGCGCCAAATCGTGTCGGAGGCGACATACGAACCGCCCGGACTATCAACACGAAATAAGATCGCCTTCACGTCCTTGTCTTCCGCCGCCGCTCGAATCGCTCCCGCCACCGTATCCGAGCCCATACTCTGGCTGCCTTGCACGGGATCGTAATCGCTCTTGCCGCGCGTCACGTCGCCGACACCGAACACCAGCGCCACTGTTTTCCCGCGATCATGCGGACGCCCGGCGCGGCTCAAATATTTATCCAGGTAGAGCAACTCCGCTCCATCGCCCGCCTTGCTCTTTACGTCGCCGTAAACCTCGTCGCGATAAGCAATCGCATCCACCAGTTTCGCCGCGACTGCCTCCTTGCCCAGATAAGGTCCCGCATCAACCACCGCCTGAAATTTCTCCGGCGCAATCTGCCGTGCCTGGCAGATGCCGTCCTTTATCTGGTTGAACCATGAAGTCATGATCGCGGTCATCGCTTCTTTATGCGGACCGGTGTACTTAGTCTCGGTGTAGAAGTTGAGCGCGTTCTTGTACTCGTAGCGATGATCACCATGAAAAGTCACGCCCAGCTTGGACAAAGTCCCTTTCACAAACGGCGATTCCATGATGATGCCCGTTAGTCCGACGTCGCCCGAGGGCTGCAGGTAGATATGGTCGAAGGCCGTGGCCAGGTAATAAGCGCCGTTGCCCGGACCAAACTCGCCAAAAGTTTCCGAGTAGGCGACGGCAAATTTCTTGTGGGCGCGAAATCTCTGGACGGCATCGCGAATCTCCTGGGTCTGCGCCATGCCCATTGGAGCCGCGCCAATCCTCGCAATTATGCCAACGACGCGATCGTCAGTGGCTCCGCGATCAATGGCGTCGACCACGTCGCGCAGCGTTTGTTGGCGCTCGGTCAGCAGCAACTGCGCCGACGGCGTGTCGGGCACATCTTCCAAGAACATCTGCTCGAAATTGGCTTCGAGAATCGTCTTGGAGGGAACTTTGCCCTTCGCGCCGATCACGGCTACCAGCACGATGACCATTCCGATTAGCCACAGAGCGCCTAGGATGGCGAGAAACCGCACGATCAACTTCGACATGGTTTGCTCCTTCCGGCAAGAAAGAGCAGTTTATCCAAGAGCAAGGCTTGGGCGCTATAGCGGAAAACGGCGGCGCCAATCTAGCGAGAGTTGTCTTGCAAAAGCGGCGGCAGGCCAGCGTCGGTGAGTAACTGCCGGAAGGCGGGCTCGTTGTGCAGGTTGTCGAAAGCATGATCGGTTTCTATTGGCGCCATGCCGTCGGCGTGCTGATCGTAAACGGTCTTCAGGTAGCGCAGAGCTTCTTGTTTATTGCCCTGCAGTGAGCACGTCACCGCGAGGAAGTACGGCGACAACAGGCCGCGTTCATAGAGCTTGGTTTGCTGCTGGTGGAGGGTCTCCAGCAGACCTTTTCCGCCTCCGGTGGCGAAACCCTTTTCGGTTGCCTCAACCATGGCGAGAGCTGAGCTGTCGTGCATCAGAACGGCTTCGCTTCTGGCTTCGACAAGGTAACGGGGATAGTCCGCCGTCAGCAGGTAGATTTCCCTCAGGTAGCGGTGGGGAGAAATAAAGTCGGGCTCGTTTTCTTCCATCTGCTTGAGCAGGGCGATGGCGTCCTGCTGCCGGCCGGCGTTGAAAAGAATGTTACCCTTGTCGGCCAGCACAGACTTGGAAGCGGGTTCCAGCGCCTGGGCGCGCTCGATCTCCGCCAACGACTCGGGGTAACGGCGGAGGCACTGCAGGTAAGTCGCGTACCAGTGATGGGCGATGGCGTTCGAGGGATTCAGTTCAATAGCTCGCCGGAATTCCCGATCGGCCGTGGCGGCGTCCCACATCCCGAAGTAGGAGACAAAGGCTAAAGAGGCGTGCGCCTCCGAAGACCGATCGTCGAGTTCGACCGCCTTCTTGGCGGCGGCCAGGGCGCGCGGATAGGCCTCGGAGGCCGGCATCACCGTGTATTCGCGCAACAGGTTGTAGCAATCGGCCAGTCCGACATAGGCGGGCGCGTAGCCGGGATCGTGCACGATGGCTTGCGTGAACGAGTCCACCGCCTTGTTCAGATTTTCCGGAGTCCGCTTTTCCCAGTAGTAACGTCCTTTGAGGTAGAACTCCTCGGCTTCGCGGTTGGCGGCGTGCAGCGGCAAGGCTGTGCTGGATGAAGACGAAAAAGAGGCTGGCTGCGTTTTCGATCCCGCTTTCGCCGAGCGATAGCTGGGCCGGAAAATCCACGCCGCAAACAGCAGCGCCAAAACCGGAAGCGCGAAGATGAATTTCCAGCGCGGCGAGCCATGCGGCGGAGGCGCTGCGATAGTCTGGCCGGCAGGCTCCACGGCGGCTTCCGCGGGAGGTTCCGGGCCTTGGACGGGCGCGATCCAGCGGTAGCCGCGGCGTTCAATGGTTTCAACAAAAATCGGGTTGTCGGCGGAGTCGCCCAGTGCGTCGCGCAGTCGTTTGATGGCACTGCTGATACCGCGGTCGAAATCCACGAAGACGTCGTCCGGCCAGAGGGCCTGGCGGAGCTCTTCGCGGGTGACGACTTCGTTGGGGCGGCTGAGTAGAACAGCCAGGGCGCGAAACGGCAAGTCCTGGATCCGGACCTTGGCACCGCTCCGGCGCAGTTCGCCGGCACAAACGTCGGCCTCGAACACACCAAAACGAACAACCGCCGGAGACACCTGCGTAGAGCGCATAGGACAGCACGCTTGCGGGGGAGAGGGACATTCTAACACCCGGACGAATCTCTTCGGACTGGCACTTTCGGGCCCGCTCTTCCTGCCTCCACGCCAGACAAGAAGTTTTCCTAAGTTCATGTAAGAAAAATATTTATCGCGTTACATGCAGGTCGCACACAAGTCATCTCCGGACCATTGACCTCAGCACGTCCTTGGGAGTCAAATTCGCCGCGGCTACCGATAACGGGACTCTTCCAAGAAAGACCGTAAGCAGTCCGATTCCCAGGAGACATCATATGAACTTAATCCATAGGCAAGTCAGGCATACGGGTATGGCCGCAGTCGCGCTTACCATGCTCGCCGCTGTGGTTCTATTGGCCGGGACCGCTATCCCGGCGCAGGCACAAGACCATCCACCCGCTTTTTT
>Ga0326727_10008643_pt1 | contig 25674 bp, 22 predicted proteins | sample MB2enrmetagenome_FD_207643 | JGI IMG/M metagenome (GOLD analysis project Ga0326727, IMG submission 207643) | Lab enriched peat soil microbial communities from McLean, Ithaca, NY, United States - MB29MY | ecosystem: Environmental > Terrestrial > Soil > Wetlands > Peat | place: USA: New York...
CAAGCTGAAAACTAACCTTTATTTCCTAACATGTACCGAAAAAACAGCAGTCTTAAAGGTCCAAGTTTTCCCTGATAAGTTAAGGTCTTTCTTATCAATAGAACAATTCTAAATTAGAAAGTCTTTAAGGTTTCCATAATAGTTAGGGAATGTTAAGATTGTGCCAAAATGAACTTTCGAGAAAGTGCAGGGCAAGGTCTTTCTATGTATCAATTTTATTGAAGTAAAGTACAATTCTGTCTAAAAAAGGCCCTAAACTTAATCTTGACAAAAAGCGATACCTAACTGTTAGCTCACCGACGCTTGAGCAGAAGATTTTGAAATCTCGAAATAAAAGCTAAACAGCTATCAATTATTTGTTTATCTATCGAGCGCTTGATAGGTAATTTGGCGTTTTAAAAAAACCTACTTTATTAATGTACTGCATGAATGGACTGTAAGAAAGCGGTATAATGCCTAGGAAAGACCCAAAGATGCCTCTGAAAACAGAGAAGGAACTTCGAATTTCGATTAACAATCTTATCGTTAGGTCTTGCGGTGCCTGGTCAATCCGAAAATTAGTGGTGAGGTGCCAGTAAACGGGTAAGAGCAAGCGTAGTTTTCGGTTCTTTGGTCGCCGTGGTCTTAGTCCAATATTTGCCACAATGATATTGGCCGCAATTGTGATTGTTTTTGGTTCAGTTGCTTATTATTATTCAAGTAATCTTACTAACGCGGTAACAAACAGTTATGTTCAGACATCGTCAAATAGTCAGCAGTCTGTTGCTGAAAGAATAGGGTTTGAATATGTGCAGCACACTTCTTCGACATTAACAGTTTACATAATAAATTGTGGAAACGCGAATAACATACAAATCAACTCGGTATTCATCTATGACTCAAGCAATAACATTCAGGGAGTTTATTCTGGTTCTCCCAGTCCAATTTCATATTTGTACGCTATAGGCGGGAACACTTTAATCAACGGTAACGGTCAAAGCCTCAACATTGGGCAAGAAGCGTATTTTACCGTTACGCTATCTGGGACCTCTCTAAACACCGGTTCTCCATACACACTTCAGCTTGTAACCAAGAGCGGGAGCAATTTCGACTATGATTTCACCGCATGATTTTCGAAGAAACAGAAAAGGCATCGGCACAATCTTCGGAATGGTATTCTTCCTACTCATAGTTATGATTGTTTTCGCAAGTCTCGTAATAGTTCTCAACCAAAACACCGGTTTAGAACAGACAACCAATCAGGCTAAACAGCTGGATTTGGACCGCTACACAGAACTCCAAACTGTATCAATCAATAATCCTGAAACAGCCGTTTTAAACGGCGTAGTTTATCTTAGCTGCACTGTTTCGGACAACGGTACGCTTCCTGTTGAATTAGACCGATTGTGGATTAGAGATGTAAGCACCGGTACGGTCGGCAACATCGCTTTGACTCCATCAGTTGATCTTCAACCTGGCAGCAACTCTAATTTTTTCCAATCCCTTGCCGTTTCTGGTTCATCGTATTCTGACCAGTTTATCATTTGGTTTATAACCGCAAGAGGAAACTCAATCTCAGATTATCCAAACATCAATAAATTTAATGGTATAATGCTAACAGGAACTTTCCCGGGAGTAGCTAGTATCAACTCCACTTACCAAACTAACTCTACCCCAATGACGTTGTCTCTGAAAACAACTCAGCCAAATCAACTAATTTATGTGGTCGTATCATATGACGACGGTAACACCCTATACACCCCTACCTCAACTCCTAGCCTAACTTTCGCTTCGAGAGGCACAACACTGACCACAGCCACCACCCCCTACTCTGGTGATAGCATTTTGAAAACCTTCTATGCCATTGATCCTTCAACCGGTCTGATAACAATCAGCATTCACTCAACTGCTGATGAATTAAGCGATTATTATTGCTCGGCATTAGCATTCGCAATCAGCAACGTCAATACCGCCTCTCCATTTGACGGTTCACCACAAACTTCCATAGGCGAATCTACTACGCCGCAAGATACAATCACAACTCAATACTCAAATGATATGATAATAGGTGCTTATGGAATTGACAATCTAAATCCTACAATAACGCCGGGAACGGGCTTCGCGCAAATAATGCCTGTGCAGAGTTCGTATGGAGCATCAGGACAAGATAACGCGATGCCCAGATCCGTGTGGAGTGAATGGTGCATATTAAAGTCACCGACAACCAACTTGCCGGTGAGTTGCTCTTTTACCGCTTCGCAAAATTGGGCTTCAATCTTAGATGCTGTGAGATTAGTGGTGACACCTCCTCCTACTCCTTTGACTCTTTCCCCCACTATTGGTCCAATCGGTCAAGTTGTTACTATTTCTGGAACAGGTTATGCACCCAACTCCCCGCTCCACGCTCTATTTGATGGCTCAATAGTAGTTCCATTCAGCGCTACGACCGACGCCTCAGGCAATATCCCGTCCGGCGCCACCTTCACTGTTCCACAAGGTTTCGTAGCAGGCATTCACACAGTCACCATTCTCGACAGCAAGTTCAATTATGCTAATGCAACTTTCACTGTTACTCCCTCAATCAACATAAGTCCCAACCGCGCTCTTATCGGCACTCCAGTTACAGTCGCAATATCTGGACAGGGCTATGCTGCCAACTCGCAATTACAGGTAAAATTTGGCGGAGTTGCGGTTTCAACCAATCCCACAAACGCATTCACTAATTCAACTGGATCATTCTCCAACGTAAACTTCAATACTCAATCCCTAACCGTTGGCCCAGAAACTGTTAGTGTCACAGACGCAAACGCCAATTCCAACGCTACAACGTTCAATTTCGTGACTCTCGCCCGTTTCGCAATAACCGGTTGCCCGCCTTCCACAACTGCAGGTGCAAGCCTTGGCAGCGTTACGGTTACACCTTACGACTCCAGCAACAACGTGATAAATGGCTATTTGGGACAGGTCTACTTTACTTCAACCGACAACAATGCTATTTTGCCCTACACCTCCACGAGCCACTATACGTTCACTCTAGCCGATGCAGGCAACCACATTTTCTCCGGGCTCGCACTCGAAACTGTGGGATCCCAGACTATTACCGTGACTGATGGAACGATATCTCAAACAAGTAGCGGAATAACCGTGAATCCAGCGTCTGCATCTGTCTTGATTGTTTCAGGTTTTCAGAATCCGACAACGGCTAATGATGCTGGCACTTTTACAGTAAAGGCTATGGACCCGTATGGTAATGTTGCAACAGGCTACAGTGGTACCGTGTGGTTCGCGTCTTCAGATGTTCAAGCGGTTTTGCCCGGCAACTACGCATTCGTTTCTAGTGATAACGGTATTCACACTTTCAGCGTTACACTAAATACTGTTGGTGTTCAGTCGATTACTGCTACTGACACGGTAACCCCCACGATTACCGGTTCTCAAACTGGAATTACGGTGAATTCTGCTTTGGTTCCTCCTATTATTTCTGCTTCGTCTGGCGCGGTTGATCGGGGTCAGATTTCAGGTTTGAGTTCTTCTGCTGTTACAACTGGTACTGCTCCTTACACTTATCAATGGTTCCAGATGGCTCCTGGCGCAGGTTCCTACTCAGTAATTAGCGGAGCCACTTCGACCAGCTACACGTTTATTACTTCAGGTTCCACAACTACCGGTGCCTGGAATTTCGAGCTTCAGATAACGGACAGTGTTGGCGTACAGGTAACTTCAAGCGCCACTACTGTTACGGTTAATGTTGCTCCTACTGTTACCGTGTCACCTGCTTCTTGGAGCATTGATGTTGGTCAGACCGGCAAGACCTTCACGGCCACTGCTTCTGGCGGCTCCGGATTGTTCACAAGTTATCAATGGTATGTGAACGGCGCGGTTCAACAAGGCTCGACCACTCAGACGTTCAGTTATCTTCCTGGTTCCGTGGGTTCTTACTCTATTACTGCCACCGTTACTGACAATTTAGGAGCAACTTCTGCTCAGTCTTCAGCTACAGTGTTCACGCTGAGTGCTTCGCCGACTGTGAGTGTTGCTCCTGTTGGTCCGTTTACGATGGATGTTGGTCAGGTTCGAGTGTTTACGGCTACGTCTAGTGGCGGTTCTGGCACGATTAATTATCAGTGGTATTTGGATGGTTCTGCGGTTGGTACTAACAGTGCAAGCTACTCGTATACTGCTGTGTTAGGTTCACATTCGGTTACTTGTAAGGTGACTGACAGTGCTTCTACTCCGGTTACTTCGCCTGCTTCTAATGCTGTTGCAATTACGGTGTCTGCTTCGCCGACTGTGAGTGTTGCTCCTGTTGGTCCGTTTACGATGGATGTTGGTCAGTCTAAGACGTTTACGGCTACGTCTAGTGGCGGTTCTGGCACGATTAATTATCAGTGGTATTTGGGCGGTTCGGCTGTTTCTGGCGCGACAAGTTCGACTTACTCTTTTAGCCAAGCGGTTGGTTCATACTCGGTTACTTGTAAGGTGACTGACAGTGCTTCTACTCCGGTTACTTCGCCTGCTTCTAATGCTGTTGCAATCACGGTGAGTGCTGCTCAGACTGTTTCTGTGGCTCCTGCTTCTTGGACCATGGATGTTGGCCAATCTGAAACCTTTACTTGCACTGCTTCTGGCGGGACGGGTACTTTGAGTTATCAGTGGTATTTGGCTGGGTCGGCTGTTTCAGGCCAGACAGGGACGACTTATGCTTATGCGCCTGGTTCTGCTGGTTCGCCTGTGATTTACTGTAGGGTAACCGATCAGGCATCTACTCCGAATGTTGTTCAGTCTAACACTCCCTCGGTTACTGTGAGTGCTTCGCCGACTGTGAGTGTTGCTCCTGTTGGTCCGTTTACGATGGATGTTGGTCAGGTTCAGGTGTTTACGGCTACTCCTTCTGGTGGTTCAGGTACTCTGTCTTATCAGTGGTATTTGGATGGTTCTGCGGTTGGTACTAACAGTGCAAGCTACTCGTATACTGCTGTGTTAGGTTCACATTCGGTTACTTGTAAGGTGACTGACAGTGCTTCTACTCCGGTTACTTCGCCTGCTTCTAATGCTGTTGCAATCACGGTGTCTGCTACTTTGGTCGCTCCGACTGCGTCTGCTAGTCCAGCAACGATTTATCAAGGCCAGACATCAAGTCTCACTTCAACCGCCGTTTCAACGGGTACTTCGCCTTACACATATCAGTGGCTTGAGAAAGCGCCTGGCGGTTCATACCTAACTGTCGGCACGAATTCAGCGAGCTTCAGTTTTGCTACTTCTGGCTCTACGGCTACTGGATCTTGGAGTTTTGAGCTTCAAGTGACCGACAGCGCAAGTACTCCGGTTGTAGTTACTTCTGCACCGATTTCCGTTACGGTGAAAGCAACGGTAATGTTTGTTTCCGCTGGAACAAGTTATGGGGGAACGGGATACCCAACACCGACATATCCCTCTGGCTTGCAGGCTAACGATCTAATCCTCTTACAAGTAACTGTCAGAGATACATACAATACTCCAACCACACCGACCGGCTTCACTTTGCTTAGTGGACAACCAGACTCAACTGGTACTGGTAGACAATGGATTTACTACAAATTCAGTACTGGAGCCGAGTCAGGAAGTCTTACAGTCACAATAGGTGGTACGTCAACTAAAATGGCTCAGATGTACGATTTCCGTAACGTTGCACTTTCAAGCTTTACCACAGGCAGCGGATTTGGCACCAATTCTGGAACCACAATTTCGGCCCAATCAGTCGCCACGAGTGGCAATGGTGAACTTGCGGTGTCCTTTGTTTTCGTAACAAATAATGATGCTGTCAGCGCGTTCACGGGAGAAACCAATGGAAACTGGGTGGAACCTGTAGCAGGGACCACAACTTCATCCGGAAGCGGCGGAAGTATTCAAATTCAAACAGCTACCATGGCAAATGGCGGAACAATTACAGGTGGGCTAACAACAATTTCCCCTTCAGCAAGTTGGGGCGTAAGAGCGTTTGCATTGATTCCTAATAGTTAAAACAGAAACTCTAAGCGACAAAAAATGAAGCCCCAGTCATATCTCTTAATGATCTTGAATTTGAAGTTTACACGGTTTATATTGACTCTATAGGAATTAATTTCGGAGACGCTAACTTGAAGCTATGGAAACCAAAGGGTAAGCAGGAGCAACAGCAAAAAGTAGCAGAGAATCCTTCAGTTATAGATGAGGATGTTCCTGGCCCTATCGTTGAAGCTTCCACAGAAGCTTCCGGCTTATCAGATGTCTCAGAATCGTACAAGGAGCATTATCCCCTTTTAGTTCCATTTTCTTACGCGGCTATAGTTGAAGACGAAAGAAACGACATAAAATACACCGTTTTGGAACCAACAATAACTGAATCGGACAAGAAGGCTTTAGCTGAACTAAAAAATATTCTTTGGGACGAGCTTACCGTTAACATTAAGAATCTGAAAGATAATCAGTCAGCGGAATCATTTCTGAAATATAAAGTTTTGGAAGCCGCAGTAAAATACAACATCAGTTTAGACAGCAAAACATTAGGCAAATACCAGTACTTCGTCGTCAGAGATTTCCTAGGTTATGGAAAAATAGACGGCATAATGCGGGATGAAAACATAGAAGACGTCTCATGCGACGGCCTTGATTCCCCAGTCTTCGTTTGGCACCGCAAATACGAATCCATACCTTCAAACATAGTTTTCGAAACGGCACAAGAACTGGAAAACTTTGTTTTCAAGCTGGCCTACCTATGCGGCAGGCAAATTTCTATCGCGCAGCCAATCCTTGACGGGACACTCAACGATGGCAGCCGAGCCCAAGTAACCTACGGAACAGAAGTCACCCCTAAAGGTAGCACCTTCACAATTAGGAAATTCAAAAAGAGCCCTCTCACAATTACCGATCTAATAATTTACAAGGCCTTATCGACAGAAATTGCAGCCTATTACTGGTTTATCATAGAAAACAGGCACTCGGTCATGATTGGCGGAGATATCGGCGGAGGTAAAACTTCGATGCTAAACGCCGTCAGCTTATTCATTAGGCCAACACTGAAAATAGTCAGCATAGAGGACACACAAGAAATACGTCTCCCCCACAAAAACTGGGAAATGATGGTCACAAGGCAAGGCTTAGGCTCCGGCTCAGGAGCAGTCGGAGAATCTGGAATCGGCAGCATAAGCATGTTTGACCTGCTCCGAGCGGCACTTCGGCAAAGACCAGACTTCATCATAGTAGGCGAAATTCGAGGTGAGGAAGCTTACGCACTCTTCCAAGCCATGGCAACAGGACACTTAGGCTTAACAACCATACACGCAGAAGACGTTCAAGGTGTCTTGCACCGATTAACAACTAAACCCATGAACATTCCACAAACTCAAGTTGAAAACCTAAACGCAATCTCAATCGTCCGCAGACTAGTCGTAAACAACGTTTCCTTGAGACGCACCATAAGTGTTTCAGAAATGGTTGGTTGGAACAAGGAAAAACAGGATTTTGAAATTCAAGAAATATTCAGATGGGATGCCGAAAAAGACATTTACTTAAAAGTTGGCAGAAGCCCACTTTTAGATAGAATTGCGGCTCAATGGGGATATTCACCGGAAGAAATCGATGAAGAGCTAAAAATTAGACAAACAATCCTCGACTACATGATTAGAAGGCACGTGCGGTCATATGAAGACGTTTCCAAATTGGTTCTAGACTACTTCTCAAACCCAGAACAGGTATACAGGAAAGCTAAAGTGAGCTAAAAAATGAAGTTCGAACCATGGACCTTAGCTTACCAGAAACTTGGGAAACGATTAGAGAGGATTTACCCTCAATTTCATGAGCTGCATGTTCAACTCAAAAAGGGCGGTGTGCTAATAGCGTTCAAGGCATATGTCGCCTTTATGGTGCTGTTCTCTATAATTGCATTTGTGGTCGCGTTTGGAGCGTCCTTTGTGGTTTTACCACTTTTGATGAGGATCCCCTACATATCTGCAATGAATTTCGTATTTAGTTTAGCAGCAGCTTCTGTAGCGGCCTTGGTGACGCTAATGGCGATGTATCTTTACCCTGGAATGAAATCCAGCGGCAGAAACGGACCAATAGACAGAAATTTACCATACATAGCAAACTTTCTAACTCTACTATCAAGCTCGAATGTTCCTCCGAGCGTTATTTTTGAATCAGTAGCGAAGATTGATACTCTCAAAGAGGCACGCCAAGAATTCACCAACATCATTAGAGACGTCCAAATCTTTGGTCAAGATCTGTTGACTTCAATTTTGGATAACGCTAAACTAACACCGAATGACCCGTTGCGAGAGCTGCTCACCGGTTATGTAGCAACGATAAGAACAGGCGGGAACGCAACTGACTACCTCAAAGTAACATCGGGCCAAATAACACAGGAAAGAATGACCAAACTAGACGCAATGCTGGAATCGCTTTCGGCGATGGCAGAAATATACATCATGCTACTAGTCGCTGCTCCACTGCTTTTCTCAGTTCTCTTCGTAACACTAGGAATGATAGGTAGCGGCACAGTATTCGGCATGAGCATGGGAACGCTTCTCTACTTAATGACCTACCTTGGAATACCAGTACTCGGCATAATATTGATGATCATAATGTCCTCATTGGAGAAGTGACCACGATGAAGATAACCAAAAAAACAATAAAAAACATACAAATCATTTCCGCAACAGCGGCAGTCATTTTCTTTGTCGTAGCCCTAATATTCTATCTCTTATCCCCAACACTTGATTACATGATGGTAATAGCGATCGCGATCGGCGTAGTTCCTCCAAGCATAGGACAAGCAATACACAACAAATGGAAAGTAAAAATTGAAAAAGCAACACCTGAATTCCTAAGAGACTTAGCAACATCCCAACGAACAGGCATACCGTTACAAATGGCCTTAGAACATGCTTCAAGACGATCGTATGGGCCATTAACTGACGAACTCAAAATCATAGTTGCACACATGAGCTGGGGCATGGGCTTTAACGAAGCCCTAAGCGAATTCGCTGAGCGGGTAGATTTACCATTAATCTCAAAAGCAACAGTTTTAATCAACGAAGCCGGCAAACACGGAGGCGACCTCTGCGATATATTCAACTCCACCGCAAAATACCTCGATAACATGAATTCATGGAGTGAAAAAAGAAGAGTACAAACATTCCCTTACTTAGCAATATTTTACTTTTCAGTTTTCATATTCTTGTTCATCATAATCATAATTTCAAACATGATGTTTGCTCCTTTGGCTCGCTCAACCGCCGGCAGCACCTCTTTCATAAAACCAATCTTAACGCAAGCACAATCAAGGCGATTGTTCCTCCATGCATCTCTACTTGAAGCTTTGTTTGGCGGTCTCATAGCGGGAAAGATAAATGAAGACTCATTCCTTGACGGCCTAAAACACGTGGCCATATTGGCAATTGCCACTGGAATTGCGTTCTATATATTCCTGCCTTGACAAAATATCATGTAAGTAACTTCGGTAAACCTTTGAAAAATTGAGGATGCGCAAAGATGAAAAAAAGCCTGTTCCGAGGCACAGAAACAGTAAGTGACGATGAACAAGCAACGGCGCCCGAAATTTCAGCAACGACCCCGGAAGCAATTCAGACGTTAGATTTAGATGACAAGATAGAGCTTGAACGACGCGAAGCATACATTGAACCCAAAACACGCCAAATCCTCAGGATACTAATTCAGCGTGAAGAGAAAGATCAGATAATCCCAAAATACAATCCAGGAGTAGGCTTCGTTTATCAAATAATCGAAGAAAAAACGAACGCTCCTGAAACCATCAATATCTCAGAAGACTTTTTGGAACATCTTGCAAAACTAGATATACTTCACAAAGAGTTTTATGATTCAGTGTCGGTTTGTCCCAGCTGTCATTCGACAATAATCACACTTCATAATCGGTGTCCTAAATGCAAAAGCCACAATATTGACAAAATAAGCCTGACAGAGCATATTCCGTGTGGCTTTATCGATCAAAGAACCAAATATGTTGATAATCTCTGTCCAAAATGTGGCGAGCGCCTTGTTGAAGGACAATTTAGGAACATGGGGCGCTGGTTCGTTTGTGGAGATTGCAGTGAAAGATTCGAAGATCCTGAATACGATGTAGTCTGTCGAAGCTGCGGCAAAGGCTTCACAATCAAAGAAACGCAGCTAACAGAAATACCAAAGTTTTCTCTAAACTTAAACAGGAAAAAAGAAATCAGACAAAACGTCGCCAGTTTGGAAAGCTTTAGGGAACTCTTGGTGGATATGGGCTTTAGTGTTGAAATACCTGGACTGGCAGTGGGACTGAAAAGCGGAATGCAACATCACTTCAGCCTTATTGCTAAAAAACAAGTCAAAGGCCTAGAAATTATCGTAGCTCTTGATCTTGCAGTTAGCGAACCAGAAGTTTCCTCCTCGCCGCTCATACTCTACATATACAAAACATCCGAAGTAAAAGTTGACATCCCGATTTTTGTCGCCATGCCAGTTATAAACGAAAAAGCCAAAAAAATAGCTCAAGGATATGAGATTCTACTAATAGAAGGATCACCTGACGAAAAAGAAGTTGCAGAAAAAATAAAAACCGAAATTGAATCAAGAATAGAAATGAAAGTGATCGAAGCTGAAACGAAAGAAAAAGCAAAAAACAATACTGGCCAAAAAAAATCGTTGATGGACAGACTAGGGAAAATAACTGATTTCGGGAAAAAATCAAAAGACTAAGTTGATTTTTGGATCCAGTTTGCTTATGAAACATGCATCTATGAACCAGAAGATCCGCTAATTCCTAAACAGCCTTATTCACATTTGCTGAAAACGTGCTCATCACCTGATAGCGCTTGTTGACAAGATTCTGATTTCAGCTATCGGAATTTTTCGTAAAGTTGCTGAAGATTGCTTACGAATGAAAAGCGGAACCGATTAAGCGAGCAAAAAATTCCGTGATTACGGTTTTTTAGTTACAAAGACTCGTAATTCTTGCGCATTTTGTCAATGTATTCTTCAAATGATACGTCCATGACAATCCAATTTGAAAGCGAGCATTCACATTCAGGCAATTCCCCGCTAGCTTGCACCTTTGTATTTAGATTTTTCATAAATTTGCGTTCAAGACGGCACGCACCCAAACCAAAAATTTTATGAATTATGCCGGAGAACGACGCAATGTTTTGGGGGATTTCATTTTTTGGCATATTGAAATCCACTTCTAAGTGCTGATACAGGGAGTTCTTAACTGGTTCGCCTAGGGAACTCAACCCTTCATCAATTGCTTGAAATAGAAAATTGTCGAACTGCTCCTTTTTAAAACTCTCAGAATCCGTACTTAGGGTTTCTAAGTAACCTATTTCCGATTCTTGTTTTTCTATGAGTTGAGGCGCCATCGGTTAGTCCTTCTAACACCTTTACACTGTTCTTACAATTATAACTTTGTTAATTGCTGATCTTGATTTGAAATAAATATATGAAACTATCTTGTATATAAATATTTAAGATTTAATACACGCCAGACACTAAGCAAAACAACAATACAGTTGAACAAACAAAAAGATCATGCCCCAATACAAAACAGAATTCGACTGTGTCATCCAGTTTGAAGCTTCCACCAATCCAGATTAGTAAGAAGTAAACTATGTCAGCTTTGATTGGTCAGGTTGCTTTCTTGCGCACAAATCATTTCAATAAGTTCAGGCCAGCGGGCATTGTAAGTTTCACTATGCAACGATCCAAGCTAGAGATTTACGTTGATATCCTCCAAGTCTTGTCCAAATGTCACCCTATAAAAAGAAAAGAGGGCGAAAAAAAGACGTTTGCTCTTACTTTATGTTCGTGGCTTGTTGCCTGTTGTGCCAGCGGACATTCCGAGAGGAAAATCAGGGAAGTTGGTGCTGACTCTTTGCTCTGCAACTGTTGCCGCTTCCGCAAGGATTTTTTCTGCGTCTTCATTTACGGAATTGAAGTTTACTGACATTCCACTGCTTGCGCCTGCCTCAAACACTAAGCCACTTAGCAAGTTGCCAATATTTCCTAGTTCTCCCTCTGCTTCGGGCAAAACACTACCGATTCCAGCGTTGACACTGCGCAATACTCCGATGCATGGACCCAGGGTAGCAACAACATCTCCCAGTTCTGATACCGTCTTTATACGTGTTGATACTTGGTCTAGGGCAAGTCTTGCATTCATTATTATTTTCATCATTTTTCGCAGTTCAGCTAGTTCGGTAGCGTAGATGTTAGCGTGTGCTTGGTCATGTTTGGTATAAGAGTCTATGATTTTGGCAAAAAGAGCCTTATCTTTTTGTGTGAAGCGTTCGTTGGCTTGGTCAAGCTTGGTGGTTTGCAGGTCTAAGGCTCGAATGGCCAAGTCTAAGCGTGGTTTTAGTGGCGGTGGTGATCGTATTGTTTCTCGTAATGTGTTAGCGAATGGTTTTTCTTCTTTTTTTGCTTCCCATTTCTTAGCGAAATTTTCAGACATGTTAACCGCGTCGTTTAATTTTAACGGCATCCCAATGCGCTGGAGAGATTTAATTCTTGCTAACATGCAGAAATATATGTAGAAAATAAACCACACAAATCGGGAGTTCTGAACAAACTGCTTGATTGGCAGGCGAACTTGGGCAGGTTTAGGCTTCTAAAGTTTTGACCCTGAGATGACAAAAGCCTTCTAAAGCCACGCTACGCTGCTGTGAATCTTGGTAGTTAACAAAAAATTTAGTTGTGGGTAGTAAATCACCCATTTGTGGCATGTTTACCCGAATAGGGCGCCTAATCCTTCTAACGCTGCTTCTTCTTTGGCTTTTTCTTCTTCAGCTTTCTTCTTCTTGTCTTCTGGAGCTGCGGCTGCTGGCTTGGCTTCTGCGCCTGCTGCTGGAGCTGCGGCTGGTGCGGCTGCCATCATTGCTGGTGCGGCTTTGAGCGCCTCGTCAATGTTTACTTCACTCAGAGAAGCTACGAGCGCTTTGACTTGAACTGCGTCAACCGTTATGCCTGCTGCGTTGAGAACAGCTGTTACTGAATCTTCATTTATTTCTTTTCCTGCCTTATGAAGGAGCATCGCTGCGTAAATATTTTCCATACCTTTTCACCTCTTCAACGGACTATTTTAACTTTTCATCTGGTCGCACCAGCTCTTTCATGGTGCTGGTCGTTACCTTGAATCGGCAGATGGTTCCGCCGTCTGTTGCCGTTAGGAAAAAGACCCAATACCTTAAGAACTTTTCGCACATCATTGCCCTCACTTAAGCTTCCATATTAAAGCCAAAAAAATGTTCATAATGCTTATCTTTTACGGGTTCTCTAATGCCAACGGGTTAAAGAGTTATGGGTAACATTACAGTCGCTGTTCTTGGCGCTTTAGGCTACGGCGGCAGCATCGGCAAAAAGGGAACATCCACAGACATCACATTCTACAACCTCAAAAAAGGCGAAGACACCGTGACCCTTATCGAACCGACACGGTACCCTGAAAGGCTCGCGCCTCTCTTCTACGCTGTTTCCCTCTCTAAAAAAGCCATAGTAGTTGTAGACCAACTGGATGCTACCTTTGGCGAATGCCTCGTCATGCTTCAATGCTCAGACATAAAAAGCGGCTACTTCGTTCTGAGAAACTACATCCCTAAAGAAAAAATCGAACCCCTCATCAAAGGAACAAGCCTCGAAAAATTCGAGTTCGTAAGCGACGATGCGAACTTTCTCAGAGAGCAGCTTTTGACTGAAGCGGAGACGCAAAAACCCGTTGAGGTTCCAGCTGGTCAGCAAGCGATCGGGACAGTTCCAGTTGACCATTCATTTAACGTTAAAGGCGTGGGCGTCGTTGTCCTCGGCGTGGTTGCCTATGGGGTAGTGCAGAAGCATGAAGCCCTTAACGCGCTGCCGGGAGGGAAGCAGGCGCAGGTACGTTCGATACAGAAACATGACGACGAATTCGATGTTGCGGGCGAAGGCGACCGAGTGGGGCTCGCGTTAAAAAGCATTGAAGTTGAAGATTTGGATCGAGGCGTAGTCTTAACAAATGACCCGACAATTAAATCGTCGTCCAAACTGGAAACGCATGCGTCTCTTGTAAAATATTGGCAAACGCCAATAAAGCAGGGAATGGTTATGCATGTTGGTCATTGGACCCAGTTCGTAACCGCAAAGGTTGAAGCTGTCCAAGACGCGGGCGACTGGAGAAAACCGACCATAGCTTTAACTCTCGATAAGCCGCTCATTTATCGCTCAAATGATAAGGCTTTGTTGATGTATTTGGAGGGTGCAAAGCTCCGGGTTGCGGGAAACCTGGCGTTGCCTTAGCTTGGTTAGGAGAAAAGTATTCCACCGAAAATTGCCGAAAATTCACAGAAAAAACATGTTCTGTGTAGTCGAAAAAAGCCTGGTCCAAAATGTAAAATCTTATTTGCCGCTTGCGCATTCCATTCTACATGGAGCTTTCAATGAGCGACGTAGAACTTAGGGTTTCAAAGATTAAAGATGGCACGGTGATTGACCATATTAGAGGCGGCTATGCGCTGGATGTCGTGAAGATTTTGGGGATAACAGGTAAGGAAAAACGGGTAATTACAATAGCGATTAATGTTCCAAGCAAACGTTTCGGAGCTAAAGACATCGTTAAGATTGAGGGTCGAGCAATAAACCCGCAGGAAGTTAACCGAATCGCCTTGGTTGCCCCGCACGCGTCAATCAATATTGTCCGCAACTACAAAGTCGTCGAGAAAATGGAGGTTAAACTGCCAGCAACCATAGAAGGCATAGTCAAGTGTATAAACCCATGCTGCATAAGCAACAGCGACGAACCGGCAGCCCCGAAATTCTACGTTAAAAACGAGGAACCCCTAACTTTGAAATGCCACTACTGCGGCGTAACACTTGAACAAAACGATATACTGCAGCAGCTTTAGTTGCGAATTTTTTGGTTTAATAATCTTTCTTGAGCGGCATCAAAAAGTTTTTTGAAGTCAAATCTGCCGTAGAGCCTACCCTGATTTATTGCTGGGCACTCAAAAGTAAAACTGAACTCGTACGTTCCTTTTTCGTCGTTGAATTTCAGGTCAAACGGGTAAAACATGCAGATTAACGGTCTCAGCAGGTAAATGCCGCATTGGTTATTTTTAAGGAAGACGCATTTGCTGTTACCTGACTTCTTCATCTCGTAAACATAAGGCAGCTTGCCATCAACTTCAACGGCAAAACCAGCAATCGGCTGACAGGTTTGAAAAGCAATTTTTTCTGCTTCACTTTTCAAAAGAAGAATATGCCTTGTTTTCTGCTCGGTGTCGCCGCAACATAAGCCGCATCTGTTGCATTCAAACCGCACTTTAACAGGGTGAGTAAAATCCTTCTTTTCCAGCTTTTCATTTGATTCGGAGTTAATTCTCGCAAGTTGCCTTTTTGTTTTGCTTCTTTTGTCCATAGTCCTTCAAAGTCCGTCATCTTGATCATTCGAACAAACAGTTTGCTATATTAAACTGGCTTGCGCGATTGGAGAGCCCTTCTTTCGAGAAACGCGTTTACCGCATCCATGAGAGCTTCGCAAGCGAACCATCTGTCTTCCCGAGAGCCATCGGTCTCCAAAACCTCAATTTTCTTCTGCCAATCTCTCACCATCTCAACAACAGGCTCCTTCCTTCCAACATAATCTTCCCGAACCTTACCCTGAGCTTCACTGAACTTCAGCATGGCTAATTCAAGCTCCATTTCACGGGCATCAAGCTCCTGACTAATCGCCTGCTCCTTCTCTTCCCGCTCTTTCTTTGAGACACCTCTAAAAATGCCTGTTTTAATCCGAATAATATGTTCTAGTTCTTCCTTGAGGCGGTCAATATTGCTGTTGAGACGTTTGATTTCGCGGTTTTTCTGGGTTTTGATCTCCCTCATCTTCACTGCGTATTCCGCATTGATTCGTTCAAGTAGGTTTTTGTTGGTTGACAGGTTTTTTGCGGCGTTGTCGATGGAATCCTCTTTTCGTTGTCTTTCTTCAAGTTCAACTTTTACGGCTGAAAGTATCTGTGAACGTTCCTTTACGAATTCCTCGTCGGCATTTACGTTCGGGTTCAGCTCAAATTCTGACAACACTTCGTCTATGTTTGCCAGCCAACGGTCGAAGTGCTCGCTGAAGGGGGAGGAACCGAACTTCTGGATTCCCAAAACCCCCAGTTCCTTGAGGGTTTTGTCAGAAATCTCTTTCAGGGAAGCAACGTGTTTTGCTTCTGGTTTGACGTCAGCCGCAGGTCTATGTTTGCGATCTCTGTTCTTGTCTCTGCCATACGGCGGCTTGTAACCTCTGCGTGTGGCTCGAGGCGACTTTGTCTGCGGCTGGTCCCTCATGGGCAAAACCCAGAAGGATATTGATTATTAATTATAAAACGTTTTACGGTTAAACGCTGAATTTTTTCCCAGGGAGTCTAGGGTTTCGGCTTTTCTTCAGGGTTTTTTGCGCGGTGTCCTTCGCCGTACTGGAAAGGTCTGCCGAGGTTTTTCGCAAGTTTCTTCGCGAATGCTTCATCCATGTTTGTGTTGGGGCAGGCTAAGCGGCTAGTGTCTAAAACGTAAAATATCACGTCGACGAGTTCTTCAGCTATTTTCTCTTCCGGCAAGCCTTTCTTCCATGCATCGCTTGCCTCACCTAACTCGATGAACGCAAAAAGCAGCTTCTTCGGGATGTCCTCGGTTTTGTTGTAAAATCCTTTCGCAATAACCAAATCTTCGATTTGCTTCTTCATTTCCTCCAAATCCACTGTGCTTCCTCCGAACTTCAACAAAAACGGTCGCTCCCTTATTTATACTTAAACCGTGGCAAGGCAAGCTCGAAGGCTGTCTGTTCCTGATTGCCCACAACAGCAAAATCTTATGATTCCCATAAGATTTAGTCTGAGAATCCTTTTAGACAGAAAGAATGAATTGCCAGACGGCACCTCAAACTCCAAAACAAATTTTAGAAATGGTCTATCTTTCTTAATCCTTCAGAAAAGGGGAAACTATTTGGGACTAAGAAGAACCGTTGAGAAAGAATCTTGTTGAAAGTAGGTTTCGGCGGCTTCCATTATGTTTTCACTTGAAACCGCTTTCAGCTGGTCAATATAATCTGCCAACGATTTCTCGCTTCTACACTGTATTTCCATGTAGGCGAGTATATCTGAAAGCTGCTGTTGGTTGTCCATTCCCCTGAGAATGTCAGCTAAAATCTGGTTCTTGCCTCGGTTAATCTCGTCGACTGGTAATTTTTCCGTTCTCAACTTTAGTATTTCCTCGAAAATCAGGTCCCTCGCTTTAGCCACATTTTTGCTTTTCACAGCGCAGTTAATGTTGAAGTAACCCCAATCTACGCCGGTCGTATGGTCTGATTGAACATCGTAGGTTAAAGTGTTCTTTTCCCGAAGTTCAATAAATAACCGTGAACTAGCGCCTCCGCTAAGAATAGCGCTAATCAAATCCAAAACGGCTGCATCTTTGTGCCTTGAACAAATCGTTCTAGCCCCAATACTTAGGTATGTTTGCGTCAGCCCAGCCTTTTTTTCTACTACCAGCGGCTTAGGGTTAACCGTTTCAACCGGATATGTCTTTCTTGAAGGTGCTTCCCCCAGGTTTTTGCTTCCGAAGTCTTCAAAGACTTTTTCAGAAGCTTTTGCGGAGAAATTACCCGACAAAATCAAAATCATATTCTGCGGAACATAATTCATTTTATGCGCATTTTCCAATTGGTCCAGAGTTAGCTGCCTGATGGTTTTCGGGAAACCTCCGACGGGACGCTTCAACGGATGAACCTTAAACAAACTCTTCAGCAGCAACTCCTCAACCTTTTCCGCGGGGTCATCAGATGCCTCCGCCAACTCATTGAGGATTGTTTTGCGTTCTTGGCTGAATTTTTCTTCCTCAAAACCATCATCGAAAAGCAGCTTTGAAATAACAGCGGAATCCTCAGCGAGGGTTTCAGGAAGAATATTCATTGTGGTCATCATGTGTTCCCGTTCTGTGTAGAAATCCAAGATGCCGCCGGAGTTTTCAATGCTTCGGGATAGTTGGATTCGTTTTGCTGAGCCTCCTGCAATCATGTGTTCGAGGAAATGGGCTGATCCAGCGATTTCTTCAGGCTCTTGGTTTGACCCATACTTGACGGCAATAGATAACTGAGCAGTGTTGGCGTATTCACGCGGGTAAAGCAGCACTGTTAAGCCGTTTGAAAGTTTGCTCCTTCGCCAAAGAATCGGAGTAGTCATATCCAAACTCAGCCATCCCCCCTCTAAAAAACATTAACCGCATCAAAAAAGCTTTTTAGGAACTATCTTTAACTTTCGGTTTTTCCGTTACTTTCCATTGAGGCTGATAGTGTTGGTTGATGCCTGGCGTGAACCTTATCATGTCGTGATAGAAGTTGAGAACAAGCACTGCAGGATGGTTAAGAGGCTTGCCGCTTTGGGGTTTGAGCAGATGAAGGTTGTTGACATCCGCAGTTCCAGCAGCGGCTCCGTTAGGCACCTGATGGATGTCGGCGAAGAGCAGGCCCGAAGGGTTCCCCGCGAACTCGCGGCTAAAGGGCATGTTGAAGGGAAATCGTCGGTTTGGGTTGAAAGTGAGGGCTGCCAAGTCTGCAACACCATCCTGTCCCATGACGCTTTCCTGGTCAGCGGCAAAAGCATGCAGGGCAACATCATCACCTACAGCTTCATGGTGCCGACCTTCGAAGCCTACCAAGGCATAATCGCCGACTTGGAGAAAGCATGCGGCAGCGTTAAGGTTCTGAAAGCAGGGAAGTTTGAGCAGCAAATCGGGGTCTTAACTGAGAATCAAGAGAAAATTTTTTGGCTCGCCTTGAAAAGCGGGTTCTTTGACTACCCCCGCAAAGTCAACATGGCTGAACTTGCTGATAAACTCGAGATCAGTCCCGCAACGTTGTCGGAGATCATCCGCAGAGGAACCAGAAGGCTACTTGAGCACTATTTCAAACGGGAACTGTAGCCAGCAGCCGATTTATTTTCTGGTTGCCCAAATTACTTTCACGTACATACCGCCTACGCGGGATAGCGTTTATTAGGGTCGAAAACCTTTTTTAGCATACCCAAAAAAGGGTCAGAGTCTTTGCCGGTCAAATCAAGCATCCACTTGGTTGGGGCTCGCATCGGCTTTGACGGCTTATCATTCAACTCTGTAAGGGTTGAAGAAAGCATGCGTGTCAAAATGGAGGAGCACTTGATGGCAGGATCTAAAAAAAATATACTTGTTGTTGATGACGACAAATCGATACTTCGAACATTCACCCGTATCCTTCAAAAAAGCGGCTACGAAATCGACGTCGCCGAAACCGGCAGGGAAGCAATTGAAAAAGCCGAAAACAAACATTACGATTTAGCGTTAGTCGACATCAGACTGCCAGACATGGACGGCACCGACTTGCTTGCGAAACTCAAAAAACAACTCCAACACACAGTCAAAATCATGATCACCGGTTTCCCATCGCTGGAAACAGGAGTCAAAGCTCTCGATGAAGGCGCAGACGCTTACCTAGTTAAACCCGTAAAACCCCAGGAGTTGTTGCTGCTTCTGGAAGAGAAACTAAAAAACCACGAAGAACCCGCAGAAATACCGGCTAAGAAATGAACGGTTACTCCAAGTTAAGTTCTCTTTATTTGGATTATATTTTGTCAGAGATGGCGAATTATTCTTTGGAAGGTTAGTGAGCGCATTTTTTACTCGATGTATATTGCTGGTTGATTAGGCATAGCCATCGCTGCGCGATGCTTAGGGTCATAGCTTTTTTCGTCGGTTTCGCTGTAAACTGACACTTCAGCTTTGAAACGTTCCTTCAAAAAGCCAGCCGCGCCATCCATGATTTCTTTCTCGCCCAGACATTTAATCTTGAGTAAGTTGGCTTTCCGTTCCGTGGGCAGTTTAGTTAGCGCCTTCATTATTCGGGGCACCAAAGCTGCAATGTCCTTCATGTGCGGCTTTAGTTCTTTGTCGGAGGCGAACTCTCTCATCAACTCGTTAATCTTTGCTTCGCCCGCCAAACTTTTCTCCAAGACTTTGAGGTAAACCTGCAGTTTCCAGGGCGCCGCAGTGTAGTAGCATATGCGTTTAGGCGTGATTTTCGTGGCCTTCAAAATGTTGCCTGTGTCTTCCATAACATCGATTATCAGGTTTTCCTGTTCCTCAGCTGCCACATCAATTTTTTGTTCGTCACAGACTGGCCATTGAGCAACACTTACAAAGCATGCCTCGCCTGTTTTGCTCCAAAGCTCCTCACATAGGAAAGGTGCGAAGGGCGCAAGCATTCTAATCCAAGCTTTCACTGTTTCAGCCAGCTCTTTGGCGTCGTTGCTGCCTTTTCGCTGAATATACCATCGCACGTCATTCCAAGTTTCAAACAGGGCAACTTGCAGTGCGGTGCGGGTTTTCAGCTCCTCAAGACCTGCCGTGACCTCCTTGATTCTCCTTTGAAGCTTGCTTTGCAGCCACCGCTCCAACACTGTTTTCTCTTCACGTTGGGCGGAATCAATTATTCCAGATGCAAGGCCGTTTAGGGCTTCAAACTTGCTTTTGATGTCGCTGACGTTTTCTGCTCGCCAGTCAGGATCATCCATGCCTTCAGCGCCTAAAAGCAGGGCACACCGGGTTGCGTCGGCACCGTACTTTTCAACCGCACCCCTCATGGTTATGAAGTTGCCTTTGCTCTTATGCATCTGTTTACTCTCGACCATCAGCATGCCGTTGACCGCCATGGCTCTTGGCCAATGCTCAGGTGGGAAAAGGGCGGCGTGATGGAAGATGCAGAAGGTCAAATGGTTCGGCACCAGCTCTTTAGCTGAGTTTCTAAGGTCAAACGGGTACCAGTATAGGAATTCGCTGCGCATCGACTCAAGCAAAGAAGTCTTTATGCCGACAGTAGCCTCAAGTTGAGCAGGGTCGCCCTTGCCGTAGAAGATGTAGTCGAAAACTTCGGGCTTCAAAGCTTCGGCTTTGATGTTGTTTTGTCTTATATGTTTGTTTACTGTGTAGAACGCCATGTAAACTGTGCTGTCGCTTAGTGTCTCGATTATCCAGCCTTTACACCAGGGCAATGGGGTTCCGAAACCTGTGGTTCTGGCGCATGCCCACTCCCTAAGCCAATCGATGACGGTGCAGAACCATTGTTTGGCTGGGTCTGGGTAAACTGTCATTTGAGCCACGACTTCCTTCGCCAGCGTCTTCCACTGAGGGTCAGAGTAGTTTAGAAACCATTGGTCGCTAAGAATCTTCACGATGCAGGGCGTCATGCAGCGGCAAACCACCTGCTCAGGCAAATCGTACATGCTGTCGGCGATGCCGAGCTTGCGGAAATCTGCGATTAAGATGTCTTTGGCTTCCCGAATTGTTTTTCCTGCGTATGGTCCGCAGTTTTCTTTCAAAACCCCGCTGTGGAATTCTTTTTTGTATAGTTCTTTGGTGGCTTGGTCGGCTTTAGGGTCATTCTGGTCTTTAACGCCCATCTGCTGCACAATTTCAACTGCAGGGAACTCGCCGAAGCCTTCAACCTTGATGATTGAGATGGGCTTAATCTGCTTCGCAATGGCTGGGTCAACGCCGAATTTGCCTAGAACCTCTGGCTTATCCTGCAGGTCCTTAAGCGCTAGCCAATCGTAAGGCGCGTGCGCGGGAACGCTGTAGACGACGCCTGTTGCGGTTTTGGGGTCAACGAACCAGCCTGGCAAAATCGGAAACGTCTCTTTCGTGATGGGGTTTTGGAAAGTTTTGCCGATAAGTTCCTCGCCTTGGAAGCAGCGTTTCACCTGCACCTTCTTTTCCTGCTCTTTGAGTTTTTCAGCGGCTTCCTGGCTGATTACCCAGTTTTCACCGTTAACCGATGCCTCGACATAGGTTGCATCGGGGTTTATCCAAATGTTTGTTATGCCGTAGATCGTTTCGGGGCGGAAAGTGGCTGCTGGCAGAAACGTGTTCGTGTCAAGCACGTATTTTATGAGTGTGTATTCTTCTGGGGTTACTCCTTCGCCTACTTGGCGGTCATGGTCTCCTGTAGGACTCTGATCCTTAGGGCACCAAACAACGGGGTGCGTTCCCCGTGTAACGTAGCCTTTTTCCCGCAGGTTCTTGTATTGCCACTCGATGAATTTCTGGTAAGTCGGCATCACCGTTGTGAATTCACGGCGCCAATCAACAGAGAAACCTATGCCTTTAGCCGCCGAACGTCCCTCGTTGGTGTAGTACTGTGCCATGTAAAGCGGCTCAATGAACTTTTTGAGTTCCGATTCGGGTACCCCGTCGACTTCACGGAGCACCTTGATGAAGGCTTCGTCGCCCCGCGCTACCCGCTGGCTCGCCCCCAGAAGCGGCTGACCCGTCCAATGCCAACCCCAAGGCCAAAGCACGTTGAAGCCTTGCATGCGTTTAAAGCGGGCGAAGGCGTCAACTCGTGAAGCTGTGAAAGCGTGCCCAACATGCAAAGGGCCATTCATATACGGGTATGGAAAAGTCACCATCACCTTCTTTCTTTTCGGGTCCGGGTCAGCTTCGAAAACGTGGGCGGCTTCCCATTTGGCTTGCCATTTCTGTTCGATTTCCTTGGTTTGGCTCATGAAACCTGTTGATTGCCCCATTGGCTTTTAAGAGTTTTGCTTTCAAGATTTGCTATATTGCTGGTTTTTTGGTCCTCCAGTGCTAAGCGGTGTTGCGTCAGAAACGTGTGCAAACAATTCTTAGGCGATTGGGTCGCGGCGTCTGGGTTCAAGAAAAACGAGTTGTCGATGTAAAAAACTCTTATGTACTTGTTTTTAGCTTACAGGGAAGCGGTGAAGATATTTGGCAGAAACTGAGGCAAAACTTAAGCAGGATCTTTTTGTCGAAATTAAGAACTTGGAGCAAAATCATGGTGTAATTCGGAGTTTCATTTCAGGGAAAGATTACGACGCTTTAACTATAGGCGGGGCGCTTCAATCTTTCAAGGATAGTTTAAGCCGCGCCAGCGCGTTCGTTCTCGCTCTATACAACCTTAAGGGTAAACGGGTGACCATCCCTTGGGAACCTCTTTTCACAAGCCTGGATTACGCGTTGGCAACAATAGGAGTTTCTTCCTCGCTCAAGCAGAAGACTGCGGTGAGGACGATTCTGGCGATGTCTGAGGAACAGATGGAGCAAGTTTTATCGTACTTTGCAGCCCTCAAAGAATCAATCAAATAGACCCAGGCATTAGCTTTCTTCCACGAAAGTCCTGCCAATCATTAACTTGCCAAAGCAATCGACAAAAGCAATGTGTTTGTATATGGTCAACTGCAACCAATCAAATCGATTGATCTGCTAATGTTTTTTGAGTGGCTTTATACTTGGCAGAAACTTTGTTCAATCTGCGGAAAATCAGACAAAAGATGATTTTCTAAAAAACAGGTTAGAAAGTGTTTTATCCAAAGAGCTTTTTCTTTAAATAATGAATCATTGTAAAGTTGGATAGAAGTTGAAGTCTATGCTTGAACGTTTGCTGCTTTACTCTGACGGAGGAGCAAGGGGAAACCCGGGACCAGCCGCCATAGCTTTTCTCGCCGTAACTGAGGCGGGGCAGGTTATCAAGGCGGATTCGCGTTTCATCGGAAAAGCAACCAACAACCAGGCAGAGTACAACGCATTGATTGCAGCGTTGGAGTTTGCCAGAGCCTTCAAAGCAGAGGAAGTCACCTGTCATCTGGACAGTGAATTAGTTGGAAAGCAGTTAAAAGGCGAGTACAGCGTGAAAAACCCCGAGTTAAGAAAACTGTGGCGAAAAGCAGCAGAGTTGAAGGATGGCTTCAAACAAATCTGTTTCGTCAACATACCCCGAAGCAACCCTTACATTGAAAAGGCAGATGCGCTTGTCAACAAAACTTTAGATGAACAATCCCAAAAACACTCATAGCTGAACTCAGTCTCCGACTTAAGTTGAGTTGCCGGGTTCCCTGAATTCCCAATAGTGAAGGAAAAGGTCTCGTGCCCAATTTACGAACACTTGGTCTTTACTGTAGAAGCCGGCATAGTCCATTCTTCCTTCGGTTGAAGGTAAACATATTCCGGCTTCTTTTTCTGTGCAAAGTATTATTCCCGGGATATCTGTGAGCGTCCTCATTTCAACATGTGAAGTTTCTCCAAGGACAGTATTGTAGTTACGAAGCGAACTCTCGTAAAAAATGAATCTGAATCTGACGCCTTTAGGGACTTGTAGCGCTATCATTGGACCGGTCGATTCTAAGGGTTTCTCACCCATCAACCACACATATTCCTCAGCTTCGCTAACAATGTGCCCTGACCTGTTTATGTTCTCAATCGTATCCATGCATAGTGTGCTCCTAGAAAGCTCGCCTAACCTGTTAACAAACTGGTACGGAAGCCGCCAAACGTCATGATTTAAAAAGTACTCTTTATGCTTAAAGGTAAATTCGAGCGATTGAAGAAGCTGCAGAGTCAGTTTGCCGTAGTTTGTAATTGTGTATGTTCCATCGGGCAGTTTTTGAACTATTAGCGTTTCGGTTAGGTGCTGTAGCTGTCTGAAAACTTCGGTTGATGTCAGGTCCAATTTGCCGCCTAACTCGTTGTTCTTGAGGTTCTGTTCTTTTAGCTCGCGTACTATACCTATCCTACTTTCGCTTGCCAGATCAAAAAACAGTTTTTCTATCCCTTTGCCTTTTTCCACGATTTATCACCAATGTTTCAGCGTACACACTGCTGTATACCAATACACAGGCTCATCAAATAAGACTAATGGGTATTTGCAGCCACTTAACATTCTGAAGGAACCAAAAATGGCGAAAGAAAACAACCAGATGGAAAAAGAACGGTCTTTCTCCATAGAACTAAAATCAAAAGTCGATCTCAAAAATTTAACCCTGAACAATAGCTCCCAGGAAAGCGCCGTCATCGAAGGAACATTAGGCAAACTGGAACACGCTGAATTCGTTGAGGACATGGTTTTGGAGCTCCTTGGGAGTAAAGGCGTTTTGAGAATTGACGTCGGCGAAAACGAAATTAAGAGAAAAGGACAAGTCGCGAAAGCTGAAGCAAAACATGAGGAGACGGACTAAAAATGCAGAGCGCGTTGGTAATTTCTGAAAAAGAATTAAAAGCACCTGAAGGATCTGGAACCTTGACGGCACTTGAACCCCAAGGGAGTTTGGGCACTAATGAATCGATAATCGAAGTTAAGCATCTTACGAAAATGTTTGACAAGTTCACAGCAGTAGACGACATTTCATTTGAAGTCAAAAAAGGCGAAATCTTCGGTTTACTTGGGCCCAACGGAGCGGGCAAAAGCACAACCCTGCGTATGCTGTCCACGTTAGCCAGACCTACAAAAGGAACGGCAACAATAGGCGGTTACGATATTGTTAAAGACGAGACTAAAGTGCGCCAGCTCATCGGAATCGTCTCCGAAAAAATGATAATGTACAACCGCTTAACCGCCAGAGAGAACCTGTGGTTCTTCGGCTGCCTCTTTGACATACCCAAAGATGTCCTATCCAAGCGCATCGATGAACTTTTAGAAATGGTGCAGTTGACCCCTTTTAAGAATAGTCAAGTGGGAACGTTCTCAACCGGAATGCGCCAAAGAATGAACGTGATTCGGGCGTTACTTAACACCCCTCAAGTGCTGTATTTAGACGAACCCACATTAGGCTTAGATCCTCAATCTTCAGTCGAAATCAGAGAATTCGTAAAAAAACTGAACCGGGAAAACAGCACAGCCGTCGTTTT
>Ga0326727_10008644_pt1 | contig 25673 bp, 23 predicted proteins | sample MB2enrmetagenome_FD_207643 | JGI IMG/M metagenome (GOLD analysis project Ga0326727, IMG submission 207643) | Lab enriched peat soil microbial communities from McLean, Ithaca, NY, United States - MB29MY | ecosystem: Environmental > Terrestrial > Soil > Wetlands > Peat | place: USA: New York...
TTTGAACCGCCTCGGCTACGTCGGACTGGCGGCGGGGTTCGTCGGGGTCGTCGTGCTCGTCGTGCCGTCCACCGGCGGCGCGTTGGCGAGCAGCATCTGGGGCCCCCTCGCGGTGCTCGGGGCGTCCACGAGCTTCGCCGCGGGCTCGGTCCTCCTCCGGGCGCGGCGGCCCGAGGGCGAAACGCTCTGGGGGATCTCGGTCCAGTTCGCGGTGGCGACCGTGTTCCTCGTGGCGGTCATGCCGCTCCTCGAACCCCGCTCCGCCCTCCCGCTGACCCACGGCGTGCTCCTCTCCGTCGCGTACCTCGTCGTCTTCCCGTCGCTCGCGGGCTACACCCTCTACTTCTACCTCCATCACCACGTGGGACCGGGACAGGCCAACGTCGTCGCCTACGTCAACCCGGCCGCCGCGCTCACGATCGGGACGTTGCTGTTCGGTGAGGCGTTCGCGTGGTGGGAGCTCGCGGGATTCGCGCTCGTGCTCCTCGGTTTGACGTTCGTGACCCAGTACGGTCGGCGGACCGGACCGGCGGACGCCGCGCCACCGAGACCTTCAGAACATCGTTGAACCGTACGCCGGGGTTCCTAGCGCAAGCCCGGCCGGGGAGCCACCGGATCACGTCACGGAAAGGGAGGCTGACAGCTTTCCGCGTTTCCCGTAGGCTCGCGCACTTCAGTACCGCGCGGAACGCCAGCGGGCTTAACTGCCGGGTTCGGAATGGGACCGGGTGTTTCCCCGCCGCTTTGGCCGTCAGCCAACGGACCGACCCGGGCCCGATATTTAACGTTAGTTTGCTAGGGCGCGCCCCACCGGACCGGCGCTCCCCGCGGAAATCCTCATCTCGCCCCCCGCCTCGTCCGGCGGGGCGACGGAGAGCGTCGCCTTCGGGTTCGGGCGGTGCGATTGTTAGATTCCGATGCGCCGACCGTTCCGGAATACCGGTTGCGACTGGACGTGGACTTCGAGGGGCGACGCTGGACGGGCACCGTCGAGTTCGACATGCCCGCGGGACCCGACACCGTGGACCTGGATTCGGACGGCCTCACCATCTCGGCCGTGCGACGGAACGGCGATCCGACGCCGTTCCGCGTCGACCCGGCCGAGCAGCGCCTGCGGATCGAGATGGCGTCCCCCGAAGCCGCGACGATCTCGGTCGACTTCGGTGGCTCCGTCGTGGACCGGAACCTGATCGGGCTCTATCGCTGCGCGCACGGGGAGGGCTACGTCCTCACCTCGCAGTGCGAGCCGACCGGGGCGCGACGGATCTTCCCGTGCGTCGACCGGCCCGGGCACAAGTCACGGATCCGCCTCACGGTGAGGACCCCGCCGTCGCTCGAGGTGGTGGCGAACACGGTGCCCGAGACCGTCCGGGAGGAGGCGGGCCTCCGAACGTGGACGTTCGCGCCGACCCCGACGATGGCGACGTACCTCTTCTATCTCGCCGTGGGACAGTTCGACCGCTGGGAAACGCGCTCCGGCCGGATCCCGGTGCGGACCCTGACGGCCCCGCACCGCGGGGCGGCGGGCGAGTTCTCCGCCGAGAGCGGGGCGCGCATCCTGGCCGCGTACGAGGAGTACTACGGGATCCCATACCCGCTTCCGAAGCTCGACCTCATCGCCGTCACCGAGCATAGTTTCGGCGCGATGGAGAACTGGGGAGCGATCAGCTTCCGGGAGATGCGCCTCCTCGTCGACGCGACCTCGGCCTCCTACGCTCGGCGGGACGTCTTCGAGACGATCGCCCACGAGGTAGCGCACCAGTGGTTCGGCAACCTCGTGACCATGCGCTGGTGGAACGACATCTGGCTGAACGAGAGCTTCGCGACCTTCCTCGAGACCAAGGTCACCGAACGGCTCGCTCCCGAGTACAACCCGCTCGCCGACTTCATCCTCCGACCGTGGGGGACGATCGGCGCCCGCCACGGCGATTCGCTCCGGGCGACCCACCCGGTACGGTCGGAGGTGGCGCGTCCCGAGGAGATCAGCCAGATCTTCGACGCGATCAGCTACGGCAAGGGGTCGAGCGTCCTCCGGATGCTCGAGCACTACCTCGGAGAGGCCCCGTTCCGGGCCGGCGTGACCGACTACCTCCGGCGGTACGCCTACGGCAACGCCCGGACCGAGGACCTGTGGGAGGCGCTCGAGCGCAGCTCGGGGCAGCCGGTCCGTCGGGTAGTGAGCCCCTGGGTCGACCGCCCGGGGTTTCCGGTGGTCCTGGCCCGGCTCGTCCCCGAGGGCCTCGCGCTCCGCCAGCGACGGTTCTCCTTCCACGGCATGTCGGACGAGGACCCCTGGCCGATCCCGCTCGAGATCGAGGCGGACGGGGAGCGGCGGTCCCTCCTCTTCGACACCCGGGAGCGGACCGTCCTCGTCCCGGCGTCCGCGACGGTGCACCTGAACCCGGGAGCATTCGGGTTCTACCGGGTCTGGTACGACCCGGTGCTCCTCGACCGCCTCCTCGGGACCCTCGCATCCCGGCCGGCGCCCGACCGGTGGACGGTCCTGAACGACCTGGGCGCCTTCCTCGTCTCGGGGGACATCGACTGGCCGACCTACGCGCGGGCGCTCCTCGCGTCCGCGGGCCCTCCGGAGCGCCTCGCCGTCGAGGAAGCCGCCGATGCGCTCGGGACCTGGGCGCAGGCGTTCCCGTCGGTCGGCCCGGTCCAGGAGCTCGTCCGGCAGTACCTCGCCGACCAGACCGACCGGCTTGGTCTCGAACGACGGCCCGACGACGGGCCCGATGCCGGCGTTCTGCGGGAGGTGATCACCTTCCTGCGGGTGCGAGTGGACCCGGCGTTCGCCCGGGAGCTCTCGGAACGGTTCGTGGAGTGGGACCGACTCGACCCCGACCTACGGTCCGCGGCGGCGATCGCGCGGGCCCGGACCGAGGGGGAGAGCGGGTACCGGGAGCTCGACCGCGCGCGGGAGCGGGCGGGAGCGGAGGTCGACCGGCTGCGCTTCGAGCGAGCGCTCGCCTGGAGCGGAACCCCGTCCCTCGTGGCGCGCACGCTCGACCGGGTCCTTTCGGGCGAGATCCAGCGGGGCCACCTCGTGGCGGTCGTGCGCCAAGCGGCGATCAATCCGGCCGGCCGTCCGCTGGTCGGGCCCTGGCTCGAGGCGAACCTTCCCCGGATCGCGGAGGACCTTCGCGGGTCGGGGTTCCTCTCGCAGCTGCTCGAGGAAGCGATCCCGTGGGTCGGCCTGGAGCGTCCGGAGGGAACGCGGAGGTACTTCCGCGACCATGCGTTCCCCGAGGGGACCCGAGGCCTCGCGAAGGGACTCGAGCGGCTCGAGCTCCTCGAACGCGTGCGCGAGCGCTGGCCCCGTTAGCGTTTCCGCGGGCGTCGGGGCTTCGCCGGCGGAAGGGAGAGGGCGTCGCTCGACCAGATGTACCAGGTGCCGCGGGCCTGGCTCAGCCGCCGACCGGCGGTGTCGTACAGGTTCCCCTCCGCGAATGCGATGTGCTTTCCCCGGCGCAGCACCTCGCCCTGGGCGGTCAGCGTGTCCCCCTGGCGGGCCGCGCGAAGGAATTCGACGTACAGCGAAGTCGTCGCGGTCGTCTCCCCTTCCGACAGGAGCGAGACGACGGACGCTCCCATCGCGGTGTCGAGGATCGTTGCGTAGACCCCGCCGTGAACGACCCCGTTGATGTTCAGATGCCGCTGCTCGACCTTCCCGGCGACCGTGACCACGCCGTGGCGGCTGCGGGCCGCGTCGATGTGAAACCCGACCTCGGCCTGGAAGCCGCCCCGACGGGCCGCCGCGAGCCAATCGGGGAGCGGGCGGACCGGGCGCGGCTCGGGCGGCTGTTCCTTGCGGGGCACGCCGTTCGGGAGCGGCCGCCGCGGATAAGTACTGCTCGGCGTCGTCCCGACGTCGTTCGGAGGGCTCCGCCGACCGCGATGGAAGCGACGTATGAGGCCGCCCCGAACATCGCCCTGGTGAAGTACTGGGGAGTCCGCGACGAGGAGCGCACGCTCCCGTTCAACTCCTCGATCTCGGTCACCCTCGACCGATTCCGTTCGCGAACGACCGTTCGCTTCGACCCGGAGCTCGCCGCCGACCGGGTCGAGCTCAACGGCGCCGAGGCGGCTCCGGGGCCCCGCGACGATGTCGTGCAGTTCCTCGACCGGATCCGCGAGCGGGCCGGCTGGCCGTGGCACGCGGAGGTCCGCTCGGCGAACAACTTCCCTACCGCGAGCGGTCTCGCGTCGAGCGCGAGCGGCTTCGCGGCGCTCGCAGGGGCCGCCAGCGCCGCCGCCGGCCTGCGGCTCTCGGACCGGGAGCTTTCCCGGCTCGCTCGCCGGGGGTCGGGAAGCGCGGCGCGGTCGGTGTTCGGGGGGTTCGTGGAGTGGCGCGCCGGGACGCGCCCGGACGGGTCGGACTGCTACGCGCGCCCGCTCTTCGGACCGCGGCACTGGCCCGCGCTGGTCGACCTCGTCGTCCTGGTCGAGGGCGCGCCCGTGAAGACGGTCCGCTCCGCCGATGCGATGCATCGGACGGTCCGCACGAGCCCGACCTACGCCCGACGGCTGGCCGAGCTGCCGGCACGCCTGCGGAAGATCCGGCGCGCGATCGGCGCCCGGGACCCGCAACGGCTGTTCCCGCTCGTGATGGAGGAGTGCGACAGCTTCCGCGAGGTCTGCGAGACGACCCGCCCTCCCCTCGACTACCTGACGTCAACCTCGCGCGCGATCCTCGCCGAGGTCCGGGGCCTGAACCGCGAGGCGGGCCGGTCGGTCGCCGCCTACACCCACGACGCGGGAGCCCACGTCCACGTCTTCACGCTCGACCGATACCTCGGCCGCGTGCGCGGCCGGCTCGCGCGGCTACCGGGGGTCGAACGCACGTTGGCGGTCCGCCCCGGACCGGGCGGACACCTCGTCTCCGCGGCGGGACGGACGGACCGGCGCCGCGGCGCCCGACCGAAGGTCGCCCGCTAGAGCACCCGACGGTCGACGTCGGGCGAGGGCAGCGCGAGGCCGATCGAGGCGAGCAGTCCCGCGACCTCCTGGATGAACCGGGCGCGGGCCTCGTCGTTCGTCCAGCGCTTGAGGCCGTACTCGATCGCGCGCCGGCTCGTGTCGGAGTTCGAGTGCCCGAACATGTCCAGGGCGCGGGGGTACCACTTCTCGACCGCGGTCTGGGCCTCCTCCTTCGAACCGTAGTACTTCGACCCGTCCTGGACCATCCGGCGCAGGACGCTCGCGCCGAAGTTGAGGTGCAACTGCTCTTCGCTCAGCATGAGCGGCATCGCCCGCGCGAGCGGACCGTAGGAGCACTCCTGGAACGCCCGGAGCTGGTAGACCCCGACCCGGTCGATGAGGCAGGTGAACGCCCCGACGTCGCTCCAGCGGTCGAACTTCATGTTGAACGCGTCGAGCTTGTGTTCGCCTTCGCGCTTCGTGAGGAGCTCGTCGATGAACCGCTGCCCTTCCTCGCCGAAATCGCGGAGGATCCGGCACGCCTGGAGGCCGTGGCGGGCCTCGTCGGCGACGATCCGGGACTCGATCCAGCGGTCCTCGAGCGTCGGCGCCCGGTCGAGCCACGGTCGGTGCTGCTGGATGGAGGCGAACTCGGTGTCCGCCTGAACGACCATCAGCTTCACGACGAGCTTCCGCATGTCGGCCGGCAGCTCCTCGGCGGTCTCGTACTTGCGAACGCCCGCCGACGTCCCCCACAGGATCTCGCGGACCGGCTCGACGGTCCCGCCCTCCTTGAGGCTCTTGCCGGTCGGAGCGGTCGCGGGGCTCGGGTCGGTCATCGTCGCTCCGGGGCGCATCTATGGGCTACCGACCCTTAAAGGTGGGCTTTCGCTTTTCGACGAACGCCGAGAGACCTTCCTTCGCGTCCTCGGTGATGAAGAGGCGGTTCTGCAGCTCCCGTTCGAGGGCGAGGCCGGCGGTGAGCGGCATCTCGATCCCTTCGACGACCGAGCGCTTGATCAGACTGACCGCGCGCGAAGGCCCGTGGGCTAGGAGCGCGGCGTACGCCTGGACGTCCTTCGCGAACGACTCCTTCGGATAGACGTAGTTGACGAGGCCGATCGCGAGGGCATCCTCCGGAGCGAGGAGCTTGCCCGTGATCATCATGTCGAGGGCGCGGGAGGTCCCGATGAGGCGGGGGAGGCGCTGCGTGCCGCCGGTCCCGGGAAGGACGCCCAGGGTGACCTCGGGGAGCCCGACCTTGCCGGAATCCTTCGCCATGATGCGGAGGTCGCAGGCCAGGGCGATCTCGAGCCCGCCGCCCACGCAGTGGCCGTTGATCGCGGCGATCACGACCTTCGGAGTCTGCGCGAACTTGTTGAGCGTCTCCTGGCAGTGGAGGCAGAACATCGCCTTGAAGTCCGGCTGGCTCTTCTTGAGCATCTCGATGTCCGCCCCGGCGCTGAAGAACCCGGGCACGGTGCTCGTGAGCACGATCACCTTGGCCGACTCGTCGAAGCGGAACTCCTCGACGGCCTGGTCGAGCTCCCGCATCATCTCGAGGTCGTAGGTGTTCGCCTTCGGCTTGCCGATCTCGATGTAGCCGACCGAATCGTCGACGCGGGTCCGGATGTGCTTCCCCTGCATGGTTCTCCCCCGCTCACGGCGGTGGTCTTCGCACGGGACCGCTCGGGGCGGATAACTCCGGCGCCCCCCGTTTTCCCCTCAGCCCGTGCGGACGGGAGGTCGGATGCGTTCCTCGACGTGGCCGTCGGGAAACCCGATGACGACCCGGTGGGCGAGGCCCACGAAGAGCCCGGTCTCCACCACCCCGGTCAGTTCTGAGAGCGCACGCTCCTCCTCGGAAGGGTCCGCGATCGGCTGCGCGGGGGTCAGGTCGAGGACCTCGTTGCCGTTGTCCGTACGGAACGGCTGCCCGTCGGACAGGGTCCGAAGCTGGGAACGATATCCGCGTCGTTCGACCGCGTGCTCGACGACCGGTCGGGCGAACGGTACGACCTCGATCGGGATCCGGTGGCGCTCCCCGAGGGCGAGGACGAGCTTGGTCGGGTCGACCAGGATGATGAGGTCGTCGGTGAGGCGCGCGAGGAGCTTCTCCCGGAAGAGCGCCCCGCCGCCTCCCTTCGTGAGGTCGAGGGTCGGCGAGACCTCGTCGGCGCCGTCCAGCATCAGCGAGAAGCGGTCGCCGCCGTGCAACGGCCGCACCGGGACCCCCAGCGACCGGGCCAGGTCCTCGGTCGCACGGGAGCTCGCGACGCAGTCGAACGAGGCGTGAGGGAACTGGCGAGCGACGGCCCGCACCGCCTCGGCCGCCGTGGAACCGGTGCCGAGCGCGATGGACGCGCCCGGTCGGACATACCGCTCGACGGCGTAGCGGGCCGCCGCCGCCTTTGCGGATCCGAGGTCCTGGGCCACGGTTCCCCCGAGGGTTTCCGCCTCTTGAGTCCGCCGGAGGGTCGCCGACACTCATAAGTCGCCCCGAAGGTCACGGAACTCGTATGCCCGCCCGCGCTCGCGCCCCGGCCGGTCCGGTCGTGCTCTCCCTCGGGGGCTCGGTGTTCCTCACGGGGACGGACGACCGCCCCTACTTGGCCGCGCTCTCCGACCTCCTGCGTCGGCTCGGGAAGAAGTTCCCTCTCGTCGTGACGACGGGCGGTGGCCGGACCGCGCGCGCCTACATCCATCTCGGCCGTGCCCTCGAGCTCACCGAGGTCGAGCTGGACGAGATCGGGATCGAGGTCACGCGCCTGCATGCTCGCCTCCTCGCCGCCCGGATCGGCCCCCCGTGCCCGGCACGCCCTCCGACCACCGTCGCCGAAGCCGTCCACGAGCTCCGCCACGCCTCCCCCGTCGTCCTGGGGGGGACCGAGCCCGGCCACACGACCGACGGGGTCGCGGCGCTCATCGCCGCCCGGGTGCGCGCGGTCCGGCTCGTGAACGCGACCGACGTCGACGGGGTCTACGACCGGGATCCGCGGCACCACCCGGAAGCGCGACAAATCGAGACGCTGTCCTGGGACCGGTTCTCCAATATGGTACGGGCCGGCACGTCGGACGCGGCCGGCCAGAACTTCCTCTTTGACCGCCTCGGGGCCGCTACGCTCGCCCGGGCCAAGATCCCGCTCCTCGTCGTCAACGGACGCGACCTGTCGAACCTCGCGGCCGCGCTCGAGGGACGCCCGTTCCGGGGCAGCCGCGTGGGTGCGTAAGAAGCGTTGCGTACCCGCGAACCCCAAATATGCGCGCCGAGGTCAGGCTTCCGTGCACCGCATCGTTTTCCTCGGTCCTCCCGGGGCCGGCAAGGGCACCCAGGCGGTCCGGCTCGCGCACGAACTCGGCATCCCCCATCTCGCGACCGGTGACCTTCTGCGTACCGCGGTGGCCGCACGGACCCCGCTCGGCCTCGAGGCGGAAGGATACATGCGGGCGGGCCAACTAGTGCCCGACGATCTGGTCCTCAAGATCCTCGGGGATCGACTTTCGCGTCCCGACGCGAAGAACGGGTTCATCCTGGACGGCTTCCCCCGGAACCTGGCGCAGGCCGAAACGCTCGGCCGCATGACGCCCCTCGACACGGTGCTGTCGTTCGAGATCGCCCCCGAGGAGCTCGTCCGGCGCCTCTCCAACCGGCGCACCTGCCCGAAGTGCCAGGCAGTGTACAACCTCACGTCCGAGGCACCGAAGGTCCCGGGTCGGTGCGACCGGGACGGTACGGAGCTCCTCCAGCGGCCGGACGACCGACCCGAAGTGGTGAAGACCCGGTTCCAGGTCTACGCCGACCAGACCACGCCGCTGCTCGAGCACTACCGCCAGCAGGGGCTGTTGCGAGCCGTCGATGCGTCCGGTTCGACCGACGAGGTCGCGCTCCGGGTCCGCGCGGCGGTCGGCTGAACGGTCGTAGGACTAGACCTCGACCCGGAGGACCTCGCCCTCGGTCCACTGGTTCCCTTCCCGGGTGAGCCGAACCCCCTCGAGATAGCCCACCGACGGTCCCCAGGAGTCGACCCGTTGCGGCACGGCGGCCGCCGCCCCGAGCTCGATCACGCCCCCGTGCGAGATCAGGAGCAGCCGCCCCCCTTCGGGGACCCGCGCGAGCTCCGCTTCCCACAGGGCGGACTGCGAGCGCGCGAACTCTGCGACGACCCCGCTGCGTCGGACCAGCGCGGCGTAGTCCGCGAACGAGCGCGGCCGCGCTTCGTCGACCCGCGCTTCCACCTCGTCGGGCATTCTCTCGAGGGCCTCGACCTCCTCGTCGACGGGAAATCCCATTGCGGTGGCCGTCTCCACTGCTCTCGGCTTCGGTGAGGTCACGACCCGGTCGAATCGGCCGATCGTGGAAGCGACGCGCCGGGCGAGTCTCACGCCGGCCGGAGCGAGGTGCACGCCGAACGGGTCGCGCCGACTGTGCCGTCGATGTTCGAGGAGACGCATCGCAGGGGTTGTTCCGGAACGCCGACGCAGAGTTTATAGGCCGTGCCCCGGTCCGACGGTCGTCCCGGCTTAGCTCAGTGGTAGAGCGGGGGACTGTAGGCGAGACTGCCGGACCTCCGGCGGCCCCCGTGGAGATCCTCAGGTCGCCTGTTCGAGTCAGGCAGCCGGGACCTGAGAACCTACCGTCCAGGGTCCCGGGCATACCGGACGCGGTGACCGCCCGGAGGGATGCGGTTGTCGGGATTTGAACCCGAGTAGGTAGCTTGGGAAGCTACCGTCCTAACCACTAGACCACAACCGCGCGACCGAACCCGGAGGACGAGCGGCTCTTACGCTTTGTGCGGCGAGCGGTCGGTGCTCGGCTACCGGTGGAGGCCGACCGACTCGAACGGGATCGACGGGGCCGCCGCGAGGAGTTCGTCGTTCGAGGCGACCCCTTCGGACGCCCGGCTCGCGAAGCCGGCCTTCTGGAGGACCTTGCGCGCCTTCTCGAGGTCGTTCGCCGAGAGGGCCACGAGCGGCAGGTTCCCCTCCCGTGCGACCAGGATCGCCACGCTCTGGAGGTTCACCTTCGCCCGCGAGAGCGTGTCGAGCACGCGGAGGAAGCTCCCGGCGCGGTCCTCGAGCCGGACCGCGAGCATCTCGTGGACCTCGACCGCGTACCCGGCCTCGGAAAGGAGACCGGTCGCCCGGTCCGGATCGCTGAGGATCAGCCGGACGCGTCCTTTGCCGGCGGCCGAGTCCACGCTGATCGCGGCGAGGTTGATCCGTTCCCGCGCCAGGATTCGGGCGACGCCCGCGAGGGTTCCGGGTCGGTTCGGCAACGTCAGCAGGATCTCCCGGAGCGACATGATCACCGCCCCCGATGGGCCGTCGACCTAAAGAATCGACGTCTCGGCCAGTCGGGCGAGATTCTGGTCGCGCACATATTTATACCCGAATCGGGCCTAATTCTCGGTGCGCGGGGTCGCGGACCCCGGGTCGGTCCATCTGATGGGGGGAACGAACATCTCGAGCGCGGGCCGCCGCTATCGCCGGGCCCACCGGCTCCACCACCAACCTCGCGGCGTCGTGGCGGTCATCGGCACGCTGCTCGCCCTCCTCGTGTTCTTCGCCCTGTTCGGCATCTTCCTCACGCAGTACCTGCCGCTCTGGATGGCCGACAACGAATCCCAGTTCACGAGCCAGGCGGCGACCTCCTTCGCGAACTTCAAGGAGGCCGTCGACTCCCAGTACATCCTGGGAGGGCCGCAATCGATCGGCACCGCCTTCACGATCAGCTCGCAGGGGGTCCCGCTCCTTGCCCAGCCGACCGAAGGCACGCTCGCGTTCCTGCCGACGACATGCCCGGGCGGGTTCTACACGAAGGGCGGATCTCCGACGCCGCCCAGCAACCTCTACGTCGGACAGCCGATCACCACCGGCTACTGCGTCTTCGAGAACATCACCCTCAACTACGGGCCGGGGGCGACCAGCACGTCCCTGAACTACTACTCCCAGCACGTGTCGAGCGGGGTGCTCGAGATGGTCCTTCCGAACCGGTACTTCACCGCGCAGACGTTCTACTTCGAGGACGATGCCCTGGTCCAGAGCCAGGGTGGCGGACAGCAAATCATCGCGCTTCCCCCGCCCCTCAACGTGACCACGACCGGCGGCAACACGACCGTCACCACGAGCTTCCTGCAGATGTACGGCAACGCCTCGACCGTGATCGGCCAGGGGTCGGAGCAGGTCTTCAGCCATCTCCGCTACACACAGACCGTCGCTTCGAACGGCTTCCCGTTGAACGGAGGGCGCTCCCTGCTCAACGTCACGTTCGAGATTGGGACGCAGTTCCCGTGCGCCTGGCAGAACTTGCTCAGGTCGACGATGAACGTGAGCGGGATCCCCTACTCGGCGGCGGGGATGACGTATCCGGCCACGTACTACAACTGGACGAACCCGACCACGCACAACACGCAGACGATCCCCGTGGCCTCTTCGAGCTGCACCTACTCCAACGGCGCGACGACCGTCCTCTCGCTGAAGATCACCAACGTCGATTACGCCACCGTGTTCTACGCCGGCGTCCAGCTGGCCGTCGGCATCGGAGGTACCTAGCGCGATGGCGACCGGCCCCGTCCGGGTGAAGATCCCCCGAACTCCCGCCGCCCGCCCCGAGTCCTCCCCGCTCGAGCCGTCTCCCTGGCTCGAAGTGCCCACCGACGTCCCCGGCACCTTCATCACCGCGATGCCGCCGCTCGCCGAGCCCTCGATGAAGGAGCTCGAGGTCCGGGCGGTCAATCCGCCCTACTCCTACTCCCGGATCACCTACAACGACCGCACGAAGGAGTACCTCTACGAGGTCATCGAGCCGCAGCTGACCGCCCACGAGAAGCAGCTGGTCGAGCACCTGAAGGTGACCCTGACCCGGATCCTCGGGAGCGACGTCGGCGACCTCTCGATGCCGGACAAGCGGGCGTACCTGCGCGGCGAGGCCGAGGAGTACTTCCGCAGCCGCGGGATCGCGCTGGGTCCGCTCTCGATGGAGCGGATCATCTACTACGTGCTGCGAGACTTCGTCGGCTACGGTCCGATCGACGCGCTGATCTTCGACCCCGAGGTCGAGGACATCTCCTGCGACGGCGTCGGCGTGCCCCTGTTCATCTTCCACGGGAAGTACGAATCGGTGAAGACGAACGTCGTCTTCGAGGACGAGGGCTCCCTCGACTCGTTCATCGTCATGCTCGGGCAGCGCTGCGCGAAGGCGGTCAGCGTCTCGAACCCGATCCTCGACGGGACGACCCCCGAAGGCCACCGGGTCCAGGCGACGTACTCCCGCGAGATCACGACCCGAGGGGCCAGCTTCACGATCCGTCGGTTCAAGGAGCGCCCGTTCACCCCGGTCGACCTCGTGATGATGGGGACGGCCAGCGAGGAGATGGTCGCGTACTTCTGGCTCGCGGCCGAGCAGGGCGAGTCGGTGATCGTCTGCGGCGGACCCGCCGCCGGGAAGACGAGCACCCTCAACGCGATCGCGCTCTTCATCCCCCCCACGGCGAAGGTCGTCTCGATCGAGGATACCCGTGAGGTCAACCTGCCGCACGAGAACTGGATCCCGGGCGCGACCCGCAGTGGCACCGGGGACCGCGGCCCCGACGGCAAGGCCGCCGGGGAGGTCGACATGTTCGACCTCGTCCGCGCCGCGCTGCGCCAGCGGCCGAACTACATCATCGTCGGGGAGGTCCGCGGCCGGGAGACGTACACGATGTTCCAGGCGATGGCGACAGGCCACACGACCTACTCGACCATGCACGCCGACAGCGTGAAATCGATGGTCAACCGGCTCGAGAACCCGCCGATCAACACGCCGCGGATCCTGCTCTCCGCGCTCAACAACGTCATCATCCAGATCCAGGCCCGGACCGAGAAAGGGGTCGTCCGCCGACTGAAGCAAGTCCTCGAGATCGTCGGGTTCGAGCCCGAGACGAACGAGCTGATCACGAACACCGTCTACGAGTGGGACCCCGGGACCGATAAGTTCGTGTTCAAGGGCCATTCGTTCCTCTTTGACAAGATCATGGACCTGAAGAACTACGGACCCGACGAGATGGACGCGGAGTTCCAGCGCCGGACCCAGGTGATCCGCTACCTGGTCCAGAACAAGATCACCGACTACCGCCAGCTCTGGCGGACGATCGCGCAGTACTACAAGGACCCGACCGAAGTGATGAACCGAATCCAGGTCGGGAACCGCCGGGCGGGAGGCTGACGACGATGCCCGCGACCTCGACCGTGACCGTCGAACGGACCCCGGCCCCCGCGACCGGTGGGCAGGCGCGCTCGGTCCGCCTGAAGCGGGGCGAGCACCCGACGCACACCGGCCTCACCGCATTCCAGCGCTGGGCGTGGCGGATGTTCCGCCGCCGGGTGCTGGCCAAGCCCCCCGACCCGAGCCTGGACGAGAACCTCATCAAGGCGCACATGCGCCAGCGCGCGGACGAGTACATGGCCACCGTCTACGCGACGACCCTCGTGGTCGCGATCGCCACCGTGGTCGCCGGCATTGCGGTCGGCCTCCTGTTCGTGCTCTCGGGCGACGTGCTGATCGGCCTCGTCATCGGGATCCTCCTGCCGATCCTCGCTCCGGTCGGAACGTTCTTCGTGCTGCAGAGCACGCCCGGCTCGAGGGCCAAGGAACGGGGGCGGAAGATCGACCGAAGGATCAGTTCGGCGATGAGCTTCGTCTCCGCGATGAGCTCGGCCGATGTGAACATCGACCAGATCTTCAAGGAGCTCGGCCGGCAGAAGATCTACGGCGAGGTCGCGGAGGAGGCGGCCTGGATCACGCGCGACACCGAGCTGCTCGGCGTCGACATCCTGACCGCGATCCGCAACGGCGCCGCGCGCAGCCCGTCGAAGCGCTTCCAGGACTTCCTGCAGGGCGTCGTCACGACGGCGACCAGCGGAGGCCAGCTCAAGCCGTACTTCCTGCTCAAGGCCGAGCAGTTCGAGCGCGAGAACAAGCTCGAGCAGCTCCAGCGCGTCGAGACCATGGGGCTCCTCGCGGAGACCTTCGTCACCGTCGTGGTCGCCTTCCCGCTGTTCCTGGTCATCATCATCGCGATCTTCGCCGTCATCGGCGGCGGAGGCCAGTTCATGATCGACCTCCTCTGGGGGATCGTCGGCGCGATGATCCCGCTCGCGCAGTTCGGCTTCATCTTCTTCATGTATTCGCTCGCGCAGGAGATGGCCTAGAATGGCGACCGCGAGCGCCGCGGCGTCCGCCCCCGCCTCCGTCCGCAAGGTCCGCTCCCTCGGGACGACCGTCACGGCCACGAAGGAGGGGATACCGCGAGAGACGATCCTCCTCATCGCCGGCGCGGCCGTGGCGGCCGTCTTCTGGATCATCGCCGTGCTGAACTACATCGGCACGCTCGACATCGAGATCCGCCCCGGCGAGGGCTCCGGCGCGAACCCGGCGATCGACTTCTTCGTGATCGGGCTCCTCTGCCTCATCGCCCCCTACGGCTTCGCGATGACCGCGAAGCTGCACCGGATCTCCAAGATCGAGGAGCGGCTCCCGGACTTCCTTCGGGACGTCGCCGAGGCCGGCCGCTTCGGGATGACGCTCCCGGACGCGATCGTCGTGGCGAGCACGGGCCGCTACGGCCTGCTCACGGACGAGATCAAGAAGATGGCGAGCCAGCTCGAGTGGGGCGTGCCGGTCGCGACCGCGTTGCGCCTCTTCGAGGAACGGGTCCCGACCCCGCTCGTCCAGCGCGTCGTCTCCATCGTCACCCGCGCGAACGAGGCGGGTGGGAACGTCGCCGACGTGCTGACGATGGTCGCGCACGACACCCGCGAGGGCCAGCTCGCGCAGCAGGCCCGGCAGATCTCGATGCTGACCTACGTGACGGTCATCTACATCTCGTTCTTCGTCTTCCTCGTCACGATCTACATCATGGCGGCGGTCTTCCTGCCGCAGATGATCACTGCGGGCGAGGGGATCGGGTCGTCGTCGCTCGGCAGCTCGGGGGCCGTCTCGCTCGCGTTCAACTTCGTCCCCGTCCTCTTCCTCGCGTTCATGGTGGCCGTGATCGTCCACGCCGTCGGGGACGGCATCATGGCCGGGGTTCTCTTCAACGGCAGGATCGCGGAAGGCCTCCAACACGCGACGATCATGCTCATCACCGGGTGGCTGATCATGCGGTTCGTGGTCCCGATCCTCAGTGTGAGCTAGGGAGGAACGATGGCAGGCGAGGCGCTCGAAACCACGGAGACCCCCGACGAGGGGGAGGCGATCCCCACCCGGCAGAATCAGCGGAAGCGCGCGTTCACCCCCTGGCTGCGCATGGGGGCCGCGCTCCGCAAGAGCTCGCAGGAGCCCCGTCCGGTCAAGCTCGCGCGTCTCGGGGTCTCGGGCCAAGGCAGCGAGGGGGAGGTCACGCCGATCCCCCCGCTCTCCGACCCGGGGTTGAAGGAGCTCGACCTCGCCCCGATCCGGCCCGGACTCTCCTTCATCCGCATCACCTACCACAACACGCGGAACGAGTACCTCTACGAGGTCATCGAGCCGCCCCTCTCGAAGATCGAACGGGAGCTGACCGAGCGCCTGCGCGTGCGCCTCGTGGACGACTTCGAGTCGGTGCCCGAGCGCGAGCACGACCCCGAGCTCCGCCGCCACGAGATGCGGCGCATGGTCGACGACCTCCTGCAGCAGTGGGAGCTCGCGCCGGGCCCCACGACGAAGGCACGGATCCTCTACTACCTCGAGCGGGACTTCATCGGCTACGGGATCGTCGAGGTCCCGATGACCGACGCCGAGGTCGAGGACATCTCGTGCGACGGGGTCGGAATCCCGCTCTACATCTACCACCGCAAGTACGGCTCGATCCGTTCGAACCTCAAGTTCTCGAGCGCGAAGGAGCTGGACGACTACGTCGTCTGGATCGCCCAGCGCTCCGGCAAGCACATCTCGGTCGCGACCCCGATGCTGGACGCGACCGTTCCGGACGGCTCGCGTCTCCAGGCGACCCTGGGAACGCACGTCACGAAGCGCGGGAGCTCGTTCACGATCCGACGCTTCCGGGACAACCCGTTCACGCCGGTCGACCTGCTGAAGTTCTCGACCATGAGCGCCGAGATGATGGCGTACCTCTGGATCGCCATCGAGAACGGCCAGTCGATGATGGTCTGCGGCGGGACGGCGAGCGGCAAGACGACCACGCTCAACGCGACGCTCCTGTTCATCCCGCCCCAGATGAAGATCGTCTCGATCGAGGATACCCGCGAGCTCAACCTCCCCCACGAGAACTGGGTCCCGTCGCTCACGCGCGCGGGCTTCGGGGCGAAGAACGTCGTCAGCGGCAAGGCCCCGGGCGAGATTGACATGTTCGACCTGCTCGCGGCCGCGCTCCGCCAGCGCCCCCAGTACCTGATGGTCGGGGAGGTCCGTGGGGCCGAGGCGTTCATCGTCTTCCAGGCGATGGCGACCGGGAAGACCTGCTACACGACGTTCCACGCGGAGAGCGTGAGCGCGATGGTCCACCGGATGGAGAACCCCCCGATCTCGCTCCCCCGGTCGCTCGTCTCCGCGCTCAACCTGGTCCTCCTGCAGCGCCAGGTGAAGGTCGGGACGAAGATGACCCGCCGCGTCCAGTCGCTCACCGAGATCGTCGGTCTCGACCCCGAGACCAACGAGCTGATCACGAACTCGGTCTACTCCTGGAACCCGTCCGACGACACGTTCCTCTACTCGGGCCACTCGTACGTCTACGAGAAGGTCGCGCTGATGAAGAACCTCACGATGAAGGAGATGGAACGCGAGGTGCGCAACCGCGTCGAGATGCTCGAGTACATGATGGCGAAGGACAAGCAGGCGACGCGCCAGCGGCCGTTCACGCACCGCGACGTCGGCCAGATGGTCGCCTTCTACTACAAGGAACCGGTCCGCGCCCTCTCCGAGGCCCGCGCGGAGCTCGTCCGCATGAAGGCGGCGGCCGCGACCCCGGCCTCGGCGCGCTAGGCCTTTCCCTCCGGGCGCCTCGCCCGGCCGGATGGCGGCCCGCTCCCGACCGACCCGGATCCCGTTCGGCCTCGGCCGCTCGGTGGTCCTCTGGCCGGAGGATGCGATCCCCGGTCTCCCGCGGCGCGTCGGGCCCGGTCGCGCGGACGTCGTCGTCACGAGCCCGCCGTACAACATCGGCGTCCGCTACTCGAGCTACCGGGACGACCGCCCGCGGGCGGAGTACCTCGCTTGGACGGGCCGGATGCGCGACGCGGTCGCGGAGGTCCTGGGCCTCCACGGCTCGTTCTTCCTCAACCTCGCGGGAACGCCCAAGGACCCGTGGCTCCCCTGGGACGTGGCGCGCGAGGTCGGCCGCCGGCTCGTCCTTCAGAACGTGATCCACTGGGTGAAGTCGATCGCGATCGACCGTCGGGCCGCCGGCAAGGCCGCGGGTCTCACCCACGACCTCGCGCTCGGCCACTACAAGCCGGTCGTCTCCGACCGCTTCCTCCACGGGGCCCACGAGTACGTCTTCCATTTCTCGCACCGCGGCGACGTGCGGCTCGACCGGCTCGCCATCGGGGTCCCCTACCAGGACAAGTCGAACGTCCGCCGCTGGCAGAGCGGCGGGGTCGACCGTCGGTGCCGCGGGAACACCTGGTTCCTGCCCTATCCCACGATCCGGGAGCGCGCACGGGACCGCCCCCACCCGGCCTCGTTCCCGCCCGAGCTCGCCGAGGCGTGCGTGCGGCTGCACGGGCTCGAACGGACCTGGCTCGTGGTCGACCCGTTCGTCGGGATCGGCTCGAGCGCGGTCGCCGCCGTCCGGCTCGGCGTGGATTTCGTCGGGTTCGATGTCGACCCCGAGTACGTTCGCGTCGCCGGAGAGCGGGTCCGCCGGGAACGGGCGGCCCTGCGCCGAAGGTCCGAGCCTTAGCTCGGAGGTGGGGTCGAGGCGCTTTCCGAGTCGAGCGGAGGGGACCACTCCTTCATCGGGGTCCGCTTGACGCCGGCGGCGGCCGCGAAGGCGTTCTTCGTGCCTTCCTTGGCCCGATGGCCGGCGGTGACCATCGCATCCCGGGCCGCGCCCGCGGCGTGGGAGGTGCCGGCGCCGATCGCGACGGCGCCGCTGGCGATGCGCCCGGGGATCTTGCGCGCCTCGTCGTCGATCGACCGTCCGAGCCGCGAGAGGTCGTCCTGGATCTCGAGCCCGAGGTACTTCGCCCCTTTCCCCGCGCCCTCGCCGAAGCGTTCGATCTTCTCGTCCAGGTTGGCGAACTCGTTCTTGAAATCGTGCCCGAGGCCACCGGCGGCCCTCCGCATCTCGGAGAGGTGCTGGCGGAACTGGGCTTGCTCCCGGCTGTCGGACATGGTCGGCCTCGGGCCGAGTACCTTGAGGTCGGGAGATAAAGGTTGATGGCCATCGGCAACGGCGGTCGGACGGGGGCGCTACCCGCCCATCCGTCGGTCGGCCCGACGGCGGCGGCCGCGGGCACGGGCCACGGCCGGGACCACGGCGGGGGCGGGAGGCCGGCTTACCCGGCGCTCGACCTCGGTCCCGCGGGCCCACCGCACGAGGAGCTCGATCCCGAGGTTCGCGGGTTCGGTGACCACGAGGTCCCCGCCGAGCGTCCGCGCGATCGCCCGCGCCGCCGGTTCGTATTCCGGATGCTCCGACTTCAGGAGGATGACGGTGGTCTTGAGCGGCGACACGGTCGCGAGCTCGCGCGCCCGCTCGAGGGCCCGTTCCATCGCGATGTCGAGCTGGCCCGAGCGGACCCGACCGTCGTCGTCCGTGTAGGCCTCGGGAAGGCCGTCCGTGATCAGGTAGAGCTCCCGTCGGGAGGAGCGGGAGGCGGCGAGCAGGAGGTGGGCCGCACGCAGGACCTCCGCGGTGTTCGTGAACGCGCCAGCTCGACACCCCCACAGTTCGACCAGGTCGAGGACCTGGACCTCGTTGTCGAAGGCGAGCACGTCCACCGTCGCGTCGGGGTACCGGCGTCGGACGGCCACGTAGAGGGCGAGGAGGGCCTTCTTGGCCGCCTCGAGCTTACGGCCCTCGGCCATGCTCCCCGAACGGTCGAAGGCGAGCACGACGTGGACGCGCTCGGCGGTCACCTCTCGGTAGACGTAGCTGACGGATTCGTCGATGTGCTTCAACCCCGCGAGTCGGGCCGCGAGGAGCGAGCCGGAGACGTCGAGGTGGGCGACCTCGTCCGGCTGGCGCAGCCGGGCCTTCTCGTAGACCCCGGTCGACCCGCCTCCCTTCAGCGAGAGGCGGACATCCCCCGGGAGCCGGTGGCTCTCCTCCTCCAGCAGGAGGCGCGCGAACCGCTCGACCAGCCCGTAGGTGACGACCAGTTCACCGGCGTGCTCGGCGACGAACCCGCGCTCCTTGAGCTCGCGCTGAAGCCGCGACTCCTCGCCCGAGCGCACCCGGTTCTCAGTCTCGGACTCGGCTCGTCGCTTCGCCTCGGCCCGCTCCTCCTCGAGCCGCCGGCGCTGGGCCTCGGCCGCCCGTCGCTTCTCGTCCGCCTCGCGGCGCAGGGTGCGCTCTCGCTCTTGAAGGGACTGCGAGACCGTCTCGGAGAGCTCGTGTCGCTCCGGTGCGGAGAGCCGGGCGAGCGCGTCCCCAATCTCGGACGGACCGATCGCACGACCGCCCTCGCTGCGGAAGGCCAGCGGCATCGAACGTCCCGGGGTCTCGGGCGGGGCGGGGGCCCGTCGGCGGGAGAAGAGCCCGCGCAGCCAGGCGATGAATCGAGCGAACGCGGCCCGCAACCGGGCGAAGAACCCCGGCGGGGACGGCGGACGGTTCCAGGATGCCGAGGGGAGCAGGAGAGCGCTCCGTACGTCGTCCAGGAGGTCGGCGGACGGCAGGTGGGACCAGTCGACCGACCGGGCCGCCTTGAGCCGCTCCTCCAGCGCCGCGATCTCGCGGGCGATCTCCTCGTCGCTCTTGCGCGCGACGACGTCGAGCTCCTCGACCCGGCGGTCGTACTCCCCGGTGACCCGCTGCACGCGGCGTCGGGCCTGCCGGCGCAGCTGCTCGCGGAGGTGCTCGAGACGTTCCCGAAGCTCCGGATTGCGGTCCGCTTCCGCCCGGACCAGGGCCCGGGCCCCGTCGACCCCCTGTTCGGCGAGCGCCCGCACCAGCGCGCTCGAGTCGAGCGCGTCGAGGAGGTCGTCCGACCCGACGTCGTCCGCGAACTGCGTGCAGTCGGGTAGGACGAACGGAGCACTAGAGGGGGGCGTCGTCGGCGTCCTCCTCCGGGCAGGAGAAGAGCGAGAACTCCTCCAGGAGTCGGAAGACGTTCACGGCCGCCTCGACCGGGCTGGCGGCCTCTCCGGGGCGTTCCCGGTCGGCGACGTAGCGGACGAACGACCGGAACCTCGGGAAGAGCGGTCCGTCGGCCGAGAGCTGGGACAGGAGCTCCGCGTCATCCTTGAGCCGGCGGCCTTCCCCGACGAGGCTCTCGGCCTCGGCCGCGTTCTGCTTCAGGACCTCTCGGAAGTATCGGCACCAGTAGACGCCGGCGCTGCGCTTGAGGGCCGGGGGGAGGTACTGCTCGACGAACTCCGTGACCCGCTGCTCGTTCTGCCGATAGGAATCGCCGCTGCGGGCCCGGATGCGTCCGCGCATCGCGTGCAGGAGCCCGGCCTTGAGGTCGCCGCTCGTGGGCACGGAGCGACCGTCCAGCGAGGCCATCGCCGCCGTCCGGCTCGCGACATCGAGGAGCGTGCGGTTCGAACCGACCTCCCCGATGTCGGGGTTCTCTTCGCTCATCCTCAACCGCCAGGCCTCCACGACCCGCACGCCCGCGTCGACCAGGATCTCGGGCACGTAGGTGCCGGGATCCCCCGTTCGGCCGATCGCGACGATCTGCCGGTTGTCCGCGTGCCGCTCGTTGTAGCCGACGTGCAGGCTGGTCAGGCGGTCGGAGAGGGGGTCGTTGATGTTGTCGAGGTCGGAGAGGTTGGAGGTGCCGATGGCGACGAACCATCCGGGGAAGCTCTCCCGGGACTTCGAGGGGGTCACGGTCCCTTCCTGGAGGGCCTGGAGCAGGACGTTCTGGGTCCCGAGCGGCAGCTTCCCGATCTCGTCGACCAGGAGAAAGCCTCGGTTCGCCTGGAGCAGCTTGCCTGGCTCGAGGACGAGCGGGCTCATCGGGTCCCCCACCTCCTCGAGCTTCCGGAGGTTGATGTTGCCGGTGAGGTGGTCGGGGAAGACCTCCGAGCTCCCCTGCAGGCGCGCGAAGCCATAGCCCTCCCGTAGGAGGACGAACTCCGCCGGAACCCGGGAGGCGTCCACGGCCGCCGGGTCGAACCGGGCCGGGTCGGAGTCCGGGGCGAACCGACGCTGGCAGATCGGACAGGGAGGGAACCGGGCGGCGGTCGTCGGGTCGACCAGCGAGAGCGGATGGTCCTGCACGGGGCAACCCTCGACGATCCAGACTCCCTTCGGGAACAGTCCCCAGAGGTCCTTCGCAAGACTGGTCTTTCCCGCGCCCGACGGGCCGAAGAAGAGGAGGTGGGAGCCCGACACGATGCCGGCGACCAGGTCCTCGTACGTGCGGTCGGGCAGGACGGTCCGGGGGAACAGCGCCCGAAGGGCCTCGGTTCGGCCCAGTCCCTGCGTGCGAAGCTCGTTCAGTCGACGGAGGATCTCCGCCCGGAAGCGCGCGCCCGGGCTCTCGGCGGTCACGTGGGCGGCCCGAAGGTCTGCCGCCGTCGCCCGGGTACCGGGACGTATGTTGTCGAGCTTCCCCACGGCCACGTCGCGCGGAGTTGGGTGTGAGATATGTAGTTTGCCAAGAGAGCTCGGGACGAGACGGCACGCGGGTCGGCGAGGACCCGGGGCCGCCGGCCGACACGGGCTCCGCTCGACACGGTTAAGTAGCAGGCCCCGGTCCGCGCCCCCGCGAGCCATGCCCGAGAAGGAAGGCGGTGCGAAGAAGACCACCTTGGCCCGGACGGTCAAGGACAAGTGGCGGTCGAAGCACTGGTTCAAGGTGCGGGCCCCCGGGCTCTTCCAGCACGTCGAGCTGGGCGAGACCGTCGCGAGCGAACCCGAGCAGATCATCGGCCGGACGCTCGAGACGACGCTGCCCGAGCTTTCGGGAGGCGCGGACGCGGCCAAGGCGCACGTCAAGCTCCGGTTCCGGATCGAGCGGCTCTCGGGAGACGGGGTGGCCGAGGCCCGGTTCATCGGCCACGAGCTCACCTCCGACTACGTCCGACGCCTCGCCCGAAGGAAGCGGTCGAAGATCGACCTTTCCCTCACGGTGACGACCAAGGACGGGGTGCAGATCATCCTGAAGCCGGTCGCGGTCGGGGAGCAGCGCCTGCAGACCCGCCTGCGCGCGGAACTGCGGCACAAGATCGTTTCGATCCTGACCGAGGAGGCCCAGCTCCGTACCTCTCCCGAGTTCGTTCGCGAGATGCTCGCGGGCGACCTCTCGAAGGTCCTCGCGCACGGCCTGAAGACCCTCTACCCGCTCAAGAAGATCGAGATCCGCCGTTCCGAAGTGCTCGGCACGATCTCGGACGAGGTCCCGGTGCCCGAAGCCCCGCCCCTCGCGGAAGGCGCGGCGCCGACCCCGCCGGCGCCGGTCGCCGAGGCGGGCGACGGTGGCACGGCGTAGACCCGGAGGGCGCGGGATGGCGCGTCCGATTCCTGTCGGAGTGGCTCAGCCCGGTAGAGCACGGGACTCATAGCGGGACGCGGGTCCGCGTCCCGGGAGAGATCCTGGGGCCGGGGGTTCAAATCCCCCCTCCGACACCTGAACCACACAGGGGTAGTTCTGAGCGGAGAACTCCCCTTCGGGGCGGCTCGGTTCTCTCTCGCTGCTTCCGCCCGGCATAAGCCGGGCGATCGACGCGAAGGATCCGACTACTCCTTCTTTTCCTCGTCCGAGCCCTTGTACCCTCTCTTCGCGCCGGCGCCGAGTCCCTTTACCCCGCCGACGAGGCCGCGACCAAGCTTGCCGGCGACCACGCCCGTCTCTTTCGCCACGTGGGCCGTCTCGCCAGCGGCCCTCTGACCCAAACCAACCGCGCGACCGCAGGCCGTGCACATCTTCGCACCTTCCACTAGGTCGGCTCCACACCCTTCGCACTTCATGGGCTCCTCGAAGGTCGTGCAAGGAACGCCGAAAGATAATCATTCAGGTCACGCGGGCCGGGGACCCGAACTGCTCTCGGGGGCGGATGTCGGGGATTTGAAGAATCCAGAAGTTCCCCCCTCCGACACCTTTCGCCGATCTCTCCCCGAGAAATGATGACGTTTCACCATTCGTGTGTTCGGGAGATGAACTGGGTAGGAGCCCCTCCGGAAAGGGGGATTCTGTACGGGAGCCTCCTCGGCACGAGGCTCGGGGACGGGATGAACGAATCGACGGCGGCTACCTGCAGACGGCCTCCTCTTGCGTCTTCTGATTCGCCCTGGGTGAACCGCGACCGATCCCGGCGACGCGACTCCCGAGTCCGGAACCACGCTGAATCGTCGTCCGAGGAGAGATCACAGAGTCCTGCTGAGGACTGTCGCGACCGGAGTCACATCGCTGAGACGGAGCTCCGCCCCCGTCCGGAGAGGGCCGGTGGACCACCCCTTTTCCACTGTAAGGAGGGCGTCCCTCCACTTCGATGGTTCGTATCCTTTCACGTGGAGGACGCGCTCGAACGCGAGCCGAGCCTCATGCGGGGCTTCGGCCCACGTCATCAGCATAGACCCCCCGAACTGGACGATTGCGCGTATCGTTGGGCCTACAGCCTCCATCGGGTAGAGAGCCGCAAGGCGTTGGCCCCCCGAAAGGACCAAGACCGGTGACGGGCCCTCACGGGGGAGGCGGGAGATCATGTCCTGGGTCTGCACGGGTAGGCGCAGGAAGTCGACGAATCGGCGGACTAGTTCCTCTTCCGACTCCGTCCGCATGAGGCCCCCGAGCGCCACAGTGCCGGCGAGTTCGTCGCGCGCGAGCTCGCCGGGTGAGACCGTGATGAGCCGGTCCGGAGGGATGAGCTGTGTTTTCAAGACGTCAGAATCCTCGAAAACCTCGCCCTCCAGCCGAACGTGACCCCAGAGGAAACCCGCGGGATGGTCCGCCACGAAGGCGTAGGCGACCCAGCGGAGGAGGGAGCGACTGCTCCCGCACAAGACCACCGACGTGCGAGGGTCAAACAGATTTGGCGGTTCGAACGCTTTCAACCTTGTCGCCCTTCCGGGCTATCGGTGACTACACGGCGTGAATCCATATCTCTCTGCCGCATCTCACGCTCGCGGCGATGCGGGACCACCGCGTCGAGCGAAGGTCCAAGCCCGGAGAGCTCGGTTCGACCGACGGGCTCGCAATCCACTCCGTGAGCTCGACGGACTCCACCGGGTGGAGACTGACCGTTTCCCCCGTTCACGTTTGCGCGCGACAAATGTTCCGAGTTGTTCTGATAGCATCGGCACGTCGGGGATTTGAACTCTTCAGAAGTCCCCCCTCCGACATCTAGGTCGAGCTCTGGCTGAGAAGCCGCTACACTTGACCCGGCCTCCGGGGGGCTGAACCGGCCCGCTAGGTCGCGCCGGAGGGGAGCGGGTCCTCCGCTACCCAAGAACTTCCGCGGTCCCCGCAAAGCTCCATGCACGCCTCGCGGTCGGTCATCCACGAAGCGCGGCCTCCGTGAATTTCGACCTGCAGAAGGCTCGATTCGCGCTTCACCCGCCGAACGGAAAGAGCGAGGGAAGCCCCGTGAAGAGGATCGTGAGCAGGCCCACGGCGATGAGCAGCCCCCCCAGGACTGCTCGGAGGCGCTCCTCCGGAACGTGCTCGTGAAGGTATCCGGCCCCTCGGGATGAAACCGCGGTGATCACGACCAACGCGGCCGTCGCTGCAACGAACACGAGCACGACGTTACCCGTCGAAGCGACGAACAAGATGGTCAGGATCTGAGTATTGTCTCCCATCTCGAGCAGGAACGCGAGCCCGAGGGCGACGGTCCGAACCTGCCGTGCGGTGTGGGCTACCGCGGGAGTTCCCTCGCCCGGCTCGTGCACCGGTTCGGGAACCCTCAGGATCTCGCGAACGCCGAACGCGACCAGGACCACTCCGCCGGCGACCTTCACCCAGAATAGGTAGGGGGCGAGAACGGTCTCCGCCGCATATCCGAGCGTGACGGACACCGCGGTGGCCGCCCCGAGGCCCACGGACGCCCCGAGGAAGACGTCTCGATGCGGGTGGCGCGTCGCGAGGGTGATGACGCCGAAGTTGGACTTGCCGGGAAGCTGGAGCACCGCGACCACGGCGAAGACGACGATGCCCTCGACCAGGGGATTCGCGTCCAAGGGTCCTGCCTGCTCCGGTGAGGGCTCACGAGGGATGAGGGCTTCGTCGTAAGGGAGCCACGTCAGGGAATCCTGTTCAGGGTCGGTCCGCAAGGAGCGGTGACGAGACCCGGACCGGAATTCGGTCCAAGGGAAATACCAACGCGACCATGGGACGACATGGCCAACGCTCGCGAAGCGAAGATCGTGGTCTCAGAGAACGGCCCGTTCATCGTGACGGGTGAGGTTCCGTTGAGCGTGCAGACGATCGAGCCGAACCGCGAGGGATTCTCGTGGAATTGGGTGGAGGGTCGGTCGTTCCCGGTATCGAAGGAGTATCACCTTTGCCGCTGCGGCCAATCGAAGAACAAGCCCTTCTGCGACGGGAGCCACCTCAAGGCCCGTTTCCATGGGACGGAGACGGCGAGCCGGCAGCCGTTCGTGCGCCAGGCCGAGGCCATGGATGGTCCGACGCTGGCCCTGCTCGATGCAGAG
>Ga0326727_10008645_pt1 | contig 25669 bp, 18 predicted proteins | sample MB2enrmetagenome_FD_207643 | JGI IMG/M metagenome (GOLD analysis project Ga0326727, IMG submission 207643) | Lab enriched peat soil microbial communities from McLean, Ithaca, NY, United States - MB29MY | ecosystem: Environmental > Terrestrial > Soil > Wetlands > Peat | place: USA: New York...
GGTCCATGAAAAGCGGGTAGGGGACGCTGGGAGCCCACGCGTGCTCCAAGCCGCGGGGGAGCACTTTTCCGGCCTTCTGGAACAGCCGGGCGGAGGTGGCGGTCCTGCCCTGGAACGCCTTGAAAGCTTTGTCCCGCCGCGCCGGGTCGAGCTTCCTGACCGGGCGAGCCGCCAGCGCGCGGGTGCGGTCCACGATGTCCTCGTATTTCATATTCGATCGGAGTATAGGGGAATGCGGCCGGGCTTGCCAGTCCCGGCTGCCGAGAGCTACAAACCGCACGCAACGACTGCCGGCAAGCTGGAAGCCCCGCCGAACGACCCGCCTCCACGTGGATCCCGTGAGTGAGTTGCTGGTTGACGATCACGACATCAAAGTCGGAGAACTTGCCGCGGCCCGCGCGGCAGGGATGCTCTTTGGCCGTTGGGGGAGAGGTCGGTCTTCGTAACGAGAGGGCCTGAGGGCATCCTTGGCCATGAAGCAGGTGGACCCTTCGAGGTTCCGGGCCTTTCGATCACGGGGAAACCGACCCCGAGGGAGCGGAGGACAGCGCGCTGGCCGCAGAGGCAGCGCACGGGGCATAGCTCTCGGCGGGCACGCGTCGCCGGCAGACTCCCGCACGGCGGCAATTGTCACACTTCCTGAAAAAAGATATGATAACCTCCGAAAAGTCCCCACACCCTTTTAACGAAAGAAGGTCTTCAAATATGGCCAGGAAGATGGTCACGATCGACGGGAATACCGCCGCCGCTACGGTCGCGCATGCGACAAATGAAGTGATAGCGATTTATCCAATCACTCCGTCCTCGACCATGGGCGAGCTTGCCGACGAGCTGTCCGCGGAGGGCGTCAAGAACATCTGGGGCACGGTCCCTAGCGTCGTTGAGATGCAGTCGGAGGCGGGCGCTGCCGGCGCGGTCCACGGCGCCCTTACTACGGGCGCTCTCACGACCACATTCACCGCTTCCCAGGGCCTCCTCCTGATGATCCCCAACATGTACAAGATCGCGGGCGAGCTCACCCCCACGGTCTTTCATATCGCCGCGCGGGCACTCGCCACGCACGCCCTGTCGATCTTTGGCGACCACGAAGATGTGATGGCTTGCCGGTCCACCGGGTGGGCCATGCTGTGCTCGAACAATGCACAGGAGATCATGGATTGCGCCCTCATTGCGCAGGCGGCAACCCTCGAATCCCGCATCCCCTTCCTTCACTTCTTCGACGGTTTCCGATCCTACATGGAGATCCAGAAGATCGAGGAGCTCAGCCATGACGACATGCGTGCCATGGTCACGGACGAGCTTGTGGCCGCCCACCGGGCCCGGGCGCTCAATCCCGAGCGGCCCACGATCAAAGGCACGTCGCAGAACCCCGACGTGTACTTCGCCGGACGCGAGGCGGTGAACAAGTATTACCTCGCGGTCCCCGGGATCGTCCAGAAGGCCATGGACAAGTTGGCGAAGATCGTCGGACGGCAGTACAAGCTTTTCGATTACGCTGGAGCGCCTGACGCGGAACGGATCATCGTCATGATGGGAAACGGCGCGGAAACAGCCGAGGAAGCCGCGGACTTCCTGAACGCAAAGGGAGAGAAGCTCGGCGTCCTGAAGGTCAGGCTTTTCCGTCCCTTCAGCCTGGAGCATTTTGCGCAGGCTCTCCCCAAGTCCGTGAAAGCAATTGCCGTCCTGGATAGGACCAAGGAACCGGGCTCTCTGGGCGAGCCGCTGTACGAGGACGTTCGAACCGCCATCGGGGAAGCCATGGCGGGCGGACTACTGAAGCTAAAGGACTACCCCGTGGTGGTCGGAGGGAGATACGGTCTGGGCTCCTACGAGTTCACCGGCGCCATGGCCAAGGCGGTATTCGACAACCTGTCCGCGAAGACGCCCAGGAACCATTTCACCGTCGGCATCAATGACGACGTGACGAAAACGAGCATTCCCTTTGATCCCACCTTCTCATCGGAGCCTGAAGGAGTCCACCGCGCCATGTTCTACGGCCTGGGGGCGGACGGAACCATCGGCGCCAACAAGAACTCCATCAAGATCATCGGCAAGGCGACGGACAACTTCGTCCAGGGCTACTTTGTCTTGGACTCTAAGAAGTCGGGCTCCATCACGATCTCGCACCTGCGCTTCGGAAAGAAGCCGATCAAGAGCACGTACCTCGTCAGCAAGGCGAACTTCCTGGCCTGCCACAAGTTTAGCTTTCTCCAGAAGTACGACATGCTCTCCCAGGCAGATGACGGAGCCGTGTTCCTCCTGAACTCACCGTTCGGAAGGGATGAGGTCTGGGCAAACATCCCTGTGGAGGTGCAGAAACAGATCATCGACAAGAAACTGAAGTTCTACCTGATCAACGGGACCAAGATAGCCGACGACGTGGGGTTGCGGGGGAGGATCAACGTGCCCTTGCAGACGGCGTTCTTCCTCATTTCGGGGATCCTCCCGGAAGCCAAGGCTTTGGAGCTGATCAGGGCGGCCATCGAGGACACCTACGGAAACAAGGGAAGGGACATCGTGGAGATGAACATGAAGGCCGTCGAGGCGGCGCGTACGCGCATCGAGAAGGTGGACTATCCTTCCAAGGCCGCAGGCAACGTCCACATGCTTCCTCCCGTCCCGGAAGAGGCGCCGGAGTTCGTTCAGAAGGTCACCGCCGAGATTATTGCGGGGCGGGGAGAGACGCTTCCTGTTTCCGCGTTTCCTAACGATGGCACCTGGCCCACGGGGACGACGAAGTGGGAGAAGCGCAACATCGCCGAAGAGATTCCCGTATGGGATTCCGACACCTGCATCCAGTGCGGCGAATGCTCCCTCGTTTGCCCGCACGGTGTCATCCGCATGAGCGTTTACGACCCCGCGAACCTCAAGGAGGCTCCGGCATCGTTCAAGTCCGTCGACGCGAAAGGCAAGGAGTTCGAAGGCCTGAAGTTTACTATCCAGGTCTCTTCCCTGGACTGCACAGGCTGCGGCGTGTGCGTGGCCACCTGCCCCGCGTACAAGAAAGTGGATGGCCAGAAGACAGACAAGAAAGCCATCAATATGGCGGCTCAGCTTCCCATCCGCGACCAGGAAGCGAAGAACTTCGAGTTCTTCCTCTCCCTGCCTGAGGTGGACCCCAAATATATCAAGCGCAACAGCATCAAAGGATCTCAGCTCATCGCGCCGATGTTCGAGTTCTCCGGCGCGTGCGCGGGGTGCGGTGAGACACCGTATGTGAAGCTCATGAGCCAGCTCTACGGGGACCGCGCCGTCATTGCCAACGCAACGGGTTGCTCCTCGATCTATGGGGGCAACTTGCCAACGACGCCATACACGACGCGCAAAGACGGGAGGGGCCCAGCATGGTCCAACTCCCTGTTCGAGGACGCGGCGGAGTTCGGCTTCGGCATGCGCCTGACCTCTGACAAATTGATGGAGTATGCGCGAGAGCTGATCGACACTCTTGCCGCCACGGGATCGAAGGCAGTAGCGAAAGACCTTCTCGACCAGATCAAGAACGCGGATCAGACCACGCAGGCCGGCATCGAAAGCCAGAGGCAGCGCGTCACCGATTTGAAGAATGCGCTCGCGATGAAAGGATCCACCGCCGAGGAGAAGAGACTGCTCGCCACGGCGGACTACCTGATCAGGAAGTCCGTCTGGATCATCGGGGGGGGCGGGGGGGCCATATGATATCGGCTACGGCGGTCTGGACCACGTCATTGCCTCGGGACGCAAGGTGAACGTCCTCGTGCTGGATACCGAGGTCTACTCGAACACCGGTGGGCAGATGTCCAAATCCACCCCCGTGGGAGCCATCGCGAAGTTCGCCGCCGGCGGAAAGCCTCTAGGGAAGAAGGACCTGGGGCTAATGGCCGTAGTCTACGGAAATGTGTACGTAGCCCGCGTTGCATTCGGGGCCAACAAGCTGCAGACTATCCGCGCGTTCTCCGAGGCTGACGAGTACGACGGCCCGTCGCTGATCATTGCCTACGCACACTGCATCAACCACGGCTATGACCTTCGCAAGGGAGTCGGACAGCAGAAGCTTGCCGTGGAGTCCGGCGCTTGGCCGCTGTTCCGCTACAACCCCAAACTGAAAGCTGAAGGGAAGAACCCATTCATCCTGGACTCCAAGGAGCCCACGGTGGATATCGGGGACTACATGTATAACGAGATCCGATTCCGTGCGCTCAAGCAGATCGAGCCGGAGAGGGCAATCGCCCTTCTTGAGACTGCGCGGCGAGATGCCAAGGATAGGTATTCGTACTACAAGTATATGGCGGACAGGACATAGGAAGGCGCGCGGCCCTATCGTAGTACGGCGTGCTCGCCGAGCGGGTACTGCCGTGCACCATGCGGAGGGACGCGCCAATGCTGCCCATGCTCACGTGGGAATCGCTTAGCGCGCGCGCAGCCCCCGACTGGTTCCTGGATGCCAAGCTCGGCGTCCAGGTGCTTTGGGGACCGTACTCGGTTCCCGCGTGGGCCCCGCTTTCGGGAAACCACGCAACTCTGCTCGCTGAGAACGGCTGGGAGTTCCTGCTGGCCAACGACCCCCGCGCGGAATGGTATGCCAACGGGATGCGCTTGTCTGGAAGCCCCACTCTCGATCACCACCGCTCAGCCTGGGGCAGACTGTCCCGGTATGAATCCTTCGGAAGACTTTTCCGCCAAGGCTTGAAGGCCTGGGAGCCTGGCCCCTGCATCGAGTCTCTTGCCGCGTCGGGGGCCCGCTATCTCATATTCTGCGCCAAGCACCATGACGGCTTCCTCCTGTGGCCCAGCCGCCGGAGAAACCCCAAGCGCCGGGAATGGCAGACTACCATGGACGTCGTCGGGGCGTTCGCGGAGATCGCGCGCGGTCTCGGCATGAGGTTCGGCGTCTCTTATTCGGGAGGGCTTGACTGGTCATTTGACGGCCTCCCCATGAGGACCCTCGACGACCTTCTCGAGGGAATTCCGACCACAAAGACCTATGCCTCCTACGTTGACGCGCACATGCGCGAGCTAATTGCGCGCTACAGCCCTTCTGTTCTCTGGAACGACGTATGCTCTCCGGCCCGGCAGGACCTCCTATCCCTTCTGGACTTTTATTATGAGTCCGTGCCGGACGGCGTGATCAACGACAGGTTCGGGCAATTCGACCCGGAAGAAGGAACGGGGTTGGGGCGCCGGCTGATCGAAACCTTGCAGCACCTCCTGCCCTTCAAGAAAAAGCATCCTTCGGCACATGCCTCAGCCGCGCCAACGCCGCGGCATTTCGACTTCGCAACGACCGAGAACGGCGGCCCGCCTGTCGACGACGAGCGGATGTGGGAGAGGGTGCGGCCCGTCGGCTTTTCTCCCGCCTGCAATTCCGCGGAGACCGACGAGTCCCTTCTATCCGTCAGGGACCTTGTGCATCTCCTCGTGGACACGGTGGCCCACGGCGGTAACCTGCTCCTTTCCCTGGGCCCGGCCGCTTCGGGGCAGATATCCGAAGCCGTGGTCGGCCGGCTGCGCGGCCTCGGGGACTGGCTAGGGCGCAACGGAGAGGCCATCTATTCCACGAGGCGTTGGGAGGTCACGGAGGCCGTTACGGACGAAGGGATCGAGGTCCGCTATACGCGAAAGGGAATGACCGTGTATGCCATTCTCCTCGGGACTCCCACTGGCAGGGCTATCCTTCTTCCTTCCGTGCGGTTCCTGCCGTATGCAAGCATCCGAATCCTGGGCTCCATCAGCCACGCCTCCTGGTTCCAAGAGGGAAGGGACGTCCAAGTGAGGCTTTCCGAGCCTCTGAAGGAATCAGCTGCCCACGTGATCAGCATCACGCCAGCGCCGCGACTGGGTTGACCGGTGCCATCGGGTCAAAGCCCCTGGAGAGTCTCTCCCATCTCGGCGCAACTCGTGGAGAAAATGCCGTACAAGTCTTCGTAGAGGCTGAGAGTCTCCGGATTCGGCATGTAGGTTTTCTGGAAGCGCACCATCCCGTCACAAGCCGCGCTCAAGTTATCATACTCCCCCACGGCGTAGAACCCTACGCACGCGTTGCCCACGAGATCAGAGTCTTCCTGCTCCGGGAGGAGCACGTTCTTGCCCGTGATGTCGGCGCGGACCTGGCACCATAGCGGCTGCCGGGCCTGGCCACCGGAGGCTCGAATGTCGGTTACCGTGCAGCCGTTTGCCTCCATGGCCGCGATGATGCCGCGAACGGCGAAGCCCGTGGATTCCACGACGGCGCGCATCATCTCTTTGCGACCGTGCGCCAGCGAAAGCCCGAGGAAAGCTCCTTTGAGGCGCTTGTCCCAGAGAGGGAAGCGCTCGGTGGCCAGGAAAGGCAGGAACAGAAGCCGGCGCGCGCCCGGGGGCGCCGCTTGCGCCTCCTTCCACAGTGCCGGAAAGTCACTGCCCCGCCTGCCAAGAGTGCGCGCAGCCCATTCAATGGCCTGCCCCGAAGATGAGAGCATGGCCGACACATTGTATTTTCCCCTCACGATGTGGGGGAAACAGAGAAGCCGCATGTCGCGCACCGGCGCAGAGCAGCACAGGTTGATGCCTTCCGAAGTGCCGGCCCGGTCGCACGCCCGGCCGCCCGCGATGGCCGCCGTCCCGAGGATGGACATCACATAATCAGGTCCGCCCGCAATCACCGGAATGCCGGCGGGGACGCCGAGGGTCTCCTGTGCGCGCTGGGACACCGTCCCGATGATCTCCCCCAGCTCCATATACGGGGGAAACTTGTCTGCGTCCATGTGAAGCGGCAGGATTGCTTCCTCATTCCAGAAAAACTCCTTGAAAAGAGCCGTAGGGATAATGCGCGAGGCGTTCCCCGAGAGGAAGTAGCAGATGTATTCCGCGCAGGCCAGGAAATGGCGGGTTTGCGCGTACAACTCCGGCTTGTGCCTCATGATCCAGAGTGCCTTAGGGAGATAGAACGATGCGTCCAGCGGCGCATCACTGTACTCCGAAATCAGGTCCGCCTCTACCTGCGCCCGCCGATCCATCCACGTCATAGCCAGGTCAAGGGGCTCCCCGTCGGCATTTACGGCAACTAGGGTGGGGCCATTCGCGCTCACGACTACTCCCTGTATGCGCCCCTTTTCCCGGAGTCCCAACTCCGCTGTGACGATTGCGAGCCCCGAAAGCCAGTCGTCAGGGTCCACCTCCCGATGGGTCGGGTCCGCGCTTTCCCGCACCGGAACGGGGATCTGGGCCCTGCTCACAACTTTTCCGCTGGAGGTCACCACGGCGCCTTTCAAGTGTGAGGTGCCTACGTCATAAGCCAGCATCATGATGCCGCATCATAGCACAGCGCCTTGACTTTTTTGCCTGTTTCCCTAAAATTCCCCTCAGCCTTTTCTTCGAGGCAGGGAGTATTTCCCGACCGGCGGTCACAGCCCGCAAACTCTGGAGCCAGTCCACAGCGAGCATCCAGGGGGGAAACGGTTTAATTCCGTTGCCGACAGTACAGTCTGGATGGGAGAAGGAAGGATGAATGAGCGCGGACCTGACCATTGAGGCATCAGGCCTCTCTTTCGGCTTCAAAAACAAGCCCGTCATCGACTCGATCTCGTTTTCCGTCCACCGTGAGCAGTTCGTCACTTTCCTGGGTCCGTCCGGGTGCGGGAAGACCACGCTGCTCAATCTCATTGCGGGCATCTATCGACCTCTGGCCGGATCCCTGACGGTCGACTCGCGAAAGCTCTCCTTTGTTTTCCAAAACGACACGCTCCTTCCGTGGCGGAACGCCCTGGGAAACGTCTTGCTCCCGTTCGAACTGCGCGGAGAGCCCGTAACGGCCCAGATTCGCCAGCGGGCGCTGGAAATGCTCGACCGGCTCGGGCTGTTCGGAGCGGAAACGGTTGCGCCGCAGGAGCTTTCGGGGGGGATGAAGAAGAGAGTGGAGCTTGCCCGCGCCCTGGTGACAGAGCCCGACCTCCTCATCCTGGACGAGCCCTTTTCCTCCTTGGATATCATCACTCGGGAGAAGCTCAACATCCTCCTACGCTCCATTCACCGCGCCACTCGCAGCAGCGTGGTCATGGTGACCCACTCCGTGGAAGAAGCCTGCTACCTGTCGGACAAGATCTACGTCCTTTCGTCGTTGCCCGCGCAGATCATCAATGTTAGGGAGCTCGGGAAAAACGGGGACACGCTGCCGGACCAGTACCTGCTCTCTGTGTCCGAACGGGACGCCGCGCGGGACATCCGCAAGGACGCCAAGGTCCTTTGGACGGCCCTTCAAGAGCCGCGTCGGGACACCGGTGAGAACGGCTTCGGGGAAGCGGCCGCGCATCCCGGGCGGAGCGGAAGGGTCTTCAGTGCAATCCGAAGCCATTGGGGCAGCGCCCTCATCCCCGTGGAGCTGGCCGCGCTGTACTTTCTGCTCATTTTGCTGAAGACGAGGCTCGCCGTTCCCGACTACATCCTGCCGCACCCTGCCGGGGTTCTCTCCCGTTTTTTCACTACCTTGTGGCAGGGGACCATCCTGGCGGATCTGGGAGCCACCGTCTACGAGTCTTTGGCAGGTTTCTTGATTGCGTTCGCCCTCACGCTCGTCCTCGGGTACTGGATCGCCAAGTCGCGGATCCTGTCCCGGCTGCTCATGCCATACCTCATCGCGTTCAACACCATCCCCACCATCGCCCTTGCCCCATTCCTCGTGCTGTGGTTCGGCTTCGGATACACCCCACGCATCGTCACGTCCGTGATCGTCATCTTTTTTCCCATGCTGATTACGAATATCTCGGCGACGCGGACCGCGGAAAAAAGTATGAGCCAGCTGATCACATTCTTTCGGCCTCCGCGCTTGAGGCGCTTCGCGTATTTTGAGCTCCCAGCGGCGCTCCCAATGATTGCAAGCGGAGTGAAGGTCTCCATAACGCTCTCGGTGATCGGCGCCGTGGTGGGGGAGTTTGTCTCCGGGAGCACAGGGTTGGGAAGCCTCGTGAATGTGGCCAAGGGCAACTTCGACACGGAGCTGATGTTCGTGGGCTTGCTTTGGCTGGTGATTCTGGGGCTCGCGTACTACGGGGCGGCTTCGCTCGTGACCAGGCTTGTGGCCTGGAAGCTCAGGTAGGAAGAAAACAGGAGGATTCTCTATGCGGCGACTGACAGCATGTGCGATTATTGCCATTACGCTTGGAATCATGGCGCTCTCCGGCGCCTCGGCTCAGGACAAGGCCCTGCAAAAAGTGCGTCTGGCAATCGGGTACATACCGCATGTCCAGTTCACGCCGCTATACGTGGGGATTGCCAAGGGATTCTACCGGGAGGAAGGGATCGACCTTCAGCTCAATTTCGGTTTCGAGTACGACATCTTCTCCCTCCTAGCGGCGGGGAGGATCGACGTCGGCCTAACGGATTCCGACCAGCTCATTCTGGCGGGCGCCAAGAACCTGGGGCTCCAGGCGATATTCCAGTACTACCAGAAGTACCCGGTCACCATCATAGCGCGCGCTGATTCGGTGAAGGATCCGGCCGATCTCACAGGGAAGGTGATAGGAACTCCCGATCTGTCAGGGGCGTCCTGGATCGGGCTGCAGATATTCCTCCATCACTACCAGCTTTCGGGCGCAGTTCGCGTAGAGAAGATCGGTTACTCGCAGGAAGCAGCGTTGCGCAGCGGAAAAGCCGATGCCGTTGTCTGCTTCTACAACAACGAGCCGATCGAGCTTCGAGCGGAGAAAGTGGCTTTCCGTGAATGGGACGTGAAGGACATCACGGACATGGTGAGCGCCTCGTTCATCAGCTCCGAGGCAATCATAGCGTCCCGCGCAGACGTCCTGTCCGCGTTCGCCAGAGCTACGCGCAAGGCAGTAGCCTACACCGAAGACCATCGGGACGAAGCTTTCCAGATCGCGCTCGCCGCAATTGGAAACATACAGAAGCAGGACGAGGGGCTGTTCCGTCAGAGGCTCGACGCGACCTGCGAGCTTTTCGTCCACCCCAAAGGATATGGGTACCTCGACTTGGACCGGTACAACCGTTCTATTGCCGAGCTCGCGTCCCTGGGCCTCATCGCCTCCGTCTACCCTGCGGAGAGGATCGTGAAGCTGTTCTGAGCTTCGGGAGACTTTGGTGAGCCCGATAACCGTTCCGCCTCACATTCTCACATCAGATCCGGACTCCTACGCGCAGCACGCGGTCTCCGTACGACAGCCGCGGATCGTCGAGCAGGTGATCGAGGCCAACGATTTCGATCCCTCCACTCGCGAGGCGCTTCTCGACCTGGTGCGGGAGGTTCGATCGGGGACCGTCACCAGCCCGTTAAAGGATGGCCGCCTCCACCCGGACGCCCTCGAGGCCGAGGAGAGGCTCACCTGGCAAGAGCAGATCGCGGCAAACGAAGGCCGCTCCTGGCTCGACATTCCCTGGTATTTCGCGGAGGCGTTGTTCTATCTGAAGCTGCTGGCGGCTTCTGGATACTATAAGGGGGACGGCGCGCTGGAGGGAAAAAGACATGATGATGAACGGGCGCGCAGGGACCCCTTCCTCCCGCAGAAGAAGCGAGAGCTCGTCGGCCATCATGGCGGGCTCGCCATGGGCGCAAGCATCATGGCTTCGGTCCAGACAATGGGCACCGAGGATGTCCTCGCATTCCTTTTGCAGAGCTCGCTCTGGGGCAACCGACTGGATCTGAGCACGTTTGAGATGGATGAAACCCGAAGAAGGAACGTCCTGAACCGGAGAACAGGCTCCCTCCTTGTCGATCACACGGATCAATCCATTTCCGCGCTTGTTCAGTCGGAGCGTGCCCAGGTAATTCTAGACAATTCTGGGCCGGAGCTCGTCTGCGACCTGCTCCTTACAGATCAGCTTCTCTCCCGCAACCCCTCGGGCGGCATAGGACCGGCTTCCATTACGCTTCATGCGAAGAAGGCGCCGTTTTTCGTCTCTGACGCCACTGCCCTGGATACGCTTTCCACGATCGACGCATTAGCGGATGACGGAGACGCCGCTGTGGCCGCGGCAGGCCGCCGACTTCAGAGCCACCTCCGGTCAGGACGTTTGATGGTCCGTGACCACTGGTTCTGGAACAGCGCGCTGTTTTTCACCGCGCTTCCGCCGGACCTGAGGACGGAGCTGGCGTCCGGCAGCACAATAGTCGTGAAGGGAGACGCGAACTACCGGCGTCTGCTGGAGGACAGGAAGTGGAGGACAGAGCATTCCCTGGATGATCTTGCGGCGTACTTCCCCGCGCCCTTCGTCGCGGTTCGGACCATGAAGAGCGAGCTCGTTGTCGACGTGCCGAAGGAGCAAGCGCGGAAGCTTTTCCGATCAGACCCGCGCTGGATGACGAACGGCAAGCGCGGGCTGATCAGGTATTGCAAAGCCGGGTCATGCTCTCCGCGCGTACTACCGCGCTAGGGCCGAGCTGCACCGCCGCGGCCGGCGGCTTTTGCATCCTGGGCGTTCGCCCCTATGATATTGGCGGCGGTAAGAACGCCTACCGAGGCGGCCACTTTGATCGCGTCTCCGACGAGAAATGGAACGAATCCAAGTAGGATCGCCCGCTGAAGGCCCAGGGACATGCTGAGCCAGGCTACGCCGGTGATGTAGGGCACGAGGTGTCCCGCAACAAGGACGAAAAGGGCACCGAAAAGTGTGGATGCAAACCTTCGCTCGACGAGAAGACCGAGAAGCCCTGCCGCCGCCACGAATCCCACCAGGTAGCCGCCCGTGGGTCCAAGGAAGTGCGCGATGCCGGCCCTTCCGAAGGAGAAGACAGGAAGCCCGGCAAACCCTTCAGCCAGATAAGCGAGCACAGCAGCGGCGCCGCGCCTGCTTCCCAGAAGCGCCCCGGTGAGAACAACGGCGAACGTCTGCAGGGTGACGGGCACCGGAGTGAAGGGCAGAGGTATGGAAACCTGCGCCGAAGCGGCTATGATGAGGGAAAATCCCGCCACCAGGCAAACGTCGTAGATGCGCGCCGGAATGCGGTTAGCTGGCCTGAGAGCTGCGGCAAGAACAGGGGAGAACATCTGAGAACCACCTCCTTCAGGAAACATCACCAGAAGCCTATGGTCATGTGAGACGCGAAATGCCGCGAGAATAGGAGAAAAGGGATTTATGATCAAGAGTCTGGAAGAGTTTCTTCAATTCGGGAATATCATCGTGCTTGACGGCGCAATGGGAACGGAGCTCGACAAACGGGGCTTTAAGGGCCGGGGTGAATGCAACCTCTCAGCGCCCAAGGCCGTGATCCAGGTCCACAAGGATTATCTAGCAGCCGGCGCCACGGCCATTATCACCAACACGCTGACGATGAACCGGATTTTCATCGAGTCGCACAAGGTCGACGTCGACGTGGCCGCAGTCAATCGTGCCGGGGCAACGCTGGCCCGGGAGGCCGTGCGCGGGAACGGGGGTAATGCGTACGTGCTCGGCAACCTCAGCTCGACAGGACAGTTGCTCGAGCCCTACGGAGATATTTCGGAGAAAGCGGCGCAGGAGTCGTTCGCGGAACAGGCCCAACTCTTGCAGGAGGGTGGAGTGGACGGCTTCATAATTGAAACGATGATCGATCTCCGAGAAGCCGTATGCGCGCTCAAGGCGTGCAAAGCGGTATCGGCGCTTCCCGTCTTCGTTTGCATGGCCTATGAGACGGAGAAAAATGGCGGCAGGACGGTTATGGGAAACTCTGCCGCCGAGTGTGCTGGTATACTGGCGGCCGAAGGGGCCAGCGCGATAGGAGCCAATTGCGGAAGCGTGGACCCACTGGGGATGGCGAAGATAGTCGCCGCGCTCGGGCAGGCCACGCGGCTGCCGTTGATTGCTGAGCCAAACGCCGGGAAGCCCCGGCTGGCGGAGGGCGCCACTGTGTTCGAAATGGACGTCGCAACGTTCGCCTCCGAAGTGGATTCATGCTTAAAGGCTGGCGGGCGCATCCTTGGCGGCTGTTGCGGGACCACGCCTGCGCACATCCGCGCCCTCAGCGCACGTATTTCCTAGCCGCGGCGACAAGCCCGGCCGTGGCCTTTTCCACGTCGAGATCGCAGGCGAACAGAGAAATGACATCCTGGACCTGGTTGACCCAGCCCTCGGCGGCCGCCGCGCCGTGCGTCAGGCTCGGCACGATAGTGTCAGACCTGAACGAATCCATAGCGGACTGGAGGTAGACGTCGTACAGCGCGCGGTTGCAGTCGGTGCGGGACGGTATGGAGCCCTTTTTCGGGTTGAAGGCGTCCTGACCTTCTCGTGAAGCGCACATGGTGAGCCACTTGACCGCTGCGTCCCGGTCAGGCGCCCCTCGCGGCAGCCCGAAGGAATCCGAAAGCATCATAAAGGTACCCTTGGTTCCGGGGAAGGGGACCCAGCCGAACTCCTTGTTCGGGGTGAACCCCCGGGCCTTGAAATAGCCCTCCACCCAGTCCCCCATCACGGTCATAGCGCATTTTCCGTCGATGACATACTGTGCCGCGGCATCCCAGCTCAGCGTCGCGTGGTCCGTGTTCGCGTAACGCAGGAGCGTGGCGAACCGTGAGAGCGCCGTTCTGAGTTCCCCGCCGTCCCATGGTGTGGAGCCGGTCCAGAGGCCCTTGTACCGGGCTGGTCCCATGGTGGCAAGGAGCACGCTTTCCAGGAGGTGGACGGAGGCCCATATCCCGCTGTCCCCGAGAGCCAGGGGCGTGATGCCCTTGCCGGCAAGCATGTCACAGAACTTGACGAGCTGATCGAAAGTCGTCGGCGGGACCAGGCCGTTGTCGGTGAAGATCTTTTTGTTGTACCAGAGGACGTTCGAGCGGTGGATGTTCACGGGTACGCTGTAGATCTCCCCCTTCCACGAGATGATGTCGATGAGGTCCCGGGGGAATGCATTGAGCCAGCCGTTGTCCCTGAACACGAACGTGATAGGCTCCATTTTTCCTTCGAGGACCCAGGAATCGATCAGCTCGTGGCCTGCGTGGACCTGGAACGAATCCGGCGGGTTGCCGCCCCGCATCCGGGTGTCGAGCACGGCCTTGGCATTCGAGCCGGCGCCACCAGCAACGGTAGCGTTGATGATCTGCACGGTGGGATATTTCGTGCGGTAGATATCGAACATGGCGGCCAGCCCTTCGGCCTCACCGCCGGCAGTCCACCAGCTGAAGATCTCGAGCTTCGGATCCCTCGCTTCGGGCCTGCCGCTGGCGTGGACCGAAGTGGGCAAAAAGGCGAACGCCGTGGTGAGCGTCGCGAAAAGCGCCGCGGCGAAGGCCCGCGGAATCAAAACGCTCGGCTTAGAAGCCGTACCGGTGCATCTTCTCATACAATGTCTTCCTGCTGATACCGAGGACCGAAGCGGTCTTGGTGACGTTCCTGTTGTTTTTCTGCAGAACAGCTCGGATAATTCTCTTTTCCAATTCTCCGCTGTGGCGCGCCATCATGGTGCGAAGGTCGCCGTCGATCTGCAGCTCATCCTCTGGGGGAGCGCTGTCGCCGAGCTCCAGCCCGACAATCTCCTCACCGTCGCTGAGGATTACTGCGTTGGCGATCACGTTCTTCAACTGGCGTATGTTCCCCGGCCAGTGATAGGCCATGAGGCGCCTCATGACGGGGTCAGGGATGCGGCGAACGGACCGTTCGTAGGTCGCATTCGCCTCTTCGACGAACAGCTGTACCAGGGAGGGAATGTCCCGTGAGCGCTCCCGCAGGGGGGGAAGCCTCAGCGTGACGGTGCTTAGGCGGTAGTAGAGGTCTTCCCGGAAAGCCCCCTCGGCTCGCATCGTCGTAAGGTCCTTGTTCGTGGCCGCAATGAGCCGGCAGTACACCGACACCGGCTTGGTTCCGCCCACGCGTTCGAGCGTTTTTTCCTGGAGGACGCGCAGCAGCTTGGCTTGCATGGTCAGGCTCATGTCGCCGACCTCGTCCAGGAACAGCGTGCCGTTGCCGGCAATCTCGAAACGGCCGATCTTGCGCGCTACGGCCCCCGAGAAAGCGCCTTTCTCATGGCCGAACATTTCGCTTTCCAGGAGGTTCTCGTTCAGGGACGCGCAGTTCAGCCCCACGAACGGCCTGTCCCGGTAGGATCCGGCGTAGTGGATGCTTTTCGCGACAACCTCCTTGCCCGTGCCTGTTTCTCCGAGGAGTAGCAAGGGGACGTCCGAATCCCGGACTTTCAGGATCACCTTCTCGATCTCCTTCATTTGAGGGGACGAGCTCGGAGCAAGCTGCGTGCGCACGCTCGTGCGTAGTGACTCGCGGAAGGCGACCGTAGACTGCTTGTCGCTAAGAGCCGTTCGCTCTTTTTCCAATATGGACAGGAGAAGCGCATTGTCGATGGGCTTGGAGATGTAGTTGGTTGCCCCCGCCTGCATGCACTGCACGGCGCTGGCCACGTCCCCGTGGCCCGTGATGATAATGATCGGGACGGCAGGTTCTTCCGCCTTCAGGCTCTTGAGGAGGACGAGCCCGTCCTCTCCCCCGAGCTTGAGGTCGAGGAGGACGAGGTGGACTTCGGCGCTCCCCATGATCTTACGCGCCTCGACGGCGGTGGAAGCCTCCAGGGCGCGATATCCCTGGAGCGCGAGGATCTTGGAGAGGCCGCTGCGCAGTCCCGGCTCATCATCCACGATGAGGACGTTCATGTACATTGAGAGTCACCTCCACCTCCGTACCAGTCCCGGGGCGGCTTTCGACGCGGATGTCGCCGCCGCAGCGCTTGACGATTGCATAGCAGATCGAGAGGCCCAGGCCGTTTCCTTGGCTCGCGTTCTTCGTCGTAAAAAACGGATCGAAGATGTTCCTCATGTTCGTGGCGTCGATTCCCACCCCGTTGTCTGTGACCGACAGTACCGCCTTTCCGTCCGGGCAGCGGCGCGTGCAGATGCGGATGGCCCCGCCGTCCATACAAGCCTCGCAGGCATTTAGCATGATGTTGAGAACGACCTGCTTTAACTCGTCCGGCGGGCAGACGACCGAGCCCAGATCCTCCGCGAGCTCCGAGGAGAGCTGGAGGCTGCGTTTTTCCAACGTGAAGCGGAGCAGGTCCACAGTCTGGTCTGCAATGAGGTTCAGATCCGCCGTGTGGTCTCCGTTGGTTCCCGGCGTCGAATAGGCGCGGATGCGCTTGATGATTGCCGCGATCCGGTTGGTCTCGCTCTCGATCCAGAAAAGGGAGTCAAGCTTCTCCCGCCCTTTCTCTACGGCTTTCAGGTAATTGACATGGGAGAGAATGGACCCCAAGGGGTTGTTGATCTCATGAGCCATCCCGGCTGAAAGGATCCCCAGGGAGGTGACCCTGTCTGCGATCGTCACGCCCGCCCAGAACCTCTCCGAGGCGGTGACGTCCTCCAGCACGATGAGCGAGCCTTTGCGGTTTCCCGACAGCCCGATGGGGGAAAGCTTCGCCGTGAAGTGCAGGGGATCATCTCCGTCTCGCCGCAGGGAGAGTCCCTCGATGGTGGCCTCCTGCTCGAAAGAGAAAGCCGGGGCGGCGGGAGCGCCGTCGCGGAGCGTGAAAAGCTCCGATACTTTCTCGCGAAAACCCCGGCCGCGAAGATTGCCCCGTTCCTCTCCGGCAATCTCGGCGAAATAGCTGTTGCAGAACTCGATCGCCCCATCCGCGTCCGCGACGACGACGGCCGCCCGGATGCCGTTCATGATCCGCTCGTTGTACGCGTTGAGCTGCCGGATCTGGTCGAGCTGGTCGCTGACGGTATGTTTTTCTGCGATCAGTGTGCTCACCATCGCGTGGAAAGCCCCGGCAAGGAAACCGGTCTCGTCCCGGGACCGTACGTCGAGCTTCCCGACTTCGCCAGTGTCCATGTATCGATGCAGCCACTGGGAGAGGCGGCTGAAAGGCGAGACAGCGAGACTCGTGACGCCGGCAGCGAGGAAAAGCGAGGCCCCCAGTGTAATCAGGATGGCCGTGAGGTAGGAGAACAGGAAGCTCTTGATGTAGAGTTGCTCCGGCAAAGACGAGCGCACCGACACCAGGTACAACTTGTCCCGTAGGTCCGCCGAGAGTGGGCTCGAATAGACACTGTAGGGCTGGTCCCCGAGGCGCACAGTGGGGCCCCGAAGCGGTCCGTAGGACTGGAAGGACTGGAACTCGTCCGAAAAGACGACCGGGACGCTCCCGACGTAAAGGGCGACGTATGTGCCGGTCTTTTCCAGGATCTCCGCCACGAGACCCTTGTCCATGTTCGTGACAAGGTACAGATGCCACGGGAGGGGCTCAGCCTCCCGGAGGATTGCCGTGCCCGTGACGAGGTAGAGGCGCATGGTGCCCCCGGAATCCGCCGAGGTGACGAAGAGGTTGCGGGGGAAGCGGAAGTCACGCGGATTGAGCATGGCGGTTGGCAGGACGTCATCAGAGGAAAAGCCCGAGCGTTCGTCCGCCACCACTGCGCCGCGGCCGTCCACGAGTACGATCCTGTCCACGCTAGAGAGGCTTATGAAGTGATGCAGCAGGCCGCGAAGATACTCCTGTGATGCGCCGGTGGTCTCACCCTCCTGGAGAAGGAACGTCAGCTGAAAGAGGTCGCTGTAGAGGCTGTGCTTCATTTCCTCGATGTAGGCCCGGGCCCTGTCCCAGTCCCTGCGCAGCGCAGTCTCCATTGACTTGCGCGTGGTGTGCAGGAAAGAGCTGAGAGTCAGGGTCCCGGTGACCGCGATCTGCAGTAGGAGTGTACCGAGAATACCTGCGAGGAGCTTGGTCCTCAGACGCATGAGAGTCGAGAGATCACGGGCGCCGGCGCCGCCACCGGCTCGGAAGCGAAAAATCCCGCGGCGGACACGTTACCGCCGCGTCCGCCGTGTCGTCACGTCGAAGATGACGGCTCCGGCAAGGACAGCGCCTCGGACGATGTACTGGGTGGAGATGTCTGTTCCCATGAGGTTCATTCCGCTGGTGAGGGAGATGTAGACGAGCGCCCCAATGAGGGATCCCATGATCTTGCCCACGCCGCCCGCCGCGGACACGCCGCCGATGTAAGCCGCGGCGATGGAGTCCAGTTCGAAAAGCGTGCCCGCGGTTGTGGTTGCCGATTGGAGCCGGGAGGCAAAGAGGACGCCGGAAAGGCCGGCCAGCATTCCCATGGAGCCGAAGACCAGGAATGTGATGCGCTTCACGTTGATCCCAGAGAGCTCCGCCGCCTCGGGGTTTCCGCCCACCGCGTAGATGTGCCGGCCCAGGACCGTCTGGTTGGCGATGAAGTCATAAACGCCGACAACGACGAGCACCACGACAAGCGTCCAGGAAAGGCCGTTGTAGCCAGCAAGCACCCAGGTGATGAGCCCCAGGACAACGGAGATGAAAACGAGCTTCAGCACGAACATGTCCGTCGGAATGACCTCGAAGTTATACGCCTTCTTGCTGCGCCGAGTGTTGATCTGGCTCACGATGAACCAGACGATACCCAGGAGCCCGAGGAAGACCGTCAATTTGTGGACCCCCGGGAAAAATCCAGCGGTCGGAAACAGGTCGGGAATGTAGCCATTTCCGATTGCGTTGAAGATCTTGTCCGGGATGATAATGGTGCCCGTATTCAAGGTGACCAGGAGCAGCGCGCCGCGGTAGATCAGCCAGCCCGCCAAGGAGGCCACGAAGGACGGGATGCCCAGCTGGGCCACGGGGAATGCAGTGAGCAGGCCGGCGGCAGCCCCGAGCACGAGCACGAGGAGAATGGCGAGATAGACCGGCACGTGCCAGAACACGAGAGCGATTGCCGCGATGGCCCCGAGGAACCCCGAGAGAAAACCGACGGACAGGTCGATATGCCGGATCACGATGACCAATGTCATCCCCACGGCGAGCACGGCTATGTAGCCGGTCTGGTTCATGAGGTTGGAGATGTTGCGCGACGAGATGAAGAGGCCATGTGTGGTGCCGGTGAAAATGGCCATTATGATGAACAACGCGATGTACATTCCGTACTCGCGGACGTTCTGCCGTGCGGCTTTCTGCAGGTCGTTGACAGTCACGGAGCGCCTCCTCAGGCTCTAGCTTGTTGCCAGCTGCATGATCTTTTCTTGCGTCGCTTCCGAGGTCGGCATTTCACCTGTGATCCGGCCAGTGGAAACAACATAAATGCGGTCGCTCATGCCCAGGATCTCGGGCAGTTCGGAGGATATCATGATGATGCTCATCCCCTCGCTCACGAGCCTGTTCATAATTGTGTAAATCTCGTATTTCGCGCCAACGTCGATGCCCCTCGTGGGCTCGTCCAAGATGAGCACCTCGGGCTTGACGAAAAGCCACTTCGCCACGGACACCTTCTGCTGGTTCCCGCCGCTCAGATTGGCGACCGTCTGCTCCATGCTCGGCGTCTTGATGCTGAGCGCGTTGATGTATTCCTCGGCAATCTTGACCTCACGGTTGGAGTTGACTACTCCTCGCACTGAGATCTCGCGCAGGTTGGCGAGCGTGATGTTCTGCTTCACGTCCTGGATCAGGATGAGCCCGTTCTTCTTCCTGTCCTCGGTGGTGTAGGCCACTGAGTGCGTGATGGCGTCTTCAGGCCTCTTGAAATGGCGAAGCTCGCCCTTGATGCGCAGCTCGCCGGCAATGTTGTAGCCGTCGGGGTTTCCGAAGATGCTCTTGGCAAGCTCCGTGCGGCCTGATCCCATTAGCCCTGCGAAACCGACGATCTCCCCCTTCTTGACGTTGAAGGAGACATCCTTAAGGACCGTTCGCCCGAGGTTGGGGTCATAAGCGTTCCAGTTTCTGACCTCTAGGACAACCTGGTCAGAGCGGCGGTGCTCGCGCCGGGGATAAATGTTGTCGATTTCGCGTCCCACCATGTGCTTGATGAGCACGCCTTCGGACACCTCTCCCTTGGCGGCGCTCAGCGTACAAATGGTCTGGCCGTCACGCAGCACGGTGACTGTATCTGCGATCCTGATGACTTCCTTCAGCTTGTGGGAGATGAGGACGCAGGTGACTCCATGCAGCCTGAGGCCGCGCAGTAGGTCGAGGAGGTTGTCGCAGTCATCCTCGTTGAGCGCCGCAGTGGGCTCATCCAGGATGAGCAGCTTGACGTCCCGGGAAAGGGCTTTGGCGATCTCCACAAGCTGTTGCTTGCCGATGCCAAGGTCCTTCACCTTCGTGGACGGGTTCACCGACAGCCGCACCCGCCCGAGCATCTCCGCTGCCTTTTTCACCGTTTCGTTCCAGTCAACGGTAAACCCGTTTCCGATCTCGTGGCCAAGGAAGATGTTCTCATAGACGGACATCTCAGGGACTAGCGCCAATTCCTGGTAGATGATGGCGATACCGGCCTTCTCGCTGTCCGCGATGTTGTGGAATTGCTGGACCTTGCCGCCGAAGACGATCTCACCGGTGTAGTCGCCGTAGCGGTGCACGCCGCTCAGGACCTTCATGAGCGTGGATTTCCCCGCCCCATTTTCACCCACGAGACAGTGTATTTCCCGCTCGGAAACCTGGAAGCTGACGTGGTTTAGCGCGGTGACTCCCGGGAAGGTCTTCGTGATGTTCTTCATCTCCAACAAGGGGGTACTCATGGCAGCTCCGGTTCAAGCGTCGAGAAAAAGGATTATCCGATAGTATAGGAACGGCGGCGGTGTTGTCCACCGCCGTTCCCTTCAGAAATCAGTAGATAATGCTTCGCACCTGCGGCTTAGAGCCCCGTGAAGGCGCTCGCCGGCCAGTAGCCGGAGTCGATAATTGTCTGCTTCACGTTGTCCTTGGTCACGGTGACGATGGCTGACGGCTTAGCGGGGACATCGACCTTACCGTTGTTGTAGGTGGTTGTCTGCGGAGGAGTCGTGCCCTTGAGGTATGCGACTGCAGCGTTGATGGCATCATTGACAAGTACGCGCACGTCTTTCAGGACGGTCATGGACTGCTTGCCGTCGATGATGTACTGGATGGAAGCCTTCTCGGCATCCTGCCCAGTGATGTAGTACTTTGTGACGGCCTTGTCCGCTGCGAAGGCGTCCGCGATGGCGCGGGCGGTCCCGTCGTTCGGGGCGGCGATATACACGGTGCCCTTGGCATCCGCGGCCGCCGCGGTCAGGTCAGCCTCTGCCTTGTTCTTCGCGGTGTTGAAATCCCAGTTCGTGGTAACCTGGCCAATGATCCTTCCCTCTTCCTCACGGGAAAGCATTGCCTTGTTCTTGAGCCCCACGGCTTCGCTTGAGTTCCTGATCACAAACGTGCCGTCAGCGATCTTGGGCTGCAGCACGCTCCAGGCGCCTTGGAAGAACAGGAACGCATTGTTGTCCGAGGCAGCGCCGGCATAGAGGTACAGGTTGTTTCCCATGCCATTTGCCTTGCTGACGAGGTAGGTGCCCCACGCCGCGCCGACTGCCACGCTGTCGAAGGTCACGTAGTAGTCAACGGAAGCTGTGTCGCGGATCAGTCGGTCGTAGGAGATGACCTTCACGCCAGCCTGATGCGCTTCATCCGCAGCAGCTGCCGCAGCAGACGCATCCTGGGGGCAGATCACGATGACCTTCACGCCGCTTGAGATCAGAGATTCGACGTTCGCCTTCTCCTTCGCCGAGTCTCCCTGGCTAAAGAGAATCTGTACGTTGTAGCCGAGCTTCTGGAATGCATCCTGGAACCTTGTCTGGTCCTGGATCCACCTTGGCTCGTCTTTCGTGGGAAGGACGACGCCTACAGCGAGCTTGCCGCCGGCTCCGCCTTCTTTTGAGCCACCTGCGAACAGGGCCACTGGTAGAGCCAGCACCAAGAGAGCCAAAACTAGAGCGATTCTTCTTTTCATGCTTGAGAGCCTCCTTGAATGCCTCATGAAATGCAAAACGCGTGCCAGGATGACACGGCAGACAATTATTATAATTCCTTATGGAAATTGAATTTAGAGAATGGTCATATTTCTTCTAGATGGCGTTCCTGACGCTTAAGGGAAAGTGTTTCCTTAAGGAAACACCATTTACTATGGTCTTCAGAAAAAAATTGAGAATGTGTTTCTTTAGAGAAACAATAATGTTTCCTTTACGAAACACTTACGCTCAGACTCACGGAACACGAACAGACTACAGCAGCTCCGGTCTAATCCTCTCCCTTTTCGTAGTTCCTGCCGTCCCATGCGGGAGCGCGCGATTTGCCCACAATCCCAGCCAGCACGACCACAGCGAGAATATATGGGAACATCTGGATGAACTGATCAGGAATGGGGATCTTCGAGGCGAAAACTATGCGCACCGTGTCCGCGTACCCGAAGAGAAGGGACGCGAGCACCGCCCCGACGGGGTCCCATCTCCCGAAGATGACCGCGGCAAGCGCTATGAACCCTCGGCCCGCCACCATGCCAGTGATCCACTTATCCGCAAATAGCGTTGCTGACGCTACCCCACAGAGCGCTCCGCTGATGAGCACTCCCGCGTAGCGCAGCAGCGTTACGTTCACTCCCAGGGTGTCGGCGGCCTCGGGGTTCTCTCCGACGCTTCGCAGCCTCAGGCCGAAAACCGTGCGGTACAGGAGGAACCACGCCAGCGCTGCCGCCGGGATGAGCCAGAACGCCAGTGAGTTGATCCCGAGGATCTTGGGGAAGAGGAACGGATTTATCTTCGACTGCGTCTCGGCTCCGAAAAAGCTCTGGCAGAGAAAGCGTGAGAGCCCGATCGCGAAAACGTTAATGGCCACTCCCGAAACTACGTGATCAACCTTGAACGTCACGGTGACCACCGCATGGATCAGCCCCATCAGCATGCCGGTCGCCACTGCCACCAGGAGGCCGATCCAGACGCTCTGGAACGTGATTGCGCCCCAGACGAGCGTAAGCGCCGTCACTGTCATGATACCTTCTAGGGCTATGTTGACCACACCCGCGCGCTCGGAGAACACGCCGCCCATGGCTGAGAAGGCAATGGGGGAGGAGATCTCTAGACCCTTGACCAAGAAGAAACCGATGAATGAGAAGTCCATCAGCCCACCTCTTTCTTGCGAAGGCTGCGCGCGGCACGGATCAGGATCTCATTGATAGCCACGATGAAGAGGATCATGATCCCCTGGATGGCATAGGTAACCGAGTTGGGCACCTTGCTGAACAGCTGGAGTCCGTAGCCGGCCTGCTTCAGGAACGCGAAGAGAGCCGAAGAGAAGATGATCCCGACGGGGGAGTTCTTCGCGATGAGAGAAATAGCTATACCGTCGAAACCCAGTCCCGAGGCTAGATTGTACGTGTAGAACCCGCGGATTGCGAAGATCTCTTGCAGCCCAATAAGGCCGGCGATGGCTCCCGAAAGCATGAAGGCGCCGATCTGCACTCTGCTCACCTGTATGCCGGCGTAGCGTGACACGTCGATGGATGTGCCCACAGCCCTGATTTCGAAGCCCTGGCGGGTCCTGAACAGCAGGAACCAAATGACCACACCCATGACGATGGCCACGATGAGGCTATAGTCGAGGTAGACGTAGTTCGGCACGTTCCAGCCGATGGCCCGAAAGAACCCGTTGAGCTTACCGAACACCGCCGAGGGCAAAAGCTTCTTCATTTGCGGCTCGAGGCTGGTGCCCTTCTGGAGCCCCGAAAGCGGGCCGTTGACCAGGAAGTTCACGAGGGCCAAGGCGATGTTGTTGAACATGATGGTCGTGATGACTTCAGAGATGCCACGGACGGCTTTCAGGACGGCGGGGACGAGGGCCCACAGCGCGCCGCCGAGCATGGCAAAGATGACGACGACCGGGATATGGAGCACCGGGGGAAGGGGGAAATAGACGCCCGCGATGGCCCCCACCATTCCCCCGATGAAATATTGCCCTTCGTTGCCGATGTTGAACACTCCGGCCCGGAAGGCGATTACAATGGACAGCCCCGAGAGGTAGTAGGGGATGGAAATGGAGAGGAGCGCGGCAAGCTTTGCCGGATCGCTCACGCTGAACTTGAAAATCCCCTGGAAAGCCTTCCCGGGGTTTTCACCGAGCGCCATGATGATGAAAGTGAGCACCGCCCCAGAAGCCAGAAACCCTATGAAAGGGGCGCTTTGCTCGAGTGCATACACCCCGAAGCGTCGCCTATGCCGCGCCATTGGCCTTCTCCCCCGTCATGTACAGTCCCACCTCTTCCTTGACAGCCTCATCATGAACTATCTCTTTGATGATTTTCCCCTTGAAGATGATCCCGATCCGATCCGAGAGCGCGAGCAGCTCGTCGAGATCCGCTGAGACGAGCAATACCGCCTTTCCTTCGCTTCTCGCCTTGACGAGCTGGCGATGGATAAACTCCGTAGCCCCGATGTCCACTCCCCGGGTGGGCTGCGCCGCCACGAGAAGCTTCGGGTTTGCGCTCATTTCTCTGGCTACAACGGCTTTTTGCTGGTTGCCGCCGGACAACGCGTTGGCCGGCGTCTCCTCCGAGGGGGTGCGGATATCGAACGTCTTGATGATCTCTTGGGCGGACTCACGGATTGCCCGGCCGTTGATGATAGAAAGCCGGGTCACAAAAGGCGGACGGTAGTGCATGCCGAGGGTGAGGTTCTGCGCCACGGAAAAGGGGAGGAGAAGGCCGTACTTCTGCCTGTCCTCCGGGATGTGAGCAATCCCGCCCTCCCGGCGCTCGCGCACGCTTTCGCTAATGATGTTCTTTCCCTCCAGGAGCACCTCCCCCGAAACCACGTCAGCGCTTTCCGCGATTGCCCGCACCAGCTCGGACTGACCGTTGCCCTCCACCCCGGCAATTCCGTAGATCTCCCCGGCCCGAACCGTCAGGGAAAGGCCGTTCACGGCGTCATAGCCGCGGGAACTTCGGACCACGAGATCTTTCACCTCCAGCACCACCGGGCCGAACGCGGCTGGCGGGCGCTCCACTTCCAGGAGGACGGGCTTTCCGACCATGAGACTGGCGATCCGTGGCTTGGTGGCCCCCACCCTGTCCATGGTTTCCACCATTTTGCCCTGGCGGATCACCGTGATGCGGTCGGCGATCTCTAGTACTTCGTCGAGCTTGTGGGTAATGAAGATGATCCCGCGTCCCTGCGCCTTCATTGCCCGGAAAGTCCTGAACAGCTCAACGACCTCCTGGGGCGTGAGCACGGCCGTAGGCTCGTCGAACACAAGGATGGTGGCGCCGCGAAAAAGGATCTTGAGGATCTCTACTCGCTGCTGGATGCCCACGGAGAGGTCCTCCACGCGGGCAGTGAGATCCACGACGAGCTTGTTCTCCTCCATGAGCGCCGAAATCTGTTTGCTCTGGCGCGCGGTTGCCAGCACGCCCGCGGTCTGGGATTCCTCCCCGAGGATGATATTCTCCAGCACCGTGAAAGGAGGGAAAAGCATGAAATGCTGGTGGACCATGCCGATGCCGCGGTGAATGGCGTCCCGAGGCCCGCGGATGCCAACGCGCGTCCCCCGCACCGCGATCCATCCGGAGTCCGGCTTGTGCAATCCGTACAGGATCTTCATCAGGGTGGTCTTTCCGGCACCATTCTCTCCGACGAGCGCGAGGATCTCACCGGCCTGCAGGTCAAGAGAGACATGGTCGTTCGCCGTGACACCGGGGAAACTCTTCGTGATCTCCCGCATCTCCAGTAGGGCCTCGGACATACCGCCTCCTCACCGGGAAATGAAAAAAAAGCGGGAGCGGCAGTCCGCTCCCGCTCGTCAACGGGAAAAGTCTAGTTCAGTGAGCTCTTCCAAGTAGCGAATGCGTCATCAGAGTCAGGAACCTGGATCTTGCCATCGATGATGTCTTTCTTCAGAGCATCCACCTTCTTCAGTACGGGCGCCAGATCCGCCTGGTTGAACTTGTTCACCGCGAAGCCCACGCCGTCTTCCTTCAAGCCGAAGGAGCGA
>Ga0326727_10008646_pt1 | contig 25668 bp, 23 predicted proteins | sample MB2enrmetagenome_FD_207643 | JGI IMG/M metagenome (GOLD analysis project Ga0326727, IMG submission 207643) | Lab enriched peat soil microbial communities from McLean, Ithaca, NY, United States - MB29MY | ecosystem: Environmental > Terrestrial > Soil > Wetlands > Peat | place: USA: New York...
CTGCTCTCTGGCCGCCGCGTGGCGGAAAAGGAGAAGGGCTTAGGGATTGGGGATTAGGGATTGGAGAGCTGACGACCGACAACTGACCACTGAAAACTGAAAACTGATAACTCTATGGCTGCCGTGGCAGGCAGACATTTTGGGAAGGCCTCTTGGGAGGCTCTCTCCGTGCCGGACCGACCCTACGACACCCCGGCGCCTGTGCTTTCCCGAGCTTGGTCCTGCCACGGCAGCGATTTTTCTTGGCGGCCTGCACGGGCCCACTCGCTCCGGTCGCGGCACGTGCCGCGACGTACCCTGGGCGGGTTGGAGCGGCCAGCCAACGGAGCTTGCTGGGGTCGATAGTGCAGGTGTGTCTGGGCGTTGGGCAAGAGCGGCTTTTCGGGTGCGGAACTGCGTGGACGTGTGGCCCTACCTGGCGGAGGTGCTGCGTCGCCTTCCCGGGATCGCGCCTCATGAGAGTGCCGCTCTGGAAGCCCTGCTGCCGGAGCGCTGGGTGGCCGCCCATCCCAAACACCGGCTCGAGCGGCGGGAAGAAGAGTCTCGCGAAGCCCGGGCCCGCCGCCGCCGGAAACGGGCCGCTCGCCGCGCCGTCTGCGGTTCATGAGTAAGCGTGCCTGCTTTGTCGGGGTTCCGAAAGCACCGCCTGACTCTCGGCGGGAAACTATTACCGACCGCCGACACCGTCGCCTTCCTGCGGCCGATCTGCCACACGATTTGGGGCAAGAGAATCTTGACCGACTCGCCCTGCCACGCTAACTCCATAACCGGTCCAAGCTTAGAGCCGCGCGGCAACAACGCAATTTGTGAAAGGTGTCTCGGGGCGGTGCACAGGGCCACGCGGGGCGATGCGACGCCTCTTTCTCGGGCCAGTTGTCAGTCATCAGTTATCAGTCGTCACTCGTCACTCGTCACTCGTCACTTGTCACGCGCCACTTGTCAGTTGTCCGTTGTCCGTTGCCAGTTGCGAGTCGACCCGCCGACCCGCTGCGCGGGTACCCCGGGGTGCCCCACGGACCACGGACCACCGACCGCCCGGCGCTCACGGCCCGGGCGGCACGATGGCTACGCCGATCCTCACCGGGGGCAGCTTCGCTCGCGTAAGGTAATCCAGCGGCGGCAGCTTTACGATCTCCCTTACGCGGAACCGCCGCAGCACGTCGCGCCGCAGCCCCGCCGGGTCGGCGTCGAGGTCCCACAGGATCACGCCTCCGCGGCGGCGGAACTCGTCGTCGCTGAGCCACGGGCAGTCGCGGATGGCCGTGTCGTTGATCGGCTCGTTGCCGCTCTCGTAGACCCGCGGGCGATCGGGGTGGAAGAAGGCCACGCTGCCCGCCAGGAAGTAATCCCCCGCGACGATCGGCAGCGGGCCACTGTAGCGGCTCTTCCAGACCTCGGCGACCCGCGCCGCCAACTCCCGACCGGGAAAGAGGCAGCGGGCCGGCTTGTGCAACAGGTACGGGGCGGCCACGGTGGCGGCGGTGAAGCCGGCGCCCAAGGCCGTCACGGCCACGCCCCAGGCGATCCAGATCCTGCGCCAGCGGGCGGGATCGGACGGGATTTCGAGGACGACCACCGCGAGCAGGCCGGCCCAGAGCCAGAGCGGCGAGCCGTAGACCGGTCGCAGGGCGCGGTTTGCCAGCACCGCGACGGCGACGTGGCAGGCCAGGGGCGCCAAGGCCACGCAGGCCAGGAAGGTCCGCGGCCAGCGTGGCGATTCCGCGGCCTGCCGCAGCCGCGGTTTGCCGCCGGTGGCGACCAACAGCACCGCCGGCACGGCCGCCAGAATGCCCAGTTGCTCGGCCAGGAACTCAAGCGGATTGAGCACGCGGCCGATCCAGCCGGGCCCGCCGACCACCTGGGCGGCCGCGTAGCGGAGCGTGGCAAAGCCCTGGGAGGCCGCACACCAGACGTGCGGTAGAAAGAGGAGCACCGCCGCCGCGATGGCCAGGTAAGGTCCGGGGTGCCGCCACCAACGGCGGGCCTCCGAATCCGCGAGCCCGAAACCCAACAGCGTCGCCGCCAGGATTCCCGTCGTGTACTTGGTGAGCATTCCCAGCCCGAGACAAATGCCCGCGGCCAGCCAGCATCGTGTCCGTCCCGTGCGGAGCGCCCAGTACAAGAACAGCACGGCCAGGGCCCAGCACGGATAGAGTCCCACGTTGTTGTTCAACTCGTGGCAGCGGACGGAATAGAAGGGACAGCATTCCAGCAGGGCGACCGCCAGCAGGGCCAGGCGCGGCGAGACCATCTCGCGCGCCAGCCGCCAGACGGCCCAAAAGGCCAGCACCACGGCGGCGTGGGCCAACAGGTACTGGGCCCACAACGCCCGGCCGGTCGCCACCGCCACGGTCTCGGCGATCCAGCTCGGCAGCGGCGGGTGTTTGGTGTAGCCCATCCGCCACTCATGCCCCCAGAACAGCGTCTCTCCCATGTCCAGCGAAGGATTGGGGCGGGTGAGCGTGGCCGCCAACGGCCACACGAGCAAGTGGGCCACCACCAGCGCGCGGAACCACCACACGGTCGGGTCCGGGTCCGCACCGCAAACCGCGACACAGGGGGGCGTCGGCAGGGGCGACTCGCAAGCAGCCATGTCTATGCCATCCTCCCCAGCCGCACGCCGGCTTGCTCGAAGAGGTCGGCCAGATCGTCGCACAGCAGCAGCCGGAGTTCCTGCGGCCGGCGATCGGCCCACGGATCGGACCATCCGTCCTGTGTTGCAGAGTCGGAAACCGGGGCCTGTCCCGGGTGCAGCACGATTTCCGCGGAGCGGAATCGCCGTTGTACGCGAAGAAAGGCGCGAATCTGCCCCAGGTTCACGCGGCCGGCCGACACGTTGCCGAAGAAAGCATCCGGCGAGGCGACGCCGGCGGCGGCGATGCACCGCCGGAACGGCCGGGCCAAAAGTCGCTCCAGTCCTGCGAGCAGCCATCGCCGCGGTCCGACGCCGGACCAACCCAACGAACCGAACCAAGCCGTCTCGGCCGCTACGCGGACCGCGGGAATCCGAAAACGCACCGCCAGCGAGGCCACGATCCGGCCGACGACCGGGAGCAACTCCACGTACTGGTGGCCGCTGAGGTGCGCCGGCCGCTCGGCGTGATCCAGCAAGAACTCGATCTGGCGACGGAGCTCCTCTTCGAGGGCCGCGGCAAACCGCTCGCCGCGGGGCCAGAGCCGCCGTGCAAGAAGGCCGATCCCGGGCAGCCGGCCCTCGGGATCCAGCAGTTGGGCCGGGAAGCGATCGCCCGAGAGCGGCCGTCCCTGCGTCAGATTCAGGTGCACGCCCAGGTCGAAATCCCGCTCGGGATCGTGCAATCGCCGCCGCCGCGGGGACGAAGGCAAGCTGCCGTTGCGGCGGGCCTCGGCGAGCCGTTTCCACGCCCGCACCGCGCGGGCCGCGTCGGGGGCATTGCTCAGGATCGACGTGCTCGTGAGCAACCCGCGCTCGAACCCCTCCCGGATTCCGTCGCTCACGGCGGGGTTGAGGCCGTAGTCGTCGGCGTGCAAGACCACATGCCGGCCAAGGGGATCGGCCGCCACGGGGCCCGGTGACGAGCTGGCTGGAAGCACTGGGGACAAATTCCAAGTCCGAAACCCGAAATCCCAAACAACATCAAATTACCAAATCACCAATGACAACAAGAGCCGCAGCGACCTTCACGGTGCCTTTCGACGCCGCCCGGCAGGGACGCGAGCGAGGGGTTTCGTTTGGGACATTCGTATTTCGGCTTTGTTTCGGATTTCGTGCTTGCGTCTTCTTCATGCCGCCTGTTTCCGGCGGGCGGCTTCCGCCGCTGCCACCTCCGGCAGCGGCGCTGCCGGGACCGTCCGCAGGAAGCGGTTCCGCCACCAGAGGGCCGCAATGTCCAGCAACATGGGCAGCGTGTCCCGCGCCATGGAGAGGGTCGAATCGTATTCCCGCACCAAACTCACCGGGATGCGCCGGAACCGCAGCCCCAACTGCTCCACCAGCAGCACGACCTCGGCGTCGAACGCGAAACCATCCAGCGTGGCCCGCGAGAAGACCTCCGTCGCGGCCTGGAAGCTGAAAAGCTTCAGGCCGCACTGCGTGTCGGTCACCTCGCGCGAGATGAGCCGCTTGACGACCTGACGGAAGACCCACGTGGCCACGGTGCGGGAGAATCGCCGCGGGGCTTTGTGGGTCGATTGTGCGAGGTCCCGGGCACCGAAAACCACCGCGCAGTGGCCCTCGCGGATTTGCCGGTAACCCTCCTGCAAGGCCGCCAGCTCGAACGGCAGGTCGGCGTCGGTGAAAGCGGCCACGTGACCGGTGGCTTGGAGCATCGCCGTGCGGACCGCGCAGCCCTTGCCGCGATGCTCCGGGAGCGAGAGCGTCGAGAACCGCGGCCCCAGGGAATCGGTCAGCGTGGCGGTTGCGTCACTGCTGCCGTCGTCGGCCACCAGCACCCGGTAGTCCAAGCCCCAGAAGTCCAGGAAGTGCCCCACCTCACCCAGCGTCCACGGGAGCCGGCGCTGTTCATTGTAGGCGGGGATGATGACCGTCAAGTCATGATCCGCCGTGAGCGCCGATCGGGAAGCGATCTGTTCCCCCATCTTAGGGGAGAGGCCCGCCCGGGGCCCGCACTGCATCCGTTGCATAGGCGTCCTGCCAAGAGAGAACGGCCGGCGCGATGGTCGGAACTGGCTCCATCGCGACGAAGTCTGTTTTCACTGCGGGGTGTAATACTCGATTGGACGGCACTCTGTAAATATGAACTATTCTTGTAAACATTGCGGCTCCAGCCGCCAGCAAAGGACCTCGACCCGGTCGGCCCGCACCGCCAACGCGGCGACGTAGCCGGGGCACGGCTCATAGCTGTGGAGTTGCCACGCGCCGGCCCCGGCCGAGCTGCCGCGGATGGAGATCAGCCGGGCCGGCTCCGCAGGGGCCAGGCTCACGCAGAACTGATCCAGCGGGAAAGAGAGCCCGCTGCCGGTGGCTTTCAGCCACGCCTCTTTCCGCGTCCACCCATAGAAGAATGCGAGCGGCCGGCTCGCCGCGCTCAGGCCGTCCCATTGGCGTCGCTCCTCGGGCGCGAAGAAGCGATCGACCAGCCTGGCGAGGTCTTGCACCGGCCGGACCTGTTCCAGGTCGACTCCGATGGCCAGTCCGGCGGCCACGGCTATGAGCGTCAGGCCGTGGGAGTGGGAGACGTTGAAAGAAATCTCCGGCTGGGCGGCGGAGCGCGCCAGGACCGGCTTGCCGTGCGGCTGGTATTCGAACCGCAGGTCTGCGGGTGCGCTCTGGAGGTAGCGCGACAAGATCGTCCGGAGGAGCCCCCGCCCGGCGATAAAGCGGTCGCGGAGCTGCCCGCTGCGGAATCGGTCGGCCCTCTGCCGCTCGTCCTGGGCCAGCAGCGGGAGCAGGGCCTCGATCCTGGCGGCCGGCAGATCCAGCCGCGTACACCAGAGATGGACCTGGCCCGGGGCGAGCCGGGGCTCACGCGGCGAAAAGGGCCAAGGGCAGGTAAGCGGGGGCATTTCCCCTTCATACCCGATCCACCGGTGCTGCGCCAACTCCAGACTGTTTAGATCCGGCCAGAGCAACTTCCAGATTGCGCGGGCACCCAGAGGGTACCCGGTCCCATCTCCGCCGGGGCGAGAATTGGGGCAGCCCCCAACCTTTTTGCCGGCCGCCAGACGGATGACCCAATCCCCAATCCGAGGCGGCACCGTGCGGGGAACCGACCTTGACCCGCCAGCCGGGTTCTGATAGGGTCCCGCGGTTTTCCGGATGGGTTGCCCCTGGGCACCATGCGCCGCATGGCCGGCATGGAAGCCGGGGCGAATTCGGTCCTGGACTGACTGTACTGCCGCGGGGGCGCGCCGCCAATGACGAGCATTCTGGGTATCTCGGCGTTCTACCACGACTCGGCTGCCGCGCTCTTGATCGACGGCGAGATCGTCGCGGCGGCGCAGGAGGAACGCTTCACTCGGAAAAAGCACGACCACGAGTTTCCCCGACATGCGGTCAACTACTGCCTGGCGGAGGCGGGGATCCGCGCCGACGACCTGGATTTCGTGGGCTTCTATGACAAGCCCATCAGCAAATTCGAGCGATTGTTGGAAACCTACCTTGCCGTGGTGCCGGCGGGGTACCGCTCGTTCCGGCAGGCCATGCCCTTGTGGCTGAAAGAGAAATTGCACGTTCCGTCGGTTGTGCGCCATGCGCTGGGCGGGCGGTACAAGGGCAAGTGCGTTTTCACCGATCACCACGAGTCGCACGCCGCCAGCGCGTTTTTCCCCTCGCCCTTCGACGAAGCGGCCGTGATCACGCTGGACGGCGTGGGCGAGTGGTCCACGACCTGCTACGGCAGCGGGCGCGGGAACCGCGTCGAGCTGAGCCACGAGATCCGCTTCCCGCATTCCCTGGGGCTGCTGTATTCGGCGTTCACCTACTACACGGGTTTTCGCGTCAACAGCGGCGAGTACAAGGTGATGGGCCTGGCGCCCTACGGCCGGCCGGTGTACCGCGAGCAGATCCTCGCGCACTTGATGGACCTCAAGGAAGACGGCTCGTATCGCCTGGACATGAGCTACTTCGATTACTGCCAGGGGTTGACGATGACGTCGCCCAAGTTCGACCGGCTCTTCGGCGGCCCGCCGCGCAAGCCGGAGGCCGAGCTCACCCAGCGCGAGATGGACCTGGCCGCCTCGATCCAGGCCGTGACCGAAGAGGTCATGCTCCGCACGGCCCGCCACGTGCACCGCCAAACCGGCATGAAGAACTTGGTGCTGGCCGGCGGGGTGGCGCTGAACTGCGTCGGCAACGGTCGGATCCTGCGCGAAGGCCCCTTCGAGAACATCTGGATCCAGCCGGCCGCGGGCGACGCGGGCGGCGCCTTGGGAGTGGCCCTCTTCATCTGGCACCAGTTGTTGGAGAAGCCGCGGCAGCCGCTCAGGCGGGACCGGCAGAAAGGCTCGTTCCTCGGCCCGGCCTTCTCCGACGCCCAGATCCAGGACACGCTGGAGCGCTGCGAGGCGGTCTTCGACACCAGCGCCAGCGAAAAACACCTCGTCGATGAAGTGGCCTCGCTGCTGGCGCAGGAAAAGGTCATCGGCTGGTTTCAGGGCCGCATGGAGTTCGGCCCGCGGGCCCTGGGTGCGCGCAGCATCCTTGGCGACGCCCGCAGCGAAAGCATGCAGTCGGTCATGAACCTCAAGATCAAGTTCCGCGAATCGTTCCGGCCCTTTGCGCCGATCGTGCTCCGCGAGCACGTCGACGAGTATTTTGAAATGCGCCCCTACGAAGACAGCCCCTACATGCTGCTGGTCGCGCCGGTGCGGAAGGAGATCCGCACTGCGCCGGCCGCGGGCGAAGCGGAGGTTTTCGGCATCCAGCGGCTGCACCGTTGCCGCTCGAGCATCCCGGCGGTCACCCACGTGGACTATTCGGCGCGGGTCCAGACGGTCGATGCCGAGCGCCACGGGCTGCTGTACCGGCTGATGCAGCGTTTCTACGAGAAGACCGGTTGCCCGGTCCTGATCAACACCAGCTTCAACGTCCGTGCCGAGCCCATCGTGTGCACGCCCGAGGACGCGTATCGGTGTTTCATGGCGACCGGCATGGACGTGCTCGTCATGGGGCGGCACATCCTGCACAAGCACGAACAAAAGCAAAAGCTGGGCCAGGCGGAAAGGGCCCGGCACCTGGCCCAATTCCAGTTGGATTGAACGGCGCGCGGGCCGCGCGACTTGCGGCCGCGGGAAGGCCCGACGCCATCAGAGCGGGGTTGAAACCGTGATGCAGAACGTCTTGCGAAAAATACCGATCCAGTGGAACCCGAGCGACCGCCAACTTCGGCAGTTCGGCCTGGCGGCGCTGGCGGCGCTGCCGCTTTTGGGCTGGGTCTGGACGGCCGGCGCGGCGGCCGCCGTGTTGTGGTCGGCCGCCGCCGGCCTGGCCGTCGCCGCCTTCGGCCTGCTCCGGCCGGGCGGCCTCAGGCCGCTCTTCATCGGCCTGAGCCTGGCGGCCTTCCCCATCGGAATGGCGGTCAGCGAGTTGTGCCTGGGGCTGCTGTTCTTCTGCGTGTTCCTCCCGGTGGGGCTCCTCTTTCGCCTGCTGGGACGCGACAGCCTCGCCAGGCGATTCGACCCGCCGGCTGCCAGCTATTGGCAACCCAAGAAGCAACCAACCGGCGCGGCCGGCTACTTCCGACGCTGGTAGGTCCGCGTTTGCGGGATAAACAAGAACCGACCGTCACGAGGGTGTCATGTCGACCAAGACTGAATTCGAGCAGGCCAGCGAGGGCCGCTCCGCGGGCATCGCCGCGGAGTTTCTGCAGTTCCTCGCGGAAAACAAGAAATGGTGGCTCCTGCCGATCGTCCTGCTGCTGCTGCTGATCGGCCTACTGGCCGTGTTTGCCACGACCGGCGCCGCCCCTTTCATTTACACGCTGTTTTAGGCGAAGGAAGATCGCATGGCGAGCCGACCCGCGGCGGAAACAGCCCAGCGGCGGCCCAGGCGGAGGGCTTTGTATCGCCTGCTGGCGCTCTCCCTGTCGCTGCTCATGGCGTGCCTCGCCGGCGAGCTGCTGCTGCGCCTCATCGGCTACAGCCGGAGCTACGTCAACCCGGGCGGCTCGTTCCTCGATTTCGATCCGCTGCTGGGCGCCCGCGGCAAGCCGAACTTCAGCGGCCGGTTCCAGACGCGCGATTTCGACGTTGTCGTGGCCCACGATCAGAACGGCTTTCGCCGGCCGGTCGAGCACCCCGAGCTTCCGTCGCCCCAGCGGGACGTGTACGTGATCGGCGATTCGTTCGTCTGGGGTTGCGGCGTCGGGCAAACGGGCGTCTTGACGAACCAAATGGAAGTGCTCATGCCCGGCTATCGCGTACACAACTTCGGCATCGCCGGGTCTGGCACCGTCGAGCAGTACACCGTCTTCAAGACCTATATCCGCGACCAATTGCGCGCCGAAGACACGGTGGTCGTCGCATTTTACGGGGGGAATGACTTCGGCGACAATGTCGGCCGTTTCTTTCACGACAGGCTGCATGCGACGGTCCGCGACGGTAAGGTCTGCGAGGTCCCGCCGTCCGGAGAAAAGTCCAATGTCAAGCAGTTGAAGAACTCGCTGAAGGATAACTCGTGCCTGTTCAACCTGGTAACGTTCTGCATCGATCGCTGCAAGTATGCGGGCGTGACCGTTCGCTCGTCGCAGCGGTCCAAGCGGCAGCCGCCCCCGGCGGAAGAAATCGCGGCCGCGGCCTCCGACAGCGGCGCGCCGGTGGTCGTCACCAGGTTCTATCTGGCCGAGTTCAAGAGGGCGTGCGCTGAGCAGGGCGTGAACCTGGTAGTAGCCTACATCCCCGGCCAGGCGGAGCTGGGCGAGGATGATTTCTCTTCGACGGACGAATTCACCGGGCCCGAGGAAGCAGCCTTCCGGCCGGCCTTCTTCCGCATCACACAATCGCTGGGAATCAAGACACTCGATCTCCTGCCGTCGCTGCTGGCGGCGAAGCAGGCGGGCAGGTTCGACCGTCTGACGTTTCGCTACGACCAGCATTGGAACGAGCACGGGCATCTTGTCGGCGCCGAAGCCCTCTCGTCGCTGATCGTCGAAACCGACAAACAGCGGCTGGCGGGTTTGCCGAGGACGCTGCGTTAGAGTACGTTTCCTGCTCGCCCTCGGCCCTGGCCGAAAACGAGGGTTGACATACGCTGCGGGAATGAATACTTTAAGTAGCATGGCATACGACTGTGCAACTCGTACGCTCGAAAAGGTCGAATCCGCGCTGGGAACCCCCGCCTACCGTGGAGAGCGGTGTCTGATCTACCAAGGGGATTGCGTAAAGCTGATGGGAGCTTTGCCGCAAACCCTGGGCGATCTCACCATCACGTCGCCCCCGTACAACATCGGGAAGGAATACGAGAACCCGCGCCCCGTCGCGGAGTGCCTTGACTGGTGCGAGTCTTGGATTCAGCTAGTCCACCGCTTCACTCGGCGGGAGGGCGCGTGAGGTTGAATCTGGGTTACGTGCCATTGGACGGCCGCGCAAAAGCCATTCCGATTTCCTATTTGCTTTGGGAACGGGTGCCGTTCTTCTTGGTTCAAGAGGTTGTTTGGAGCTACGGGGCTGGGGTTGCTGCGAAGCGCAGTTTCTCGCCCCGTAACGAGAAGTTCCTGTGGTACGTCAAAAACCCGGACGATTACGTTTTCAACCTGGATGCCGTGCGCGACCCGAAGGTCAAATACCTAAGACGCCAGGCGCAAGAAAGGGCGCAGGCGGCGCTTTTCTAAAGCAAGGTTATCAGCTTGCAGCCCTCACAGTCGGGGGCCAGGTGCGCTTGCTGCCCTGTTGCCGCCGCTTGGCCGATCCAGTCTGTATGGTCAAGCCAGCCGAAGCGGACCCTGAGGATCTTCGGACGTGCCCTCTTGCGCTTATCGAAGCTCTCGAAATTGACTGCCAAGTAGTACCCGCTCTTGCTCTTCTTTGCATCGGTTGGCCGCTGGGCGTAGCTTCGGTTCCCAAATATCTGTGACCTATGCGATGAAGTCTTGATTTCGACGGAGAACCTTGAATCGAGGATGTAAACCAAGTCCTTGTCACCCGCCTGTTCCTCGCCACGCCACTTGTCTGGATACCGCGCGGCGAATTCGAGCGGTATCAATTCACGGAGAAGGAATCCCATGATCTGCGGCTTTGGAAACAAGTGCGTACCGATCTTGAACCGGTGAGGGCCGATCTTCGATTCAAAGATCGCCTCCCACGCGAGCGACACGACCTCCACCACTTCCTTCATGTTCAAGGGATGGGCGGCAACCAGCTTCTTGGTCTTTGCGGCCCATCTGTCCTTGGGCAAGCCGGAGTAGGGCATCACTTCACATCCTTGAGCAGCGCGCTGGCTGGCACCTGGAGCACGTGGGCGATCCTCAGAATGTTGCGCAGGCTGACGTTTCGTTCCCCGCGTTCTACGCTACCGATGTAGGTGCGGTGCAGCCCGCACGCTTCGGCGAAGGATTCTTGAGACAGCCCCATCTTGCGCCGCAGTAGGCGCACTTCCTTACCGAACGTTTCTTCAGGGCCGCTTGCCATGCGCGAATGATGGCGTATATGATGCCGATGAGTCTACAGACTTAAAGTAGCACCGGCTGCGGGGTCATGTAGACAGTGGCTCATTTGCCAGAATCCTGCCCGGCCGGTGTCCATCAAACGACCTGGTGAGGACTTGGTTTCGCTTATTCGTGCCCAGGCGACTTTGGCCAGCTCCACGCTCGACCATATGCAAGGGAATCCCTATTATCTTGTGTGCGAAGGTGAATCTGGCACCATATATAGGACTTGCGACCCGGTGGAACCGCTCGGATGGCCTGTGCGAACAAGCCGGGCGGGCTACGGGAAACCCATCAGGGGCACCAGCGTGTCGCTGTTGCCACGTGAACAACGCCCCGCCCTACAAGAACGCCTTCGAGCAGCCGCGGCACAGCGGCAGGTCGTCTTGGCGGGCCTCGATGTGCCGCCGGCGGACCGCGGCGTAGGCCGGGCTGCGCCAGACCGTCTCGATCGTCGTGTGGCCGTCGATGCGGCCCAGCAGGTGCCGGCCGTTGTAGTCCAGGCAGCACAGCGACACCTCGCCGCCGGCCAGCACGGTCAAGGTCCGCCAGAGCCGCAGGCAGGGCTTGCGGACGGAGCGCCGCGGGCCGAGCGGGTCCGTGCCCGCCCAGTTGTGTACCTTGCTGAACAGCAGGCCGTCGACGACCGGCCGCAGGATGCGGGCCGTCTCCCGCCGGTCGCCGGTCGTCGCGCAGGTGGCCAGCACCCGCAGGCGCGAGCCGAGCTGGTTCCGTAGCGTCACCAGGCGGCAGACGTTCTCCAGCACGCGGTCGAAGTCCAACGGCGGACGCAGCCGCTCGAACTGCTCGCGGGTGCCCCCGTCGAAGCTGATCTTGATCTCATCCAGCCCGGCCTCGATCAGCCGCCGGGCCCAGGACTCGTCCAACAGCGCGCCGTTCGAGAAAATCTTCACGCGGCGGATGCCGCGCTGTTTGACGTAGCGGATCCGCTCGGCCAGCCGCGGATCCAAGAGCGGCTCGCCGATGTTGTGCAGGTGGATCTGCCGGCAGCCGCCGCGGGCACACTCGTCGACGACGCGGGTGAACAGGGCGTCGTCCATCTGGCGGACCGGCCGCCGCATCACGTGGTGCGGGCAGATGGCGCAGCGCGCATTGCAGGCGTTGGTGGTCTCGATCCGCACGAGGCTCGGGAAGCGGCCCAGGGCCAGGTCCATCGCACCGCCGACGATCCCGCAGACTGCCCGGGAAACCAGCGAGCCGCGGGACCGGCCGCCTGGCGCCGGCGCGTCCGCGCGGCGGCCCGGTTCGCAGGCGGGGGCAGTCCCGGCAGTCAGGTTGTGCTCGGCCATGACGCTACTCCAGCTCCGCCCAAGCCAGGGGGTGGTCCGAGGCGCCTTGCTCGCGGAGTCCGGCGTCGACCGAGCGCATGCCGCGGGCCAGGATCCAGTCGATCCGCGGCGGGGCGGCGGCCCCGAGTTTCTTGCCCAGCGGGTCCTCGACGCCCGCCGCGCCCAGCAACCGCCGCATTTCCGGATCGTCGCCCCGCGAATTCAGATCGCCCAGCAGGATGGCGGGCTCGGCCAGCGACAGGAACAGGTCGGCCACTGCGCGGAGCTGCTCGCGGCGCGAGGTCTCGTCGCTGCGGGTGACGTGGGTCAACAGCACGCGGACCGTGCGCGAGCCCTGCTCCAGCCCCAGCAGGACCGCGTTGCGATAGCCGCGCTCGCGGCGGTGCGGCAGGGGAATGCACTGCCAGAAACTCGCCGGCCACGCGCTCAGCAGGCCGTTGCCCGAGTCCAGGCAGCACCAGGTCCGCGTGTTGGGAGCGAACAGCCAGGCCATGTCCAGCCGCGTGCCCAACTCGGCGGCCTGGTCCAACGGCTGCCAGGGGCACGGGCCATGGACCTCGTTGAGGGCCGCGAAGTCGAGGCCCGCGAGGCAACGCGCCGTGCGGTCCAGGTCGCGGCGGCCGTCGGCCCCCCGGCCGGCGTGGATGTTGAACGTCCCGACGCGGAGCGTCTTGGAAGCTGCGGGGCCTCGGCCGGCCGCGTGGGCATCACCCAGCCGATCTTGTCCTTGCAGTGCGGTCCCCGCGGCCGGTCCGACCGGTCTGGGCCGCGCGGCCAGCCAGGCCGCACCGCAAAGCGCCGCGGCCAAGATGGCCACCCAGCGCAGGCGATGCCTGCGTGGCCTCGGCATCTTGCCGGCGTGGTGGGAGGGCACCGGCAAGACGCCGGGGCCGCCCGCCGTAGCCAGGCTCTCATTTGGCGGACAATTCATGGTCCAATGGCATCCATGCCGGGTTGCGCGCGAGCAAGCGATCGCAGGCCTCGCAGACCGAGGCCACGTCGATGGCTTCCATGCAGGTCGGACCCGCGCGGCGGCGTTGCCGCGTCGAGCCTTCCATGCACATCTTCTGTACAATGACATGCTGGCTGCCCCAGGGGCCGTGGGTCTCGGCGGGCCACGGGCCGTAGAGTCCCACACATGCCGCGCCCACTGCGGCCGCCAAGTGCAGCGGCCCGGTGTCGGCGCCGAGGCAGAAGCGGGCCCGACGGGCCAGCGCCGCCAATTCCAGGAGCGTCATGCGGGGCGCGACCCGGGCGTGCCGCGCGCCGGGCGCAGCCTGCTCGGCCGCGGCGGCAATCCCCTCCGCCCGCGCCCGCTCCTCGGCACTGCCCCAGGTCAACAGGCTCGGCAAGCCCCACCGCCGCCCCAGGTAGCCGGCCACGGCGGCATGCCGCTCGACCGGCCAAAGCTTCGAGGACCAGCCCGCACCCGAGGCCACCAGCACGAACGGCCGCGGGAGTCCTTCGCGGCGGAGGATTTCCTCGGCCGCCGCGCGGTCGGTGGGAAAGTCCGGGACTTGGAAGCGGACGGCCGGGGACTCGATCCCCAGCGGCCGCAGCAAGCGGAGGCCGCGATTGACGGGGTGCAGGCCGTCGCCGTCGACCAGTTCCGTATTGAGCCACGGGCTGAGCTCGCGGCCCCAAGAGCCGCCCGGTCCGATCCGCCGTTGCGCGCCGGAAAGCCAGGCGGCGATGGCGGCCTTGCTGAGCCCCTGGGCGTCGATCGCCACGTCCAGCCGCAGCGCCCGCAGTTCCCGCCGCAGCCGCCAGACGGCAGCGGGCGACTTGAGCCAGCCGTGGCGGAGCACGATCAGCCGGTCCAGCGCCGCGTGGCCGCGGAGCACGTCCGCCGCCCGCTCCTCGACGACCCACGTCAAGAGCGCGTCGGGGAACCGCTCGCGCAGGGCACAGGCGATCGGCAGGCCGTGGATCACGTCGCCGATGGCGCTGAGGCGCACGATCAGGATCCGCGGGCGGCGATCGTCCGCGGCGGCTGGAACCCACGGTCCCGAGCCGGCCGTGCCCGTCCAACGCCTGACGTGTGCCGCGTCGCTTTGCGGATTGGCGGTTTCCATGCGTTTATTATATACGTGTCTATGCCGCCCTGCGGCGCGCGCCATCGTGCCCCGCATCGTGCCCCTCTCGCAGCCGGGCGACGCGGGCGAAGACCGACTCGATGCGGGCCATCTGGCTGTCGGGGGCAAACTCCTCCAGCACGCGTTGCCGGCCCGCCCGGCCCAGCGCCTGCCGCTGCCGCGGGTCGCCCACCAGCAACCCGGCCACCCAGTCGGCCAATGCCTCGCTTTGGGCCGGCGGCACGAGGATTCCCGTCCGGCCGGGCACGACGATCTCGGGAATCCCGCCGACCTGGGACGCCACCACCGGCAGCTCGGCCGCCATCGCCTCGAGGATGCCCAGCCCCAGCGGCTCCACCAGCGAAGGCTGAATGTACACGTCCAGGGCCGGCAGCAACTCTTGCACGTCGTCGCGGTATCCGAGCCAGAGGATGTGGGAGGCGACGCCCAGCCGTTGGGCGGTGGCCTGGACCTGCTGGACGTAATCGGCGTACCGCAGGTGGCCGAGCACCGCCAGCCGGGCTTGGGGAACGGAGGCCAGAATCCGCGGCATCGCAGCCACGGCAACGTGGATCCCCTTGCGGACGGTGACGTTGCCCACGAGCCCCACCAGCGGCACGTCGTCGGCCAGCCCCAGCCGTTGGCGGGCCCGGCGGCGGGCATCCGGCGGCCCGGCCGCCAGCCGGCCGCGGTCGAGGAACAAGCGAATCGTCTCGCTCCGCCCCGCCCGCACGAAATTCCGCCGCCGCTGGTAGCGCAGCGTCGCCTCGGAACCGGCAATCACCGAGTCGTTGAACATCCAGTGGAGCTGGAAGTGATTGGAATGGGCGGTGGCCACGGACGGCACGCCACCGAGCCAGCGTAGCAGGATCCCGAAGAAGTGGGCCCGGCTCATGTGCGTGTGGACTACGTCCACCCGCGCCTGCTGGACAATCCGGGCCACGCGCCGCAACTCGCCGGGCGGCCAACGGTGCAGGTCGGAGGCGATCACGTCTACCGGCAACCCGCGCCGCAGCACCTCGCGCCCCAGCCAGGCGTCGGGCTTGCAAACCAGCAACACGCGATGACCGCGGCGGACAAGCTCTTCCGACAGCATCAGGCAATGGATGACCGCCCCATTGACGCTGCGGCCGGAAATGATCTCCATGATGTTCATGGACTGGCCTCCCTGCCGGCCCCCGGCCCCTCCTGGTTCGGCGCGGGTCTCCGACCCCGCCGTGGGGCCCGCCGCAGATCTTCTACGGCACCGGGGCGCGGTCTCCGACCGCGCCCCAACCTCCCCGATGGGAAGGGGGCAGGCCATAGGGTAACGTGGCAGGCCACAGCGATGCAAGAGCGATGTGCGCGCCGCGGCCGATGACCCCACCCTGCGGGGGGCGTGCCGGGAGCGCGCAGGGTGCTTGCCGAGACGGCAAAGAAACGGCAGAATGGGCAATATCGCGCGCGGATCGGCGGTAGGCCGTCCGCACGCGATTTCCCCCAGTCCCAGGAGTTCCCGCGCCATGCCGACAATGGTTTCACGCCGTAAGTTCCTCGCCGGGTTGACGGCAGCCGCCGGGGCGGTCACGCTGCGTGGCCGCTTCGCCTGCGCCGCCGAAAGCCAGGCCAAAGCCCGCAAAGCCAGCGACCTGGTGACCCTGGGCCGGACGGGGCTGCGACCGACGCTGCTGGGCATCGGCACCGGCACCCGCGGCGGCAGCCAGCAGCGGGGCATCGGCCAGCAGGCATTCACCCGCCTGGTCCGCCACGCCCTGGACCGCGGCGTCCGCTACGTCGACACCGCCGATTCTTACCAGACCCACCCCATGGTCCGCCAGGCCCTCGACGGCGTCCCGCGGGACCGCTACTTCCTGCAGTCGAAGAGCTTTTCCCGCGAGCCCGCCAAGATCCAGGCCGACCTGGATCGCTACCTCAAGGAACTCCATGTCGAATATATCGATTCGCTGCTGATGCACTGCATGACCACGGGTACCTGGCCGGTAGACATGCGCCCGCTGGTCGACGCCTTGCGCGACGCCAAGCGGCAGGGCAAGATCAAGGCCATCGGCGTCTCCTGCCACGGCTGGGACCCGCTGGCCGCCTCGCCCCAGGCCGAGGGAGTCGACGTGCAGCTCGTGCGGATCAATCCCGCCGGGCTGGTGATGGACGGCAAGCCGGAGAAAGTCGTGGAAGTGATCCGCGAGATGCACCAGGCCGGCCGCGGCATCATCGGCATGAAGATCTTCGGCGAAGGCGCGCTGAAGAGCCGCCAGGAACGGCTCGCCTCGCTGAAATACGTTCTCGGTCTGGGCTGCGTCGATTGCTTCACCATCGGCTTCGGCGGCACCGCCGAGCTCGATGAGACGATGGCCCTCATTGAAGAGGCCGGCAGCCTGAAAGCGGCCGCATGAGTGCCAAAGCCGGCGGGAGACGGAGCGTGCAACCGGCAGCCAATCAGGTTTACCAGGGCGATTGCGTGGCCTGGCTGGAGCGGATCGAGCCGGCGAGCGTCGATCTGGTTTTCGCCGATCCGCCCTTCAACATCGGCTATGCCTACGACGTTTACCAGGACCGCCGCAGCCGCGACGAATACCTCGCCTGGACGCGGCGGTGGATGACGGGCGTGTGGCGGGTCCTGCGGCCGCAGGGCACCTTCTGGCTGGCCATTGGCGACGAGTTCGCCGCCGAGCTGAAACTCCTCGCGCAACAACTCCGCGCACAGGGAACAGGTGACAGCGGCCAGGTATCGTGCAATACGGATAAAGCCCCCGGGTTGGATCCGGGGGTCAAAAACGGCCAGGCGGCGAAGGCCCGCCGTGGTCGAAAGCCGGCCGTGGCGGCCATCGAGCCGCAGGGCTTTGCCTGTCGCAGTTGGGTCGTGTGGTATTACACGTTCGGCGTGAACTGCACGCGGGCCTTCAGCCGCTCGCACACGCACCTGTTCTACTTCGTCAAGGACCCGCAGCGGTTCACCTTCAACGCCGAGGACCCGGCGATCCGCGTGCCCTCGGCCCGGCAGTTGGTCTACGCCGACGGCCGGGCGAACCCCCGCGGCCGCCTGCCCGACAATACCTGGATCCTCCGCCCGCAAGACGTGCCGGGCGGCTTCGCGCCCCGCCACGACACCTGGTATTTCCCGCGCGTGGCCGGCACGTTCAAGGAGCGCGAAGGCTTCCACGGCTGCCAGATGCCGGAACAACTGCTGGGGCGGATCCTGCAGTGCTGCTCCAACCCGGGGGACCTCGTGCTCGATCCGTTCGCCGGCAGCGGCACCACGCTGGCCGTGGCCAAGAAGTTGCGGCGGCAGTGGATCGGCCTGGAGCTCTCCAAGGACTACGTCCAACGCATCGGCCTGCGGCTGGAAAGCGCCCGGCCGGGCGATCCGCTGGACGGGGCGGCCGATCCGCTCACCAGCGCCCCGTCGACCGCCGCCGGCAAGCCCCGCCGGACAGACGGGGCACCTCGGGCACACTGCGCAGCAGGGTCGCGGCTTCGCAAGAGGGCCGCGGAGAACCACGGTCCCGTCCAGCAACCGCTCCCGTTCTTGCAGGCCCCGCGCCGCAAGAAAAAGAACTGAGGATCACAAAGTCAGAGCCAACCCTTGAAAGGTGCAAACCCATGAAGCGGCGAACCATTTTCGCGGCCTGTGCGACGTGTGCGTTGGCGGCGGCTGCCTTGTACGGGGCGGAACCGCCGGGCAGCCCGCAGCAGGAAACCCAAGCGGCCCCCGCGCCGTCCAACGATTCCATTTTCGCCCCCGGGGCCAAGCTCGAGAAGCTCTCCGGCGGGTTCTCCTTTACCGAGGGGCCCGCCTGCGACGCCCAAGGCAACGTCTTCTTCACCGACCAGCCCAACGACCGCATCATGCGCTGGAGCACCGACGGCAAGCTCAGCACGTTCATGAAGCCCTGCGGCCGCTCCAACGGATTGTGCTTCGACGCCCAGGGCAATCTCTGGGCCTGCGCCGACGAGAAGAACGAGCTCTGGTCGATCGACCCCGCCGGCAAGGCCACCGTGGTCGTCAAGGACTACCAGGGCAAGCTGCTGAACGGCCCCAACGACGTCTGGGTTCGCCCCGACGGCGGCCTGTACATCACCGACCCCTATTATCCCCGGCCGTACTGGAAGCGCGGGCCGAAGGCCCAGGAGGCCGAGGCCGTCTACTATCTCGCCCCGGACCGCAAGGGCCTCGTCCGCGTGGTGGCCGACATGAAGCAGCCCAACGGCATCATCGGCACCCCCGACGGTAAGCGGCTCTACGTCTCGGACATCGGCGCCGGCCGCACCTTCAGCTACCGCATCCAGCCCGACGGCACGCTCGCCGACAAACGGCTCTTCTGCAAGCTGGGCTCGGACGGCATGACCATCGACAGCGACGGCAACGTCTACCTGACCGGCCACGGGGTGACCGTGTTCAACGCCGCCGGCCGGCAGATTGCGCGGATCGAAATAGCCGAGGCCTGGACGGGCAACATCTGTTTCGGCGGCAGCGACCGGCAGACGCTGTTCATCACCGCCTCGCGCAGCATTTACGGCATGCACACCCGCGTCCACGGCGTGGGCAGCCAGTAGATGCCAACGGTCCCCTCTCCCACCGGGAGAGGGTTAGGGTGAGGGCTGTCGGCGAGCAACAGCCCGGCCCTCACCCCCGGCCCCTCTCCCAGAGGAGAGGGGAGATGTTTCAAGACGCGCTCTCAACACGAAAGGCAGCGGATGCCGACCTCCTATTCCCGCCGGGTTGCCCGCTTCTACGACGTGGTGCAGGCGGGTTACGATTTCGCCGTCTCGCGGGACTACCTCCGCTACGGCCTGTGGGATGCGAGCACGCGGACGGCCGCCGAGTCGCTGGTGAATACCGATCGCTTCGTGGCCGAGCTCTTGCGGTTGGGCCCGCAGGACACGCTGCTGGACGCCGGCTGCGGGGTGGGCGGCTCGGCGATCTATTTCGCCAAGACCTTCGGGGCCCGCGTGGTCGGCGTCAACATCAGCCCGGGCCAGTTGGAAAGGGCGCGGGACAAGACCCGCCGCGCCGGATTGGAAGAGCGGGTTTCCTTCCAACAGCAGGACTTCACGGCCACCCGCTTCGCCGCCGGCGCCTTCAGCAAGCTCTGCGCCGTCGAGAGCGTCTACCACGCCGAGAGCGCCGCCGGGTTCGTCGCCGAAGCCTATCGGCTGCTGGCTCCAGGCGGCCGCATCGCGGTGGTCGACCGCTTTCTCGTGCGCGACGAGATGAACGTGGCGGAGCGCCGGCTCTACGACCGTTTCCGCGCGGGCCAGGTGGTCGCCGGCTTGCCGGCCGTGGGCGAGTTTCGCCGCAGCCTTCAATCCGCGGGGTTCGCCAAGATCGAGTTCTTCGACCGGTTGGATGCCATCCAAAAGACCATTGCCCACACGCACCGCTCCTGCGTGCTCTCCTACCCGATCAGTCTGGCGCTCTCTGCGATGCACTTGCTGCCCCGCGAATTGCACAGCCACACCGTGGGGCTCATGGCGATCCGGCAGCTCTTCGGCCTGGGGGTCATAACCTACGGCGGCTTCGCCGCCCAGAAGGAATAGGCGAGGTGTCAGGTGTCAGGTGTCAGGGAGCGGGGGCGACAGCCGGCGGCCGCCTTCGCCCCCTCATTTCTGACACCTGTCGCCTGACACCTGCCACCTCTCCTCCGTGCTCCCGGCTCGCTGCCCAGAAGTCGATTTCCGACACGTCTGGTCTCTGCCACACGTTTGCTCGGACCACGCGCCGGTCAATGTGACCGGTGCAGGCAGGCCGGGCTGACGGCGTTCCGAGAAATGAGTGGTATTCTGGCAAGTCCCGCAATACAGATAAGTTGGCGGGACGCCAGCTCGACGCTGGAGCGGTTCGTCGTCGGCTTTGATCGGGTCGCCTGCTCCCGTCCCGCTCGGATGAATATCGCTTTCTCGTGTGTACGGATTCTTGACATCGCCATCCCGCGCTCGGAGAATCACAGTGCGTGTGCTACGTGCGAGGACAAAGGTGCGACTCGCACAAATCGGAGCAAAACCAACAGTGAGGTTTCTCATGGACAGCAAAGGCGATCGGCGAATTGCCGGTCTGCTGGCAATCGGCGCGACCGTGCTGGCGTGCGGCGCCTCCGCGGTATCATTTCCCGCCCATCTGTCTTTTCAACCCTCCATGCACGCCGGCACGAGCGACGCCGACGGAAAGCCCATCGTGGGGACGGAGATCATGCACTTGGTGCCGCACCAAGGCCGGCTCTACGCGGGAAACAGCCTGTGGATGGAAAACGATCCCCAGGTGCCCAAGACATGCCAGATCCTGGTTCTCGATTCTCCATATGGCCCATGGAAGGTCGACCATCAATTCACGAGGAGAAATCTGCGGCTGGCGGCCCTGCGGTCGTTCACCTTGACCACCGATGGCAGCGGGAAGGCCATCCGGCCGGTGCCGATGCTGCTGGCAGCGCCCGATGTTACCGTTCATGGCACGGTGCAAATCTTCAGCCGCGACGATACCACGGGAACGTGGGTGCCGATGAATTTTGCTGAAGCCTCAAAATACCGCACCACGCGCGCCCTGGGACTGCACCGCGACAAGACCACGGGAGTCGACCGAATCTTCGCCGGCAACGATCAATTGGGAATCTTTAGCGGAGTCTACGATTCTCGTGCTGCCGGCCACATCCGTTGGGAGCAAACCGCCGAATTGGCCGTACCCTCCGGTGAACGCGTGATGGGCTTTTGCAATTGCAACGGCGTGTTGTTTTGCGCCACGACCTGCAACATCTTTATGCGCAGCGACGGGCATTCGCCTTCCTGGAAGAGGGTCTACTCCCGGCCCGAGGAAATTGCCCCCGTGGGCATCCGCGGGCTGACGGCGGTCCCCAATCCGTCCGGTCGGGGCGAGGTGCTATTGTTTGCGGCCTTGAGCAAGATCCGCCGGCTTGACCCGTCGGCCGACTTCCAAGAGTCGATCGAATTGGACATGCGCACGTTCTTGGCCGGCATTTTGGGGATTAGGGTCTCGTTTGTGCTTGCGGCCTACAACGACTTTGTGCCCTACCTCCTCCCCGGCAGCAAGGAAACCGTTTGGCTGGTCGGTTTTGAATGTACCTTTCCCCCTGCCGTAATCGAGAGCAGCCCGTCGCCGAAACCGCGTGTGTTCTTCGTCGAGGAAAAGCACATGTACTTCGCGGCCGAAGCGCGCTATTTCATTCGCCATGCCAGCCGCGGCAACATCCACTATGAAGTGGCCGAAGTGGCCGACTCCAAGAAGCCCACCCTCGTATCGGTGCGGGCCATCGCCGTGTCCCCCTTCGCCGGCGACCGCGGAGAGGCGTTATACTTCGCGGGCTTTGACTGCAACTATCAACCGTCCCACAACACCGGCTGGGTTTACCGCGGTCAGTTCTCGTATCGCTGAAGCCTATCCTATTGGAGATAAAAGCGGATCCCCGAGGGTCCGGGCAAGGTGCTCTATTTCGGCGGTTACGATTGCGTGCGAGACAAGAGTCACAACACCGCGTGAATCTAACGGGCAACGATCGAGTAACCGTGCGGTTCCTCGTACGGATAGCATGAAGATCGCCCATTCCGTCCGCCCTGTCTTCAACAGGCCACGCTAACTTCGATCCGCGGAAGTCGGGCTGGCCGAAGAGTCCTTGCGCGCGGAGGAGGGGCACACCGACGCAGGTCGGCTGGTTGCGTTTGGAGACGGAGGAGCGACACACCTACGCGTTGAATCAGGCCCACGCGGGGCTTGCCCGCCCCGCAGGGGCCGTGTTCTCCCAGCCCTGGGTGCCACCCAGGGGAACAGTGAGGGCGGGAGTTGGTCGGTTCCGGCCCAACGGGCCGACCCCTCGCCGATATCCGCGGCGAACCGTTGGCCCCTTGGGCCGACATGAGATTGCGCCGGGCTGCTGAGGGCCCCGGGCGTTGCTGGGGGCTGGGCGAACCGCTGGGCCTGCGGCCCGCTGAGCGGGCCCGCGTAACGGGCGGACGCCGCGCGTCAGAACTCCACGAATTCGTGCGGGTAATGCGAGAGGTCGAGCATTTCCTTGTCGGGAACGGGGCGAACGCCCCACTGCTGCATGGCCAACGCGCCGAATTACCCATCGCCCGCCGGGGGCGCAGCAGCGCGCGGACCGGCCTGTGCTTGTTTCCTGGCCTGCTCCTGGAGGTACTCCCTTGCCAAATTGGTCCGGACCAAACGCACAAGCGCACCGGAGGGGCGGCTTGAGTCCGTAAGCGACAGCAGGCCCCCCAGGTTCCGCAGGACTTGAACCGGGGTGACGGCCAGACCAAACGGGACTCCCCACCAACCCAGCAAGAAACTGTAGATCGCGTCGCCCAGCTTGGCCTTCCTGGCACAGCGGCGGCAGCATAAATGTGGACGGCTCGACCAGCTAGTCACGTGAATCGCAGACCACACGCGGTACGAGACGTGCACGTCCACCGGGCCCGGACCTTGGCAGCGGGGACAGTTGCCCTGATGCAACAAAGCCACGTGTTCCCGGATGGCGTCGTCGGAGAAACACTCCGCGACCTGTTGCACCTGCCGCAGGGGCACCCCCTGCTCCCAGCATTTCTGGCCGCAGAATCTCAGCTCGCCGTCCTTCTTGCCGCCAAAGAGGATCATTGTCCCGCAGAACGCGCATTTCGCCATGCCAGGGATCCTTTCGCCGAGGCGGCTTACGTCGATTCGCTCTCACCCTCACCCTAACCCTCTCCCGGAGGGAGAGGGGACCCGTAATCGGCGTTTTGCGGAAGTTGGGCTGTCACCGCCGCGGGGCGCGGAGCAGCTTGCGGAGATGGTCGGCGATGCGCTTGGCCCGGCCCATCAACTCTTGCTTCTGGCCCAGGAGGTCGGCCCGCGGATCGGGCTGGTGCAACTGCACGTGGAAGCGGAGCGAATTGCCCGTGCCGGACGGCCGGACGGTGGCGTGGTTCAGGCGGTCGCCGAAATAGAAGCGCACCCCTTCGTCGGGAAAATGGAAGTCGGCACTGGGCGGATAGATGGCGTCGTACTTGCCCGTGCGATAGAGCACCGCGGAGGTCACCGGGCAGCCGCCGACGGCCAGGTCGCCGGCCAGGGCGAGCTGGAAGTAGCCCAGGGCGCGGCGGAGGATGTCCTTCTTCTTGCGGTCGCCTTCGATGCCCGGGTACTCGCCGTCCAGCGGGTCGGGCTCGTAGTAATTCACGAACAGCCCCACGTCGGGGTCAAGATTGATGTGCCGGTCGACCAGCTCGAAGAGCGAGGAGCCTTGCTCTTTGGCCCAGGCGGCCACTTCCGCGATCAGGAGGGCGGCCAGGGTGCCGTCCTTGTCGCGGACGTGGCCGCCGACACCCAGCGAGCGGTTGTCCGGCGGCGGCCCGCCGAGGATCGAAAAGCCGTTGCTCTGTTCCATGGCGGCCACGTTGAAGGAGCGGGGGCCGTCCATCGCCTCGTGCTCGAAGAGGTAAGGATGGCACAATTCGGCGGCGGGCGTTTGGCGGCCTTCCACCAGCGGCGGCAGCGGCTTGCCCGCCCACACGTCGCGGACCGCCGCGGCCAGCGCGGCGAACCCCACCCAGGTCTTCACCACGCCCAGCCCGTACTTCCGCGCCAAGAGCACGATGGCGTCGGAGGTGGTGTGCGAGAGGACGATGAACTTCTTTTCCGCGTCGGGCACCTTGCCGTGCGCCTCTTGCTCGCGGTGCAAACGGTACCAGACCAACAGGGCCCACATCAGGTCGGCCGGCAGGAGCACCCAATCCTGGCCGCCGTAGAGGTGCCGCTGGGCACCCGGGACCTTGACCACCACGCCGCAGCGGTCGGCGTCCGGGTCGGTACCGATGAGGATGTCCAGGTCGGCGAACTGCCAGTGCTCCGGCTTGGCGGACAACTGGTCCCGGAGGGCGCCGACGGCGACTTTGGCGGCCCGCGCGTCGCCGGGGTCCGGCTGCCGCTCGCGGCCCGGCCGGCTGGGGAAGGAAGGGAAGAGGCCGTCCAGCTCGTTGAGCCGGCGGCGGGTGATGATCTCGACGTTGGCCGCTTGGAAGCCCACGTCGCCCAACAGCCGCGGCACGGCCCGCCGCCCGGCGCCGTGATACGCGCAAAAGGCGATTTTCAGCGGATTGGCCGACGCGGCCTGACGCGCCGCGAGGTCCGGCGTGCACAGGAACCGCTTCACGTGCGCCGTGTGCTTCTCGTGCAGGTTCAGGATGCAGTCCTCGCGGCCGAAGTAATTCACCTTGGGCAGCGGGGCGTCGCCGCCCAGGAAAACCAGCTTGTCGGCCGCGGCCTCGCCGAACGGGCAAAGCCGGATGTCTTTGGCCCGCGCGTGCGCGATGTACTTGTTGTACATCTCGTCGCGCTCGTGCGGATCGAACTGCGAGCCGTTGCCGCAGGAAAGCTTGTAGCCGTTGTAGCGGTAATCGTTGTGGCTGGCCGAAATCAGGATGCCGATGTCCGCCTTGATCTCGGCGTAGGGGATGGCGAAGGTCATCTCGGGGTACGGGCAGGGCTCGTCGAAGAAGTAGAGCGTGTAGCCGTAGGCCAGGAAGAGCTGGCCGACGACCTCGGCGAACTCGCGGCCGCGGACGCGGCTGTCGTAGCCGATTACCACCTTCCCCAGCGGCGGCTGCTGTTGGCGGCCGTACTGGGCCACGCCCGCCGAGGTCAACAGCAACACCACGTCGTTCATCGTGTTCGGGCCCTTGAGAATGGGCGCGGTGATGCCCTGCTTGACGAGCATTTCGATGGACTGCCGGTCGAAGGCCATCATGCCGCGGATGCCGCCGGTGCCGAAGCGGGCCCGCTGGCGGAAGGCGTTCACCAGGTCTTCCCACCGCCCCTCCCGGATGACCTTCTCGATCCCTTGGCGGAGATTGGGCGAGACCCGCACGAGGTCTTCATCCTCCAGCCATGCCTTGAGATTGGGCAGCGTGTTCTGGCCGGCCTGGCGGTACGAGGGCTCGTCGATCTGCCCGGCGGCCAAGGCGTCTTTCAGGTAGCGGGCGATGCCGTCCTGGGCCAACGGCAACACGTCCTTCAGGTCTTCCGCGGACATCGGCGATACTCCGTTTCCAGGGTGTCACTGGAGGGGGAAAACGTTGCTGCATTGTAGCCTTAGTCCCGGCGGCGGACCAGGGAGGAGGCTAAGGGTGAAGGCGGGCCACCGCTGCGGCATGGTCTCCTGACCATGCCACGGCTTTGACCGAAGGTCTCCTATTCCCGACCGTCGATCGCCGGGTGGCACGGTCTCC
>Ga0326727_10008647_pt1 | contig 25666 bp, 22 predicted proteins | sample MB2enrmetagenome_FD_207643 | JGI IMG/M metagenome (GOLD analysis project Ga0326727, IMG submission 207643) | Lab enriched peat soil microbial communities from McLean, Ithaca, NY, United States - MB29MY | ecosystem: Environmental > Terrestrial > Soil > Wetlands > Peat | place: USA: New York...
TAGGTCGAATACTTAGCGGGCGGAAGAAGCCGCAGCCGGTTGTGGATCTCAAATCAGCACCCAGTTTCATAAACGTGAACTACGTCGCGCACTCCCTTGCTAAGGCAGCGAGGTCCGGTAGAAAGCTTCCTGACGATCAAATCAAAGCCCAGCTGGACGGGCTCCCAGGGGTTGTTATTGATTGGTCGTCGATTCGACAGGACGGCTACGATGTGATTTTCTCAGCAACCCTGACCGACAATCAAGGACGGCCGAGAACCGTTTGGGTTCGAACCGGCACTGCGGCGGGGGGTCTTGCGGCCAAATCGCTTGAGGCTAAGTTGTTGATTGAGAACCATCGACTGGGTGGCGACGGAGGCGGGAACGAGCCTCCAGATCAAGGAAGATCTGGCTTCGATGATCCGGACGACGATAATGCGAAGGATGGTAAGGATGGGAAGCCTACGGGTAAGAAGGCGATTGGGGAGGCCGACGCGAGAAGAGGCGACGTTGGAGTATCTCACGCGGGCATGGATACACTGGTCATCTTTAGCGAGAACCGCGAGAGGGTGGAATCCCACTCCGCGTTGAGCTATTGATGGCGCCGGAGATCTCTAAGGCGGTGGAAGGCCCGAGCGTAGCTCCCAGCAGCAAGCTGCGCATAATAGAGCCTAAGGGGAAAGATCGCCGAAAAAGACGCCGAGATCCAAAAGCTGAAGTTCGGACAAGGATACACTCGAACGGCGCGTAAAGTTTCAGAGTGGCATCCATCAAGGGTTGTTGAAAATGAAGGCTGGCGAGGTTGAGTCAGCGATTAGAATTCTAATTGCCCTCGACAACAAGGCTCGTTGCTTCGACAAAAAAAAAGCCGGAAGCTCTTCCAAGCCCCCGGCCGAAACCACTTCAACCCTGCTAGCGGGGGCCTATTCCGTGGCCATCGCCAGTTCAATCGTCGGGGAGATTTGCAGCATCGTGCTCTTCACCTTCAAACGATATCGCGGGTTGCGGTTGTACGTCAAAAGTAAACTATCTAGCGTTTTATCCTTGTAAAACCGGGAGTTGGACAGATGCCAGGAAACCTGCCGAATGGCGTCTGTGAAGGAGGAAAACCCCACCTTCCCGTTCGCCCATCCGAAAAGATTATGCCGTTTGCAGCGTTTGCCGCCACCGGACTCCACCATCGCCAATCCCGGGAGGAGACGCCAATCCAGACCATTGTTATCGGCCTCCCGGACGAACACGTCTGAAACCGATTCAGCCGGGCTCTGAAACTTCCGAAAGAAATTGCGCACCGAAACAATCCGGGGATCTTCGTCTGAACGGATCTGCGCCTTCTCCGCGGGCAGCGTCTCGGCTTTTACGAAGTTTGCATTTACTCCTGCAATCCCCGCCACCAAGACCAGTCCTTGGGAAAGAAAGCTCTTCATTCGATCAATCGACCTCGTGTTTTGGATTGCTCGTACTGAGCGTCTGACCCGAGTGGGTCACCATTGGTTCATGCGCGGGATTTTGTACGAACAAATCTCCGCCCGGACTGAAGTCCAGCCAAAATCAATCTTTGGACATGGGGATAGTCTAGCACGGCTGGAACCCAATTTTCGCAATATATTTTACGAATGTCATACGGAAAATCGCGAGAGAAGAATTTCGCGGTAAACTTACCAGAAATTGCTCCACTGAGGCAGGCCATGTCACTTGCGCCATCCACGCAGCTCGGCCCCTACGAGATCGTCTCGTTGATCGGCTCCGGTGGCATGGGTGAGGTCTACCGTGCGCGCGATAAGCGGCTGGGACGAGACGTCGCCATCAAGGTTCTAGGTGCGGGGGTGGCGCAGGACCAGGAGCGCCGGTCCCGATTCGACAGGGAGGCCCGGGCCGTGGCGGCCTTGAACCATCCGAATATCGTCAATCTTTTCGATATTGGGATGGAAGGCGCCATCCTCTATACCGTAAGCGAAGTCGTCGAAGGCGAGTCTTTGCGGGATTTGTTGCGACATGGGCCGATTCCCGTTCGGAAAATCATCGAAATCGCGGTCCAACTTGCCGACGGGATGGCCGCCGCGCACACCGCCGGCATCACGCACCGCGACTTGAAACCCGAGAACGTAATGCTGACTCGCGATGGGCGCGTAAAGATCCTCGACTTCGGCCTGGCACGTCAGGCGGGGCGCGCGGCGACGGCGTCCAGCTTGAACGCGGGGGAGCAAGGCACTGTAACCGCGCATGAAACCCAGCCCGGAATGGTGATGGGTACCGTGAGCTACATGAGCCCGGAGCAGGCCCGCGGGGAGGTAGTCGGCCATGAGTCCGACCAGTTCTCGTTCGGCCTGATTCTCTACGAGCTGGTGACAGGGAAGCGCGCATTTCGGGGGGAGACCGCGGTTCACACGCTGGCAGCCATTATCAGCCAGGAGCCGCCGCCAATCGAAGTCAAGCTGCCGCCGCCGCTCGCTTGGGCCATCGACCGCTGCCTGGCCAAGGAACCATCGCAGAGATACGAATCCACGCGGGACCTTTACCAGGATCTGCGCGTGCTACGCGACCATTTATCGGAGGCATACAGCAGCGTCGGCGTCGAGCCGGTCAAGGCTCTGAAAAACCCGCCTCGATTCTGGAAGTGGATGGCGATTCCGTCCTTCACTTTGTTCGCCGCCGCGCTTTGGTTGTTGGTGACACGCGATGTGGGTCAGGATATTTCGCATTACCGGCATACTCCGTTCGTGATGAACCTGGAAGGCCAGCTTGGGGCCGTATGGTCACCGGATGGAAAGGCGGTGCTGTACCTCGGGTTCGCGAATGGACACATCCGGGCGTACGTGAGATACCTGGACTCGCCCTTAGCGACGCTGTTAGCGGTGAATCGCGAAGTCTTCGGCGCCTTTCGCTGGTCCCCGGACAGTAAGCGCGTGTTTATCATTCTGCCCGACACCGACTCGTCGGAGGCGAACTCTGGCGCCGCCCTCTACTCGCAAGCGGTGGTTGGCGGGGAGCCCGAGCGGATTGCGTCGTTCCCGCCCTACGCCGCAGACTCCGAGCTGTCCCCCGACAACCGGACACTGGCCGTTTTTGGACGACGGGACGCCGGCAAATCGACGGTCTTCCTCTCATCCCCCCTTGGCTCGCCCTTTCGCGAGTACCAGCCAGACCCATTCGCAAGCCGCGCCGTCTACAACCGCCACGTGCTCGCATTCTCGTCTGACGGAACGAAGCTCATTCTGATCCGCACGGGAGACTCCAACCGGGAGGAGGCGTGGCTGTTGCCATATCCCCCCGGAAGGTCGGCTCCTCACCGCGTCTTTACACGGTTTCCGGAGCGCAGTCTAACCATCGCAGGCGATTGGATGCCCGACAGTAGACACATGGTGCTTGCGCGAGCGACCACGGGTAACGACTATCACCTGTGGATGGCTGACACAGAGTCCGATGAAGCGTATCAAATTACCGACGGAATCAATTCCCAGGACACCGTCACAGTATCGCCGGACGGCCACCGGCTGATCTACTCAGAGACAAAAAAAGATCTGGATATCGTGAGCGTCTCCCTGGCGGACGGGGCGTCGAAGAAGCTGATCGCGACGGACGTTTCTGAGAGCATGCCGTCGTGGTCCGCGGCAACCGAAAAGCTTGTTTACGTTACCAGCCGCAATGGACCGATGGAAATCTGGATGCGCGCCACAGACGGCTCCGACCGGCCCATCGTCACGCAAAGGGAGTTCTCCACCCCAACCCATTTCCTCATGAATCCGTCTCTGTCTCCAGATGGGAGCCAGGTGGTCTTTAGCAGGACGTCAGAGGACGGATCGAATCGCACCTGGATCATGTCCCTTTCAGGCGGTTCCCCCGAGCGCTTAAATGAAGCGGCGGATTATACCGAGTTCGCGGGCACGTGGTCGCCCGACGGTCGGCGTTTCGCGGAAATCGCAGTTGTAGGCGCTGACCAGTCGCTCAGCACTATCAAAGTCGGCAGCCGCCAACGGCTTTTCATCGTTCGCGATCATGTCGATTCTTTTGTTCCCGACTGGTCTCGCGACGGCCAATGGTTGACATTCCATGACCAGAGCGGCTGGAACTTGGTCTCTCCGGACGGAAAAAAGGTCAAGCCGCTTGGAAAGATCGCCAGCGGCCACCTGGCTTTTTCAAAAGACAGCAAACGGCTGTACGGAATTCGCGAAGAGAATGAAAAAACCACACTGTTCTCGCTCGACATCGCGACCTTGAAATCAACCGATACCCATGAACTCGGAAAGGACTTAGCGCCGCGGTCTGATCTGAACCCCGGAATCCGCCTAAGCGTCGCCCCCGACGGAAAAAGTATCACCTACGCAACATCAACATTCAAATCCAACCTCTGGCTTCTGGAAGGCTTTCGCCAGCCCGGCCTCTTATCTCGCCTCGGTCTCACCCGGCCGCAATAACTCCAACCTGCTGTCCAACGCCGCAGAAGATACAGCGCTTATCATTGTGATGGTGCAGTTTCGCGCAATCCGGACCCTTGCCTTGCCGGACCGCAAGAAAAGCCTCCGCCGCCAACACCATACCCAGCGGCGGCGCGATGAAATAGATCCACAAAACCTGCCAGCAGCCGGAATACAGAGCGGGGCCGAGCGTGCGGGCCGGGTTGGTGCTCATACCGGATAACGGAGACTCGAACGCAATGTATAACGCTACCAACAGGGCCGCGAAGTGATGCGTATAAGCCTTTAGGGCTTCGTGACTGGAGGCGAACAATATCGCGCTCATCAGGGCAAATGAGATGGTCAGTTCCGCGGCAAACGCCACAGTGTCGCCGTAACTGCCGGGTAGGGTGGCGGCGTACCGGACCGCTTTATGCCCGGGCGCGCCTTGCAGGATAAAGGACGCGATCGCCACTCCGGCGATCGAGCCGGCCAATTGCCCGGCGCAGTAGAATACCGCGTCCCATAACGCCACTTTCCGCAACCGATAAAACGTGAAGGTGACCGAGGGATTGAAGTGCGCGCCGGATTGCTTGCCCCACGGGGAAAGAACGATCGCCATGACGGTCGCCCCCATCGCCAGGCCCATTAACATTCGTCGCACGGTGTCACTGAGCAAGTATCGCTGGACGGGCGAAGCAGGGTGCCATAACAATGTGGCGGCGACGCACGCCGAGAAAAGGTAGATGCCCGCCTCTCCCGCTTCCATCAGGTACTCCGGCCAGTGAACCCGCACGCTCTCGGCGGCGGTCAGGGAACCTGCGTGCTCAATCCGCGGACGCTCGCGCGTGCTGGAGTTGTTCAGCATGGTCCTCCACCCGTTGCGGCACGCTCATGAACAGGGCCTTCAGGCCTTCCGTCATGCTGGGGTGCGCGAACATGGCGTCCCGCAAGAAAGTGTATGGCAGGCCTGCCAGCATCGCAATCTGGACCGTACCCATCAACTCGCCCGCTTCAGGGCCAAAGGCCATAAAGCCCAGAACGCGATCTCCGTCAGCTTCGACCAGCGTCTTCAAGAACCCCCGTCTCTCCGAAAGAGTCCAGGGGCGCCATGCGGCGGCGTCGAGCGGTACGGATGCGACACGATAAGCGATACCTCGCTCCCGCGCCTGTGACTCGTTCAGCCCAACGCGCGCCAGTTCGGGATCGGTGAACACGCAGTAGGGAACCAACCGGCCGCTCGTGCTGCGATGTCCTCCGTTCAGGTTTTCGCGAATGATGGCGGCGTCGTCCTCAGCGACGTGCGTAAAGTACGGGCTGCCCGCGCACTCTCCCATCGCCCACACGTTCGGCGCGGATGTTTCCAGGCGATCGTTCACCCGGATGTGCCCTTTTTCCGTCACCTCGATTCCCGCATTCTCGAGTCCGATGCCGCTGGTGTTGGGCGTACGCCCAAGCGCCACCAGAATGTCGGTGCCCCCCAGGGTTCGCATATCGCTCCTGCTCATTAGCTGCAAGCTTACGCGGGCGCCGGAAAAGCCGCTTACCGCAAGCACCTCGGTGCCCAACAGCACGTCGATGCCTTCGTCGCGGAACAACCGCAGAATGGCTTCTGCGACGTCGGGGTCTTCATTCGAGGCCAATTGCGTGTCGCGCGCGATCAGCGTGACGCGGATACCCAATCTGCGCAAAGCCTGGCTCAGTTCGAGGCCGACGTAGCCTCCTCCCAGAACGATCACGTGGTCGGGACGCCGCTGCAAATCCAGCGCTTCGATATGAGTCATCGGGTCGGCCTCCCGCAAACCGGGCGTGTCGGGTATGGTCGCGCGGGTTCCCACGTTCACAAACACGCGGTCGGCGGTGAGCGTGCGTTCGCCCCCGCCGCGCAACGCTACGTGAATCGTGCGGGGGGCAGTGAAGGCGCCGTCGCCGAAGATGAGCTCATTTCCAGCCGCATGATATTTGTCCAGGTGAACCTGGGCAATATCTTCCACCATTTTGCGCTTGCGCGCGTAGACCCCGGCCATGTCGATGGCGATCGGCCCGGTCTCGATCCCGAACTCGCGGCGCCGCCCCACCAGCGAGGCCACCTTCGCGGAATGAATCACGTTCTTGCTGGGCAGGCATGCCACATTCGGACAGGAGCCGCCGATATACTTCCGGTCGACCACCGCGGTCCGCCTGCCTTCTTTGGCCATGGCCCAGGCGATCACTTTTCCCGCTGTGCCGCCTCCCAGCACGATGACGTCGTATTGTTCTGCCGTGATCATTTCATTCATCTCCTTGGGTTATGCAGCGAGGAACTGTTGGAGCAGCGCAGTGGTGTCATTCGGATTTTCTTCCGGAAAGAAGTGTCCGCCTTTCATAGCCTGCCCCTCCGCGCGTGGAGCCCATTGACGCCAGATCCCCAGCGGCCCTCCGTCCTTGGCATAGAAAGTATCCAGCGGGCCGCCCTCCGCCCACAGATGCAGCATGAGGCATTCGATTCGCTTCGAGGCCGCCCTGTCGGCGCGATCGTGTTCAACATCGATCGTGGCTGCGGCGCGATACTCCTCACAGATTCCGTGGACGCGCGAAGGTTCGCGATAGGTGGAAACATATTCGTGGAGAACCTCTGGGCCGAATGAACCCTGTCCGAAAGAGTTGTGGAACACGGCGGCCGGAGCGCCAAGCAAATAACTCTCCGGCAGCGGCTCTTTCTGCGACAACAGAATCCACGGCCAATAAGTCTGAGCGAAGCGGGCATCCGCCCGGCTCCAGGCTTCGAGAATAGGGATCACGTCGAACACGGCGAGGCGCTCCACATTCTTCGGATGATCCAGGGCCATCCGGTACGCAACGCGCCCTCCCCGGTCGTGTCCAATCAGCGTGAACGTGGGAAAGCCAAGATTCACCATCATTTGAAGGAGTTCATTGGCCATGGCGCGCTTGGAATAGGGAAAGTGGTCGTCCGCCGAAGCAGGCACGCCGCTTCGACCGTAAGCGCGCAGGTCCGGGCAGACTACCGTGTGATTCACGGCAAGCTTCGGCGCAACGAAACGCCACATCAGGCTTGTCCGCGGGAAACCGTGAACCATGAGTACCGCGGGCCCCTGTCCGCAGTGGCGATAGAAAATGTTGTTGCCGGCAACGTCGACGACGGCGGTCTTCCATGAAGCCGAACCGTCCGAGGTTTCCGCTCTCGGCGAATTCCGCGCCCTTGCAATCCCACCAGCGATGAGTGCGCCTACCGAGCCTGCCTGGAGAAATATTCGGCGTGTCACAACCCCTCCGTTAGAAAGCTTCCAACTGCGCCGAGCCAACTACCGCGTGAGACTGCTCACTGTAGATAACCGCGACGTGATATTTGCCCAGGTCGATGGCCGCAGGCAGATCGTAGCGCTGATCGCTTTGATCGTCCTTCAGCGGCCCAAGATCGATGTGATCCACGTCGCCCTGCAAGCCGCCCCGCGTCATCTTTGGCTCGTCACTGCGCGCCAGCAAAATATGAACATCCGGAACCGATCCGGTTCCGAAATCGTTCAGATGAAGATACTCTCGTCCCCCAGGCTCCTTGTAGATGCTTGCGCGGCCATTCGTCTGGAGCGCTTTGCTCTCGAATCGCCCGGTGAGGATCAACTGAGGGTCCCCGCTCGAACCGAAAGGCGCGGATTCACGCACTTTCCTGCTGGTCCAGAGCTTTTCGGGCCGGAAGGCCCACCAGAGCGCGGCAAGAACGAAAAGTCCAAAGGAAACCAGTATCCATCTGCCCTTAGAACTTCTCAAGTGGGGCCGAGCCGAAGTTTGCATTGAAGCGCTCGCAGTAAATAGAAACGGTTTGAAACTTCTTCAGATCGGTTCCACTCGGCAGGGCGTAGTTCTGGTCCCCTTCATTTCCCTTGAGCACGCCGAGTTCGATTCGTTCCGTGCTGCTCTTGAGAAAATTCGCATCGTCGTCCGCGTCCTTCGCCGCAATCAACAGGACATGCACATCCGGCCCATTGGACGTCTTGAAGTTCGTCAGGCGCAGGAGTAAGTCTCCACTGGCCTCCTTGTAAATGGTGGCCCGGCCGGATGTATTGTGCAGTTTTCCGTGGAAAGTCCCGGTAAAGAGAACTTCCGCCTTCTCCTGCGCTCTCGCTTGCCCGAAGAGCATCAGGGATAAGAGCATCACCGGCGCAGTTCCCGTCCGAATTCTTCTAAACACTATCGTTCTCCTTCGCTTTGTAGTTTTGAAGAGCGCGCTCGGCGCTCTCCATTAGATCCCTTTGAGTTCCCGGCCATCAATCCGAACCGAAGCGCCGGTTAGCCAGCGGGCTTCTCCTCCGGCTCACCATAGGGGGCGACTCCGGCTTTCTCCGGAAACTCCTCACGCCAGGCGAACAGCTCTGGCGCGGCCGATTCCCTGGCTCGCGCCGGTGACGACGGCAACGGATTTCAGCACGCGAGTGTCTCCCCGGCGGCTTCCAGAATGACGCCAACCACGACATCGGGCGCCGTATACATAGGGCTATGGTCCACGCGATACGGGACAATCTTCGCGCCCATCCGCTCCGCCATGTAGCGTTGGGTGTCCGCCGCAATCATGCGATCTTCTTCAGCGACCAGGAACCACGACGGTTTCGTTTTCCACGCCGGCAAGGGAGCTTTCTCCTGGATGCACGCCAAGGCGATGGGCCGCTGCACGGCTTCCAGAATCGCCGTCTCTTCCACGGGCGCCTTGTGGGCGACGGCGTGGGCGAAGCCCCCTTCGGGCATCCAGATCAGCCCGTCTACATCCGGCTCCAGATGCGGGGCCTCCGGATGCGGCGCCGCACGATAAAAAACATCTGCGACCGTCTCGCCCTCGGCCGGGGACAGCGCAGCCACGTACACGAGCGACTTTACGCGTTCCTCGTGCGCCCCTGCCACTACCGCTCCCGCATAGGCGTGTCCCGCCAACAGTACGGGTCCATGCGTCCTTGCAATCACGCGCCCCAGCGCGGCTATGTCCGCGATGAGAGATGTCAGGGGAATTGGCGCGCATATTACCCGGAGACCCTCTTGCCGCAGCGGCGGAACGATGTTGCGCCAGCACGAACCGTCAGCCCATGCGCCATGGACCAACACAACCGTGGCGTTCGGAGCGTACGAACTCATTGCGATCCGCCGTTCGCCGCCAGAAACTCCTTCATAGCGCCGGCGATCTCGACCACGTGGGTCTCCGTCGCGAAATGCCCGGTATCCAGGAACTGAACGCGCGCATTCAGGATATCTTTTTGAAATGCCTCGGCCCCCGCGGGGATGAAGAAGGGATCGTTCTTACCCCAAATCGCCAGCAGAGGCGGCTTGGCCTTGCGGAAGTAATCCTGAAACGCCGGATAGAGCTTCACGTTCGATGCGTAGTCGAGAAACAAATCCAGCTGAATCTCTTTATTCCCCGGACGCTCCATCAGAGCCATGTCCAGCGTGTAGGATTCAGGCGCCACCCGCTGCGGATCGCTTACGCCGTGGGTGTACTGCCATTTGGTTCCTTCCAGCGTGAGAACATTCTTGCGGAGCACGTCCCGATTGGCTGGTGTTGGCTCAGCCCAGTATTTCCGAATGGGCCCCCATGCATCGCCAAGCCCTTCTTCATAGGCATTCCCGTTCTGTGAAACGATCGCCACCACCCTGTCCGGGTGAGCCATCGCCAGACGGAATCCGGTTGGTGCGCCATAGTCGAACACATAAAGGGCATAGCGCCTGATCTTGAGCGCCTGCGTGAAGGCGTTGAGCGTCGCCGCCAGTCGGTCGAAAGAATAAACGTATTTTCGTTCCAGCGGGACTTCTGTGAAGCCGAAGCCAGGTAAGTCTGGCGCGATCACGCGGTAGTCATCGGCAAGCCGTGGAATGAGTTCTCGGAACATGAACGAAGACGTGGGATATCCGTGGAGCAGCAGCACCACCGGAGCATTCGGTTCGCCTGCAGCGCGGTAGAAGACGCGAACCCCATCCGCGTCGACGTGGTGGATGGCTGTAACAGGAACGGAGGATGAAGGAGCGTGGCCCATGACGATTGGCATGCACACGACGCGCCAAGGCCAAAGGGTTCAATCGGGGATCAGCGGCGGCCGTAAGTAGTTGCTGGCGAGCAAGATAGCGTGGAGCGCCGGGAACGATCGCGCATTACAACTGACGAACTCGCGACGGATCTCCAACACTGTCCGGGTTTGGTCGCGCCTTCCGTCACGACTGCACCGAGTTCTTACGCCGGACGGACGATGTGAAGCTTTTGCATTCGGTAAACCAGCGATGTTCGCTTCATGCCCAATCGCTCCGCGGCGCCATTACGCCCGCCCACCACCCAATCGCTCGCATCAAGCGCGCGGATTATGTGGTCGCGCTCCACTTCCTGGAGGCCCGTCATGGAGACGTTGGTTTGTCCATTTGCGCGTATCGGCTCCAGTTCCGACGTGGGGGCGCGCAGCACGGAATGGGGAGAAAGAATGACCGCCCGCTCGATGAAGTTTTGCAATTCCCGAACGTTTCCGGGCCACGGGTAACGCACCAACCGCTCCATGGTTATTGAAGGGATTTCGTCGATTCGCTTGTTCATTCGCCGGCTGTAGATCTCCGTGAAATGCCGGACTAGTTTCGGAATGTCTTCCGTACGCTGCCGGAGCGCGGGAACGGCGATCGGAAATACTTTTAAGCGGTAGTACAGGTCCTCTCGAAATGTCGACTGCTTGACCATGCCGGCCAGATCCCGATGGGTCGCCGCGATCAGGCGCACGTCAACCTTGTGCGTGCGGTTGCTGCCGAGTCTTTCAAATTCCCGCTCCTGTAAAACGCGCAGCAGCTTGGCCTGCAGTTCGAGCGGGATGTCCCCCACTTCGTCCAGAAAGAGCGTGCCTTTGTTCGCCAGTTCAAAGCGGCCGAGTTTTTGGGCGATCGCTCCGGTGAAGGCTCCTTTTTCATGACCAAACAGCTCACTCTCCAGAAGTCCGAGCGGAATGGCCGCGCAATTCAATTTAACGAAGGCGCGTTCGCGGCGGGAGCTCAAATCGTGCAGCGCGCGAGCAACCAGTTCCTTTCCGGTTCCGGTTTCGCCGAGAATCAGCACGCTGGAATCGGTGGGCGCGACAACCGATACAAGTTCCATCGCAGCCATTAACGCAGGGCTTTCCCCCACGATTGCGCCGGACTGGGCGCGAATTTCCTCTTCCAGGTAGAGCCTTTGTTTCGTTTCTTTATCTCGATCCGTTACCGCCTTCTGGTACTCCAGCGCGTTCTCAACGGCAATTGCTACCTGATGCGCCACCTGCTCGAGCAAGATGACGTCTTCTTTCTCGAAGGCATTGTCTGAACGCCTGGAGAGCATCAGAACCCCAACTACGCCGCTGCGGCCTACGAGTGGAAGGTAACAGCCGGTCCGGAGGCCTTCCTGCATCACGCGCTCATAAAGGCGCCGCCCGTCGGGATTCCCAAAAATTTCGGGGTCCTCGCGGACCTGTTCAAAGCTATCGATCCGGACGCTTTTACCTGTGCGCAATACCTTGCCCGAGATCGAACTATTCATCGGCACCAGCGAGCCCTCGCGCATGGGCCCTCTGGCGTCGGGGTTGTAGAGGATTGTGACGCGCAGCTCGCCGCTGTCCGGATCGGGCAGCAACAAGGCGGAGACATCACATTTCATGACCCGAAAAAGATTTGTCGAGAGGGCCTCAACCACTTGGCGGAAGTCCAGCCTGGATGTTACGCTGCTTGTGATTTCCAGAAGCAGGCGCAGCCGGTCGCGTTCATGGCGCAGCGCCTCCAGATGAAGGTGCCGCTCAATGGCGATGCCCGCAATGTAACTGGCCCTCTCGATCCACTTCAGGTCGGTGGCGTCGGGGCTCCGTACCTCACGATAATGAATAGCGAAGGTCCCCAGGACCTTGCCCTCCAGCGTAAACAGGGGACGCGACCAAACGGCGCGAATGCCGAATGGAAGCACGCGGTCGCGGTAGTCGTCCCAAATAGACTCCCGCAGGATGTCGGCCACATAGACCGGCTCCCTTCGATAGATGGCCGTGCCACAGGACGCCCCTTTCGGGCCAATCGACATGCGCCCTGCGCTCGCGGCGAAACCAGGAAGGCCCGGTGCGGCGGCGCAATAGACATGCTTTCCATCGGCTTCGGGAAGCCAGATGGTGCACAACATACCGTTGCCTTGAGATTCTACTAATCCGGCGATGACCGAGAGAACCTCGGCTAGTTCGGAACCGGCAAGAATCAGCTTGAGAATGTTGACGACGGACTCGCTTGAGAAAAAGCTGGATTCCCCTAAGTCTTGTTCGGGAGATTGGGTTGCCAATTTCATACCTGGTACGCCGGTCACAGACTGACGAACCGCGACCTGTCACGAAACCGGTTTGGCTTCTTTACCCACCAGCCCCAGCGCGGCCATTACAACATGCTCCGCGGTAAACCCGAAGTGACGCATCACTTCTTCTCCCGGCGCAGATGCCCCGTAATGGTCGATACCCAGGACAATTCCATCCGTCCCAGCCCACTTATGCCAGCCCAAAGTGGCTGCGGCTTCGATAGTGACGCGCTTTCGGATCGCCGCGGGGAGCACAGTCTCGCGATACGCTGCGTCCTGACGCCCAAACAGCTCCCAACTCGGCATGCTGACAACACGCGCCTCAACGCCATAACCCTTCAAGGTCTCGCGCGCCGCGACGCAAAGCTGTACCTCAGATCCGGTACCGATCAGAATCACGTCGGGCTGTCCGTTCGCAGCATCGGCCAGAATATATGCGCCTTGCTCGACGCCCGCCGTCGAGCCGGGCATGCGCTCAAGAATCGGCAGATTCTGACGGGTTAGCACGAACAGGGTGGGGTGGTTTTGCTCCACTGCCACCGCCCAGGCCTCGGCCGTCTCGTTGGCATCCGCGGGACGGATCACGGTCAGTCCCGGCATGGCACGCAGACCCGCCAGTTGTTCGATCGGTTGATGCGTGGGGCCGTCTTCACCGAGGCCGATAGAATCATGCGTAAACACATAGAAACAATGCAGATGCATCAGCGCACCCAGCCGGATTGCAGGCTTCATGTAATCCGAGAAATTGAAAAACGTAGCCGAAAATGGCAGGATGCCGCCGTGCGCCGCCATTCCATTTACCGCTGCACCCATGGCGTGCTCGCGGACGCCGAAATGGATGTTACGCCCGGCGAAACTCCACACGCCTCCGGTGGTTCCTTGCGTAGTACCTGGGTACGCGCCGGCAGGTTCAAAATCACCCTTGCCTTTGAGCGCGGTGTTGGTGGAAGGGTCCAGATCCGCTGACCCGCCGATGATGTTCGGAATTCGATTGGCGAGCGCCGTCAGCGCCAGTCCCCCCGCTACGCGCGTGGCCACGGCTTTGTCGCCAACCTTCCACTTGGGTAGCTCGGCCTTCCAGTCGTCGGGAAGTTTTCCGGCCAGCATGGCCTCCAGCTTGGCGGCATCCTCCGGGAACGCCTTCCGATAGCCCTCCATTTTCTCGGACCACGCCTTTTCGACCGCCTCGCCTTTGGGAACCTGCTGGCGGAAGTGGGCCAGTGCGTCATCCGGAATATAGAAGTAATCCAGGGTCGGCCAGCCCAGGTTCTTCTTGGTGGCGGCTACTTCGTCCTCGCCCAGCGGGGAACCGTGCGAGTGGTACGAATCCTGCTTATGCGGGCTGCCAAAGCCGATGTGCGTATGAATCAGCAGCAGCGACGGCCGGTCCGTTTCGGCCTGCGCCTCGCGGATGGCGGCGTCAATCGCTTCCGTATCGTTTCCGTCCAGCACAGTTTTCGTGTGCCAGCCGTACGCATCGAAGCGCATGGCGACGTCTTCCGTGTAGGTAAGATCCGTTGCGCCGGCCAGCGAAATATGGTTCTGGTCATAGAGGTAGATCAGCTTGCCCAGCTTCAGGTGGCCGGCTAATGACGCGGCCTCGCAAGCCACGCCCTCCATCAGATCGCCATCGGAAACGATGGCGTAGGTGTAATGGTCGAAAATCTCATGGCCTTCCTTGTTGTAGTTGGCAGCCAACCAGGCTTCCGCGATGGCCATGCCAACGCCCATGGCAAACCCCTGGCCCAGCGGTCCGGTGGTTACCTCGACTCCAGGCGCGTCCCCGCGCTCGGGATGGCCCGGCGTCTCGCTTCCAAACTGGCGGAATCGCTTGAGCTGATCGAGGGGCAGGTCGTACCCCGTCAGGTACAACAAGCTGTAAAGCAGCGCCGAACCGTGGCCGGCCGACAGGACGAAACGGTCCCGATCCACCCACTCCGGATTGTGCGGATTGTACTTCAGGAAGCGCGTAAAAAGCACGTAGGCCATTGCCGCCGCGCCCATCGGCAAACCCGGATGCCCGGAATTAGCCTTTTGAACAGTGTCAATGGAGAGAATTCTGATGGTGTTGATCGAGAGCTGGTCGAGAGCCTTCTGATCCAGAGTTTTAACTTCGGTTGCCATGCTGATTTTCGCTTTCCTTCAATGGATTATTCGGTTGCACTGAGATTGTACCTTTAGCCGATCGTTACATTGTCTTTACCACGCTGTAGTCGCTCACGCGGCCAACCTCGAGCGACAGGGAACCATCGGGGTCGACAGTGAAAGCCTGCGTAAACTTGGCCCCCCACACCATGTCGTTGTAGGTGTACGAATACCGCTGGTACACGTTCTGGCTGAAGGTTTCGTCCCATGCTTTCACCATGACCAGCAGTTCGGCCTGCATCGCCTCCAGATCGCTCGCCGTCTTTCCGTATAGAGGGCTTTCGGGGTCGATTGGATGCACCACGGTCCAGGTGAGTGGGAAGAATATGACTTTCGGGCGTTCCAGGGTGAGGACGTCGAAGGAGCGCCGCAGTTCCCCGTTCTTCTGTCCAACTCGCATTAACATCACGGTCGCCTCCAGTTCGATCAGATTGTTGGTGCGCCGGTTCACCACCCGGAATTGCAGCGATGTCCCATCCTGATAGGGCGAAATGAGCGCCTGCTTGCTGAACCCGATCCGCGCGGAAGGCCGTGATACGCGGCCGAATACAACGCCCGTGGCGACCGCAAAACCGAGTAGTCCAAGAAAGGCTTCGAACCCCGCGATTGCGTTCGCGGGACCATTGCCGGGATAGATGGATCCGTAACCCACCGTGGTCAGCGTTTGCGAACTGAAGTAAAGGCCCTCCCAGAAACGATCAGCGGGATTCGCTACCGGAATGCTGCTTTTGAGCGCCTCTGGTCCAAGAGCGAAATAAAGACAGGCGAAAAGGGCGTTGATGACAATGTACATCGCGAGGATCATCCCCGAGAATCTTGGCCAGGACATCTCCACCAGGTGCAGATACGGGTGGACGTCGCGCCAGTCGAAACCGCGCCGCTCCACATTGAAACTGCCATCCGGATTGATGGCCCGCCGCAGGGGGCCGGTGTACTGCTGCGTCAAGCCTGGATCGAATTGTGGCTGCTGCATTTTTATGAGTCTACAAGCTTGTCTACACTGGAACTTCGATGGCCCAAAAACGTAAGCGCCGCGCGCGCCGGACGCCTGAGCCCCCTATACGCGTCAAACCCTCGCCGGAAATTGAAGCCCGGGTTGCCCTTGAGGTTCGCAGGGCGGCGGAGATTGTCGGCAGCCCTGCGCCTGCGAATCTGTTCTCCAGCGGCTACCTCACCTGCGCCGTTTACTACCACGATGGTCTGTTTAATCCATCGCTTCCGGATCGCCCGGATGGCGATCCGGCGGATCGCATCATCACGAAGATTGTGGACCGGATGCCGTCGGGCTTCAAGCGTGAGTATGTCGCCATGCTGCGTGATCTGTGCGCTCTAAGCGCCTCGGAACTAGCGCCGGAGCAGTTCCAATTGCCGGTGGTTTACGAGCCGATTGCACCCTATGGCCCGGTTCATCCCTCCGCTATCGACCTGTTTGCCGACGAAGGCGCCCCGGTAGTGAGCGCTACTCGGGGCCTCGTGGTGCTGGCTGAAAACGGATGGGAGCCGCAAGCCTGGTTTTCCACGTCGTCCGTGCGCGGCGGAAATTGCGTGATTGTGTTCGACGCCGACGCGAGCCGGTTCCTGCGCTATGCGCACCTGGGCCTCACTTACCCGAAACCAGGTTCGTTTGTGGAGGTGGGCCAGAAGATCGGCGTGGTTGGCCACACGGGATTCAATGCCAACCGGCCCGGCCACGGCCGGCACTTACATTTCGAGATCAATGAGTTTAGCGATAGGACCGGATTGACGACGGTGGTGATGCACGATGATTTGAAGGATTTGCTGGAGGCGACCCGGTTATCGGTAGGCGTGACTTAGCGCCGGAATTCGTTATTTCCTAATTCGCCTTGCCCGACCGGGTTTCCTCAATCCGTTGGGTCAGTAAGTCCACAAATCGCTCCGGAACAAATCCGTTCATCCGGCTGGCCACCTGTCCATTCTTATCCAGAATCAAAGTGGTCGGAAGCGAATTCACCTTCAAGAAGTCGGCCAGACCTCCGTCGAAGTAACCCGCGTCAGTCCACTTCTGCGACTTCACAAAGGGTTCAACCAGCGTACGGTCTTCGTCTGTATTCACGGAGATAAAGGCCACATCGGGGTCCTGTTTAAACTTGCCCTCCACCTGCGCGTAAAGAGGCCGCTGTAACTTACAGGGTTCGCACCACGTGGCCCAAAAGTCGATGACCACGGTCTTACCTTTCAGGGATGCCAGCGGAAGCCCGCTTCCGGCCACGCCAGGCAGCGTGAAATCCACCAGGCTCGCGGCCAGCGTGTTGGGGTCTTTACTCTTCAACCGCGCCACTTGGTCCGCCATCACAATACTCATCGCATCGTACGCGTTGAGAATTAAGTCACCTAGCCCTTTTTCCGATCCGTAAAGTTTGGTGTAAAGCTCTCCCAACTTACGCCGGTCCTTGGCGCGATCCACTTCCGTGCTGTGCGGGTCTTCAATCGTGAACGCATTGGCGTACTGCACGATGGCGGCAGGCAGATCGCCTTTCACTACCAGCCACCTGCCTTGCTCCCGCGCGGCTTCTTCGTTGGGCGACAACTCGAAGCTCTTCTTAGCGAACTCGATCGCGTCTTGCGTTTGCCCCAGCAAGCCACTCGCCCGGGCCTTCAGAAGAAGAGCGCGCGCGGTGGCTCGATCCAGATCCTGCGCCCACTGGCCCGCACTCAACCGGCCCGGCGCCGGCTGTTGGCGCAATTTCGCTACGGCATCCTGATATTTATTCGTAAGCGCCACCGCCTTCTCGGCGGAGGCTCGATCGTCGCCGTTCAGATACGCGCGAGCCACTTTATCGATCATCTGGATATCGGAAGCGTCGCGGGCAATCACGGCCTCGCCGTACTTGATGATCCGCGCATCGTCGTGCAACTCCACAGCGGACTTAGCCAGCACGGCTTCAATTTCGCCGCGATGCGTTGTCATCGGATACTTAGCCAGGTGCGCCTCCAGCACCCGGATGTAATCCTGCGGGCTGTTCCCCCCTTCGCGTACCGCCCGAGTCAGTTCCTCCAGTTCGGTGGGCTTGGCCTGTTCCGCGTTCTCTGCCTTTGCGGGAACATCAGCCGGATTCCCCTTTGCGGGATCTGCCGGCTTATCCTGCGCCATTGCCAGAATCGCGGTTACCAATCCGACAAGCAAAAAGTTCATTTGACTTCACGAAAAGTATCAGCGAGCGCCTGCGCGCGTTTGCGCGCCATCTGCAGGTAACTATCGCTCTTGATAACCCGGTCGAGGAGCGGAAGGAATTGCTGCGGAGCCACCAGCCGCTGGCGTTCCCACTCCGACTGCAGCAGAAGAAGCGACGCATTGACCCCTATTTTCTCGTACTTCACCGATCGCTCCAAGTCGATAAAACACTGCTCCGATTCAGAGATCCTCTCAAACCAATCGGTAAGTGATCGCGCGTCCGGGTTCTCCGTGTAGTTATAAACCTGTTGCCCCGTCTTATCCCCATTTTCGTACCGGATGGTCTTGGTGCCCATGAAAGCAACTTTCAGCGGAGCCTCCCACTTCTGCGACAAATCCACCTTATTAGCCAGCGCGAACAACGCCGCCGTTTCCGCGCTGGAGAGCTGGAACTTCACTGGTTGCTCATCCTGCGGATCGGTCTTGAAAACTGCCGCGCCAGAGCTTTCCACGGTGATGCCGACATAGGCGGGTTGACTTTGTGGAAACACCTTGGTGAATTCGAGGCGGGCGTCCAGCAGAAGGGCGGTGAGCAAAACCAGGGTAGTCATATGGCTGTAGCCAGCACCGTGCGGTTGGCGTGGCAGATTGCAATCGCCAGGGCATCGCACGCGTCTTCAGATTCCACAGGCGCCGCAAGCTTCAGAAGGGACGCCACCATGCGTTGTACCTGATGCTTCTCCGCGCGCCCGTACCCAACCACACTGCTCTTCACTTCCAGTGGGGAATACTCAGCCAGCGGCAAGCCAGCCTCGGCTACCGCGAGTAGCGCAACCCCGCGCACGTGGGAGAGCTTCAGCGCGGTTTTTACGTTTACGGCAAAGAAGACCTCTTCGATGGCGATCGCATCGGGCCGCATATCGCGGATCTGTTCGCGCAGTCCCAAGGCGATCTTCAGCAGCCTGATTTCAAATGGTTCCCGGGGCGAGGTGACGATGGTTCCCGTGCCCAGCAATCGGTACGTGCGGCCGTCGCTCTCGATGGCGCCGTAGCCCGTCCGCTCACAGCCGCAATCGATGCCGAGTACCCTCATTGAGAAACTACGCGAGTGCTTCGACGTCCTTCTCGTCCATATCGAAGTTCGAATAGACGCTCTGCACATCGTCGTGCTCTTCGATCACTTCGTACATCCGCAGCATCGCCGACGCGTTCTTGCCTTCCAGCGTCAACAGGTTCTTCGGCACCATGGCGATTTCAGCGGATTCCATCGGGATGCCGGCCTTCTCAAGCACGTCAAGTACGATGTGATGATTCTCCGGCGCGGATAGAATCTCCCAGTTGTCCTCGTTGTCGCGGATATCGTCGGCCCCTGCGTCCAAAAGCAGATCCATCAGCTTCTCTTCGGACGCCTTATCCTTCTCGATGAAGATCTGGCTCTTGCGATCGAACATCCACGCAACGCTTCCGGGCTCACCCAGGTTGCCGCCATTTTTCGAGAACATGTGCCGCAATTCACTGACGGTACGATTGCGATTATCGGTGGCGACGTTAACGATCACGGCCGCCCCGCCGGGCCCATAACCTTCAAAAGTGATCTCGTCGATCTGGCCGCCTTCCAATTCGCCCGTGCCGCGCATGATGGCCTTCTTGATGTTGTCGGACGGCATGGAAACAGCCTTGGCCGCGGTGACGGCAGTGCGCAGGCGCGCGTTGCTATCCGGGTCGCCCCCGGACCGCGCCGCAATCATGATTTCCTTGATGATGCGCGTGAACACCTTGCCGCGCTTGGCGTCGGTGGCTGCCTTTTTGTGCTTGATCGTAGCCCACTTGGAATGGCCGGACATGACTTAGAACTCCAGGGAATACCCGGCGGTAGCCAGGATAGAAGATGTTGATTCCAATCGGATATTCTATCACGCGAACCACGACGCGAAGGCCTAGTCGGAATGCGTCACGGCTTGTGCCGCAGCCGCCCGCCGGGTCTTTTCCAGACTCGATCGCAAGCTCTCCGCGGGAACATTATGCAGAATCGGCCCCAGCACCGCGCCCATGCCGAACGGAATGCTGCGCGAAAGGGTGATGGATTCATACTCGGCATAAACGCCGCCATCCCGTTCCTCAAGGAACCAATAGCCGTATAGCCGCCAGAGCATCCCGCGATCGTTACCCACTGGCAGTTCGTGTTCCTGTGCCGTTCCGGCGTTGCTGACTTCTGCGACCTTGGTGCTATAGGCGCTGCAGTATTCGTGGTGCGCGTCAAGACGCGCAAAGTGAATATCCTGTTCGGTGTCGAGTACATCCGTGATCAGAAGCTTCGACTTCACGATTCGCACATACACGTTGAAATCGTCACCGCTATGGGATCGCACGCGCGAATCTCGAATGTCTGGCGCGTACACCACGCTGTGGTGCGAGTAGTCTTGCAAAATGCCGACGACCCTGGAAAGCGTAGTAGACGGAATGAAGATCGCGCCCACCCAATCATGGATTAAGGCTGACTTCAACTGCGTCTCGCCGTTATTCCTGCCGGGCTTCACCACCACCTGGCCATTCAACAGCTGCTGGCGTTCGGCTTGGTCGGAGTCCGCTGCCACCGAACCGGCGTTCTTCAATCTCTGGGATTCGAAGGTTGCGATGTATTTTTTGAATGCTTCTCCAGCCTCCGGAGTTAACTCAACGGCAAAGGCGTGGGAGCAAAATGACAGGACAATGACAAGAAAAAGACCAATTCGCATAGTCAAAAATATTCGGATTTTGTTCTTGAGACGTAAGCTTTTATCATCGCACGAACCCGTTGTGATCTTATAGTTCCAAATGAAAAAGATCTTGTTGCTTAGTTGCATGCTCCTGTGCTTGCAGCACGGCTATGGCCAACGTTGGAGCAATATCCTCTATGGCGCTGCTTATTACCACGAATACATGCCTTATGAGCGGCTCGACAAAGACGTCGCGCTGATGCACGACGCCGGCATCACCGTTGTCCGCATGGGCGAGTCAACCTGGAGCTTATGGGAGCCGCGCGACGGACAGTTCGAGTACGCATGGATGGACCGCGTAGTGGATGCGATGGGCAAGGCCGGAATCAAAGTCATCATGGGCACCCCCACTTACTCCGTGCCCACCTGGCTCTGGCATGCGCACCCTGAAATTCTGGCTCGGCCACTGGGCGGGGGAGAGACATCGTATGGCATGCGCCAGAACATGGACATCGGAAACCCAACCTACCGGATCTACTCCGAGCGGCTGATTCGAAATCTGGTGCGGCACTATCGCGACAACCCGGCTGTGATCGGCTGGCAGATCGATAACGAAACGGCATCTTACGGAGCGTCCAACCCCGATGTCTCGTCAGGTTTCGTCAACCATTTGAAAGAGAAGTTCGGCACAACGGAAGCCCTAAACAAAGCCTGGCTTCTGAACTACTGGGGACAGGACGTGAATTCCTGGGAAGACATGCCTACGCGTGATAACGCCACCAGCACCGCCTACAAACTCGAGTGGACGCGCTGGCAACAGATGCGCGTCACCGACTTCTTGGCATGGCAGGCCAAGCTGGTCCGCGAATCTAAGCGGGCGGATCAGTTTGTGACCACGGATTTCGCGCAAACCATGCACGGCGACGTGAACGAAAATGCCATCAACGCGTCCCTTGATATCCCCGGCGTCAATGTTTACCACGGCGTTCAGGACCATTTCGACGGGGAAGCACAGGCCGGGCATGAGGACTTTATTCGCTCGCTGAACGGCGGCAACTTCCTGGTTACCGAGACCAACGCGCAAACCACTGATTGGGATTCCGCGTTCCAGTTTCCGCCCTACGATGGGCAGCTTCGATTGGATGTTTACACACATCTTTCCAACGGCGCCAACATGGTGGAGTACTGGCACTGGCATTCCATACACTCTGGTCAGGAGACGTATTGGAAAGGACTGCTGTCGCATGATTTGGAACCGAACCGCGCCTATGCAGAAGTTTCCCGAACAGCGCATGAGCTGCAAACGGTGGGGCCGCATCTGGTGAATCTGAAGATCCACAATGATGTGGCAATCTTATTCAGCCGCGATTCTATGAATGCGCTGGGCTTCATGCCATTTACACGGAACGGACCCCAATGGTCGTCGGCCGGACCGATTGTGGACTATAACTCGCTGATCTGGCAGTTTCATAACCTGCTCTATCGGATGAACGTCGGAACGGATTTCGTGTTCCCGGAAACCGAGGATCTGAGTAAGTACAAGCTGTTGATTGTGCCAGCGCTCTATATCGCGGACGACACTCTACTCCGGCGGATCTCTGATTATGTAAAGAACGCCGGACACGTGTTGATGACCTTCAAGAGCGGGTTCGCCAATGAGAACTCGGCTGTGCGCTGGGTGCGCGCGCCGGGACCTCTGCGCGAGGTTGCCGGATTCAGCTACCAGGAATTCTCAAACCTGGAGCACCCCTTGGAGTTGAAGGGAGATCCTTTTGGCGCCGGCCATGTCAGTTACTGGGCGGAGTTCCTGAACGTGGAACACGCCAAGCCGCTGGCTTATTACGACCATCCGTTCTTTGGACGCTGGCCAGCTATCACCGAGAATCAATTCGGGTCAGGGACTCTCACATATGAGGGCACTTACTTGTCGGACTCACTGCAACAGCGCATTCTTGAGGACTTGGTGAAGCGGGCCGGCCTGGCTTCGGCCGATCAACAACTTCCGAAGTCAGTCCGCACAAGGGTTGGAGTCAACAGCTTCGGTAAGCGCGTCCGCTATTACTTCAACTATTCAAGCGACGCGCAAGCCTTTGAATATCCGTACGCCGCCGGAATAGATTTGCTGAGGCAAGCACCGGTGGCGAGCGCACAGCAGATCCAACTGGCGCCCTGGGACCTTGCCATTATCGAGGAGAACTAAGTGCGCATCGTCATCGGCGGCCAAACGCCTTTGATTTGGGACGAGCCGCCGATAAACGCCGATAGCAAAAACGAAAGGATTCTAAATCCTACGGCATTGGCACTAAACTGAATTTTGCCGCGCGATCCACTGAATTCCGCCGCTATCCGCCTAACCTGCCTCGCCGCATCAGCCGCCATGCTTTGGTACGGCACCGGGCTTCATCCAATCTGGTGGCTCATGTGGTTCGCCACTTTGCCCGTCCTATACGCCGCCGCCAACGCGAAACAATCAGCCGCATTTTTTATGGCGTTTGGAGCCTGGGCGGCCGGCGGTTTGAATATGTGGCACTACCTGTACAGCTTGCTCGGTGTGCCCATGAGAATCGCGGTGCTGGCCGATTTGGCGCCAGCCCTGGTGTTTGCGGTCGCGGTGATGGGTTGGCGAGCGTTTGCCAGGCGCGGCGCGCTGATCCGAGCGGCTGTGGCTTTCCCAACCATCTGGGTATGTTACGAATTCGCGCTCCAGAAGTTGTCCGTGCACTCCACCTTCGGCAACCTCGCCTACACGCAAATGGATTGTTTGCCGGTGATCCAGGTCGCCGCGCTTGCCGGTGTTGCCGGTGTCTCCTTCTTGCTCTTCTTCATCCCGGCATCTGTGGTTGCGATCGTGACTTGCGGAACAAAACAAGACAAGCTGACTCTAGCCGGGATAACCATGGTGCTGGCTCTGTTTGTGCTTAGCTGGGGCGGATTGCGCCTGCTCCAGCAACCCGAGGCGCCCATGATTACAGTCGGGCTCATCGCATCGGACTTGCAGCAAAACCTGCGTCCGCACGATCCCGAGAAAATTCGCGAGACATTCGAGGCATACGCTGTGCAGGCGCAAAGCCTCATCCGCCAAGGCGCGCGCTTGATCGTAATTCCGGAGAAGACCGCCAATGTCTCGGGCAGTTCGGCTAGCCTCATCGATCAAATCCTCGGCGGCGCTGCCATCAACGGCGCCACAGTCGCAGCCGGAATCGAGCGTTGGACCGATGCCGCAAAGCTCAACGAAATTCGCCTGTACGGGCCGGATGGGAAGCTCCATGCTACTTACGAAAAGCACCACATGCTCCCGCCTTTCGAGAGTTACTTGCTGCCGGGCAACTCCCTCACCACCTTAAGTGAGCCATCCGGAAAATGGGGTCTTGAAATCTGCAAAGACATGGATTTTCCTGCGCTCAGCCGTGAATATGGAAATACCGGTGTCGGCCTGATGATAGTCCCTGCCTGGGACTTCGATGCCGATGGCTGGGCTCACGGGCGCATGGCGATTCTGCGTGGTGTGGAAAGCGGCTTCAGCATTGCGCGCGCACCCAAACAGGGCGTGCTTACCGTAAGTGATGATCGCGGCCGCGTGCTGGCGGAGCGTGAAACGAACTCCGCGCCATTCGCGACTTTGATCGCCGCAGTGCCCGTGCATCACGACCAAACCCTCTACGATCGTTGGGGCGATTGGTTTGGCTGGCTGAACGTCATCGCGCTGATCGCGTTAATCCTCAGCATTGCTATCATTCCTGTTTGAATCATCGCTCCCAGACTCTGTTCCCGGATCTCGATCTTCCTTCGGAATCCCGGCACACCACCGGCATCCTCCCCTCGCAGCGGTTGCGCGAGTTAGTCGAGTGCGGCCACATTCGCGGAGCTCGCCCCATTCTGCCGGAACAGATCCAGCCTTCCAGCATTGATCTTCGCCTCGGCCCAACCGCCTACCGGGTACACGCCAGCTTCCTTCCCAACGAACATTCCACCGTTCGCCGCAAACTCGACAACTACACGGCCGAGGTGATTTCGCTCACCGAGCCCGCTACATTGGAGCGTGGCAAGGTTTACATCGTTCCACTCGAAGAAGAGCTGAACCTCCCGTCTTATATATCCGGCCGCGCGAACCCCAAGAGCACCACCGGACGCCTGGATGTGTTTACGCGCCTGATCACGGATTACGGACGCGAGTTTGAAACTGTTCCGGCGGGTTACAAAGGGAGGTTATACGCGGAGATTGTTCCGGGTACTTTTAACGTCGTCGTGCGGCAAGGCGCGCGCCTTAACCAGCTTCGCCTATCGCGCGGGGCGCCGCAGGATTTTGATGGCCGGCTCACCAAACTGGATCAAGATGTGAACCTCGTTTTCCAGGAAGGTGATGTCGCTGTGGAGGCGTCGATAGGCGGCGGCCTCCGGTTCTCGGTCGATCTTGCCGGCGCCAGTGACTCTTCCGTGATCGGCTACCGCGCACGGCGTGACGCGCCGGTAGTGGACTTCTCCCGCATCGCCTTCTACGACCCAATGCAGTTCTGGGAGCCGATCTACCGCAATCAGCGCCGCGATCTGGTCCTGAACCCCGGAGAGTTCTACATCCTGGCTTCCCGCGAGAAGGTTCGGATCCCGCCGGAGTTCGCCGCCGAAATGGTTCCGTATGACCCATCCGTAGGTGAGTTCCGTATTCACTACGCCGGGTTCTTCGATCCCGGTTTTGGTTATGGAACAGACGATATCAAAGGGACCCGCGCGGTGCTGGAAGTCCGCTCGCACGAGGTTCCTTTCCTGCTTGAAGACGGCCAGTACGTGGGCCGGTTGGTGTTCAAGCAGTTGATGGATACTCCCGATATTCTTTATGGAGTTGACATCGGCTCGTCTTATCAAAAACAAGGGCTCGCTCTGAGTAAGCACTTCCGGCAGTTTGCCAGCGCATGACCAAGCCATTTTTTGACGTTGTCGGCGTGGGCCTGAATGCCACCGATACAATGCTGCTTGTCCCGCACTTTCCGGCTTACGGAGGCAAGGTTCCGTTTAGTAA
>Ga0326727_10008648_pt1 | contig 25664 bp, 19 predicted proteins | sample MB2enrmetagenome_FD_207643 | JGI IMG/M metagenome (GOLD analysis project Ga0326727, IMG submission 207643) | Lab enriched peat soil microbial communities from McLean, Ithaca, NY, United States - MB29MY | ecosystem: Environmental > Terrestrial > Soil > Wetlands > Peat | place: USA: New York...
GTGTGGGTATCACTTCCTGCTCCGGCTTCCTCCACCACAAAGAGTATTCGCTCTGCAGTGCGGTGAGCGGCTGGACCGCGTGGGCGCGGCGAATCGTCTTTACGCCTGCCTCGGAAAGTCCGAAGTGCTTGACCTTACCGGCTTGAATTAGTTCCTTCACCGTGCCGGCGACATCTTCTATAGGCACGTTCGGGTCAACCCGATGCTGATACAGCAAGTCGATGCTCTCGACCCGAAGTCGCTTGAGTGAGCCCTCGACTGCTTGCTTGATGTGCTCAGGCCGACTATTCAGACCTGCCGCTCCCGGCCGATTATCGCTGCCACTGAGGTCGAACCCGAATTTGGTGGCGATCACTACTCGATCACGGAAAGGAGCGAGGGCTTCGCCCACAAGCTCTTCGTTCAGGTACGGCCCGTAGACTTCGGCGGTATCAAAGAATGTGATGCCGCGATCCACTGCGGCACGTAGAACAGTGGTCATCTCCTGCTTGTCTTTGGGCGGCCCATAGGAAAAGCTCATTCCCATGCAGCCGAGCCCAAGGGCTGAAACTTCCAAGTTGCTCTTTCCAAGTTTGCGTTTTTGCATTGTTACTCCTTTTCGAAAACATTCAGTAGCCCTTGTGATAACTAACTGGGCCTAACCAGAGGATGGTTGATGTCAGCCTCAGCCAGTGCCAAGCTATGCCGCGCGGCCTATCAGTTTCCTTGCGACGCCGATTCGCTCAGCGCCCGGTCATCCGCAGCGCGCCTTCAGGTAGCCGAGCGCCTTGCAGCTTGATCTTTGAAGCAGCGGTGTCGATTCCACGGAGATCGTCGGACGTAAGCTCGACTGCAACTGCTCCGATGTTCTCTTCGAGACGATGCAGCTTCGTTGTACCCGGGATCGGCACAATCCACGGCTTTTGCGCAAGCAGCCAAGCGAGCGCGACCTGAGCAGGTGTTGCCTTCTTCTGTTCTGCAAATTTGCCAAGCAGATCAACCAACGCTTGATTTGCTTTCCGAGCCTCTGGGGTAAAGCGAGGGACGATGTTGCGGAAGTCAGTGCTATCGAACTTTGTATTCTCGTTGATCTTGCCCGTGAGGAAGCCAGCGCCAAGCGGGCTGAACGGAACGAAACCGATTCCGAGTTCCTCGAGTGTCGGCAGAATCTCTGCCTCAGGATCTCGCCACCATAGGGAATATTCGCTCTGAACCGCCGTGAGGGGTTGGATTGCGTGAGCGCGGCGGATCGTGTTGGCCCCGGGCTCGGAAAGTCCGAAGTGGATGACCTTGCCTTCCCGGATCAGGTCCTTCACGGTCCCCGCCACGTCCTCAATCGGCACGTCCGGGTCGACACGGTGCTGGTAGAACAGGTCAATAGCATCGAGCTTGAGGTGCTTGAGGGAAGCCTCCGCGACCTCTTTGATGTGCTCTGGGCGGCTGTTCAGGCCTCCTCGGCGCTGGGCCGTCTTTGGATCGAGGGCGAAGCCGAACTTGGTTGCGATCACCACCTGACCACGAAATGGAGCGAGGGCTTCGCCCACCAGTTCTTCGTTCGTGAATGGACCGTAGACTTCAGCCGTGTCGAAAAATGTGATGCCGCGTTCGACGGCCGCCCGGATCAAGGCAATCATTTCCTGCCTGTCTGCGGGTGGACCATAGTTGGCGCTCATTCCCATGCAGCCGAGCCCCAGAGCCGAAACTTCCAAGTCGCTATTTCCAAGTTTGCGCTTCTTCATTATTGCTTTTCCTCCCGAACCGTTTCTCTCATCCCTAGATTAGGATCAAACGCCTTGGAAGCGGTAGCCCGATCCTTCCGATTTATTGCCTATTCCTCTCGTCGGTGAAAGAATCATTGGCGCCTTCAGAGCCGCAAGGCTATACTCGGCATGATACAAGGAAACCCCATCAATGAGAAACTTCAGTGAAAGCGCCACTTTCTCGCCAGATCGAGCACGTGAATTGCGAACGGAACTGGCTCGCAAAATTGCCTCGTTCATTGGGTCCGCAGAGAAACGGATAACGGACTTCCCCGGCTTGCTGCTGACCCGTAGGACCGCCCCTACGGCGCCGGCCTCAGCGACGTATGAGCCGAGCCTGGCTGTGGTCGCGCAAGGGCGGAAGCGAGCGACCCTCGGCGGAGCCACGTTCGTCTTTGACCAGTCGCGATACCTGCTGACGTCGCTGGACTTGCCAGTCATCTGCAACGTGATCGAGGCAAGTGAGGCAGTGCCCTATCTCTGTTTCGTGCTCAAGCTCGAAATGCCCGTCATCCGAGAACTTCTGAGCCGTGAGGAGATTCCGGCGCCTGAGGCGGCGTCGGACAGTCCTGCCATGGCCACGGGTGAGACCACGGCGGAGTTGCTCGATGCCTGCTGTCGGCTCATGGACCTGCTGAACACCCCGCAGGACATTCCGTTTCTGAGCGGCCTGATTCAACGCGAGATCATCTACCGAATCCTGCGCGGACCGGGGGGGGCGCGCCTTCGAGCGATTGCAACGCTGGGAGATCAGAGCCAACGGACGGCCAAGGCGATCGCGTGGGTCAGGGCGAACTACGCGAAGCCGCTACGGGTGGAAGATCTCGCAAAAATCGCGGGCATGGGCGTGTCCACGCTGCACCACCATTTCCGGGGGCTGGCCGCCATGAGTCCGCTTCAGTATCAAAAGCAACTTCGGTTGCATGCAGCGCGGGAACGCATGCTCATGGATGGTCTGGACGCCGCCAGTGCGGCATTCGAGGTCGGATACGAGAGCGCCAGCCAATTCAATCGCGAATACAGCCGCTTCTTCGGCCAACCGCCCCTGCGGGATATTCGGACTCTTCGCTCTCCAGGCGCTCCGCCGTTAGAGTCGGTCGCTAATCGGTAACGTTTCCTGATCGTGCTGCTAACAAATCCGGCATCGCCTGGCGAGTCTCAGCACGGGTGAGTAACTGCCACTAGGACCGGCGTGCGACAGTTTCCATGGCGCCGTTGAAATCCCGTTACCGGAATGTGACCTTCCGTCCCGATCTTCGGCTACGCTGAAGTTTGGCTGCTGACGCCGATCACCCGAATACTTCACTGTTCCAGTGCATTAACCTCGCGAATCTTCCCTGCCGCCGCGAGAGGCACACGGAGGGTCTTGATCTCGAGCGGGTGGAACTCGCCGGTCCACTGGCGGTGCACCAGCTCCAAATCCAGCGACGCCTTGGTAGCTCGGCCCGCCGTCTCGTAGCACCGGATGATGAGGTCATTTCCATCCTCAGCTTGCTTGACGTCCGACACGACGACGTCCGGCACATCCACGGAGAGGAAGGAAGCGGCCTGCGGACGTGTGCCCTTATGGATTCCCTGGTAGAGAACCGGCACGGGCGCCGTCAGTTCCTCCGCCATGCGGACAACGCCGGCATCCTGCCATGTGCCCGCGTGAGGGGCCAGCACCATGCGGAACGTCTGGATGCCCTGGTCTTGCCAAATGTACTCGCCGTTCGGGTCGATCTTGCGGGGTTGGTGCTGCGCGTATGCGGCGCCTCGCACGATGGAAACGCGCAGGTCGCTCGCCTGCACGCTGTAACCGTATTTGGCGTCGTTCAGAACCGTCAGGCCGTACTGTTTCCCGTTCCGTTCACCGGAAAGGTCGATCCACCTCTGCCCCGGGTCTTCGTCGCCATTCGCCTTGCGCACTTTGAAGCCGTAAGCGATTTCGTAAGTGGGTGCAGGATTCTCCACGTCCACCGGGAAGGAGAATTTCAGGATCTTCTGGTGCTCGTGCCAATCCAAAGAAACGCGCGCTTCCAGCGTGCGCGCGCCGGCGTAGAGCAGCCAGTCCGTGCGCATGAAAGAAGCCCCATAGCCCGTCCGCACGCGAAGGGTGGCCCGCACCGGACCATTCTCCAGCACGCGGAAGCTCGCGCTCCCGAACGCCCCGATTTCTTTTGTGTAGGCGCGAACATCGTGGCTCCAGGTATCGCTGGGATCGTCAATGACTACGGCGCGCGCCCCGCCGGCGCCTCCGCGAAAGACTTCCGCTCCCGCGTCTTTGTCGTACAGGGAGATGGTCCCATCGTCCGCAAAAGTCACGCGCAGATGTTCATTCTCCAGGCCCTTCTCGATCGCGTGAACGGTGGATTCAGGAGCAGCGAAAGGCTCGAGCCTCCGTACACGAAATTGCCGATAGCCGAAAGCCGGCACAGGTGCTTGGAACACCAACCCTTTCCGGTTGCCCGCCACCGTCTGGCCCGCGGTCCACTGATGCGGAATGGCGTTGCCTTTCTCATCTTCAAGGCGCGAGGTTCTTTGCGTCCCTTCCGCGTTGTCATTCCCCCAGCTCAAATCATATTGAACGTTCAGCTTCGCCGCCCAAGCGTGAGGATTGAAAACCACCACATACTCCGAGGCGGGATCCGTGGTGGGAATCTGCCAGGCAATCTTCGCCGCCGCCCGGTAGATGGTTTGATCCGCCACTTCTTTGGCGAATCCGTAGGCATTGTGCGAAACGATATACTGTTCGGGAAGCGCGGTCCCAGCCATGCTATCGTGGAACTGCATCAAAAGGACTTTCTTCCAGGCAGCGCTGAAATCGCTCTTGGGGTAAGGGAAACCCATCAGCACGTTAGCCAGCTCGGCCATCTTCTCGCCGGTCATCAAGGCCGCTTCCGCCGTGCGATTATCCTTCTTGATGGCTGACACCGCGGTGTAGCAGCCCACCGAATGGTGCTGCAAATCGTCCTCCACAACCGGAAATTCGGAGTCTTGTAAGGCCGATCGGCGTTCGGCCCTGGGGCGAGCGCCGCTCGCCCCTACGTCCATTCTGAGCAAATCGTCAAAATAGCGGTCTGGAGTGCTGAAAATAATCTTGGGCGCGCCGGGCTGCTTCTGGGCATCCAGTATTAAATTGATAGTTTCCTTGGCGGGTCCCCCCCCATGATCCCCCGCACCGTAGAAGAGCATCAGGTTTTTGGTCGGTTCCTGAAGCTTGGTAACGAAATCGAGCATGCGGGTTTGGACATCACGCGTTATCCCATAGCTGCTGGGAATTCGATAGGTCAACACGCGCGTCCCGTCCGCGCCCTGCCACCAGAACACATCGGCGGGCAGCTCTTTTTCATGGGCGCCCGGACGCATAAACACGTACGCGTGCATGCCCTGGAGCTTCAGAATCTGCGGCAGCGTGCCGGGATGGCCAAACGAGTCAGGGTTGTAACCTACCCGAGCCATGCGTCCCAGCAATTGCTGAAAGAGCCGTTGACTGTAAAGCCCCTGGCGCATCAGCGACTCGCCGTTGGGGACGTTGACGTCAGGCTCAATCCACCACCCGCCGACCACGTCCCATCGGCCCTCCGCCACGCGCTTGCGAATCTCCGCTATCATGTTGGAATCGGCGGACGCGACCCATTCGTACAATATGGCGGAACTGGCGGTGAATTTGAAATCCGGATATTCATTCATGCGGTCAAGCGCCGCACGAAATGTGCTGAGCCCAACCGCCATCGCTTCCGGCCACGGCCAGAGCCAGGGGATGTCAATATGCGCATTTCCGATCATGTACAATTTATGTTGGGAAGCATCCGGCGGCCAGGGGGTTGAGGACTGCGCGACCATCTTCCTGGCGACCAGCGAAAGAGTGCAAAGCAGACCGGCAAGAACCAACCAACGGACCGTACGAGAACGCATAGCTGCTCCTGGGAAAACAGATTTCACCAGCCACGGATTTGCACGGATTAGCACAGATCTGTTCAGGGTCCTTAATCCGTGCTAATCCGGGTAAATGCCTGGCCGTCTTGATTAGCATTTCTGAGGAAGCGGGTCAATAAGCAATTCCGCCCGCATGGAAAGAAATACCTCACGCGCGGCGGACAAGACTTTGGAGCGGGCCTTTAATGTCGGGCTTGCCCGGTCAGTCGAGAATCCTCTGTATTCTGTGGCGCTTTGGGATAAGGGAAGCGATAGTCGGATAATTCATAATCACCGGAGGCGAATCGCTGTCCAAGACTTTGTTTCCAGAGAATTATGGCGTTAGATGCTCACTACGAGACCACTTTCGCGGTAAACTACCGCTAGAGGGAAAGCTGAGCTGTGCACTGATTATTAACTCGAATCGAGTCCCCTATGAGTTTAGAGACGGCACGCAAGGTTTTGGAGATCGAAGCGAAAACGCTGAATGACCTGATAACGCGCCTGGACGAGAAGTTCATGTTCGCGGTGGACCTTCTGATAGGTTGCCGGGGCCGAGTCGTGGTGGCAGGGATGGGAAAATCCGGACTGGTGGGGCAGAAGATTTCCGCTACGCTCTCGAGCACCGGAACGCCCTCTTTCTTCCTGCATCCTGCCGAGGCGGTGCACGGCGACCTGGGACGGCTTGTCCGGCAAGACGTTCTGCTGGCGCTCTCTTACAGCGGCGAGACGGAGGAATTGTTGCACCTTCTCGATACCGTAAAGCGCCTGGATATCCCCCTCATTTCCCTGGTAGGCAACCGCGCTTCGACGCTGGCGCAGGCCAGCGACGCTGTGATTGACGTGGGCGTTCACCAGGAGGCATGCCCGCTGGGGTTGGCTCCTACCGCATCCACCACGGCCATGCTCGCCATGGGCGATGCGCTCGCCATGGCGGTCCTGGAAAAGCGCGGCTTTAACGAAGAGGACTATGCAGCCCTCCATCCGGGTGGCGGGCTGGGAGTGCGGTTGCGGCGGGTCGAACACGTCATGCATACGGATGAGCAGATGCCCACCGTCGGCCCTGACGCCCCCATGCCCGGTGTCATCTATGAAATGAGCCGGAAGGGATTGGGACACACCGCGGTGGTGGCGAAGGGTGGGCGTCTGCTCGGGATCATCTCCGACGGTGACTTGCGCCGCGTGCTGGAGAGAGAAGGAAACCGCGCGCTGAGCTTAACCGCCCAGGATTGCATGACGCCCTCGCCTGTGACCATCCACCGCAAGGAGTTGGCGACCAAGGCGCTCGGGCTGATGGAAAGCCGTAAGATCACTTCCTTGCTGGTCGTCGACGCGGCGGGCAAACTCGAGGGCGTGGTCCATATTCACGATTTGTGGACAACCCAAATGTTTTAGGAGTGGAGTCGCAGTTTGGCTGCGAAAAGATGTTCCAGGAACCTCTATGGGTGACTCGTTCAACCCTTTTGCTAGGTTTCGTAGTGGGGCTCAGGGGGATACCCCAATCCCAGGGTGTCCGGCTTGCGCCGTTCACGTGCAGGCGGGTCAAAGCTTTCGCACGAAATTATCCAGATCCCGGAGCCGCGCTACCAGAGGCTTGAAGCGCCGCAGGTCGAGGGAGTTTGCACCGTCGGAAAGTGCTCGCGAGGGACGGTCATGAACTTCCATGAAGACACCATTCACTCCCGCCGCCACGCCCGCACGCGCCAGCGTTTCAATGAACTGGGGCTGGCCGCCGCTGCGGTTGCCCTCTCCACCTGGTAGCTGCAGCGAGTGGGTGACATCGAGGATAACGGGAACTCCAAACTCTTTCATGACCGCCAAGCCCCTCATATCCACCACCAGGTTGTTGTACCCGAAGCTCGCACCGCGTTCCGTCACTAAAATGCGGTCATTCCCCGTACTCCGGACTTTCTCGATTGCATGGCGAATGTCCCAAGGTGAAAGGAATTGACCCTTCTTGATGTTCACGGCGGCGCCCGAGCGCCCAACTTCCAGCAGCAGATCCGTCTGGCGCGAGAGGAACGCCGGAATCTGGAGAATGTCGCAGACCTCAGCCGCGGGCCGCACCTCGTCCGTATTGTGAACATCCGTCAGAATGGGAACGCCCAACTCCCGCTTGATTCGCGCCAGGATTTCGATCCCCCGCGCCAGTCCCGGCCCGCGGTAGGATCCGAGCGATGTCCGGTTAGCTTTGTCGTAGGAGGCTTTGAAAATGTAGGGAAGGCGTAGGTCCCTCGCCACGGTGGAAAGGCGCTCCGCCATTTTCAGGGCATGCGCTTCGCTTTCGATAACACAGGGACCCGCGATCACCGCCAGCGGCTGCCCCTCACCGATCTTCAGCTTGCCAACCCGCACCACCCGACTCATAGTTTTATTCTCGCAGAAAGCGGATTCTTTTGCTTCAGAAGATTCGATCCCTGGGGCAGAACCGGCGTTGGGCCGCAGGGGGTGGTTTCGGGGACGACCAAAGGGTGCCCGGAGCCGATCCTGGCGCTCTGCGGAGTTTTGGGCACGGGATAGAAGGAGCAAGCCTCGCGCGCTGGTTTTCATGATATAACTTACAACATAATTCTCGAACGGGGAGCTGCGATGGAATTCAGCGAGTTTATTTCCACTCCCTCATCAACCCGGCCATCAGTCCCCTCTGACACCTCACGCGGTCTCGCCTTGGGGTTGAAGGTTTTGAATTACCTACGCACCGAGGGCCGAGCATTCTCGCTGGGCGAGCTCGCTGCGTACACGCGACTGGGAAAGCCTTCGCTGCTACGCCTGCTGCGGACGCTTGAGGGCTTGGGTTACATCTCGCGCGACGCTAACCGGAATTATCGCATTGAGGTTGAAACTTCGGTGGCCGGCGTGCGCGAGAGCCTGCGCTTGCTGCGCAAAGCCTGGAGACGCTTCTCCCAGGAGATTCAGGGCCACTCCGGCGAGACCGTTTCCCTTGCCTACCTCTTTGAGGATCACGTCCGCGTGGTCGACGTGTTGGAGAGTCCGCAGCACATTCGCATGTCAAACTTCGTGGGCAGAATCCTTCAGCCCTACGCTTCTTCGCTGGCGAAATCAATTACCGCCTTCCAGGACGAAGCGCTGATCCAGACGCTGCTCGATGTGTATGGGATTTACCGCGCGACCAAGTTCACGCTGGTCGATCAGCTCGCCATTCAAAATGAATTCGCGGCGGTGCGCTCGCGCGGTTTTGCCGAAGATAAGGAAGAAACCGTCGAGGGCGGATACTGCATTGGCGCGCCCATTCGCAACCCCGAGCGGAGAGTAATCGCCGCTCTAAGCGTCTCTTCCCCCAAGTTCCGCGTCACGGCGGAATTCATTGAGAATTTCCCCGTCCGACTGATCGAGACGGCTGATAATATCTCCCATGCCCTTGCCGCAGAACTCCATGGCAAAAGCTAATCATCGCCCCGGAGCCGCTCCGGCTTACCTTGACTTTGAGGCAAGCCGAGTATAGCTTGTGAAAATATGAGCTTGGCGAGTGAGCAAGGCGAGGCGGTGCCGGGTGAAACCCTCCGCCGCTTCTATGCGACACTTCTGGAAAGCTTCGGGCCGCAACGGTGGTGGCCGGCTCGAACGCGCTGGGAAGTGATTTTGGGGGCTATCCTTACCCAGAATACCACCTGGCGGAATGCGACATTGGCTTTGAAGAATCTCCGCCGCGCGGGCTTCCTTGCCTGGCGATCCTTCCGCCAAATCTCTTTGCACGAATTGGAGGAACTAATTCGGCCGGCGGGTTCTTTCCGGCAAAAGGCCAAGACGCTTCGCAGTTTTGCCAACTGGATCGAGGAGGCGCATGGAGGCTCTTTAGATTCGCTTTTTTCTCTGGGTGCCGCTCGCGCCCGCGCGCAGCTTCTGGCGCTCAAAGGAATCGGCGTGGAGACCGCCGACGTGATTTTGCTCTATTCCGGGCGGCAGCCCGTATTTGTTGCGGATGCTTACACGCGCCGCGTCCTTTCGCGCCACCAACTTTTTCCCCCCACGGCAGATTATCATTCCGCGCAGCGATTCCTTCACCAGCATCTGCCGCCGGATGAAGCGCTGTTCAATGAGCTTCACGCCTTGCTGGTGGAGGCGGCGAAACGCTTTTGTCACCGGAGCGTGGCGCACTGTGAGGAATGCCCCTTGGGCAAATTCCTGGAGAAGCCGACCGCTGGCGGCCGACAGCTTACGGTTACTACAAGCTGTCAGCCGTCAGCTATCAGCGAGCCGGTATGAACCCCGATCCTGCCCATCGCCGGAAGATCCTCCTGATTGTCCTGCTGGTCCTCGTTCCGATCCTCTTTTTCCTGGGATGGATCCAGGCGTCGCTGAACCTGAACTTCATCCACCCCAGTAATTCTGAAGAAACGATCCTGTTGCTGGTTCTTTCCACCGTCATTTTCCTGGCCTTCGTCATCTTTGCCCTCATCCTGCTGCGCATTCTGCTGAAGCTCTACGTCGAGCGGCAGCAACAGCAACTGGGTTCGCGCTTCAAGACGAAAATGGTGGTGGCCTTCCTCGGCCTCTCGCTGGTCCCGGTCATCTTCCTTTTCATCTTTGCCTATGGTTTGTTGAATCGAACGATCGACAAGTGGTTCAGCGCACCTCTCGACCTGATTCGCCAAGACTCCGAGGAACTGGTCCGCCAGCTCGAATTTCAAGCCGCGCAGCGCGCCGATCACATCTCCAGCTATCTCGCGCAGAATGAAGACATGATCCAGGCTATGGAAAATCACCAAACACCTCTGCTGGCGCGCCTGGTGACGCAGGAGGTAGCGGCCGACCCGGGGACCGTGGCCGCCATGTGTTTCGACTCCTCCGGGCAACTGCTGGCCCAGGCCGGTGACCCGCGGCCAGACCCGGCGGAGATCGCCCGCTACTTCCCGCAGATCTTCGGCGGCAAGGTTCCCCCGACCGGCCTGATGAGACATTGGTACGCGGGCGAATATGAGCTTTTCATCTCCGTGGACCCGATTCTAGATAGTTCCGGCGCCCACTTGGGCACGGTCGCCGGCATCATGCGCCTGCCTTCGAAATTGACGCGAATTTCCAGTGAGATTCAGCGGGAAGCGCAAAAGTACAACGAGCTGAGCCACAGCCAAAAAGCCGAGAAGCGCAACTATGTATCGATCCTCTGGTTGTTGACGCTGCTCATCCTTTTCATTGCCACCTGGTTCGCCCTTTTCTTTTCCAAGCAGGTCACCATTCCCATCCAGGCACTGGCGAACGCCACGCACGAGGTGGCGCAAGGCAACCTGGATTTCCAAATCCCGACGCGGGCGGACGACGAACTCGGGGTGTTGGTTCTTTCTTTCAATCAGATGACCCAACAACTTCTCCAAAACCGGCGCGCCATCGAGCAGGCTTCTTTGAAACTCCAGGAAGCCAACCGCCAATTGGAAGAGCGCGGCAACACCATTGAAGCCATTCTGGAGAACATTCCCACCGGAGTTGTTTCGTTCGACCCGCAGGGCCAAATCACGCGCTTGAATTCCACCGCCGAGCGGCTGTTCGGACGGCCTCGCACGCAGTCCGCGCGGGTCCTGACCGATCTTTTCTCTCCTGAAGACGCGCGGGAAATTGCCCGCATGTTCCGGCGGGCGGCGCGCCAGGGCGTGGTGACTCAGCAGATGGAACTTGACCTGGGAGGACGCCGCGCCTTCATGGCGCTGACCGTCTCTTCCGTTCAGGCCCGCCACGGACGTGTGGGTTCCGTCCTGGTGTTGGAAGACTTGGCGGAGGTCCTGCGTTCGCAGCGCTCGGCCGCCTGGCAAGAGGTCGCCCGCCGCATCGCCCACGAAATTAAGAATCCGCTCACCCCCATTCAGCTTTCCACCGAGCGCATCCTGCGGCTGCTGGAGCGGATGGACACGGAATCGCCGCCGCAAGAATTGCTGACGGCTGTCAGCGACAGCACCAAGCTGATTGGACGCGAGGTAGGCACTTTGAAGACGCTGGTCGATGAGTTCACTGCCTTTGCGCGCTTCCCTGCCTCCCAGCCGGCGCCCGCGCAAATCAACAGCATTCTGGAAGATGCCCTGAACGTATTCGCCGGGCGCTTGAATGCGATTTCCTTGCGGCGCGATCTTTCTCCCGATTTGCCGATGGTCCAGGCTGACCCGGATCAGATGAAGCGCGTGGTGGTGAATCTCATTGACAATGCCGCCGAAGCGTTGGAGCAGTCCTTGCGCAAGGAAATCTGGGTGCGCAGTATGCTGGCCCCCGATCGCGATGTGGTGGAAATTACCATCGAAGATAGCGGTCCGGGAATCACTCCGGAAGCCAAGGAGCGGCTCTTCCTCCCCTATTTCTCCACCAAGCGTTCGGGAACTGGCCTGGGCTTGGCGATTGTCAATCGCATCATCGCGGAACACCACGGCGCAATCCGCGTGGAGGAGAATTTCCCTACCGGAACCAAGTTTGTAATCGAGTTGCCCGTCGACCGCGCCCTGGTGGCCAATACGGAAGAGGCCTTTGGAACGTAGGAGACCTGCCATCAGGTCATCGCGGCGCGGGCGACCAGGAGATCTGGCCATATGGCCATGGGGTGATTGAGTGAGTGCCTCGTTGGAGATTGGCGATTTGAGATTTGTGATTGTCGAAGTAGTAAAAAATCTCTACTGGCTTGGCGCCGCCATTATATTTTGGAGCGACTTCAGTTGGTTTTCTTGGAGCTTCGGTTGAACAGCCTGCGGAGCGGCCACATGCGCTTGATTTCCGGAGTGAACTCATGGGCCATGTGCATGCCCGCCACAAAACCAACCTGATAGTGTCCCGCCTGCACCCCCTGCACCAGGGGACTAAACCCCTTCGGATTCCAGAGAGCGGAGAGCATACCACTGCCGTAGGCGCCAACGAGTTGGGGCAGGTCCAGGCGTTCGTGGCCGTGCTGATCGTAAGTGAGAAACGTCATTTCCAAAATGTGGCCTGTGCGGCGCCACACCCCCGTGCATTGGCAACGGAGATATCGCGGCTCGTAGCCCAGTGCTGCGGCTCCGCCGTCGTGGAGGGTGTTTTGGATAACCAAGGTCCCGTACTGACTGGCACCACGCCGGCCGTACCCCTCGAATCCTCCACCCCAGGCGCGAGGATAATTGAGGGCCTGGACCTCGAGAGCAGCACTGAGCGTGGCCAAGTAAGGCCCGGGACTAAGATAACTTTCCTTCAGGTACGTATGCCAGCGCTCATTGCCAGTAAGCGCCGGGGGAATGACCTGGCTAGGCGCTGCTTCGGCGCTGGTGGTCTCGAATTGGGCGGCGCAATCTCCCGCCGTTGCAAGGGTCAGAACCGGAAGCAATGCAATGAGGGCAACGTAGGTCCCCAGCTTTTCACTCTCCACTGTCTTCGCAATTTTATGGAATGGCACGTTAGTTCGTCAGGCGGCAGCGATTTCCTACGATGCGGAACCGTCTGCCCGGCAGGCCTCAGTATGTTGCCAAACTTGCCGATTATCTAACCCTCGATCCGAAACTGGAAGGCAAACTCCCGTGGCGGCCTAACCTCGCGAGGGGAAATACCACGTAGCAAGCTTACCGCGGACATGTCTTGAAAGTCCTCAGTCTCTATATTTTATCCCTCGCCACGCTCCGCATGCACGGATTTTTTCGCAAAGGGCTTAACCGGCACACCAAATGGCATTTACAAATGGTATATGCCAATCTAAGATACTATGCTGTGCTCTCTGGAAACGCATGAAATATTCAGTCCTCATTGTCGATGACGAACCCGGCATCCGCGAATCCCTTACCGATGTTCTCAAGGACGAAGGCTATCGTGTAGAGTCCGTCGGCAGCGGGGAAGCTTGCCTGGAAACTCTCCAGACCAGTAAGTTTGACGTCGTCCTGCTCGACATCTGGCTGCCGGGCCTGGACGGCATTCAAGTGCTGGAAAAAATCCAAGCCCTGGGAGCGGCTCCCACGGTCATCATGATTTCGGGACACGGCACCATTGAAACGGCCGTCCGCTCCACCAAGCTCGGCGCCTTCGATTTTATCGAGAAGCCACTTTCCATCGACAAGACCCTGCTGACGCTTCGCCACGCCCTGGAGCAATCGCAACTGGCCGCACAAAACCGCGAGTTGCGCGAGGAGCTGCGTGGCCGCGATCGCATCATCGGCGACAGCGTCCCCATGAAGGCTCTGCGCCAGCAAATGCAGCTCGCCGCCCCCACCCATGGCCGCGTGCTCATCTACGGCGAAAGCGGCACAGGAAAGGAACTGGTGGCCCACGCGTTGCACAATCACAGTCAACGGGCCGAGCAGCCTTTCGTCGAGGTCAATTGCGCCGCCATTCCGGAAGAGCTCATTGAAAGTGAGCTTTTCGGGCACATCAAAGGATCTTTTACGGGGGCGCTGGAAGACAAGACGGGCAAGTTCGAACAGGCCCATGGTGGCTCATTGTTCCTCGACGAAGTGGGCGACATGAGCTTGCGCACGCAGTCCAAAGTGCTGCGCGTTATCGAGGAGCAGCGCTTCACGCCGGTGGGCTCCGGCAGTAACCTCACCGTCGATGTCCGCATCATTGCCGCCACCAACAAGCACCTCGAGGAGGAGATTCAAAAGGGAAACTTCCGTGAAGATCTCTTCTACCGCCTGAATGTGATCCCCTTTTACGTCCCCCCGCTGCGCGAGCACACGGAGGACATCCCCACGCTGGCCAACTTTTTCCTGGCGGAATTCGCCCGTGCCTATGGGCGCCGCCCCAAGCATTTCGCGGATACGGCGATGGAAATTCTGATTGCCTATCGCTGGCCGGGAAACGTACGCGAACTCAAAAACCTTGTTGAGCGCCTGGTCATCATGGTGCCCGGCGAGCGAATCGAGCGGCGCCATCTTCCCCCCTCCCTGCACCAGGACGGAGCGCGCTCGAGTCCGGCCAGCAAATTCCCCACGGGGGGGTTCTCCAGCTTGCAAGAAGCGCGCACCGCTTACGAGCGCGACTATATTCTCCGCACCCTTGATGAGCATCAGGGCAACATGAGCCGCACGGCCGAAGCCCTGGGCCTCGAACGCAGCCACCTGTACCGCAAGATGCGCTCCCTGGGAATTGCCGTCGGGAGTTAATCAGCCCCCGCACCGCATGGTTTTCTGAGGTCTCACCCTCCTCATGTCGGGGTTCTACTCGTGCCCCGGCGGGTCTGCACCTCTTGGGAGGGGGTTGTAAACTCAGATTAACATCTGCTGAAGTGCGCAGCATCATCCCTTACCTGCGTTTTTCCACCAGCGCAGGCGCCACCGAGACAACCAGCCGCACGCTCGCGGAATCGAACAAGAGGCAACAGACAAGGACATCCGATCAGGAAGGTGGGAGACGATGGCGAAAGTCTTCAGCATTACTGCAAAGGCAGCAGTTCCAATTGCGGCGTGTTTTCTAGCGGCATCGCTGGTAGCCGTGGCGCGCGCCGGAGACAAGGCGCAACTGACCGGTCACTGGAATTTCAACCAGGACCAGAGTGACGATGCGGAGCAGAAGGTTCACGACGCGCAGGCAAACAGCCAGCAGCGCGCAACCAACGGCGGCGGTAGCTATCCAAGTAGCGGCGGCGGGTACCCCGGCGGGGGCGGAGGCATGGGACGCGGCGGCATGGGCGGAATGGGTGGAATGGGTGGCATGGGGGGCGGAATGGGTCGCGGCGGCCGGCAGGGAACGCAGAATGGTGGTGGCGGCGTCAGCAGCCAGGAGTGGGATCGCCTCGCTGAGAATCCCAAGTTTTTGCGGGTCGACCAGCGCTCCGACCAAATTGTGGTCATCGACGACGCCGACCGCGCCCAAACCTTTTACCCTGACGGTAAGAAGCATGAAGATAAAGATGCGAACGGGAAGAAGATCTCGACCGAGGCCTCGTGGGAAGGCGGCGCCTTCATCGCTGAGACCAAGCTGCCGCACTCGGAAAAACTCACGCAAACGTTCCGCGTCAGCGAAGACGGCAAGCAGCTCTACGTAATTACTCAATTCGAGGCTTCTTCGCTCAACGGGCCGGTCAGCATCCGGCGCGTGTATGACCTGACGAAGGCGCCAGCCCAATAAGGCTGAGAAACAGCCGATTATTGCCCCCTTTGGGCTCTTCCCCCACGCCTGGCACGGCCCACCCGATGAAGAAAGCCCGGGCAAGTCTTGGCTACTCCTCGCGGCCGGGGGAGGAAGGGCCAAGTGGGTTCTACTCCGCCGACCCGGGGTCGCCGCGGTAGTCCAGTTCGGCGATGACGGCGCTGTTGTTGCGCCAGTGCGGTTCGACTTTCACAAAGAGTTCAAGGTAGACCCTGGGGGGAAACAGTTTTTCCAACTCCTGCCGCGCCTCGCTGCCGATTTCCTTTAGACGCGCCCCGCCGGCCCCAATCACGATAGGTTTTTGCGACTCCTTTTCCACCACAATCGTGGCATGGAGGCGGGTGATCATAGTGCTTTCTTCAAAGGCGTCAATGAGCACTGCGGTAACGTAAGGCATTTCGTGCTTGGTGTGGCGGATGACCTTTTCGCGAATGATTTCACTGGCCAGAAACCGTTCCGGCTGGTCGGTGTATTCGTCGGCAGGAAAATACTGCGGGCCCTCGGGCAGCCGCTGGACGACCGCCGCGAGCAATCCCCCCAGCCCCTCCCCGCTCAGGGCGGAGATCGGGAAGATCTCCTCAAATCCGTAAAGCTTCGAGTAGCGATCCATCAGCGGCAACAGGTCGGGCTTGTGCACCCGATCGACCTTGTTCAACGCCAAAATCGCGCGGGGAGAATACTCATTCAGAAGGCTGATGACGAACTCATCGCCCCTCCCGAATTTCTCACTCGCATCCACGATCAGCACGGCCAGGTCACGATCCGCCAGCGCCTGCCGCACATAGTTCATCATCTGTTCGTTCAACCGCGAGAGCGGCTTGTGTACGCCCGGCGTGTCCATGAAGATTACCTGGGCGTCGGGGCGATGCAAAATCCCCAGAATGCGATTGCGCGTGGTCTGGGGAACCGGCGTCACAATCGAAACCTTGGACTCCACCAGCGCGTTCACCAGGGTGCTTTTCCCGGCGTTGGGGCGCCCGACGACAGCGACAAATCCCGATTTGAACGAGGCGGTTTCAGACATGAGTTGGATTGGCAGAAGGCGGGTGGGGTGGAATCCTCATCCGCACCTTGAGAACCGTCCGCTGGTTTGCCTCCAGCACTTCGAATGTCAAGCCGTGGCTTACCACTTTTTCACCGGCGGCGGGCATGTGTCCCAGTTGATACATGACCAGCCCCGCCACGGTCGAATAATCGTCTCCCTCGATGGGCACGTGCACCTCATCGGCAACCTGCGCCAACTCGGCGTGCCCGGAGAGGATGTAGCTCGACGCGGATTCCTTGAGGATGTCGCGCGCGTGGGGCTCCACTTCATCGCGGATTTCTCCCACGATCTGCTCCACCAAATCCTCGACCGTAATCAGCCCCGAAACGCTGCCATATTCATCAATCACAATCGCCATCTGCGTGGTCGACTGTTGCAAATCTTTCAACAAGTCGCGAATCGGCTTGGTTTCGGGGACGAAGGACACGGGCCGCTGGAGGTCACGGAGCGTCGCGCGCTTCTGCTCTTCCGGGGTCAATTCCATCAGGTCGCGAACGCTCACAATGCCCTCGACGTGATCCATTTGACCGGAGTAAACCGGGTAGCGGGTCAAGCGCTTCGCGCGAAACAAACCTCGCAGGTCTTCAATGGAAGAATTGATTTCGAGGGCAGCGATCTCCGGCCGCGGTGTCATGACCTCGCGGGCCACCTTATCGCCAAATTCCACCACCGATTGCAGCAACTCACCTTCCCCCTTCTCAATCAAGCCTTCCTGCTCGCCCGTTGCAATCAGTTCGGCGAAGTTTTCCTGGAGCGAAGGCGGCTCGGGTTCCGGTTCGGTGGGTTCGAGCAGCCGCGCGATGGTGGCGGAGATGAGAATCGGAAAGGTGAGGGGCAACGCCCAATAAACCACCCGCCGTAACAGAGATTCCCATTGCTCCAGAATTACTTCCGGTTCGTCATGCCGCACCACCAGCCGGAAAGGAATTAATTGATCGGCAATGGCCACGGCGGCAAGAACGATGAGGAGCGCCGTTCCAATATCACTCCAAAGGTGCTCCGGCCGCCGCCAAATCAGCAGGCCGGTCAGTCCCACCGCAAACAAGTGCATCGAAGCGCCGTGTAAGGCAGAAATCGAGACGCCCACGCGTTCGCGATTGGGACGAATGCGCCCGTGCTCGCTCGGCCCAAAGACCTTGCGTGCCCCCACCGGCGTCAGCCGCCTCATCAGGAGCCGGAGGTAGGAGGCGACCGAGCCCAGCGCCAGCAATACCGCCAGCACCGCTATCCACGCGATCATAAGGAAGAATCGTTGGTCCATAACAGAAAGTTCAAGCAAGTCAAAACGCAAAGCGCAAAAGTCAAAAGGTCAAACGACCACGGCTTTGCCTTTTGCCTTGAGCGCTTTGCCTATTGACTTTTCTCTTCCCCCGGGCCCGCCCGCCACGCCCAATTGCTCGCGTAAAGCCAGTTCGAGCGCGATCATTTCTCCGGTATCACGTTCATGGTCATAACCCAGCAAGTGAAGTACCCCGTGCAGAACTAGCCAGCGGATTTCATTGAGTGTCGAATGCCCTTCTTCGCTGGCATTGCGCCGGGCCGTCTGCACGGAAATCACCACGTCGCCCAGGAAATTCCTGATTCCGCCCCGCTCCCGCTGGCGGGAAGGCACCCGCGGTTCCGTTCGAAGGCTTCCCCCCGCTTCGGCCCAGGGAAAGGAAAGGACATCCGTGGCTTTATCCTTGCCGCGGTAGGCAAGGTTCAGGTGGCGAATCGCCTTATCATCCACGAAGCAGATGTTGAATTTTCTGCACCCCAGCCGCAGCCGCCGCTTCAGGTTCCGCGCGAATGCGGACAAGGAGGCGGTGCGGACCACATACCGTTTTTGAAGATTGACAAGCACGACGCCTCAAAAGAAGAGTGGTTAGTGGTGATCACTGGTTAGTCGTTCGTCAGTAGCGCTTGGGGGCCCGCCACTCACCACTAGCCACTGCTTTTCTCGCCGTTGGCCTTGGCCGCCCGCACCTGATCGAACTCTTCGTAGGCCCGGATGATCCGCTGCACCAGGCTGTGCCGGACCACGTCGCGCTCCGTAAAGTAAATGATGCTGATGCCGGTCACCTTGCCGACCACTTCCACCGCTTCGATCAGCCCCGAGCGCCTCCCGTTGGGGAGATCAATCTGCGTGACGTCGCCCGTCACCACGGCCTTCGAATTAAATCCCAGGCGCGTCAGGAACATTTTCATCTGCTCGCTCGTGGTGTTCTGAGCTTCGTCCAAAATCACGAACGCGTCGTTCAGCGTCCGCCCCCGCATGAAGGCGATGGGCGCAATCTCAATGATGCTTTTTTCCAAATAGCGCTCCACCCGGTCCGGATCCAACACGTCATAGAGGGCGTCGTAGAGCGGGCGCAGGTAGGGATTCACTTTTTCCTGAAGTGTGCCGGGCAAGAATCCCAAACGCTCGCCGGCCTCCACCGCCGGCCGCGCCAGGATGATTCGGCTGACCTCCTTGGTGAGTAGCGCATCCACCGCCATCGCCACCGCCAGATAGGTTTTGCCGGTGCCCGACGGCCCAATTCCAAAAACCATGTCGTGCCGTTCCATGGCATCGATGTAACTGCGCTGGTTCAAACCTTTGGGGGCAATCGATTTTTTTCCGAAGCTGCGGGGCCGGCCCGCTTCCGCCAAACCCCTCAAGCTGGCGTCGGGATCCTGGCTGATGATGCGCAGAAAGCCTTCGATTTCCGCGCACTCGAAGCGAGTTCCACTTTCCACCAGCCCCGCGTACTCCTCCACCAAGCGTTGCGCCCGGCGCACGTTCCCTTCCTCGCCTTCGATCTCCAGCGACTCCTCACCCAAACGTGCGGAGACCTGGAAACATCGCTCGAAAAGCTTCAAGTTTCCATCATAAGTGCCGACGAGCGCGGGAACTCCCTTTCGGATTCTGACACTGGCCATCATAGGGTTCTAAGTCTGAGCCACTCCTCCGTTTCAGAAGATGCACATGGCGCGGGATTCGGCAGAATGCTGCCGGTTGGCAATCGTGGAAGGTGGATTACCGTTCATTAATTCATCTCGATGCTAAACGAGGGGGCGACGAAAGTCAAGGCGTGGCCCCTGCGGATTGATTGGGCCATCGAATCATCGGGCCATCTAAAAGCCCATGGCGCAAGCATTGGGAAAATCGGCCCCCACGCCGCCCGAGCCCCGCAAGGGGCTAAAGAAGTCACGGCTAAAGGCAACGCCGCAATAGCATTTATCCAGCTGCTCCACAGGAGTGGCGATGTAAAATCGCCGGATGGACTGATTGTTTCGCCCGTCTGGGGCTCGGCGGAATTTAACTCGAACCCGTCACCCATAGCTCATGCTATGGGCGACGACCACTCGCCCGATACCCGGGCTGGCGCGAGACGTTTCGGGAAATCGCAGTCCCCCCAAAACAGGGGTCCGGGCCAGTCGGCCGATGCCGAACGATGATCACTGCTTAGGCGCGCTGAAATCCACCTTTGGAGCCTGGCGCGCACCCTCGGAAGCCGCAAAGTAGTCATTATTCCGTTGGAATCCAGCCCACCCGGCGAAGATATTATTGGGAAAAAGACCGATGTAGGTGTTGTAATCCTGGATGGCCTCGTTATACCTGCGGCGTTCGACGGCGATGCGGTTTTCGGTTCCGGCCAGCTCGTCTTGCAGGGCCAGGAAGTTCTGATTGGATTTGAGATTGGGATAGTTCTCAACGATGGCCAGCAGCCTGCCCAGGGCGCCATCCAATTGGCCATTCGCGGCGATCTTATCGGCTGGAGTCCGGGCATTTAGCAAGCCGGCGCGGGCATTGTCGACGTCTCCAAACACCTTCTGCTCCTGCTGCGCATAACCTTTCACGGTTGCCACGAGGTTCGGAATCAGGTCGGCGCGCCGCTCGAGCACCACATCGACCTGTGCCCATGCTTGTTTGATGGCTTCATTTTTGCGAACCATTTCGTTTCGGCTGCTGACGTAAGCTCCTCCAATAATGAGGGCCATCAGCGCCAAGAATCCCACCACAGCCAGCAGTATCTTCATGACCTTCCTCCTCTAAATTCAGGGGCCAGAGCATTAAGGCACCCACCAGAATTGCCTCGTTATTTATTTATTTGCCGGTGGAGCTGCCAGCCGGCGGTCAATCTCCTCAGTGACCTTGGAGACCCTGTCCAGGTATGCGTCGAATGTTGCTTGAACATCCACATCACGTTCCCGCTTGTGTCCTTCACGAATGTCGAAGATCGTGTGCAAGGGAGAGGGATCAAATCCCAGCACGGACCCCAGGCGATCCATCGTACTTCTGTTGGTGGGCGGTGGATCCTCCCCCAGGGCAATCAAAGCATGCCGGAAGAGCGCGGCAAACGTTGAAATGGATGAGGTCATGAGTTCCAGGGTCTTTCGGGAGTCACCGGGATGCCTCAGGTAGTGCTGCCGCAAGCGCAATGTATTATTCCGCAACTCCCTTTCCACGTGCAGGCGGTGAAGATCCATCGGAACGTGGAGCGAGGCCATTACATCTTCGCCGTAAAGAACTCGGCGAACCGCTTTGATGTCCAGCAGTTCGATGGCGAAGATATCGGCGGAATGTTGAAGCTCGTCGAGGGTGAAGAATAACGGCGCGGGGTGCCCCTTCTTTGCCCACCAGGCCGCCGCAGCATGCAATTTGCTCAAGTCGTCCCGGCCAAGACTCTGCATAATGCAGAGGACATTCAAGTCGGAATGCCCAGGGTGGAACTCTCTTGTTGCCCCCGAACCGTAAAGTATTACGGACAGCAGGTTACTCCCCGCGGCTTTCTTCAATCTGGTCACCAAGTCTGCTAGGTCTTGCTCATTTATCATTGATCTCGCTCCCGGAGCGTCTCTCTGTGAGATGATTTGTTACCAACTTCCGCCAGCTCCACCCCCACCCGAGGAACCTCCCCCAAAACCTCCAAACCCTCCGCCCCCTCCCCCAAAACCACCTCCACCCCAGCCGCCCCCTCGGCGTCCTCTTCCGGTCAAGAGAGAAATCAACAAGAATGGACCTAGAAATCTTAATAAGATGGGCGCCACAATGATGAAGATAATGACAAGAATAATGACCTGTCCGGCTGTCAAGTGCAATTCCTGCCCCCCGCCATCGCCGTCAGCAGGGGCAACCGCATGGAAGCCGGCCAGGCTATCCAGGGTAACGTGACTGTCCTGCGCAATCACCTCCGCAATCTGGCTCACCATTTGCACGACAGCGACGTTGTAGTCGCCCTGGCGCAACAACGGAACCATGCTTCGTCCGAAACCGCCCACCTTGCCGTCAGGAAGGATGGGTTCGAGGCCGTAGCCAACTTCAGTCAAGTACTTGTGATCAACCGTGGCCAGCAGGACCATCACGCCACGGTCCGTCCCCTTGTGCCCCACGCCCCACTTCTGGAAAAGGTGGTTGGCGAAGTCTTCCACCGTGTCACCTTCCAGAGTCTTGATCGTGACCACCGCAATCTGCGCCTTGGCTTTTTCATCGACCTCCGTACTCAGCCGGGTAAGTCTCTCCACCGTCGTCGGGTTGAGCACGCCAGCAAAGTCGTTGACGTACCCCTGTGGGTTGAGCTTTTGCCACTGTTCCGCGTGGACAGGCGCAACGGGAATTACAGTGAGAAGCAGGATGAATATCGCAAGCGGGCGGCAACGGCAGAGCAGTTTGAAGTGGCTGTGTAAGGACCGCATTATTCCCTTCCGCGCTGATCCCCAAAAGCGATTTGTCGAGACCGCATCATTGTGCCGGTGACTCAAGATCGCACGCGCAGATAGCTAACGCTTAATCGTACACGGCATCGAAGGCCGGCGCAACTTCCAGGTTGCTATCGACAACCCCGTGACTGTCAACCGGGTTCACCCCTGGGCAACGCCCCAGGATGGAGCTAAGTTGCTCATGGCGTGCTCTCCTGAAGAGCGGATTTACGTTAGCAACGGGAACGCCTGAAACTGAACCACTCCCCTTGAGTACGCGAGAGAGCACGGCTCCGGCTCGGTCGGCGGAGTGGATTCCCGCTGGAGCCTGCCATGACTACGACGTGCCGGCAACGTCCCCAAGGGCTTAAGGAGGCGATAGCTCACGAAGGCCAGATGCTGGCTATCCGGCGACCAGGATGACACGTTCATCGTTCCCTGCCCTCCAAAAAGTTTCACCAGGACGTGCGGCTCACCCCCCGCGGTGGGGATGAGGCGCAGCATGACGTCCTTATTGGGCGGGTGTCCTTTCACGTGCTTATCGAAAGAAATAAACACCAGCCACTTCCCATCGGGTGACGGGTGAGCGAACCAGTCGGCGTAATCGTCGTGAGTCACTTGCTCCTGGGCGGTTCCATCGGGCTTCATGCGCCAGATCTGCATCCAGCCCGTTCGTTCCGAATTAAAGTAAATGTATTGGCCATCCGGCGAGTAATCCGGACCGTCGTCCAGCCCCGGCGCGTCCGTCAGCCGCCGTTCCTCGCCGCCCTCGACAGGAATCGTGTAGATATCGAAGTTGCCGCCCCGCTCGCCGCAAAACGCCAGCGTCTTGCCATCCGGCGACCAGCCATGCCAGTAAGACGGTCCGTGCTCTGTCACCTGGCGCGGCTTCCCGCCGCTGGCCGGGAGGATATAAACCAGTGAAGGCCCGCCGGGTGAATTGCTGATGGCGAGCCACTGGCCGTCGGGTGAAAATCCGTGGTCGTTGTTGCAGCGAATGGCATCGCCGGTTTCAAGCAGCTTCGGCTCGCCGCCTTTTGCGGGCAACGTGTAGAGCCGCCCTTCACTATTGAAGAGCAGAGATTCTCCGTCGCGCGACCAGTTGGGCGCTTCAAAGCGTCTCTTGGCACGATAAACGACGCGCCGCTCGCGCCCGTCCAGGGAGATCACTTCCAGGCGGCTTTCCACGGCCACGTCGCGATTCACTTCCGTCTTACCCCCGAGTATGCTCACGTTGGAGAGCGCCGCCTCTTCCAGCGCATCGGCATCATGAGCGCACACTGCCAAACCCACATACACAGGGTCATGCAGGGTGACTTCGACCGACCCAGCAAACTCCATAAGTCCTCCTGGGCGCGACGCGAACAGCGAAAACGTGTTCCCCAGGCGGACCAGTCGGATGGTTTCGGGCATGAAAATCTTTGACTGAATCTCCTGGGTGGGGCCACCCTCGGCGAGGCGATATTGCAGGCTGGTGAGTCCGCTGGCATGCACAACCAAGTCCGCGTAAGGTGCACTCGGCCCCAAACCCTGCCGCACCATCCAGCCTGCCTTCTTATGCTCGTTCCCGCCGGGATGGGGAAAACGCACGTTGGCCGTCAAGGTCAAATCTCCGGAAGCTTGCCGGTAAAGGAAATGAAATGCATCCTGCTGTGCCCAAATATTGGCGCCGCCACCCCTGATGCGGTACTCACCGCGTGACGCGTCGAATGTTGCGGAACCCGCGCGCAGCGGGCCACCCACGTCGGTTTCCCCTTCGAAATCACCACGCGAAGCCGCGGATGCAAGCCTAATCGTCGCCAGAAGCATGCAGCCTGCAAGCGCAGCCAGCCACACCCACTGTGCCCGCAGCCGCTCAAGGCGATCGCGAGACTGGGCAGGCCCGGGTAAGCGATGAAAGCGGATCATGATGCCCCCTTTCTTCTGCTGAAGGGTAGTTGAAAAGGCATCGGCCTGCAAGCACACATTCTTGAAGTACACAATTTCGAAGCGAGAATTTGAAAGCTGCTGCCGGGCCAGGGCTCCATCAAAGTCCGATGGGATTGAAAAAGTGCCCTCACCTGTCCGTCTGCTGACGGCCACCCTCTCCGGGGATGAGGGTGCCCGACGGAGGAGGGCGGGTGAGGGGTCTCTTCGCAGGTGATGCATTCATGGCCCTGGAGGTATGCGACACCCGCGACTTTAACGGGACCCTGGCCGCCGCAAAGGGATTCTCCGCACCCCAAAGCGCTCTGCTATAATTCGATATTTGCCGCTGCAATCACGACTTGCTCCATAAAGGCGGTTCGAGGCTTGCCCGGCGGAGCTGCAATCAACGACAACAGAACAGGGAGTGCTCATTGTTACCGGAAATCCAACAAAGGATACAGTCCAAGTTTGTAGAGGCCGTGCGGGCGGCGTTCGATTTGGAAGTTGCCCCGCCCGCACTTGACACACCTCCCAACCTGGAGATGGGCGACATCTCTCTGGCAGGCTGTTTCGAGTTGGCCAAGCAGTTGCGCCAGCCACCCCGCAAAATTGCCGCACAACTTGTTCCGCTCGTCACCACCCTGGAGGGAGTGGAGCGCGTCACCGTGGCCGGGGCCGGCTATCTGAATTTTCACCTGCATCGCGCACAAACGGCCGCACGGCTTTTTACCCTGCGGGGTTCCCCAGGCGCCGCCGGCAGCAGCGCGCGTGGCAAAACCCTGGTGGAGCATACCAGCATCAATCCCAACAAGGCGGCGCACATCGGCCATCTTCGTAACGCGGTGCTAGGCGACACCTTCGTACGCCTGCTGCGCTTCCGGGGCGACAATGTCGAAGTGCAGAACTACATTGATAATACGGGCGTCCAGGTTGCGGACGTTGTAGTGGGATTCCTCCATTTAGAGAAAAAAACGCTGCAAGATGTTGGAGCGTTGATCCACGATACCTCGGCGCGCTTCGACTACTACTGCTGGGACCTTTACGCGCGTGTTTTCCAGTTATATGAAGAAGACAAGGAAGCGCTGAAGTGGCGCGCCCAAGCCCTGAAAGACATCGAAGAAGGACACGGCGAAACCGCGGCCATGGCGGAGCTGATTTCCACCGCCATTGTCCGTACCCATCTGGAAACGATGTTGCGCCTGAACATCGAGTACGACCTGCTGGTCCAGGAAAGCGAAATCCTGAGACTCCACTTCTGGAAAGCCGCCTTCGAGCTGCTTAAAAAAGAAAAAGCCATTCGTTTCGAGGACACCGGCAAGAATGCGGGCTGTTGGGTTATGGATCTCGCGGACTCCGCGGCGGAAGGAGTAGGCGAGACG